>JGI24021J15306_10000120_pt1 | contig 40630 bp, 17 predicted proteins | sample Ectturendosymbi1_FD_15306 | JGI IMG/M metagenome (IMG submission 15306)
GGTTAAATCCTGAAAGTCATTGGTTGGTTTATGGTTCATTTTTGCTAACAGAAAGTTTTTGTAAAAATTATCTGTCTAGTGTGACAAGTTTGTGATGAACCTTTGTGAATCCTTTCTTAGTGGTGCACCCCACGCATATTTTGGTGTACCCTAGGGTGCACCGTGCACACCGGTTGAAGAGGGCTGCCTTAGACAATGCATCATCATGAGAATCATTTTACAGGTACAGCGTAGTCACTCGCTACGGCTTTGTTCTCTACGGTTCGTGTACTAGATCAGGTGCTTGTCCTACGGCCCAAAACAAACCGATAGACAACTGCTGCACAACAACAACGATGTCATGATTAATTATCTCCCCCGCGAAAGTTCCAAAAACTATAAGGACCTGCGCCATTGCAAACTCACAATATGCCATTTCAAACGTTACAAATACGTTATGCTTGTTGAAAAATTTATGTTATTTCTTAAAAATATATGTGGAAAATGTGTTTGAAAACGCTGTTACAAACATTTAAATTAGTTCACTTCCGCATTAAAAATCTTGCTTACCTAGCAAATGTTTCGAAAAAGGACATATTTTTGTTTCGTATCGTCCAAGACTAAAATTTAGTAGGCAAACATATTTAAAACGCACAAGGTTTAAAAAAACGTCTTCGTTTCTTGTCACTGTGACTAGATACCCAGCACCGTTCTACATCGATGGCCGAGCCCAACAGCGACAAAAGTTTTTCCACCTTGTTATCCCATAACCGCCGATCCTGCTGTGCTTGTAACATGAGGCCTTCACTCTTATGAGCCGTGCTTGCGGAAAGTAGGACTATGTCTGAAAAACGGCCAGATCCTCAAATGTGCGCTTGATATTCAGTGTGAAATGTGCTGGATATCGGTACCTCTTAAGAGCAATCTTGCTCCAGGTCAAGTACTTCCTTTGCTTCTTGCTTACTAATCGTACGCAAAAATAGTTTTCGCTTGATTTCAAGTTTGTCATTATCACCAACTTTTTTCTCGCGCAAGTCAACTAAGCTACTGTCGCAAAAACATTTCCTTCACATTGGATCAGTTTCTTCGGAGCATAGCAGCAACAGCTGGGTCTGTGACTGCGTGCCACGTGACTTTTAGGCGCAGGAAACGAAGCATAACTTACGTCATTGTTTCTGTCGGCATGTTCCAGAAAAAAAGGAACTTACGATGAAACGCACGCGAAAATAACTTGAAACAAGATCCTGCAAGAAATTCGATTGAACGAATTCCGCGAAAGGCATGGGGATGAGTACTGCAGTTGTCAATTACCGATAAAGACTTTTCTTCCCATGGAAAAACGTAATGGTTCTAAGTTGATAGCAGCAGCCAGGATTGGTGTTAAACCTTTACACGAACACTTATTATCTTGATTTAAAAAAGTGAACTCTTTATTTTTCCTAATAAAACAAATGCATAACACCTACGTCAAATAAAGCCCACCAAAAAGCTATACGTCAAAAGTGCATTCTTGCCGACATATATGAATAGTTGGAAATTTGAAGAAATGAGGTGTTTGATGAGAAAAATGTTGCACTTCCAGTATTTTCTATTTTCTTATTTTTAACCTGAATATAATTCATGAAATCAAAAACGAATGTTTTTCTTGCAGTGGATAAAAGAAATTCATTTAAAAAAAACGCTCAAGATTATATCAAAATTTTTGCTCTTTCCATTTCTTTGCTCATGCTAAACACCAAGCTGTCCAAAGTGGTAACCTTCACATGAAGTTGACATTCAGACATTGAAGACTCAGTGACTTGTTTATTAAAAAAGAGAGCAGTAATCTAACAACGGGAAAAGTGATGGATTCACCAAAGAGCGCTTAAGTATAAACAGGAGCGTTAATACATTTCATACTACCCTCGTGCAACAAACGTTAAACAGGCAATTATGATAGAAATTGTACCACTCAAATGAAAACAAGTCAGTGGACTGTTGCGACTCCAGGTCTAAATAGTGCTTGAGATAATCCAGAGATAGGACCTGATGGATTAGCAACTTTGACCACTGGCCATTTTTGCATTGGCGCAGACCATCGCTACCAGCCAAGCCTCATCCCGAACTCAGCGCAGCAGCACTCGAGCACCCAACAACGTGGCCGCAGCCCCCAGGTTTAACTAAATTTAAACTACTATTACCGAAGCCCCAAAGCAGACGCATTTGAACGGTGGGCTTTGTGCTTGCTCGACGTCTGATTGATCGATGGTCCGCTCTCTGTTGTGAAAATGAAGTGGCACGGGCAACGTGCAACAAATGCGAGCAAAACACACACTGAACAACGCTAAAGTGAGTAAAAGTTTGGCGCAAAAGAAACACGCACAATAACACGCAACGGTAAGGAGATCATGGTTGCCCGGTATCCGTGACTGAACTGCAGAGCAGCGTTTCCACTCCATGATGGTAAGGCTGGAGACCAAGGCTGGCGAAAGTTGCAACTCATCCATTCCTCATCTGAACAATGGATATTGCTTGAGGCCTTAATCGCTGTCGTTATACCCTGCGCTAAACACGAAAGCGCACGCACAAGTAGATTATATGCAAGTCCGACACTTGACTCTTTCTNCCTCGTTTCGAAATGCCATAGGAAAGCCGTTTTCAGATTTTGGTGGAACAGCTGCGCGAATAGCGCTGTAATGCTAGCGAGTTAACCTGGAAAATCTTCTTAGCTTAAGGGATTACTTGAATCGGTACCGCTTAGCCAAAATAAGTAGACATATCTATGTTTTTGTGTTTCCCTTGTATGTGCGCAGCTTGTGCTTTTAACCGAATATGAAGCATGCGCTTTCTGACTGTGCTTTGTGCGAATCCCTCCGGAATTTTGTCTGGAAGTGTTTGGAAATCTAGACAACGTGCAATGATGTTCCGCCACCGGCAATTATGCATCAAAACAGGTTGGAAACGTCAAAAATTTTACCTACCAATCTTCATTTGTAGAAGATTTACTTTGGCTTTTGTAAATATGTAACCCTATGTCTCTGTCATTCAAATTTGAGAAGTGTTTCTTTTTGTGATTTAGAACAACTGGAATGAAAGTTGAACGCACGATTTTTTTTCTGGGCGAATGCCAAACTCAGAAGCACTTAGATGACGGCAATGAAACATCTGCCTCTCATCTTATATTTTTACTAGTACTGATCATATAAGATGTTGGTTCTTACACATGAAGTGGTTTGGCTTGTAAGGTTGCAGCTATAGTTCTGTATGTGGTTTGCCTGTGTTGGTGAAAGGCTAAGCAAGCACATTTATTTATAGAGAACCTCCAGTCTTCTTCAACTGCCATGAATTCGCTGTGTGCAGCTGAAAACCAGCGCACAAACTTTCAGTCGTTGCTCTCGTGCAATGCGCGCATGAACGCGTTCTTATAATGACACACATTTATCTTTGAAATAGACGGCCTTGTGCTTAACGCAGCACGCCGTGTACAGAGGGCAAAAACTACTGCAGTTGCGCTTAAAGAAAGAATATCCTTCAAAATAAAATGGCCCGTTGCGTGAGCGATTTTGATTCTTACTGTTGATGACCGCCCGCTACAAAGTATGGTTGTGCATGCGAAGTGCGTTAAGATACAACTGAATGGAACGGAAAAAATCCGACAGAATTCTTGAAGCGTGACAAAACGCACGTGACTGCAATTACGGAGTGAGATTCGGGGAATTTCCACGCCCAAATTTCTGGGAAAAACCTAAAATTTTTAATTTTAATTATCGCTATGCAATTGTGCTGGGGAAAAACCCTGAGCAGGTTGGATGATTGTGGCAAACTTATCACCAAGCCAAAGACGTGGCAACAGGCTTCGAATCGTAGCTTTAGTCTCTGCACTACTTTATTGCTCATGTGATCTGTAACAATGATGGTGCTAGTCATCACATTAAATGTTAAAGCTGGGTCGAAAATCCAAATAAATCAACCCTTCTTTTTCTTGAAATCATTCTGCTTGTTTCTGGTCACCCGGCAAATGGTATGAATAGAAATATGTTTTCACTTTTTTCAGTTACTGATTTAAGCGAATACGAATTTTCAGAAGTCAAAGCACATTTAATTGCTTATGTGGCAGAATTAGGGACTTTCCTTTTTCTTTAAATATAATTCTGGCCCCTAGAATCAGTATATGAGAATATGTTATAACCCAAACCACGTTTGACATCCACATCTGCCAACACCGAAATTACGCACTTTCCAGCCTCCAACGCGCTGGCTATAGGCCCTGTCTTCTTTCTTCATGTATTTTATGACACTACGTAATTGCAATAGCAAAACAAATTCGACGAATACTATTGAGAGACAGCGCCTTGCACGTGCAAGAAGGCCGATTGTAAATATCGTCTTCTCTTCCTCGGGAGTTGATGGCAAGGCACAGCCATTTAAATTAATTTTATGCTTGCTGAGCAAGAAAACCATACCTTACATATGGTGATTGTTTAAACAGCCGCGATTGCTCCAACCTCTGAATCATCAAAACTGTTCTCTTAAGTAACGTACAGAACTTCATCAGGCGGCCTGGCACTGGGTCATGTGGCCCACAATTCGTCAGGTGGTCGCACGCGCAGCCCACCGGCCTGCTGACAAAGCAAAGAGCGTGGCCACCGGCCGCCTACTCACAATAGTCGCGTGTCGTTCTACTTTTTCGGAAAAGCGAAACGTGAGAAACTTGACGTGATTGACTGGTGCCACGGACAGCAAACATTCGAAACTCCTCTTTCTCACCATCATCATCGCAGGTGGTTTCACGAGTTGACTGTGGGGGCGGATGTTTATACTACACTATGACCGAAAGACATTCACCTCATTACCCTGTTTACAAATGCTGATTGAAATTTAGGAGGACCATCGCTATAAAGGTCTGTCGGAAAAACTCCGAAACAAAAACACTGTTGCTTAAATTTGCAACCGGACAAAAATTCAACTTCGCAAAATTATCCTTGAAAGTCACTCACAAAACCAAGTTTTTGTGTAAATAGATTGTTTTTAATATTCTAATAATTTGAACGATTTTATGCGTTGTCCATACAAAACCAATTAGCCTTTGCATGTTAGTAATGTAAAAGTAACAGTGCTATTTCGAAAGCCAAAATCGAACTAATATGAACAGTGTGTAATGTTCTGCTTTACGAAATTTCTGTTTCACAAACCATTTGCTGCCTAAATCGCAAGAGCCGCGGGCGGGGAAACGCAGAAAAAGTAGATGCATTTCCGGGTTCTGAAAACTTTGATACTTGCAGTAAATTGCACTGCAGCATGAGGTCGGTTCGGACGTTTTCTTTGTGTTAAAAGTGCTTTAAAGATGTCTTTTTTGGTAGAATCATGACTGTCTGGGCGTATGATCGGATAAGGACAAAATCGGACCTCATACTGCAGTGCAAAAAAGGCCTGTTTTTCTTGGCATTCGTGCATGTTTGTAGTCACGCAAGCAATTATGAAAGCAAATGATATAAAATCGTCCGTTTGATATGCGTCTATTTCAGGAATGGCTAATGATTCAGCATCAACAGTACTCAAATTAATACTTTGCTGTCTGGGCGTTGATGGTGCTTTTCAATGCCTTTGTAAAATCTACGTAAAAATAACTTCGTTTCCCAATGTCACAATCCCAATATTGCTGATTTTGAATTACATCTGTTGCCATCAGTGGGCCGATGCCTATTTTCGCGCATATCTGCACTGTACAGCTGAACATGTGGAGCCAGGCCCTCAACCAGAGGGGGCAACCGGGAAATTGCCCGCCACCCTTAATTTTCAAAAACATGTTTAGTTGTTGGGTACAACAACAAATTACAACCATTTTGCCCCCCCCGAAAATATCAGCTGGTTTCGGCCTTGTTTAGAGCAGTTGGTCTTTGTCTTTTTCTGACCGCGCACCATCTGTTGTTTTTGACTGTATAGCTGCTTATCACCTGTTCCAAAAAAACTGAATTTTCTCAAATGTGTACTTGTGAACACCAAAACACACAAATGAAGTAACAGAAAACCATTTCACACGAGGGATGCAATTGTTTCTTCTCCACAAGCGGATGTACGTGGGGCAGATACTCGTACACAGTGCATCGGAAATCATGTTTAGGGACAGCAAGATGATTCCGGCTCCTGGGCGTGATGTCCATGATGGCCAAAAACCTCTGTTTGCACACCCACGAAGAGGAGTAAACCAGTAGCTGAGGAACAGCGTTACGGGTCAGCGTCAGGTCTGTGAGACCCGTTCTCGTTCAGAAACTTTGGCGGAAAGCCTTCCTTATACTTTATTTATCTGACACTAAACTTTGCATATGACGCGGAAGCTGTTCAAGATTAACCTGGAAAGCCCTCGCGTAGCGTTAGTGGTACGCGTATGACAGGTTGAAAACCACTGATTTAGAGAATTTTAAGAACACTATTTTTAGAGAAATTGTTATCAAACACCGATTTCCGGAACATACAGCCCGCGGGCTGGATCAGATCCACCTGGTGAAATCATCCGGCCCGCGACCTCCCACTTAACTACTGTCAACATATGGCTGACGGATTCATTTCGACTATAACAACTAAATAATTTCAGAATGTTAGTGTGAACTAGCACGTTATACATTCTTGCATGTGCAGACTGGCGGTTCAAGTGCCTTTGCCACCTATTATAATTGTCTGTCTAGCAGTGTGCAACGGGAGCATGGTGAAATTGCCTGGTGAAAATCTATATCAACAAAAACAGTTTTTTGAGCAAAAATACGTGCGGCCCACGCAAGCTTCACCACTCCAGTTGTGGCCACCACCGGAAAACAAAGGTTGACGACCTGTGATCGAACATTTGAGAATTCTTGGTGTGTGTCCAATGGCTTTTGGTTTCAATTTCAGAGAGTTTCTTTCAAAGCATGGTTGATCAATTGCTCAGGCACTGGCCAGTGACAATGTCTTGAATTCCCAACGATCTGGTCTGCGAACAAACGAAGTGGACATACAGCTTGCAAATTCACCAGACGAACTGTCGCGTCGTCGTGAAGACCACAGAGTAAATCTTTTTCACGGCTCATTACCAATGTTATTTCTCGAAAGCTTGATCAACCAGCAATGGACAGCTGGTGAAATCAGTCACCTTAAAGGCATACCTTTGACATTTAGCCTCGCTAGGTATTCGTACTGTAAAAGGCGGTTAATTAACTAGGAAAGTTCTGCTGATATCCCGCAAAGTTCATTTCCTTTCCTGTGTGGCTCGACACGTAGGCCAGACGATAAATACTTCTCTTGCTCTTCACAAGTCAATAAAAACTTAAAATATGAGATATACGAACTATCAAAAGTTTATGCTTTATTTGCGCAGATGCGCTTCAACACATAATAATTCCTGAGCGGCATTCTCGCGAAATGATTTTGAACTGTTTCAAAACGTTGGCCTGAAAATTCAAAAGTTGAATTGTACGTCGCAAGCAGGCTGGATACAAATACATGTCAACGTTGATTTTCTTTAAACAAGCGTAACTCAACAAGTTTTTATTCATTCCGTTATATTATGTTGTCATTAGAGCAATTTGACCTGTATATACAGCCTACATTTTTGAGTTTGACAACAATTATAAGCTCAAGGTTTGCTGCAAGCGTTTGAGGAATCAGCCGATTGGGCTCCGATTTCATAACTTTGCGATATTTCGGACTTGCAAATACATCTGCTTTCAAGTAATTATTCTCCGCAAAGGTGACGCAGTAAATCATTCAGCAAATTTTTTATTAGGAAATCGATTTAAAGTAAATATACGCATCCTGACATCTGAAATCTTATTCAAATGGATGTATAAGATTTTAGGACTGAGGGTGGGCGTGATTACGTTAAATTGATTTTGTTTCAAAGATTCTATTTGAATACGGTTTCAGGACGGAGGATTTGTATAATTGCGCGAAATCGAAATCGGTTTCCTATTAAAAGAATTTTCTGGGTGATTCGACTGCTTCATCTCTGTGCTAACTTATTGCTAAGTTTGAGATGACATCCACCACCACAGATTTCAACTACTACCGATACACGTTTTACGTTAGAAAAGGTGTAACAAAAGTGAACACCAGTAAATTTTGTCTTGTTTAAGGAGCATTGAGCCAGTGAAGTCAGAAGAACGCCACTGACTTTGACTTTGTGGCTGAAAATAAGCAAACAAAAAATCAAGATGCGATTGGTATGGGAGAATGGCCATTGGTGGAAGCTTTGAACTTACAACTTTCGAACGAATTTGCTTCTGTGATTCACAAACGCTTGCCGGGACTTTGATTGACAAGTCTAGACGTGTACCTGACTTTTGTCAGCGACAAAAAAAAACGAAAATCTTCAGATGGATCAAAGAAAGTATCAAAAAAGCTCAAATCATCTGAATCAAGCTCCGTTAAGATCTTTGGCTTTGAAAAAGTTTCGGCAGCAGGAAGTAAATATTTTAAGACTTGATGTGATCTCCATGGTGCTTTCCATCTGGTGGAGCAAAAACTTTTACGTATGCTAGTTCAAACAGTCTAAACCCTGACTTAATATGTAAAGAAACTCACCCAAGTGTTCTCTACTTTGTTAACTTTTCTACCAGAATTCTTTCGAGATTTTCTTGCGGTGGCATGCCGTAGTGTTTCGGATAAGGTAGCGCACGCATATAGAACAAAAAACTTCGCCTAACCCTAAAGCAAACTGGCTATGCTTTGTGGAAAAAGCCCTTGGTTATGGCACAGGGAGAATGGCTGGCTGTCGCTAAGAATATTTAAAACAAAAACAAAAATAATGAAAAAAGAGCCTATACCACAAAATTATCCCGCGGCAAATTGCTGCCACAGAAAGATGATGAAGGCAAAAGCTTCAGGTTGTTATTTGAATAGCCTTAGCTTGCGTGATTCATGTTTATGTTTCAACGTATTTTTGCCAGTTCTCCACTGTGGTGTGTAGCTATGGTTCCATGTGCTTTTCTCACATAAATCGACGCTGTTGCCTGCAACCGACACTGTTTACAAGTATCAATAGACGCAAAACTTCGGCAGTGTTGTTGAGGTGACTTAGCAACACACAAAACTTTAAAAGTAAACTCGAACCTGAAAATGACACTTTCTTTTGTTGTAAAATCATTTCCTCAACTGCACAAACGTTTAAGATCGTCTGCGGGCAAATACTTCCGTCTGCAGAGCACCGCATTTCTGTCGTCACGTTGTGCGTCAACCTTTTAACGCATACGCAAGAGTCACTGCGAACTTCAACAACAAATCGGTATTTGACATGGTAGTGATCCGAAGGACTGGAACATGTAGGCTGTTTGCTCTTCAAATAGACATAACTTCGCAAAAGCTTTCGTCGAATATTGTTTTTTTAGTGACCGTCTCTATTCTTGGAATAGCGTGGAATTTTTGCCTCCCATGTTTCTTTGCTAACCTGCGCTGCACAGATATTGTTAAAAATTGCAGCATACCCAACCGAGACCACTAAATCTAAAGTATAGCTTCTTAAAAATGTGTCATTTTTAAGCTAGCCAATTGGCCTAAGCGTCTAAACAAAAGTTATAGGAAATTTGTAAAGAGAAACCATCTTGGTATGTGTCCATTTCTGGTTTATCGTGTAGTATAAAAAATACAACAATCCAAAATCTGTGGTTTTATAACTTCAAGCTCTGTGGAAAGCCTTGCATAAATAAAAAATGCTCAAAGTTTAAAGTTTTCTGAAAATCAGAAGGCACGATTGCCTGGTTTCCTCCAAGATAGTCACGACTCTTTTTGCATACGCGACAATCAGAAAGAAGAAAAGCTCAAATAAACAACCTCCGTACAACTTTTTGCTCATACCTCTGATAGCGCCAAATGAGGTGAATTGAAAGAAGGCGTTTCCACTGCTGGTCGCAATTTTAAAACTTGTAAATACGTATACAAGTGCCGAAGCAACCGTGAAAGAAAAAGAGGAAACTTTGCTTTTGGCAAGCTGAGGGGGTTTTGTTAAGTCAGCAAATTTCAGATTCGTATCAAGTGGTGATTACTATCGACATTTAACCACGCCTGATGTATGATTAACTTTTCAGAGATTTATCACACCCTGAAGTCAACGAACTTCGTAGAACTCTGGAACGCCCAATGTCTTTCAAGTCAACTCATTTCACGTTCTTGTTTTGCATTGCTTCAGATCTGGAACCTCACGTCCAGCACTAATGATGTCGAGACAGTCGTTATCGACAAGCAAAGCAGTTGCAAATCTGGACATGATGGCACATTTTGTTTTACATCCTCTCATCGATCACGCCTCTTGATGTTGACCACTGTTCAGTCACGAACTAGTGGCAAGATCAGAGACAACTATGCATTTTGTAGTGAGCTTTTCTCCCGACGTCCCAAAATAGCATACGTTGCTTACGCAACTTACCTGTGTGAGCCGCAAAAAAGACGCTGACCGAAAATCACCGCAAGCTCGCTGCGGACGGCTTGCTCGTAAATGCAGACGTCTGTTAATTAGGTGACGAAGGTAGATTGTTGGGGTGCGAACGGCGACTTTGCGTGAGAGCAATGGAAAACAGAAAGCTGAGTCGTTCGGCGATGGACGAACGTAGGTTAAAATATAATCAAGGGTAATTCTTCCCGCTTAGTCACAAATAGGCCAAAACTCTTTCTCTACCAAAGTTACGCATAATTCGTAGCAACACGACGTCTTTGCGATGCGACCGTATCTGGTTGACTTTACCAGAATAAAACAAGGATGAAATATTCATACCTTCGCCGCCCAACCGTAAATATTAGTGTGCTAACAAGAGCGCCGCCCTGACACTTGACTGTGGGCATCAACAGAAAGTTTATGCTGAGTCAGCAGACAGTTTTGGACGCGAACGATGATACTGAACTGATTTTGCACATAGCACTGACCGCAATATCATCTTGACTTGTTACTCATGAGCTGCCAATCACATGGTCCCAGGATACTTACGCCGAAGGTCAAGGTTTGCCTTGTAAGGCAATGCACGCAATCTCTTCGCTGATTGTATTGTGAGAGAGCCGTTGCACGTCATGCGCATTCGAGTGCGTGCTTCACGACTTCTCTTTGACATCAAGGAAACAGCAGCGATTTGCCAAACGCTTGTCAATTCGAACCAAGCGGGTGGATGGTTTGAAGTTTCTCGCAGGTGCGGACGCGTCGCAGTCCGCGCACAATGCAAGCGTTCCTCATCAGGTGGNTGGAGCGGTCGCTCACGTGGTTGCTCGCACTCTTGCGCTCATCAGACGCAAGCAGGTTCTACTCAGCAGGATTGTCGGAAGAAGCAAGGAGCAAGGCGGCAGCATGTTAAACTAAGTTCAGTTTGTGTGCAGTGTTCGTGTTATACTGCAGAAGACATAGCCGTTAGCCACAGCACGCAAACTCATCACTTGATAATTGCATTGTATAACGTCTTCACTCCCACCCGCAACGCCCTATAGACATAAGCATTTATGGCAGTAACAAGGAACACACAGATACATGTAAGAACACGAACATAGATACGTGGCGGAAACAGAAAAGCATACGGTTAATGACGCTAACAGTTTTCGATGATGGCAGAGAATTCCCACACTTCTGTTGCCCATTTTTATTAAATTGTTTTATAGTAATCGCGTTGCTCATGTCATTTGGGCAAGAAGCACATTGATTTCCACGATTTTGTTGGCATTTCATCTTTGTAATTTTTTGTTTCGTTCGTGTGAAGCTAACATGAAGTTACGCTTACAATGCCATTAATACACCACTATATCGTGATGTGAAACTTTGGCCACGTTAATGTGGCGAAATCAGTGGTGTAGGAGTTGGAGGTGCAGAGGGTGCAAGCGAGCTCCCAACAGTTTTGATTTTTCAGAAATTTGGCAAAATCTCAAAAAATTTGGGCAAAGAAGTTTCGACATTTTTAAATAATATTAATGAAATTAAACTTGCTTGTTATTGAGTGTATAAATAAAAATTTATTGTGGCATAGAAAACACATTTAAAGATGCATAAGATCAACAAACTGCTTCTACTAACTTTGTGTTTTAGTTTATGAGAATTGATGTGTAAGTGACTCACTTGGATGTTTTGGCAAACGAAGGCATTTAATTTATGTGCTTTATTAATTGCAGACTAAGGAAATCGAGTATGCTAAAGGGCGCCTACTTCATATCAGTAGAGTCCATGACAGGCAAGTACAGAAAAACTTTTGTTTTTAATTTTAACTACAGCGTTCCGATGAACACATTTTGCCATATCGTTTGTTGCATTTTTCCAGATATGTGCAGTTGAACAATGTTGTGCGACCCACAGCATAGTCATAATATAAATAATATGACGCATGCCACGTGTATCACATACATGTCTTTAGAGAAGGAAGCAGCTTACGGCCTACCTCAGCTGGGTTTGAGGTTCCTTTAGCTGGTATGTGAATGGAAAGCCTCATAATTGTGAGGCAGGTGCTCAAGAATACTGAGCCAGCTGCTTTCTGACAATGTTCTTGCACAGCCTACCGTACTTTTTCAGTTGGGTTATTAAGAACCAAATTTCAAGCAACAAATCTTCTATTTTCGAATCTATGCCAACATGTAGATGAAAATATAACGTACCAACAGCTACAGACAATCTGTAGGGAAAAAGTTTGCCGCATAAAAGCTTTTCGGGCAAATTTGGAGAAATTCGGGCGAAAAATCCTTTGCACCCCCAAAAAATCGCTTTTCCCTACACCTATGGGCGAAATCCTCAAGAACTTAAGGCAAAAATTTTGTAAGTCTCGTTGGCACATTGAAATGCATTTGTCTCGTTGAAATACGTTGTCTGAGCTTCGGATTTTTTGTGTCCACGGGTTCGGATTGTTTGACTGTAAGAAGAGTTGCCCAAAACATATTTTACTGCGTTATCTAACGATGGAGTGTGTTTTAGCCCAGGGGTGGGCAAACATTTTCTTCGGAGGGCCACATTGAAGATTTTATTGCTACCGAGGGCCGCATGCTCGTATTACATATATTACATCTATAATCGCTTTGAAAACTTTAAAAAAGTTTTGCATGGGCTACCACAAAGTGAAGGTAACAATAGCCACTTCCGGTTGAGTAAAAATGCGGTTTCGAATGAAACGTGTGGAAAAAAAACTTGATAATTCTAATCTAATCCATAAAATTACTTTAATAGACTCGAAATATGTACTATCTATGAACGTGTGACTGCCCTGCGGGCCGCACAAAAAGCCCTCGCGGGCTGCATGCGGCCCGCGGGCCGTAGTATGCCCACCTCTGTTTTAGCCGTCAGTCTTCATCAGCGCCGTGCAATATGAAACAGTTATTTTGAACTCAGCATAATCTGCTTAATGTTTTTGATATTCTGATTTACTGCACGCAACTTGAAGCTTTTGTTTTTGATATTCTGATTTACTGCACGCAACTTGAAGCTTTTAGGAATGGGTTGAATCGAAAACCTTTTTGTCAGGTTAGTTGATTTTAATCACACATTTAGTAAAATCTGTAATGCACTATTTCGCGTTCGAACTGCACAGCAAGGGCATTTTCGTGAAACTGCCTTTTGCAGAAAACAGATATTTCAATCCAGGTTAATCGGAAAACTTCCTCAAGCCTAGCCGAATGTTCTTTCGCAGCGTGGTCTACAGATGTAACTCGATACTCATTTCTGTTCACTATATATCTGTTGTTGTGAACAACGAGAAGGAAACAATGTAGCTGGAAATAAAAAGGTAGAATGAGCTGTTTCACCCAAGGAAGTTGACGAGTAGTTGCAAAACCGCAAAGATATTAGCTGAAGGTTTCCACGGTGAGCGGGCATCTGCAGACAACAAAGCACGCCCCATTGACCGTAAGCAGCCCTTCACCGAAACACAATACGAACTTCTTTTGTGTGAGTTTTCCTGCTTTGAAAACCTATCGTGAGAAAATTGATCCTCTGCCAAAGTTAGCGATTGCACTTAACGCAGAAAAAACCGAAACCCAAAACCAGCGCTGCAACCGATTTGCTGCTCTTTATGAAGAATCAGAGGTCACGCCCTTTGCTGCCTGTTCGGATTTGCAGAAGAGAGATATAGCGAAACTGCTGCATGGACAAAAGGCATAAGCTGACTTAGCCGGTGCAACATTTTATGACTGTTTTTGTTCTCTTACCAGTGCTAGCAAACAGATAAAACTTTAACTTTTTGTTGCCTTGTTTTTTTCTCACAGACCATTTCTGTTTCATTTAACTGAAAGCATAAACAAAAAGTTTTGTCTCCTTCCAGAGAGTAAATATCTGACGTGAAAGGACTTCCGTGAATCGGCAATTTTACCTCAGCGCATGTAAACTGATTACGCAAGTCTCGCGTTTCATCAACATTGCTCAAAAGCTCATTACGTAACATACCTGTATCAAAATTCAGTTCTAATTGTCCCCAAAATACGACTAACTGTAAGTACTGCAATCATGCAATTTTTTGTTGACCTAGAAAACACACAGCTTTTTTCTATCGTAAAGATACATATTTGTAGTGAGATTGACAGAAACTAACGCCTCAACCGTAAAACTGTCAGTTACCAATTGTAGATAAAATCTCAGTTCATCTAAAAACATGACGTGAATTTGCTTAGACAATCAAATTCTCTTGTAAAGTATTTGGAATCGATTCACAATAAAAAAGATTGGAAATTGATCCGCTTGTTAAGTTGCGTTTCCGTAATAAACAGTTCATTGGTTTGTTTACGTGACGATACATTTTTTCTTCCGCGCTTACACGTATTGTAAAACGCTACTGCAGGAAAACCCACGTCATTAAGGAAGTGACACCTGGAAAAGGTATCATTAATTGTCAATGTCAACAATAACGTCATCATTTAAGTATTTACGACAAAAACTGGGACGAGTGACAGAACGTTGTGCCCAAAACAATTGGCTAGACGGGTAGGTCCCCCACCCAGACGCTGATCTCAGTTACGTGCTCAGACCCCAGCGCTGTGAGTGCATTACTGGCACACTGTAACTGAAGCGTGCGTATTTCTAATGTATCCGGCCATCACTGTTGACGAATCACAGGTTTTGTTTACTGAAAACCTAGAACACAAGCCGACCCCTCACAGCAGAGCATATTTCCAGGGTGCATCACCAATGGCTTTGGTTTCAGTGCCGGCAACGATAAGCTAGTGGGAAATGGCTTTCAATCGTTTTCACTTATCGCTTGTGAAGTGTAAAAGTGATTTGAGTGTGCAGTGGCATTTTTTCTGCCGGGACATTATTGCATCACCCATAGCTAACCAGGCTGGTGAACTTTTGCCTATTTTCAGTAAAATAGGTGTTGAAGCTTGGATGGTTATTACGATGTTTTTTTTCAGAGCCAACTATAATTCAAGCAACGTATTCAGAAATCCCCACATATATATCTGCCTTCTGAGTTTTTGTCAGTCTTGAAGAATTCCCGCTTCTCAAAATGGGTTTTAGGATTAAAAAAGTGGTGCAAGTCCTATTTTACGCATTTTTCTTTTAGTGCACTGGATGTTAACATAAAAACTTAGTCGTTATTCATGATGATAATTCACGAAACTAGCTGGCGAGGTATTTCCTAGATAGCACAACTTTCTTAAGAGACAACCAAGTGAAACGTATGATTGCCTTTAGCAAGCAACATTATTCTGCGAATAGTATATTGCATGTACAGCCTGCGCCATGAAGTTTGAACCGCAGGAAGTAGCCTCTCGCACTGCAAATTTAGATTAATCGCATGTTTTCAAAAGGCTGGATTCACGACCAAAGAGAAAATGCGTATCGAGAACAAAGTTAGGAGTGGAATTTGCTAAAAATTGAGTTTTCGTCGGACATGCTGCTAGGCTCACGAAGTACACACATGTTCTCAGAAACACGAATTCTAAAAAAATTTCATGCGATATTGTATGGTTTCCACAGTAGGTATCCGAACGTAAAAGCATTCCTATGCTGATCGAGTTTCAAACCATCGTTGCTATATCGTGCTTATTCCATTACATGGTTTCTATTCCGGACAACTTTGCAGAAAGTATTTAAGACATCACTGGTTGATCACACCGGGATTGGCAGAAAAATTTCACAATCTCGTTGATCACATTATTCTGATCTTCACACAGCAACAGACGAACACCACTTTTAGAGCAATTCAGGAACAAACGACAGCAGTTTTGTTTCAATTCAGAGAAAAACGACAGTTTCTTTTCACATGCACTGAATTTCGTCATCTAGCAACTCGCTTTTAGCTTCTTGTTTGTGATGTTGTTCAGTCACTGCGATTGAGTTGATTTGACCAATGAGAACGTGGTGTTTCGCCAATTTGACGTCTCTTTTAAGAACTTCACAAAGAGCAACCGATAGCAATCAGGAGACAACAATCTTCCTTGGCCACCGCAGTTGTGAGCTGAAAACAACCTGCTGTTAATTGCTTTCTCGTACAGCGAAGTACATCGTAGCAATCAGACATCGCGTTTGATTATCCTAAAATGGCACACACACTTCTGGGGAATTTCCCCTAGATTGGGAATTTCAGCAATCTTTGGGGAAAATTCTAGGGATTTGATGCATTTAGCGATTTTTAGCGAAATTGCGTTTTTGAAATACCATGAAATGCTTGTGCCTGATTGAAGATTGATGTTTCGAGTTGTCTGTGTTACGGCATAAANCATTGCACAATCAGTTTAATCAAGTTTGTCGGGAGATAAGCGGCCCACCCTGCCTGGACCAGAATAAAACATTNTTATTATTTGACCTAAAACAGGTTTTCTTTAAGATATTTTAGGGACCTGATTCGGGTCCCTAGAATTGAAAATCGGGTCCCTAGAATCAGAGAAAATTATTTAGGGAACATCTGAGTGGATACTGCAATCAATATTATGATATGGTAATAATGGATGCTTTGAAATTTAGTCGGAAATTTTTCTGGTTCCTGCACGTCCGTACCGGGTTCCTATTATTTTCCTTAAAAAACATTGCCTAAAATGTCCGAATCCCAGACTAATGATGTCGGAGACCTTCCTGTATTACCTGGCAACGCTGGCTCAAATCAATTACTGTTGAAAGGATCTTCATTTAAGGTTAATTGGCGACAAGACGCAAGGCGGAACTTGTTGTGGTCAAAATGCTCGTTTGTGAAAAGAGGTCAATGTCTTGCAGGAAGCATGCCGGAGTTGTCGGCTTCGCAATGTTGACATCAAACGTCAANAGCGAAAGTCAAACGTTCTGAGCAAACAAAATTCTGGTGCCTGCACAGAGAGCAAAATTGGATTGAAAATAAAAAAGCNCNTTAATTTGAAGTGAACAACACATGGTTACGATACGAACACATTTGCCAATCACCTAATTTTCTGATACAGATTTTAGCGAAANTGGTTAATGCCTGTTCTATTATTCTAAGCTCTGTGGTCACTGCTACCTCCACATGTGCCCGTAGGCTAAGGTAACTTTATGAACAGATTAAAATGAAGTGCTAGGATTTTGTGATTAATCTGCACTGTTTCTAATGGTTTTAAAGTGATTTGTGGTTTTGTCTGTCCTGATTTACAAACCACATATTCCGATTATGCGACCAACCACTGTGAGCTGGACCATCCGTGGTTTTGCGATTTCACATTATTCTGCTCGCATTGGCAACAAGAGGATCATGCAGATCAGATTATAAGTTTCCTGAAATAACTCTATTGGTCACACGTATGCAGTCTCCACTATAATTTAAAACGTGCTGTATACAAAGAGAGATGGATATCTCAAAGCTCGACGTGAACGTTTTGAGGTGCATTGAATTTCGTTTTGGTGTTTTGATGTGCCTTCAAACGTTTGCAGAAAAAAAGAAACCGCCGGATCCTACCGCACTTGCGTTATTCTGTACATGAATGTGCAGCATTGGAACTTGTGTATGAAAAGAAATCCTTTCTCAGCAAATAATCAGACACTAAGATCTTACAGAGTATATATTTCGTCTACGAAGTAGGCATCATCTGTTCTTATTCAAATAGAAGCTTAGAAGTATTAGAATGTGGTTAGAGCTTTCTCGGAGATTCATGTTGCATTTAAGTGACTGGAGAGCAAATGTTAAGACTATTTGGTTATTGGTGCCGCTAAAAGTTTGATTAGTTACTTTCTCTGCTTGATTTTTAAGATTTTATAATGTTGAGTAAGCTATTGGCTGGCTATAACAATCGGCAGAAGAAAGCGTCCCGTCTTCTGGTGCGTTTATTTAACACAAGGTAATAGTTTGTTTAGGTTAGAATTCATTCAAACAAGCAGAAAAAGACTTCAAACAGACGTTTGATGTGGCAAAATCGGGCTCCACCTTGTACTTCCCACGCAAGTGCCGTGTCACTGTGAAACGATCACTATCAACTCGTGTTGCATGTTCGCGCTGGTCACGCCTCACTTCACGCCCAATCGTCCACGACCGCAGGATGAAGAGTTTTGTTTTAAATAATGTAACAACTAGGTGGTATCTTTCCGCAAAAATTCCTTTTGCAATAATTGCTGTTGAAAGAAACTATTTTCTAAACAAAAAGCAGAACAACATTCAATTTTTCTACAGCTTTTTATTTCTTCTTGACGGGTTTCTTGGTTTTATTGGTCCCTGTACTTCCCGTAGACAACCGATTTGGATATTTGTCATGTTATATTCTGTTGAAGAAAACACATATGGTAATTCAAGAAAGATCATTTTAATTTTGTCTGTGAGCGAAACTAACCTGACTGTTGCTTGCCTGTTGGCATCTTTGTTTATCTAATTGAATAATTTTCTATTTTGCTACTGCACTAAAATGCTAAAATTTAGTCCATGTCATGTGTTTTTTCCTACGATTATGTAGGCCGTTATATTTATCATAAGTATGGCGTTTCTTTCAACTGAAAACACCGCGAATTCGGACAGCTGACGCCCAGGGCGGTCTTTTTTGTCTGCGTGATATCAAACAGAAGATTTGTTTGGAGCAGAATACTCGTTCGCGGTATCTACGCTCCCAGCAGCGGGGGTCAACGTCCGCAGATGCCTCTTTGTTAACCTGTGGCGTAATGAAGTTGGAGCGGAGTCACTGATCGCGTATTCTCTCGGAGTTCACGTGCAGGTCATTCTCTGTTGGGAAAAAATTGTCAATTCTGGCTGTTCGTCTCGTCGGAAAAATCTAAGTTGCCACTTGTGTTGCTAAAATGTCTAATACCTCGTAGATAGGAAATTCTTCTTTCGGCGGCTTTCCTTGTACGTTTCCTGTAGTGCCTCGCAGAATTTTTTCGGCAATGTGTGGATAGGTAAAGTGCAGGAATTTTGCGTTGGGAAGCCAAAACTTGCAAAGGTCAATTCTAATACGTGTTGTTGTCTACACAACAGAAGGTGACTGAAAGCGCTGCTAATTTTCCTTGCACCTGTGAAAGCAAAGTAAGGAAAAACATTAGATCCAGTGTGTATTTGTCAAAGCTGTAACTTTGAGACTGCTTACAGTTTCAAATAATAAAAGAAGCAAAATTCTGGATATATCTGCAAGTCGTGCAATGTAAACATTGGTCTGCATAGTACGGCCAAATTTAGCCGACACTACTCGTGACACAGGCAGATCCAGGTTTGAGTAATTGTTGAAATTCTCCCTTGTTTGTATCACAATGTTTGAAAACTGAGAGTGTTATAAATGAAGTCATTGCGAATCTGGTCGTTTTTTTTCATTACGGTTAATTTTAGATTCCCTCGTACTTGCTAAACGTGAAAGTCATTAGAGACGAACTTGTCCGCATTGGCGCGCCACATCACCAGCCACAGGCAAGGTCAGTTACCGCCCGTCCGAACCTCAGCATGCCACACACATTCGCCATCCATCACTGGCTTACAAATCCCCCCTGTATCAACGTGTCTTCCACGACGCGTGTGAATGACCTCGTGCGGGCGGGGTTCACAGCAAGTTTAAGCTCCCCATGCGTGAGAATTTTCCTGGAGGAAGAAATTCGAAGGATACTCCGCGTGACGTCGCACGCATGCGCACTCTGTTGAATCCGAGGACTGTTTATGACTTGTCTGACGGGAGTCCAAATAGTACGACAATGACATCCCTGCGTGGATGCGTAGTACTTGTTTTGTAACCGATGTCCTTCCGTTACAAACCCGAAAAATAAGGCAGCCGTCGCATGAGATCCGTTGAGCGAATAACAGACACGCCATGCCTTAAAGAAAACATTTTCGATTAGGTAGCATTAGGAGAAAAACCATCTTTGAATTCAAGCTTATGTCTGAACCAGCAGTTGCACTGGCGAGCTGGTGACGTCACGACATGCTCCCGTTTAAGCTCCGCGCAATTCTTATGAAAAGCTCCGCAGAAACATTTTCGTGCTCCGCAACTAATAGGTTTAACTAAGTTTTATGCAATCGCTTTGAACCTGATCTGCTGAAACATCAAAATATACGGTCGCGCCTTTCTATTTCCCATTTAATTACAAAAACAAATCATGGATAAACAACCCATTGAAACAGTCTTGTGCTGCCAGTACAAATTAAAAATACGTAATAACAAAGTAAAAATATATGTTGTTTGACACTCAGTAACCTTTCCGTTGTAGAATCACAAATTGGCTCCAGCGATCTTACACCAGTGTACATGATTTAATGAATTCTGAATTTAATTCGAAGTAATTTGTTGTAGTAGTTTAATATTTACCTTAATTCAGAGCTCGAAGCTTCTGTAAATTAATACTTAAAAGTAAAAAAAACAACAGAGTTTTAAATGTCAATGGAAATGAGGAACTTATTCGGGGACCTTCTTGTGTGGACATCCCATTCCGCGTGCACTTCATCTGATTAAAGAACCATCTTTATGCTGGGCTATCAGTCCTTCTTTTGCAAATACGGACAAAACAGCTGCTTCAAACCCACGACTTTAAATATCGAGACCAAGTGCTGCAAATACCTCCTGGCCGCAGTAATTTCTTTTCCAATTTTCACCGATTTAAATCAACAAAGCATTCTTTTTGCTCATAAATTTTGTTTCGTTTGATGTGTTACTAATAAGCACATCACATTTTTGCATGATTTGTTCTTTATCCAGTTTTGTAAAATACAGTTGATTGTTTCAAAATATTACCAGTTCAGCGACATGTTTTAAAAAATTTTCTGAAATTTATTTGTAAAAGACTTTGCTTTTCGTTTCTCTGCACAGCTCCAAACGTGAATCCCCCAAAAAACGCACATTAAAAAAACTGATATCGTTCTCTTTTGAAGGTAAAAGTGGTGACTGGTGGTGAGTCCAGAACATATTTGCTGAAACTGTGATTTGAGCACAGCGAGGTATGGGAAGGCATTTTGAAGTAGACTTAGATCGCACGTCGACCTTTAATGCACACGGGCCGTCCGGCCCTGAGCTGCGGGAAACCATCATGTGGTTCATGGCCACTGTGCAATGTCAGTCGACAGGACGCCACAATCCAGACAGAAGAAGAATTTAGTATCATGGCGGTTTGTCTGGAGTGCTGGATTGTACAGTGTGAGGTTTTGCGAAGAGTTCACGACGCGACACTTCCCGACAAAGTGCGCAGCTGAGAAATTCGTAAAGTCATGAACGCCGAGTCACTTCTCCGTACAGAGGGATCCCAGATGACCGGAATGCACCAGGAAAGATTGACGATGAGAGCCCTGTTGGCTACACGCGCAGGAAAGTGGCCCATAGGTCGACCAAGGTGATTACATATTTGACTTGGCTTGGTTCCGTTGTTGTGCGGAGCCAGCAAAACAGTGGGGTATTTCAAAACTTCCTGGGGCTGCTTCTCCGCGACCCTACCTGGAACAAAATCCTGTGTGAAACGTGATTGAGGCGACCTTCTATTTAAAACTTCAAAGTATATTTAAAGTTGCGAATGATCTACGTGGGGTGTTTTTAAAGTTCTTTGTGAAGAAAGGCGGTTTGTGCCATGCTGCCCATATATTTGGTTTTAGTGCACGAGCAAAAAGAGTTGGAACGGAATGAAACTTGGAAGCCTTATAAGCATCGAAAGTGCAGCAAACATCATAACCGTATTTTCCCAATCATTTGGTGTTGCGTTATTTATCTTGAACAAAACCATCGTTTTCATCGATTAATCGCTTTTCAGTTACATCTACAAAAAATTTGTTAAAGATGTATATATCTATAAATAATCTTTGTTAAATAGTTTTAGATGTACAAAGTATCAGAAACAGTGGACCAGGTGTTTGTTTGGGGGCAAATCCGCAAAAGAACTCTTTAAATAGCCCAATAACGCGCGTCGAATATCCGATTTTAACTTTTGCTGGCGATCGTGAAAGTCTAAAGTACAGTAAATCATGGAAAAAATAACAGCGTAATCTTGCAACTACCTCACAGCCACACTTGTTTTGTAAAGACAAAGACACGTGTCGTCTTTTTAGACAATCACGACTGTATGAATGGCAAAAACTTGCATTTGATAGTGACTGCAAGCAAAGACGATGAAACTGACGTCATTGGCTCTTCGTGCAGTCACATGACTTGCGTGACGTGTGTCGCGCCTGCACCTGCTGGAGGTTTTCCAGATTCTGCTCAAAACAATATTTGCTTGTTCGCTTGTCTTGGGAACGGCATGACAATAACTTGTTTCGAATACCCCTGGGTTAAATTGAATCTAGTACAAACCAGTGCAGTACTGGCTTTCGAAACGTAAAATGTTCTCAAAGTTTTTTTTTTCTTCTCTTGACAAAATATCGTGCAAAATGTCGCCATGAAAGCGAATTCTTACCTCTTGTAACAAAATCATTTGTAAGTGCAGCAGATGAAGAGAAACTCCCCAGATGGTGGATATACCTTTTTGAGCATATGTATAAACAATTGTCTAAATATGGAAACACCAGCAGAATGACTGATATGGTTTCAATCAAGGATTGGAAAAATGTTCACTAGATTGGTACAAATCACGCTGAGCGATGACTGATTCACGACCACTTTTAACTTATTTGCTGTGGAGAAATGGGATGTCGAATAAGTTTCAGGGTGATGTGGTTTATGGGCTGAGTGAGGAGTTAACTAGTGCACTGATGATCACAATCAAATATTGTGGTTGCTTGAATTGTTACTTGCCTTCGAGTAAAAATTTATCAACAAGCACAAACCGTTACCCTGCCCTTCTTCATGCAGGCACAAAATGTGAGTTGACTATAGCTGCTTGAAAATTTAGTGCTGGAATATTGTGATGATGGGTTGAAATTTCAGTAATCATTTCATGCCTTAAAACAAAAGAAAATGATCAGAAAGTACCTAACCGCGCTTTGGGTCGTCCCGGTGCGTTCACTGCGGAATTCTTAGTGCAGGAGGCAAATGGCGACAGAATGTTCAAAACAGACAAACCCACAAAGTCTCTTATCTTGCATGTCCAAATGGCACGTCTGCTATCGATTTTCTTTCGTTACTGAAGCGGCTTAGGCAATTCATTGACAAACTTTTTCTTCGGCCGGAAAGCCTTTCTCTCCTCTGCGAGCGCAGTAAACCGCAATCTCATCAACTGCGAAGCTGTTGGCTCACGCCTTGGGCCGTCTGGCTGGAACTTAAGACATATAAAAGGCGACGAACCTTGCTGCTCATCAGCAGAACTAGCTATCGGCTGCAGATGGCAGGTCGACCCAGGCATGACGTGCAGCACGACGGTCTGCATTGTCATTGTAGGTAATGGAGAACCGTGTGAGAGCAACTTCTGCGTAGAACTTATGTTAATTTCGTTTGCAGTAAACATTGCTAGATTTCAAAGAACGACTGCTGTGAAAAAAGTCAAGTGCACAAAGGGAAACGCCACGGTTGTCGGGCATTAGACGCAATACCTGCATTTGTGCGCCCCGCGTCAATTAAAAGGAGAGATGTTTGGTCGATTTTTTCGAAGAAAATGATAGGGGGCTCAATGGATCTCGAAGCGTGTCTGCCTAAAAATATGGGCCAGCATTATCTTTTAATTTTGCGCATCTGGTGATCGTAAATTTTTTCTTAACAGTGTTACAGTACTTTTAAAACTTTTCACGTGAGATATTTTGGCAAACACTCATTAGGGCGTCAAAATGAATGCTTCTCGGCTAAACTCGCATTTGCTTCGATAGCACTTGGCGAAATCGTATAGAAATGGTGCAAAAATCGTAAAAAACGCAGACAGACAATTAGCGTTTGGTATTCGCTGTGAAGCAAATGCCACACCTATTATTGGCTTATTACTTGGAAGTGAATTGCAGCTGGCTTTATGCGAAGTTGTGATATTACTGAAATTTCTAAGGTTTGTCGTAAGTGCCGTTCGGAAAGCCGCTCGACCTACTGATAGACTGGCTCGGTTGGCAGTGTCAACATCTGGCAAGGATCCATTTGGAATAACAATGTTGTATCCATACGGAATACCAATATGGAATAGGAATGTTTTGCTCGAGGATTGTACGCTATTGACGCTGTTGATAGCAGTTCAGAGGACTAAAGTGTCTGTCGGTTATAGCTCCAAACGTAATGTTGCACGTTGGTGGTGACAAGCAAAGACAATCTTGATGTCAAAAAACTTCCGACCAAAAATGCCTCAGCATCTATTCTTTTCCAACTTCGTGCAAAAGGCTTATAAGCTCATGAAATAAGTAGTCACTAATTTAGAGTAGTAACGCAGAGCATCACAAAGTTACTTGTATTTGATATTATTCATATTACTGCATTACATTCGTCTATTGGCTGCGCTAATGCTACAATCGAGACGGTTAAAGTAGTTGCGAGATGTCAACAAACTGAATGCTGCAACTTTTCAGTGTTGTATGCAACTAATTGAGTTGATGTTGGTGTCAAAACTTCAAGCACTCAGTAACTTACAACGGTCGTATTTTCTTGTTTTGAAGACGGTGTGATCTAGATAATACTTATAGTAGTGGGTGCAGTCAAAACTGTTTGACAAAGTTATGTTGGGTTACTTGGTTCATCGTAAAATGTGAACTTGACAGTAGTCTTACGCAGGAACATGCAACGAACCGTTAAAAGTCTAAATGTTCTGCTTACGGGACAATATAACTCCATTCATTTATTATTTATAAATTAAAGGAAGAGCAGTACAAGTGTGCATAAAGTTACTGTCACTGGCTTGGTTTTACAATGAAAATGGATTTGCCTTGCTTTAAGCGGCCTCCGTAGTACGAGTATAATACGTCCTTGTGTTTGAGCGGCCATTTATTTCCAACAATGCTATCGGTTGTTGGAGGTAACTTGGCCTGCGAGTTGAGTAATGTTGGTTGTCGGCTTTCCGTCATCCAAAAATCTTTCAATGCTTAAATTGAGAACGGACTGCAAAGAAGCTATTGTCAGCTTTTGAGCGCTTGGGGCTACGCACGAGACGGTTCTGCATATGACCTAGCAAATCCTTGTCGTGACATTTTGCTTTCTTATGGCAGACTCTACTGCAACGCACTACAAAGGCGCGCTGTGCCTATAGGCTTTTTGAAGGTTTTACTTTGTTATTAACCTTGCCTGCTTTATCATTTGAGTGGATCAGCTTGAGCGATGAAGTTAATCATAGCAACGCTTGTGCTTTTATCAGGTAAGAAAAACAGCCTTCCTTGCTTTCCTCTGAAATTACTTCTCTGTGGATGTAACCACCAAAGTAGTTAGAGATGGAATCTTGGCTTCATCCTGCGGTTTAAAACGAACCAACTCTGTGTTTAATTACAGTTATCTAACGACAACGCGGTCGATGTAGTGAATGAAAAGCATATCCATTAACACTTTCGCACCTCGACGACAATGTCAGCTGCAACCATGTCGTTGCATGAGTTTCATCCGGAAACCTGCGGTTTAAATAAACCGCAAACGGCGTTGGGACTGCGCTCATGAGAGATTGTCATTAAATTGTTTGAGCGAACCACCTCCAACGCTTGTTCACGGTTCTTGGTCTTCAAATGAGCTGCAGCAGTGCATAAATTTCTTCTTAATAACGTAACGTGGAAGCATCGACACTGTAAAAAGTTTCCTTTGTGAAGCGCCAATGTGTAACTGAATTTTCCAATCATTTAAATAAATCGCCTGTGCTTATCAGAACATGTGGCGCGCTCTGCCGTTAATAAGTTTGCTCGGAGTCGCACCCGAAACCTTCAAGTTGCGTATGTATTTTGTCAACAGTGGTCATCTTCCTGCCGAACGCGGAAGCGCAAAGAAAAAAAGGCCAGTGCGATCAGCGTGGCAGGTGTAAATATGGGGGCTGGTGTGACAAATCAACCAACACTTGCAGGTGTAATTTTCAGTGTTCCTCTTCTCGATGGGGCAGGAAGCTTCACTGCGGCTTGGAAGTGAGTCAACATGTGGTGGCGAGTCTTGTTCATTGCGTTTTATGTTACATTCGTCCGCATAAGGAGTTGGGGCTTTGGGATAAAGCTTCGACTGTCTTCCGAACAAAAATGTGGTAACACCTAATTAACATATATCTCCATTGAACGTTGTTCCATATTGGAAAACGTTAAAATACTTAAAAAATGTAGCTGCAAAAGTCATTAACGTGGAAATGTTCGGCGTTTAGCACGGTACATATATTCCCACGATATATTATATTCCACGGTATGTTTTCTCCATACATTCCCACGGTATACTTTCTGACGACTGTGACTGCTCAGACGTACTGTTAGCTCTACCTTGCACGAAAAAATGGATCCGTAAGGTACCGAACAGTCAGTTGTGGTCTTATTCGAAAAAAATGGTGTTTAAGCCATGGTTGTTTTAAGAAGCACGATGTGAGGAAGCATTCTTTCATAATACGATTTGGTTTGTTGTTCAGTTACGGAAATGTATGCCTAAAAACCCTAATAATTTCAAATAGACTTACGTTTCTGTCCCGATCTGATGTATTTTGACGTTACTTTCAGCGAGGTGGACCAAGATTCTTCAGGAATGTCTGCCACTTGCTTGCCCATGCGTGCGAAAAGCAGACAGACATTCCCATAATTCCAATGGACTTTCGAAAACCAAAAGCTCTTCGCTGTAAAGGTAAGATGATTTTGATTTAGGCAACCGAACATGACCTTCATAACGGAGTTCATGCTCTTCATTGAAATTTTTGTGAAAGTTTTTTGCCAAAAATGATACAATCAGTTTAACTATTCAACAGCTCCCGTAAAGACTCAGCTCTGCCCGAGGGTCGAAGACTTTTTAGGAAGGTGCGGAGGTGGCTTCGGATTTGGTGGCAACCGGGAAGCTGGCATTTGCTTGATGGATAAAGCAAGTTACAAGAAGCGATGCCGGTGAGTATTGAAAATGTTGAAGATGTTTTTTGTAACCGCATGATTACGGCTCCCTGAACCATGATTCCTAAAGAAAAGTTTCTCATCAAAGGAAAACGCTTTTAACTTCGAAAAACACCACATTTCTTCACTAGCACTAAAAGCAATGATTTTTGTAAGGAGAGGTGCAAAAGAAAGGCAGTTCTACAGTTGAAAAGTGTTGTATGGTGTGGTTAGCAGGTTTCGGCTTAGTCACGTGACTGCACTAAATGATTCACACCAGCAAAACTTATAAAAGCAGTCCGTGAATAAACTACAAACCAGCTGTTCAGACTTTCGCTGACTTTCGACGACTTATTGGTGATTGATTCACTTGGTCCCTGCCCAGAACAAGCAGATGCGCGTAAAGTTGATTTCCAGTGCTAATGTCGGATCGTCTGGTTTTCCAGGTGCCCCAACGGACGGACTGGATACGAATGCCAGGCTAAGACGCTGCACGTGAGATCGGTCGCAGAGAAAAGTGACGAAACGATCGGCGTCCAACCGGCGCTTTCGCCGAGCAGTGCTTCTTCGGCGAACTGGCTGAACATCGCTGTGTTCGCTGGTGTTGCTTCCCTGAGCGTGATTGGCTGCGTGGCGCTCTTCGCGCGAAGGTGAGCACGAAAGTTATTTTTGCCGGGCTTGACTTTACTTCCCGAAACAAGCATGGCACCTGTTTAAGGTTTATTCGTTTGTTGCGTTGTAGTACGTGGCGCCGCGGGTGGTAGGTATGTGACGAGTCAGCGAATGCGTCCGTCTCGCCTGGCGTGTTGCCTGTGAACGCTTTCCAGACGCATCACACACATGGAACGTTTATTTAGCGTGTCTTTTGTATAATGCGCCTGTGTCAACACGGGCTCGGTTGGCATAACGATCAGCTCTTCTCCAAATAGGTTTAAAGTTGTTCCGTGTAATAAACGCTGTGAAATAGCGAGTCTGCCATCACCGTCTAAGATTGATGGCCAGCTGGACGGAAACCATTCGCTGTAGCGCTTTTCCTTCCGTTTGCAAAAGTGATTCCGCTGATGAAGAGCCTTAGGCGTTTTTTCTTTCCCAACAACCTGTCTGGATTGAGTGACAAGCCATGGCGCGTCAAAACTAACTTCACAAACTTACAAAGAAACTAGGGTGAATCGTTACCGTCATTATGATTGTATTTTTATAGACACGCAAATCAAAAGCGAAAGCCAACCATCGAAGACCACGCGAGTCCAACAGATTACGAGCAAGCACCTGTTCGCGATTTGCGCGTCGCCGTTTGCGTCGACGCCGAGAACGAAAATCGCCGCGTCGACTCACACGGCGTTCATGGTGGATCGAATGTCGGCAACATCAATGGAACTTCTCATTCCAGACAGGAATCCTTCCTGGATGTCGCTCACCGGGACACACCGCATCGGCCGAGATTGGCCGGCGTTTCGTACGGCGTCAAATCTCTCGGCGGTGCCGCCGCCGAGCCGTTACGCACCGGCCACGAAATTCACGCCTTTCCGTCACAGAATGCCGTAACGATCAACAACCAGCTGTCTGTCAACGACGCCGCGCGATCGTGACGGAACACCTTTGAAAATCGTCAAAAAGCTTCAAACAACAAACAAAGCAGCTCTTTATAGTTCGCTTTACCTAAACTGTGTCTATTTATTGGTTTATTTATAGTGTTCTGAAGCCGAATTCCTTTGTACTTTTCAGCAAATATTACTTATTTACATGCGCCAGGCGCTCTGCGTTGTCTCGATATTTTATTTATTTATGTTTGATTCGCTTTATGTGTTGCGGATATCTTTACAAGCAAAAAGAACCATTAGTTAATGACGATAAAATCAAGTTTATCTTTTTTCTGGTACGTTTTAAGAGAATCTTGCTCCTAACAAACCTATCTGCGGTCTTTTTAGAATCGTAAATATGTCTTGCACTTAAGTTATTGTTGTTAGTTTTGATTGTTCATTTTTTTGTTCGTGGCGCAAACATTTTATTCCGCTTGCCGTTTTCGTTTGACGATTCTTTCTTTCTTCTTCGCCCGATCAGTGTTATCGCTTTTCTTACGATCGAACCCATTTCCTGCTCTTGCTGCAAAATACATTATCTGCGTTTTTTTCAAAGCTGTCTCGAGCATGCCTGGTTCATCGAAACCGCTTATTTTGCCTGGCGAGTGGTCGATTTTGTCAAATCGTGAAGCTTTTTCGATCAAGCTGTCGATGCACAGTTACGACTCAAGAGAAAATTCAATGTCCGTAAGGTCAAAGTCTACCTAACAGGGGAATCGGTTTTGCCTGAAGCGAGGCAAGCTTGTTCTAAGTCATTGTCAGCTGCCGCAGTAAATCGTTAAAAGTACGTTTCACTCAGTTATTCTTACAGTTTTTGGATGTCTAGGTACCCAGGTGCAAGCACTTGAAACTGGCTCAGAGGTATGAGATGGCAGGGTGTTCCTGAGGTCTGAGTCACAGGCAGGATAAATAACACCGAAGGCCTTGAACGTGCAAGTAGATGTAACTGTTCGAATGATTAAAAACATCGGAATTGGCGATTGGTTTGCACGTTCACTTCAAGAGAACGCGACAGTTGTTTGTGGTTTACACCTTTCGATGCCAGAAAGACAGATGTAGAACAGCAGCTTTGCTAGCAAAATTTAAGTATTCAGTGTTCCGGCAGCACCTTCGCTGTGGCTTGGCAGTTCATTTATGGAAGAATGCGTGTCCACCTCGGGTCAAATTGCAGTAACAGCCAACGAGAAAGCAACTGCGATTTTTCAAAACTTGCATGTTTTGCTTAATTTTTGGTACTACAGAAACCTCTGCGACATATAGACACCGTAAAGGTTTCCTTTATCGTTAAACTGTTCACAAAATATGCGAATTGCACCGTTCCAGATTAATCTCTATTATGAACGGTTATTGCGTCAAGATATTTTTATTTGTTTCTGCTTTGCTCAACGTATCGATGCAGCCTTATGACAAGATTTCAACAGAATATCAACTCCATCTTTTGAATCATTAAAGTGTTTGCGTTGATAAATTGTGTGATGCAGATTAGCAATATGAATTTAAAATAACCCAAAACTCTGAAAGACTTTCAAAGCATGCGGCTCACAATTAAATAAAAAATGGACAACAGTTTTGGTACAAACTTTAAACAAATGTAACGCCAGGGACGTATATTTTAAACAGTGAATATCAGTAATAAATCAAAAAGAAAATAAGAGACTCGTCAAATTTCTGAATAGCCGCAAATTTGAAATTATTTGATAAAACGTTTAATTGTAGCTTAGCCTCAACGATACGAAACAATTTTTTTACAAATGTAACATGTAACCTTCAAATTTCGTGAAATGCGATACCTGACGGTCAGAGTGCCCTCCTCTCAATCGAGAGGTAGGGTGAGCCACTCAGCGATAGACCGTGTCATTTCTTGGGCATAAGCGACAACCTAAAACCGTTTGGCAAGAAGCGAAATTTACCGTGTAAAGCTGCACAGCACCCACAGTTTTTTCATTGACGGCAGTTGGCGACAGGCCGAGCCTGATTTGTTAATTTTGCTTCTTTCGGGGGGGGAGGTATGGAAATATACAAAATTTAGTTGTATATTAACTGTCAATCATGAGAAGGCAGATCATTTGTTACCTTTTTAAAATATATTGTGGAGTGAGCGGAATGTTACCCTGTTGTTTCAATTACTTTGTAATTAAACACAAACACAGTGTTTATGTGAATGTTTTTACTCATCTAAAAAATTTTTGAGTTCTTGTCACATTTCAGTTTCATTATGCTCACTTTGTAATCCCTCCGGAGTGTCACAAGTGGTTAGCGGTGTCAATCCTCGCTTGCTTACGCCGTGGGCCACGCGGCTACTTTCACTGAGCATGTTTTTGTTGACGGCGAGTCGACGGCAGCACCACACGCGAACCTTTTCGTTGTGCCTACCAATCGACAGATCTCAAGTACTGTTATTCAAATCTCCGGTATGACCCGACCGGGAATCGAGCCAAGTCTACCAGTTTTAGTGGTCCGCGCTTAACCCACTGTACGACTGAGCGGGTTTGTTCTTGGCATATTACATCTAAAAATAGGTTGGTATACGTTTATCATTTTTAATCGTTGCCATATTTCACACTGATTCTATTGAATCTAGTTACGTTTTTGCCTGTTTGTTTACTTACTGCACCGTCCTTTTGTTGAATGATATTGAATTCCCAAATTTACTTTACTTGCTGCAGTAAAAAAGACAAAAGGCAGCTCGACTAATGACTTCTGCGTAAATGCTAAACGCACTCAGTGTTTATTCGATTGTAAGTCGGGGTTCACATTGGTTATTCATCATTTCATGCGAGTTACAATCAAGAGCCGCCTACATTTTTTATCCAAGTTTTTCTGACGCTTTTACTTCCCTTTGGTACACTATCGACCAAATTCCCTTTTGCCTTCTTCAGACTTCTGTGGCAAAGTAGGTCAATAGATCTGAAGATCCAAAAGAGGTCAACAGATCCATATGAGGTGTAACAGTGACCGTGCCTGTATGTGCACGCACACGACCGGCATACAATAAAAGAAACAAGAAATGTCAACGTGTGCCCCATCACATCAGCGGGCATTGTGATAACTGCAGGACATTGTATCAATCGTAATGCGGTACGGTAGGTTCACACATCACCGTCAGCATTGTGAGGATGGTGTCGCGAGGTTAAATGTTTAGTAGACCAGTGGTTCTTAACTTTTCCAACCCCGGAGATTCCTATTCCTAAATATATTGGCTTGGGGACCCTCGTCTGCGGTAATGTCATTACTCAAAGTGGTTGTTGTTGTTTTTCGTGCATCTGAGGGTTGAAAGAAAACACTTTGGCATTCTTTCTGGGGCAGCTCAGATTTCTCATTGGGGATCCCGGTAAGAACCACTGCACTGCGCGTTATTGTGCAATGCACTTCACAGATGACGTGAATAATAAGGTAAATATATGCACAATTTGATATTGTCTGCTGTTTGGGATATTGTCGTGGCAAAATTATCGCAAAGGCTAAGTAGGCTACGCTATGTTCAAGCGCGGCTTATATTCAAGGCCGTCTTAAGTTAATGTTTAACAACATTTCATGCGACTTGCGATCAAGGGTAGCTTACAAAGCGAATAAACATGGTAGATGAGAAGGCCTACAGTACATAGGTAACTTTTGATATTGAAAATAGGCCCGTGTTTAAATCCCGAACAATTAAATATGTGTCCAAGATAACAGTTTTTAATATGTATTCTAAGAAAAACACGGTTTCGTTGGTTGAGCGTCTTTCTATCGTGATGTACAGAAGATTTAAATTGAGGTCGTTCTATGTTTGCCCACAAACAACTTTCATAGGTAGAACGTAGCTTGAAGCCGATTTTGCATGTGCTATAATTTTATCGCTCGTCTTTTCTTATATCCTTTGTATCCGGGAAATATTTTTAAGTGAGTTAGCCAAATACGGTGTAGGAAAGCGTAAGAAACGGTTCACTGAAGAAGAAGCTGATGATACAAGTGCAAACATTTTCCACCTCTAAAACCAGTAGTAAACGGTTAGATTTGGCGTTACTTTGAGTTCGTACTATGATTGCTGAAGTAAATCAGTGGGGCAGGACCACCTGTCTGTGATAGGTCAATCATTTACTGCATGCTTAAGGCAGTTGATGAGATACCAATATCATGCATAATAAAATAGCGCCAAGTAAACGCTTGGGCTAACCTCAATAAAATTCTAGCCCTCTAGCACCTAAGCTGTCAACAACCACCAATTGAATAGTTAGATACTCGTCGCACAACTGCATCTTTATGATGTGAGGTTGTAAATATTTGCCCTTGTCTGATAGACACTCTGCATTAACTTGGAGGTTTTTCTGTACTCCACAAAGCAGTACAAAAATGTTTATGCGAGATGTCTCTGGTTAATGGAATTCCTTTGAAACAAAGTCAGGGCAAGGTATTGAACGAATACAAAACACACTGTAGCAGGTCTATCTTCAAATAGCGCAGATTGACTGGTTTGTGTAACTGTGAGAAACTTTCAGCATTTACTATCGATTAGTAGGTACGAACTGTTTTTTTATCAAACGGAAATTACGTCCAGCGAAAAATATCAAAATTTATCTGGCCTCCAGTCAGTATCCCATTTTCAGACAGTATGTATGTACGGAAAGCTTGTAAAAGTGTTTTGATAAACCTGGAAAAACATGAAAACAGAAATTTCTGTCAGAAGTCAAAATACAGCAAATCCATAGCGGGAGATGTTNTCATCCACAGACAAAGGTTAAAATTATTTAAGATGCACTCTTCGCTTTATGTGTAAAGTGTTTATACCCATGAAATAAGCATTATAAATATCCTCTTTTTGTTATATCCACATATCCTTCTGAAAATATATAGAAAAAAATCAGAAAAGTTAAAAAATTTGAAACTGATATCTGTGAAAGTCAGGTTTAACCTTTTTAACTTTTTCTGATACTGGTTTTAATCTTGTTGGTATTTGACGTGAAAACGCAGCAAAAGTATTTTTTCAACGACTTCCTGTCAATTAGAAGCTTTAATTTGCTGCAAGCTCTCGAGGAATCAACCGACTGCGTTCTGCTTTCATGACTTTGCGTTAATTCAAACTTGCACGCGTCTGTTTTCAAGTAACTAGTCGCCACAGAGGCGACTAAGTCGAATAAATCAGCAAATTTTTAAAAATAGGAAATCAACTTCGCGTAACTGTACGCATCCTCAGCCCTCAAATCTTATTCGAATTGAATCTTTCGAGATCCTATTTGAGAGCTTATAAAAATCTGTTAGAATAAGATTTTAGGATCGAGGATGCGAATTGCCTTCCTGGCTTTGAGTGTTTTGAATTCTATGTGCACCACCTAGTGGCGAAAATGACTATGTGACAAACAGTGCCACCGTGTGCTTAGCAATATCTTTTTAATGGCGCGAGTCAATGGCGGTGTAGTGGTGTCTCAACCTTAGTAAATAGCAAACAGAAATGTCAAACAAATTTTTATAAGAGTAAGGATTTCAAGTTTGCACAATGCCATATAAGACGAAACACAGGTTTTGCAAACTGCTTGAGTTTATCCGGACTCTAAATCCTGTAGTATGGATATTATTCTAACTCAAAATGTTTTTGCTCATGTTTGCAAATTTTACATTGAGAAGTATTTTTTTACGCAAGGGAGTAAACAACAGTTTTGTGTGGATGATTTTGGCTAATGGGTACGGCGCAATCTGCTAAAAAACGAAAAATACTTTAAACCTTGCAAACGGTATTGTGATAGTTTGGCTAGTTCAAAATTATTGTAAAAGATGTCACAAACTTCAGAATACACAGAAAGGAGCTGAAATTTGAAAAACACTGAGATCTACTAGATCAAAGCAATTTTCTTTGTTTTTAGTGTTGAGGTATAATCAAACAGCTGACTTTATTCGTTTAGTGAAAGTTCTAAAAGTCTCCTGCAGCTCCAACTTCTTGCAGAGCTTTCCATCCAACGTATCGCGAGGTGTAAGCCGCTATTTTACTCCATATATATGGCATGTTTTTAATTTTTTCTGCCTTGAAAGCGCCTTTGCTATGAACGCTAAGATTTTTGACACTTTTTTGTTAGTTTCATTGCTTGGTGAATTAATGGTAAAGTTTAATGCATCGTTTAGTCACCTCAATATTAGGACTTAATAAGTTATTATCCATGTGGGGTTGAACTGTGTATTATGATAAAATTTACTAAAATCTTTCCAGTTTGCATAGGATGCCATCTATTGACTTGGTTAACATTTGTGGGCAAAATTTAGATAGATTTCGCCCTTTACAACAAAGTTATGCCGTGAGTTCCTGGTATTTGTGACAGTAGATGTTCAATTATGTAACAGCATGATGTTCGTAGTCAATTCGTAAGTTGAATTCCAATTCGAGAAAAAGCTTTAAAAGTCACATAAATATTGCTTAACTCTGAGCGAAAGTTCAAAATTTTGAATTTTTTTCTAAATATCGGTTAACTTGCACCATTTTCATATTTTGCGCAAAGAGGTTAATCTTGAAATGAGGTATGTCTCTGACAGGTAAAGTAAACAGATATACACTTTAGTTGCATGTTACACTTTTCTTGGCAATATGATGAAATAGCTGAAATGTTTTTGATTCTGCCAAGTTTTCCGCATACGACCAAGTTCAGAAGTGTTGCCTGGTTAGTGAAAGGAACCAAGCCCTATTGAATAAGTTCGGAAACAGTTTTATCAGTGGCTTGCCAAGGACAAATTGAAAACGGTACGCTTATCGCAAACAAATAACAAAAGAAACATTTGAAAAGGCCGAAAGTAAGGATGATACTTAGGTTTAACCAAAATAACGTTTCGCTGAAATATAATAAATCTTTTCATTCCTTACATTTTATGGCGCTTCGACTTTACAAATACCTTGTTTCAAGCAAAACTGCTACAACGAGATCAAAAACTTACTTACAAACGTTGATGTAACAAAGTGAGGACGATTTGCTGAAAAATCTGCATAGTCTTCGCTAATTGTCAGTTCTTCGTGAGAGCTGTGCTAAGCTGAAAAAAATTGTTGAGTTTAGTTACGTTGAACCATACAACGATATCAATCACTTCACATATAACTTATTACCTCAAAGAATATTTTTGGGCTTTGGCAATGCTTTCAAACTCACGATCTTAAATTCTTGCTTATAGATTTATTTAAAAAGTGGTGGAAAAGGTAAAACCTGCAAATTGAATCTCACAAAAACTACGTTTTAAACACGCACTATGGCAAGCATTGTGCAGTTAATATCTTTTTGTATGCTGTCTATATTGACAATGCAGACCAAATTTGCAGCAAGGTGTTGTGCTTTTCGTAGTATATAGTGGCCACTCTTAAACTTCCTTTATTATTTGTCACATCTGATTGCTCTTGTCAAAAAGACATTCATTTAAACGTCGCTTATGACGCAATTGGTTAATTGCTATCTTTAACCAAAACAGCACGACTTGGGGACACACAACACTTTTTCAAGATAATGATTATTATCACCAATTTTGTGCTGGACATTTTGATAATTGTGGACTCATTGGATTATACGGGCTTTGTGACGCCATCACTGTAATTGCTACGAAGTTTACTAGCCTAAACCTTGCCGTTTCTTAAAAAATCGACACTGTCGGAATAACTCTTAGGCATGCGATGTGTGCTACACTACTTGTTCTGTGTGGTGAGGCTAACCTTCCTGTATTCAGCTGCAGCAACTTGTCCTTTGTTGATACGTCATAAAAGTTTACACAAGCTGTTTCAAATGGCAGTTCGAAGAGCTGCATGCGTCCCTCAACCGGGTTTATTGCAGTCCCGCGACTTTTTAAAAACAAACGCACACAACAAAAAACTAAAAGACACACTTTTGTGGAAAGGGTCAAGCACGGCACTACTATCAACTGTTTTTTTGTTCTCTTTTTCCAAGTTGCGTTAGTTTTGTGCCCAACATACGTGGACGCAAAAATACTCACAAGACTACCTTAGCAAGAAGTGTTGCATTGACAGAAAATTGACAGAATACTGCGTGAGCCCTGATCGAAAAGCAACCTTCTTGGAATAAGCGACCTTTCTGCAATAAATATTTCGATCATTTCGTGAGCCGTGATTTTTTGACCATTGTTATCAGTTGAAAGCAGGGCGATTTAATTCTTCACTGTTTTCACCAGAGATACGGTTGAGGACATATTTTTCGGACAATAAAGATGTGACTGACTGCGCTAGAACTGCTACAGCGGCAATGCCTGTCAGTAGCAGGCAGCATGACAGAGAAATATGGCTGTGTACATGTTAACATGTTACACATGTATCACGATGTGGCTGTTAGTCATGAAAAGTAGTTTGGCAAGATATCATTACCATTATGTGACAGTTGAAACAGGTTATTTTACAAATTTTGTATAAAAACCTTAATGCACTTTTTTTTAACATTTGCATGGAATTAAATTTACTTCAAGTGATTTGACTGAAATAGTATTAAGAAAGTACTGTTTTTATTAAAAATAAAGTGGATCGGTTACTTGTTAATATTGGTTAGAGCCAAAATGGGTGATGGTGAACAAATCAGGTTGTCTGATCAACAGGAAAATCTTGCTTATTGTATCAACTGGAAATAATTCACCGGGTGCTTATCAACATTATGGAAACCTATGAGCAGTGCAAGAACATTTGCAAAGAAAAGCTGAACGCGCATGCCGGAAGCTAGTTTATAACAGTGCTGCGAGGAAAAAGACACAAGTTATCAAGATTTTTTATTGCATTGCTCTGCAGCTAATGAAAGCATTTCAAATCTGAAGATCATCGTCGAAGTCCATTAAAGTAAAGATGAAAGATGTTTGTTTCAATAAAAAAGTTCTTCCAGACCAACAGTTTAAAAAAAGAAAAGGTGAAATATAATACTTTGTTAATAACAATTTAACAGGAGCTATCATAGAGTCACTTAAGATGTTAATATGTGTCTTGCTTTTGAAAGGTCCCAAGAGGTATACGTGTTTATGGACTAAACGGTGAAGTATATCGCAGAAAAAGAACTATTGCTTTCTAATTAGACCCACAGAACATATTTCGAAGCATTGCTATGTTTTTTATCACTATGGAGGTTCAATGCTGTGATGCTGGCAAGAATCTTCAGCTGATGATCGTTTAGTTTTTAATTCTTAGCAGTAAATGCAGCTTCTGCATCAAAACGAACAGTAACTGTGATAACAATCCGATTCTTGTATTTACGCTCAAAGAATTTTTCTGAAGTTCACACGGTTTAAGGTAGATTTTCCCAACCATTTCAGGTTTGCGGCACCCTACAGGAAAAAATAAAATTTGCTGCACCCAGTGGCGAATCCATTGCAATTTGCTTTAAGATTTGATGACGTTTCGGAAATGTGTTTTTAATGATATATTGAAAAACGCTTTTTATTGCGGCACCCCTTGGTATTGCAAATGGCACCCTGGTTGGGAACCACTGGTTTAAGGTCACATACAATGAAGTGCTTAATGCAAATATCAGCACTTTAAAAATTTCAAAAACCAAAGTGGTTTTAATGTCATGGGCTTCGGAAGGATTTTTTTCAGTAGGGCCAATAGTGGATTTTCCCAAGGGAGTGGACAATAGGATTTTCCAGGGGAGGGGGAACAGTGGTGAAATTTCATTTTACCTATACTTCGAAACTAAGAGAAAAGCATAATTTTACTAAAAAATCAATAGCAAAATATGAAATTTCAAAATCCAGGAGGGCATTGCCCGCCCATTCGACGCCCATCTTTAATGTCGTGTAGTATAAAACAACCACCGGTTCTTGTTTCGATATGACCAATACTTAAGAAAATTGCTTTTAAAACAATCACTTTGCTGTAAAGTGGGAAAAGTGACTACATGTTNAAATCCTNGCAGTTTATGCGAGCTGTTGTTCTTGCACATATAGATAGTTAGAACTGGTACAAAAATGAAGAAAGTTTTTATAGGATGGCTTATCCTACATTTACAGCACTCAGAAATGCTCTACTAATCTCTTACAGAAATTGTAATCATTGCAACTTTGAACTTTTTTCAATGGTATGGTTTGGTAAATATTGATTTTAAGATGAATGAATGTTGTAAGCAGTGGTGGGTTTAAGGTTGGGGGGCCCGAGGTAGGACTAAAAGGGGGCCCCTTTGATGACGTCATCATACTCAGCCAACAGTGATAAGCACTTTTGATCAAGCCTAAGATACGGCAAGCGAAGGATAGGCTACGTTCCTCAGACTACGGGATGACTGACATAGCAAAAGGAGAAAATGCAAGAGCGTTCATGATACAAAACTTTGAGTACACTAAAAAGTGGGAAAACAAGGCTGGCAACACATAAATGTTAGGCAATAGCAAGTTGGTATCGCCACCACTTCTTTATTTTCACGGCCCATTTCTGCATTCACCATCAATGAACTACAAAGTTTACCCCTTTGAAAGTTTCACACTTCCCCTTTGATAAAATGCTTGGTAGGTGGTATCCTGAATTTGTTCACATTCATGTTTTTATGGGAATAGATGAAACCATATACAACAACCAAGAAGATTTAAAACACTAAATTTGTGTTAAATTTCATCATTTAACTACACATAGCATACAACAACATCCAACCTGACATTTGTTTGGAAAGTTTTGAGGCTGGATGAGTCAAGGCTGCCCTCATCTTGCATTGACACTAGTTGTTTGAAAAATGTGCAAAAGTAGGAAATAATTATTTCCTACTTTTGAATGTAATGATGAATTATATAATTCATCATTCATCATATAAACTTTTGAATTATATAAAATTATATAATGAAAAAATTCATCATATAAACTTTTGAATTATATAATGAATGATGAATTATATAATTCATCATATACCTTAACGCAAACATTTCTAGCAAGTAGCCTACACAAATGATCCGTGCTAAGAAAAAACAGTTTAAGTTATACTGGCTAAGAGCTGGCAAAAATAACTTTAACATCATCTAGCAAGTCTACCTTAAACCAATCACTTACTAGTTAAGCTTCAAATAACCTGTGATTTCGAGCATGGGTTAAATTCAAACCACCTAAAATACCTGAAATATCTGTAGAAAAAATGAGTACTCACAATACTCAAAAAACGCCATTTCTGCTACTTGATAAGAAGCATGAATGTCGCTTTGCTTATTAGCAGTTTTTCCAGCACAACAGCAAAAATACAAAATTACTTGTAAAATAAAAAGAAACTGTTCTATAAATTAAAAGATGTAGTATGGTCACGGTCACTGCTATAACAATTGCATGTTGTTTTTTATTTTCTGATGGAAATGTTTCCATAGGTACAACAGCACAAGAAATGAGAAATGTTTCTAACCTTTTCATTTCAGAGACATAAAAAAGAAATCCTTTGATAAAAATATGAACGTTCTAAAGCATGTATTTACAGGGTGACACAAAAAAAACGGTCATCACCTAAACTTGAATAACTTTTGCAATAATTAATCAATTCTTTTTATTTTTCAGATTTACCAAGTAGAATTAACGTTCTAAGAGTCTACCAAATTTGACCTTCGAGATGCCATGGACTACTGAGCAAAAGATATTTATAGTTGAGGTATAATTTCGGCAGAAGTCTATCCACGCAGCTCAATTGGAATTCAAAGAACGGTTCGGATGTCGTGAATTTCCTGTCCACTCAATGATCTGCAGATGGGTCAACAAGTTCAGAACCTATGGGACTGTGCATAACCTCAATCGTAAAGACGCTAACAGACAATCACACTCTGGAAGACCGAAATCATCAATGACACCACACAACGTTGCTGCTGTCAGACTCTGTTGTCCACAGCTCAAGCAAGTCTGTGCGTCGGCGATTCGGTGAAGTCAGGAGCTTGGAATCAACCGAGAGTCCGTGCGGAGAATTTTGATCGCAGATCTCCACATGTATCCTTACAGGATACAGATTAAACAAAAGCTTACACCTGACGACATGAGGAAGCGAG
>JGI24021J15306_10000123_pt1 | contig 40543 bp, 26 predicted proteins | sample Ectturendosymbi1_FD_15306 | JGI IMG/M metagenome (IMG submission 15306)
GCTTGCTGCATTTTTTAATGATATAATTTATACTGACTTCTGGCTACCTACAACACACATTGATTTTATTATTCATCTAAAAACCAAACGTTTTTTTTTAGGTTATAGGCAGCGTCAACTATAAATAGCAGGAATGGATTCGACTGCTGAGAAATTAAAAATAAAAACATGAGAATGAAATTTGTATTTATGCCCTTCGAGGTAGCAAATGTTATCGAAGCAATTGTCTATTATAGGTACAGTCATTCTAAACGCCAACTGCTCGATACTGATTAACCTGTTTCGCTAAAAAAGAAATTAACAGATTTTTACCTACTTTGCACAAAATTTGAAAAAATGCTAATTAACAAGGCTGTTAACCGAGTCTTGTGAATAGAACATATGACCCATGAAATGTTTATGCTTCCGTTAGATATTGTGTTTTACTTGTGTTCGCTTGGGTTCAGTAAACTGTATTTGCCTGAACGTGGATTGCTTAATTTGGGTGTTTGAGAAGTTAGTTCACTTTTGCTACATCGAGTTTTTCTGTTGGGTAAGAAACAAATTGCGTTAGTGCTAGCCACTTTGGGATCATGCATCATCACTTAAAACAGCTAATTGTTGAAATAAAACCATCTACAACATGACCACCGTTTTTATCAATCTTGTTATTGAAAAAAGCGTGTGAGAGTGTTTCTACTAGCAAACATTTTATCGCTTGTGTTATATATAAGATATTCAGCGTTGAGTGTTTTTGCAAGCAAATCTTTTACCAGCTATATTGGTATAGTTATTGGCAAAATTTTCTGCTGGCACAGTCGCGTCGTCAGAAGTTAGTTGTTTTTGTACATCAGCTTGTTAAAGCGAAGTTCCAGTTACGCTTTTGTTGTTCATGGAATCGCACGATTATATTTGGATATAAACTGATTCTTCATTTACAGTGGTTTCCCGTTTCTGCAAAAGAAACTTACTGATTGACAGTCATTTTGTTAAAACGTCCATGGTTAGCCTTCTCAAGGCCTGCTATACCCGATCTGTATAATGCGCTTTCCGAACCCACGTATCGCCAAATGCAAATTCGTAAGACAAGAAAGGAAAGGGAAACAATGATTTGCAAACGGGTGAAGGAAATATCCGAAGAAATGAATTTTTGGTCAATTTTTACTTTGGGTAATTGATAAGATTCTAATTATATAATTCATCTAGCAAACATATAGTGAAGTAAGTACGCCGAACAGCAATTCTGCAAAAACTTGCATTTTGAAATAAATTTGCCTTACAAAGACAAAAAGCTTTGATGATAAGGTCAGTAACACTAGTTTGGCCTTGAAGACCTCAGCTATAATTAATCCTGTCATAATTTTGATTTCTTGAACAGAAATAAAAACATACAAGCACTACAAGATAAATTGTTGACAGGCTGCATGATACAAAGCATCCCGGTATGTTAATTACGAACGATTAATGCACTGAAGCTTTTACTCAAAACAGTCTGCAGGCATTTGGAAAATGGTTTTTAATCCAACAAAATGAAACGTACAGACATTTGTCTGAGAATAGAAGCTCGCAGATTTTTGTCTACACACACAGGCATGTATGGATGACCACCTTGTAGTGTTGACTTTTGAAAAGCACCGTCCGAAAATATCGGTCAAATTAAAGGAGCGCTGTGAGCCTCTCCCGCAGAAATTTGTTTTTGACTTTAAAGATATGTTAAGTGCTCATTTGCACAATACCCAAAAAAGAAACAGTGTCGCTTTGACCGAACTCCCTACGCTGATGCTGACTAAAAATTAAATNTTTTTCTCACAGCAAGAAACAAGGCCAAAGCATTACAGCCTATACCCNTTTTTTATTTGTTTCCAAAGTAATGTTTGGTCAGCGATAATCTATCTCAAGCNTTGAAAAAGATATATGACGTTTTTGCATACGAGAACCGACAAGGAAGATCCCGAGCTAAAATATATTATANGATCTAAAACTATACGAGCATGTAAAACTTGCTTTTTTGTGTTTTAGCTCACAAATCTTGATCAGCCACATGACCTCTGATTGAATTCACAGATGTTACAAAGAAGAGACACTGAATTTGTCATTTTTCACTAGAGCAACCTGTGTTTATGGAAGTGATGCCTTATGAAATTCTGACAAATACGATATTTGCATCGCAATATAGTTTACAGAAGTAATTTTTTGCCTATATCCTGATCAATGAGTTTATGCTGCACAAGTAACTCCATTCTCGCTAACTCCATTCTCGGTAAAACACAAAAACCTGTCTTCTGATCGTCGATCTTCACTCGAGTGCAGTAATAAATTGGATTATATGATATAATTTCAACTATAAATCAAATACCTTCGATACTTCCTCTTCTTCGCAATGTTTTTAGAGCAAAAATATATTTGAAGCAGATTATTAAAAACTGAGAGAGCTGAGTACAACTTTAGAAAACGATTTGGTTGCACTCGAAAGACTCATCTCGCCGTTAGCGATGACCTCAAACATCCAAGCATTTGTAGAAGCCCTAACATTTCGGCCTTGGCACTGGTTGTTGTATTTTTGTGCAAAAAAACTGAATTTGCATGGAGCACGGTAAAATGTTGGGTTTGCTATAATGATGATCTCAATAACTAGCAGTAAGATTACGATAATGGAACTTGAAGTACTGTTAACTTAACAAAATCGACTGCTTCGCTTTGGTGAACACTCACTCATTTCCACTACACCTGCCATTACTGTTTCACCGCAATCCTGGAAAGCTTCACCAACTGTAAAATGGACAAACAGTGAAGATCCGGTTACCCAAGATTGGTTGCTTGATATTCTGGGTGCTTGGCTACAACCACGTAAGGGAGAAATGATTATATTCGTACAATAGTTTTAGCCAAGCAACAAATACACATCGTGCACGCAAAGGTGAAAATAACTCATTCCCAATACCTCAACCAGAATTCCGTTTAACCTCTAAGCTGAAGTGGACCCGCATTTGAGATGAACTTATAAAGAACTATTAGAACAACAATGCGAAAAACAACGGTGACTTTGCAAAGTTTGAGCATCAACAAAGTGAGTTTCACAAGGTTTTACTACTTTTTTGAAATCTGTATTTGGGTTTTGCCAGAATCCAACATGATATTAAGCAAATAAAATTTTTGCGCACGAAATACTACTTTTACGTACAAAACTGTTGATTAAACTGATGTTTCTGGAAGGACCACGCATAATCTGGAGATATACGCTCACGTGCAATGCATCGTTTCTCTCTGCAGCGACAAGGTCAGAATGTGACTTGAGCACGACCATTCATCGGCCAGAGCATTAAATGAAATCCAAAGCCGAATTAATGCACCAGACATATGGCATACATGGAAGTTCCCTCCAGTGAGAGGTGGAATAAAGTCTATTCGCCAGAACTCAAATTATTCAGTGTGGACAAGACCGACAGTTGCCTTGGAATTAATCGCGGGGATTGTTTCTTCGCCTCGGGCCGCACTTTTCTGTTGTTTAGAGATTGAGAGATCAGGCGAGAATAAGCAGATCAATAGCATTTTTCCGAGACGCAATGTCGTTCAGAGTTCTGCGAAGCTTCTTACGTAGCACCTTCACCTATAGAACAGCTGCGAAGAGAATGCTGGTTGGAAAAACATATTAAGATACTTTGTGAAAGAGAATGATTGAAACTGTCTGTTAAATCGGGAAGGATAGCTTGGTGCTAGCAGCATATTTGCAGGCAGCTGCAGATAACTTTGCCAGGGGTATAGCTATGAGGCGTGCCCCATACAAAATATAATGTTAAACAGCTGTTCCTTGCCCTCATCACTTAATGATAAACGTAAGAGCAACAACAAAAGAAAGAAAACAATCATTTGAAAAGTGCATTCCAGCGCAAATGCAACTGGGTTTCTACCTCAATTAAAATAGTGTTAAATTAAATAATCCCAGAAATTAACAGTTTTTGTGTTTCGATTATCTTGCAAGTATGCACCAATTTTGCTGGATTTTCGAACAAGCTACAACTGTGTGTTTTCACTATAACAGTAACCTTTGGTAAAAGCGCCATTCGTGAGAAAGATGGAGCAAAATTTTTGTGTTTGCAGGAATATGATGAGAACGGCCACTAACCAGTTAACCTAGTTAGACTTTCAGTAATTTTAATATGCAGTACTGGAACTGTTATTCATTTTATGCATTTCCTTCAAACAATAAGGAAAAACCGACAAACACATTTGTTGTACTATTTTCTTGATTTTGAAGAAAAAGTCTCGGGTTATAAGCTTTGCATCTTCTACGCAAGACCCAGCAATTATTGTGCGCCTTTGCATATTTATTTAATTTGGTTTTAAGTAAGGCATGTACTTCCATAGCTGACATTTTGTGCGGTTTATGGAAATCCTTTTCCAACGAAAAACAGGTTACATCCTCCTTGCACGAAAATTAGTAATTCTCGGAAAATAAATGCATATTTGTGATTCTTTCCATGCAGAGCTATAATTTCAAGTAAAATGTTAAACGTTATCACGGAATTTTAGATCAAGTGCCTACATATTTAAGTGAGTATATTTTGGTGTTGTCTGTGTTGGTAACATGCTTGTAAAATTTTGGTCTCAGCATTTTTGGTCGTTTTTCGAAAAACAAACATCTACCGAAATATTGTAGAATGTGCTTCAGTAGAAAAAAAACAAAAGAACAAACAATGTAGAGCGTGGCGCATGCCACGAATTGAACAAGCGTGGGAATGCTTTCCGTCAGGTTGACAGTTGAACATCTCCGGCATGGATGGAGGTGCGATTCGTATGTGAAAAACGTTGCCAATAAATGGTAAGTGAAATATTTCGCCAAGATCTTTTCGCGCAAACAGTAATGGAAAAGAGTTGCTTCTGCTGATTATTACGGAGCTTTTTCAAACGGGGTGGATATAGTTGGTGCAACATATTACTAAAAGTAAATTCGAAAAAGATCAAAATACATATAATTTAAAGTAAATGGATTTCCAGTTTGCCAGTCGTGCTAGATGTACGTTATAATCCTGCTCAAGTCTCTCGAAATAGGACCTGGTAGCTAGGAAAAGTTTTTTCATTGCTTTCCGGTTAGACATGCGAGGTTTAGAATTTCGTTTAATGAAACACTGTTGGGACTCGTTAGAAGTATCGATGTCAGAACAGCATCAGTATTAGCGTAGCATCGAGTCAAAATTATGAAATTTGACCCGAAAAGGCGCCGTGCGATCTCAGACTTAGCTTTAACATTTGTTCAAAAAGAGAGGCCTTGAAACACGAGAACAGCTTGACCATAGGCACAAAAGTAATGATGCGCTCACCAAGCTTTAGTATTCCGAAAACGAATCGATTTTTTCTGAACTATGCTTCCTGCCGTAGTTGCTTTGCCAAAGAATCAGATTACTTGTAGTTCTTTTGAAAACCAGAATAAAAATACCTTTTATTGAACACGTAAGTAAGTTGGTTCTCAAAAGAAAAACGAACATTTATTGCTGAGATCGATAGAATTTGTTGGTGTTTTGACATGAATGTCATATAGTGTCGCATAATGTTGTAGGAGCAGCTGTCTATTAGTGTCAAATCTCTTTCATACGCCCTTGTAACGGTTGAATGCTTGTAATTCGTGCAGCGGGAAAACTGCACAAAAACGCTCCAATCATTGAATGCTACGAAGCTTTTTTCTTCGAAAACGTTTTGATTCCTAAAAGGTTTTAAGCGTTCGTCTCACAATGCAGGTTTGTGAAGTCGCATTCATTGTCTCCAAGAAAAACATAGCAACAAATTACGCACGAGTTTTAGAATTGAATGTTAGTAGTGTTTGTGATGTCCGAACTGCAGGCGAGTAGCAGCTTTTAGCAAAATACCTGCAACTAAGACTCTGGCAACTGCTTGAAAACTTTCAGCATAAAAATCTGCTTATTTGTTTTATAGGGAGATAAAAGACATCCATCTATCAGTTATAAGTGAGGAGGAAATAAATTTGTAAGGATTCAGCTTTTTGGCGAGTCTTGTATGATTAGATATCAAACACGTTTCTTACTATAGCGATTAGTAAAGAGTGAAAAAGCGTCTGGTGCTTGTTAGCAAAGTGACAGTATACGCTTACAGGGAGCTTATTTCAAACAGCTGATGGTTAAGAAGTAACGTCGGTGAATGGAATTTGCTTGGATGGCATCTTTCAAGCCATCGGGTGATGAAACCAACAACCGTTCCTGAATCATCTAGGTCTGGAGAAGCCGAGAGGCATTGGTGTGTTTAGGGGGCACTTGCCTCGGCCCCCTCTTTTTAAGGGCCCCCTCGAGGTGTTTCACGCGTAAAGTTTCCTCATTTTTGATGAAAAACTTATTATCCACTCTACCAGTCTTATAATATACTCCGAAACAGATCATTAGTAAGTCCTCTATTTCAAAGGAGCCCCAACAGCAACTTTAATATGTAAGTACTCTACTTTCAAAGGTTGCCCCAACAGCAAGTGTAATGTGTAGTTACTCTGTTTTCAAAAGGGTCCCCAACCGAAACTGCAATGCGTAAGTACTCTGCTTTCAAATGGACCCAACAGTTACTGTAATGTGTAAGTGCTCTACTTTCAAATGGGCACCAACAGCAACTGCAGTGCGTAAGTACTCTGCTTTTGAAAGGGCCCCCAACAGCAATTGTAATGTGTAAGTACTTTGCTTGCAAAAGGGCTCCCAACAGCAACTGTAATGTGTATATACTCTGATTTCAAAGGGGCCTCCAACAACAACTGCAATGTGAACCCAAGCTTTTTTTCAGGGGGGAAAACGTGTCATAAACTTTCTAGTTGAATGATGGTGAATGCAGAGAAACGAGGCGCAAAACTAAAGTAGAGGGCGATGCCAGCTTGCTATCGCTTAACTTTTATGTGTTGCTAGCTTTGTCTTTCCACATTTCAGTGTTTTTGTGTATCATGAAAACCCTTTTGCATTTTTTGTCATGTCAGTCATGCCGTAGTCTCATCTCAGGAACGTATCCTTGGGTAGCCCGCATATCCCCTTCCTAGGCTTGATCAAAACGCCTTATCACGGTTGGCTGAGTGTGATCACGTCATCAGAGGCCCCCCTTTTAGCCCTGCCTCGGGCCCCCAACCCTAAGCCCACCACTGCTGAGAAGAACCCAGTAATAGTTTCAAAGTTTTCAGGGTGTTCTTTCCTGCCAGCATCGTACTCGAGGTGTTTACGATCTGGTCACATTTTGTCAAGACCAAAATCATGGAACGTCATGAATTCCTAACGTTTCTAAGTTGACTTTGCTTATTCTGATTTCTACAGGTTTTTGTAAATTTGGGAAGTTTTGTTTCTTCCCAAGAAAATTAAATTTTATCTATGATTTTGAGTTGCCTGCAGATTGCAGATGCAGCTCTGCCTCTTAAAAGCCAAAATCAGCTCATGGTTCGAAGAGGCGCTGCTAATTGCTACTCCAGCATCAGCTCATTGCGTGATGAAGTAATTTCGCTAATCTCGACAGAGCCCGACGCTACAAACTTGGCAAGAAGAACCGAAGGCCTACAATCATTCAAAGATCTTTACCGTTTTAAAACACAAAAGAACTTCACAATACATTTCTTGCACTTGGCATTTTGATTAACTGCAAAGCGTTGGTCAAAAGCCTTGTGCCGAATGGAACGGGACAGCCAAACAACATACGAGCAATCGCAAAAACATGCGAGAACACATGGGAAATGGTTCAAGGTTTAGCGGTGATTGCATTCACCATTATGCACAGGCAATTACTCCAGGCGAAGTGCCCATGGGGGAAAAGCGCAGTTTACGTTATTGGAGTTACAATACTTGGAATCTGGGTTTCCGCACCATGCGAGAAATTTACGTTAAAACTTTCAGGAATGAATGTTTTTTTCTCCACGGTTATTCGAAGCATGGCTTTAACAAGGTACAAAAATATTTTTTCTTTTTTTTTATCAGTTTCTCAAGTATAAAGAAAGAAATCGATGAGTCCGTCATTAGCGCCTTGTTATTGATTATATGGTCGAACTACTTGAGGACTTAAATTTATTAGGGGTCCGGCAGTCGTTAAGCCTTGTGCCGGACTGTCATTCTGTTTTGGTGTAACTGAAAAACCAGTAACGTTCTAATCCCTTACTGCAGTACAGCGCTGTTAGCCTTTTAAAAAGAGGCTGATCAAACTGTTGCTTTCGGTCTGAATGGATGACTACCTGTGTAACTGTAAGAATAACTCCACAGGCTGTCACTCTTCAGCCAAATGTGCATATTACTCTTTCACTCAGCAGGAGAAAAACAATAGCACATTTTGTTTTGTTCTTCACCAGGCACAAAACTCTTATTTTCTTTGCCTGCTTCAGTGTCTAACTTACGGCAAGTTACAGTCAAGACTGATATACGCGCTTTTGTCAAAATGCTGTGCAGGTGAAATTAAATGCGCTGCTATAACATCTGCTTCAAGAGTGTTGCTTCATCTTGCTTATGGCGTGGACCCACTTATGCAACCGCTGTCAGTTGCCAGGCGGAAGCATTATTTGCAAACAGCCTATCTATTTTATGTGTTTCAGTATGCAAAAATGAAAAATGAACAGAGATTAAGAGACTCCGTTGTTGCTGAAATCCTTAAAATGCTAAATATCAATGAAGGCAACTTTAACCAGCACGACGAGTTGACGAAGTTATGGAGTGGAGCAAAATTTTGACGAGAATTTAGCTAATGTCTTGAGCTGATTTCGAGATTTGTGCGAGACAATCGGAAAAAAGCAGAAATATCTCTTACTAATTTTTTGGTACTTTTTGTCAAAAATGACGAGAATGATTGCACTTGGAAGGGCAACGTCTACAAGAGAAACGCTTGTATATCTGCACGCTGTAGAAAAGACTTGTTTTTTACTCCAATCCAAAACCAAGTTTCGAGTCTTCTATCTTAAGCTAAAATAAACTGTTTTATTTCTTAAACGTAGTGCAACTGTTGCGGTATAAGATAGAAACAAACAGCAGACAACCAGGTCTGCAATATATTCTTCATCTTTGTGTAAAAGTTTCAGGAAAACTTGTTCAATGTTTCTTTTTTTTCTAGAAGCTGCATTGAAGCATATGTTGTTTGCTGGAAACAGCATTTGTAGCTACTGTATCAACAGCTTATAGTCAAACTTTTTCCCCAATGTTGTGTAAACTGCTATTAAAGTAGTAAGTGAGAGTAACCTGCGTAAAGAAAAAAGTTTGTTGCTGTAAGCACGAAAAGATATTAAGAAACTGTAAATCTGAGATTTTATTCAAAAAGAATCATCACACTCTGTCTATTTTATCTCATCTACAAACTTCATCCGCATGTGAGCTGGCTGAATCATACGTGACAACAGAAACTTCAATTATCCGCCCAGTCTTCTTTGGCTCCCGCAAACATGAGCAACTTCGGCTCCCGCGAACATCTTTCGAGCGGTCAAAGCTCGCCAGCCTCTGGCTTGTCAATGCCCAGAAAGGTTTTGCCTCCTACTCCTCCCATCGCAAAGAGCAGGTCAGCACTGATCCTCAAACCGCTCCATAATGAGACTCGAACCGCACTTGGTCATTGTTTATGATTGACTGAATTTGCCGAATTCATTTTTTAGAGTTAACGTTGATCCATACGGACACGTTTCCGAATCAAAAAACAGATCACGACCTTCACGTTAAGTGGAATCCAAGTATATTTCAGACAGGAAGCGATAAATTTGTACATTTTATAGTCACTCTTAAAATGCAATATATAAATTGTTGGTCGGAAACCGCTATTAATCTAGATTAGTACTATCTCCTGGTCATCAACTCGATAACCTTCTGGTTTCTTAAATGCCCCGGCGTCCTTGCACTAATTTGTTTTGCTTGTTGCAATACTAATTATCGCCATATAAAATCAACTCAACTGTCTCCGGTCTTCATCTCCCCTCCTGCATTCCTGCTGCTAAAGTTTGGGTGGCTTAATATAGCAGGGTTCGTCATCGATTTTCGCTGATCTGAACAATCATACGTTATGACTGGTGACTTCAAAGACTCGAAGCACGTACATCTTGCCTTTTAGATTTGCAAAACCAAAAAGCCACGCTGAGGAATATTTTGCAAAGACTGGCAAAAACAAAAAAGCCCCTTCTACAGAAGACCGAAGCGATAGTACGGATTCGGGAGTGGCAAGCGGGAGTGCTACCAAGCGGAGATCAACGGACAGCTTTTTATCATGTAAGCTGAAGGGTGAAGAGTCAAGTGGATGCAGTCCAGGTAGTTAAGAAACTAACATTTCTATCAATAGCTTCTGTTCATGTTTGCACACTCTCGAACAGTCATTGTGGCGACTGCGTTTGTCATAGGCACTGATAGCAAAGTTGTTACTGTTGTCTTGGGAGCTTTTTTACCTGCGTTTAAGACACATTGTCCTTACCAGATAAATACAGTTCACAGGTTCACAAATATTATATTAAGGTTTACAACAATTGTATTTTCAAAGGTTGCGTGTGAAAAGGATTTTAAATTTCCTGCATCATAGCTTGGCTCTTGTGCATTTTCTGCACTTACATCTCCTTGTAGCTGTTATCTCAGATTCAATCGACATTTTGCTTCAGTTCTTTGGTGTTCGATAAAAAAAACTAACAATGCATGACTAAAATTTGTGTTCTTGGAACTTTTATTTGTGGACACTCTGAGGGCAATTTATGTCACAAAGACGACCACCTGTGTTGCTTAAACCAAAGTATATGTGGAAATGTGGAAATTTTCTTGACATCAAACAAAATCTTGGGTCACATGGGTCAGGCGAAATGAGGGACGAACTTTCCCATAGTAGCCTCCTCAATCCGCACGTGTTTTGCAACCCAGCACAATTAACTGTTGAAAGAGATCAAGTAATTTGAGTCTTTTACGCTTTCTTTCCACATACTCTTAAAAAATTTTAGGGCTCCAAGTTTTGATTGGGAAAGAATTTTAAAAAGTTAGCAGTTCAATGCATCTCAGAAGCTTAGCTACTTTTTGAGGTTATTTGATTCTATATTCTATAAACAAATCTGACCGCCAAACAAAGATTTTTGTGTCATGCAAACAACCTTAGTAAAAAGTTCGTGTTGAAGTCACTAGGCGTGAAAATAACCCCCGACATGATATGGGGAAAACATCAAGAAATGTTAAAAATGTTGAAGACATCCAGACATGTTTTATTAAAGCTAATTGCGAGGTTTATTTTCATAAACGTGAAGCCGTCTATGGATGATGATATTTTTCTAATAGAAAGAATTTTCGCGAAAAAGTTAATTTCTACCAAAGGGTCGATCGATGTTGCTGCTAAGTAGAAAAAAAACGTTGATGCTGTGGAAAGTTTAACAGCGTCCTTTTTTTGAAAACTGTACTATGTGCGTCCAGAGTCAAAATAATATGACCTATTTCATCAGAAACTGACAGATTTTGTTTCTTCTGTTTCCACTCTGATGCAATCAATGATGAACCACGAAAATAGCTTGCTCTGCCTGAAATGAAACCGTATTTCCTTTTCTACATGTCATGTTTTATTCAGCACCTAGAAAAACTGCCGCGTAGCTTTATTCGTTCGCTGGATCAGTGGTGACGTTTTTCATCGCGATTTTGAGGTAACTTACACTCTTCGCTGTAGTGGCTTCAGCACGTTTTTAGTAAGCCAAACAATCTTGCTGAGGAAGTTGGAAAAAAGTTGAACACAATTTGCAAACACAACCATGTCATGGCTAAGAGTCATTGGAACAATTTCAGCGCAGCTACGATAACTCACAAGATGTCCAGAAACTTGGAAACGCAGCCGACAAAACCGTGGCGCTGCCCTACTTCTCATCATTTGGGAGAAGAATCAAGCCGAAGGAAATTTTGCTTGTTGAGTAATCCGGGATGCTAATGTCAAACTATTTTCACCGAAATTTCAGATATTAAAGTGGTGCTGTGGTGAACCTTCGTCTACAAAATCCGCGATGAGAGAATTCACAGCCCGATATTCCCAAATGTGTGATATGCTGCAAAGCTTTGGCTTAATATGACACTCAGTGGCTTTGGGTCTGAAAATGTACTGTGTTTATTAAAAAGTCACACCTTGAACTTAACCGCTGTATTCATTTTTTGCCGAATTTGGTAAAAAACACTTCAAGAAATATTTTAGTACTCGCTCGGAAGCTTGCTATACTGTGAATTGGAATCTATGCGCCCTGTATATTAGTTAGTTAATTTCATGTGCAGAGCAAAATGCGTCTTGGTATGATCGCTGAAACTAAAATATATTGGGAATTTAACAAAAGATGTAGATCTTTTGTTTCCCACAATCATAAAATCGCCATTAGGAAATTTATTCAACCAATAAATTTGCTTTTATTTATAACTTCTACGTTTTATTGCCGCGTTAAGAATTATTTTCAAGTCAGACATTATGGCGTGAATCTTTAAATCGAACTGCCTCTACTACTTTCCCAAGCACAATCTGTTGTGATTTCGAAAGAAAACATTTCATTAAAAGACATCAAACTATATTTGTTTACGCTTTATGGACAGAAATCTCCAACACGGCACTTGACTCTTGTTTTTACTTTTGACCTCTTCAAAATGCACCAGAGCGTGTATCGTCAACCTTTGTTGTTTTCGCTGCTTCCAGATGGTTTCTGGCGATGTATATACGCCAATTTGTCAAGTTGTTGGCACAGTCGCCTCAAACAAGCTTCATATAATAATCGATGATTCTCGTTTACTCGTCTTGTGAAACCCTGCGAGAAGCAATTTCCCCTGTTGCCGGTGGTTTGTTTTCATTGTCACGCAAGTAACGACATGCTACCGGTATCCAGTGCAAGCACAAGAAAGGCGGGGTTAACATATTACATCATATGTCACTAGGAAAGCATCAGTATTGCTGACGATTATGAACAAGACTGATAAATAATTTGCCAAATAAGCTCTGAAATTCTGTTTTCAATTTCATAGAAAACACGAATGCTTGACCACTGAGAATAAAAACATTCTAGACTCTTTCAAACGTCCTTGTAACCTGTATTCCAAGCATCTCTGTACACAGCAGTATGGAGACAAAACGCGGATGCAATCACATGCGCGGTTTTCCACAGAAAATCAGAAACGTCTTGAATGAACAAACTGAGAATTTTGGACGTAGCAAGAACTAATATTGCAGTTAAGTTGGTAAACAATTTTTAACAAGTTCAAACACGCACCAAACGGGTGTCACAAAAAACGCTAGAAAGTGTTGTGTTTTTCACTATAAGTAAAGTCAAAGGGTGCTTCTCGCTATGCAATTTTTAGGCATGAAACAAGAGATTGTATCTGATGTCACAAAGCACCGTCCCAAATTGTAGCCTACCTCGTGCTGTGGTGACACAACTCTGCCAGCACAAGTACTACAAGCGAATGCCCTCAGCTGGGTAAAACAAGCATAGCAGCCTTTTCTGAAATATACCTCACGGCGTTGAATCTCAAATCAACATTGTCGGAGGTCGCCGTTGCCATCTGTTTGATTTAGAGTGTAGAACAATTTTTTGTGGTCCGGGAGTGGTTTGCAGTACAAACCGAGATACATTAGGCCCATTGACGTTTTCGAGTTTCAAGCTAAGAGCTGTTCAAAGACAGAGGTCATGTGGATGAAAACATGTGGNAGCAAAACCTTTTACCAAAANAAGTTCTGTATCACAAACCACGCAATCGGCAATACAATTCCTAACGTACAACGATAAAAATTGTATACACTTTCCAAACAGTTAAAGTTCTAAGTTAAAACGAACTTAGCGGTTGAAGCGTCGCTTTTTCTGTAGCCGTCCACTTCAGTAAAAGTTTAGATGAATGCAACTCATAAAGGGAGCCCAACAAAAAACACATTAATGCCGCATGACAATCAAAATGGAATTCATGCATTTTTGTGACTCAAAATCACGAAATAACACAAATGCAACAAGAAGAAAAAGAACAACATCAGAGTAGAAATTAATTGCATCCCGATGAAAATATAAAAACATCAAAAACTTCAGGCTTAGCAAATTGATGTATTTGGATCACAAAGTGTTAGCGAAAGACCACATGGGTCAACTGTTCAGCCAGCGCTGTTGCTTCCACAAATCAATTTTTAATTGAAGATATTTCACATGCAATAAAAGAAAAGTAAAAAAATGCATCGAATCAAAGTCAAATACAATAAGTAAACAAAACAACAGCAACAAAAAACAGAGAGGGAAAAGTATGCCTATGTACAGGGGGTGGGGCAGTCCCATCGCCACGGGGAGCATTGGTGGGTTTAGCCCCTCAAACAAAATTCCAAGCCCCTCCCCCAAATGGAAACATGAAAGGCTTGAAATAAGTGGAGTTTTAGTCAATATCTGCAATGTCAAGCTCCCCTGCACAAACGAAAAAATCCCTATTGAAGACTTTCTGGTGACGGTTCTGGGGTGAGCGACTGGAGCTGTTGGTTTGCTGCAAGCTTTCAAGGAATCAGCCAGCTGGGTTCTGCTTTCGTGCCTATGCGTTGATTCGCACTTGCACATATCTGTTTTCAAGTAACTAATCTCCACAAAAACGCCAGAAGTAGTATCCATCAGCAATTTTTTCAACGGGAAATCGATTTCATGAAACCCTACGCATCCTCGATCCTGACCTGAATAAGATTTCAATTACAGTTGTTTCTGTAAAAATCAGCTTGGATTTTACGGGTTGGGGTGAGTGCTTATGCTTTACAATGGATTAATCCAATCCTTAACTAGTTTTGCTTGAAACTAATTTATTTTATTGCCACCTACTGCGTCTCAAAGCTCGTTTAACACACGCATTTCTTTCACAAAATGGAGAACTTTTTGTTTTGTGTGAGTCTTTGATTAATCTTGTCTTTTCAAAAATGACTTGCCAGTTACGAAAGATAATTGTAGCTTAGCTTCATATCTCTCTCACCAGAGAGGTTGTTACAGAATGTGCTTGTAGCTAAACAGTAATCCGTAGCCTACAAGGCGAGGCACTTGGAGCGGGATGTCCATGCGGCAAATGGAATAGTGTGACAGGGCGAGTGACCCATCCGACAGCATCTACTTACAAAATAGAGCAACTGGGATGGCTGGTCAACTTTCCTGTATAACTTGCACAAAAAAGGAAAAGTTGCACCGATTTCGTTGTCTTACACTCAACAAGAAGATGAAATGTCCTGCAGCGTTTTGGACTTTGCCGGTTGACTTTTCTGCACAACAGGTATCAAAAGCCGGAAATGTACATAACCACAATGACTGTCACTGTCAGTCAGCCTCACAGTTTGTCATATCTTTTGTTCAATTTTCTGAGTAAAGTTTTTGAAAGCTTAAAAATTTTGTTGTCTCACCGCGGTGTCGTTTACGAAAGGGCTGTGAGTTGTGACGCTGTTCAATGCGTATCTGAGGAAAACCTCGCGGCCAAAATCGTTTGGGGGAATTCTACACCACATAAATGTCGTGTTGTTCAGCATGAGCATGCCTTTTTTCCACGCTAACCCCTTGCTATGCATTGCAGCTTACTGCTACTACTACTACTACGCACACATTCCTCAACTTGAGCGCTTCATGGTTTTGAGAGGTAGCTTCATGTTATTAAAAGTTGCATGAGCATTGCTGGAGTCATGTGTAAATTAAAGTTCTTCACTGAAAAGATATGATGGTAATTCAACCCTTATGTTGTTTTCAGTCGGTCGTAGGTTTGTGTCCGGTCATACAGTCAAAAAACAAGCTCCTTTCAAACTATTCTCCTGAAACTTTTGCCCCTGTCAGAAAGATACAGCTTTGCAGAAATTTCACTGTCGTTGTCTGACCGTGTACAATATGAACGAGGTTGAAGTGTCCACGTGCGCTTACAAAACTGAATGAAATATTCTTTATTTACTTGCATGGCTCGAAGCAGTGACCACCTACTTTCGTTTGCTGGAATGTTGTTAGTATTTAGTCTAATGCTAAACAAATAAGACTAGTGTTCATATTGTCTCAGATTAAAAAATAAGTGTCATATCATATGAAAATGTCGTGTTTGCACTCCATGATGTATAGTATCGAGCAGTTTATGCCGGTCCTAAGCCGGTACACATAGGAAAGAAAATTGTAGGTATTAAGCATATATCTGAGGTTGTCGATTTCAGTGACAACGTTGCGAAAGCAAAACTGTTTTTACTCATTGTTTCATTGTGCGGTGACGTGTCTCGCATTTGTTGATAGTGTACCTTCAAACCCAGCGAAAAAAACTGCCGTGAACAAAACGTCGTTCAACGTGTGAATGTGAGGTTTCCGTTCAGGCGTGCACAGAGCGACGTCGTAAATACGAAAATTCTAAAATAAGAGTAAAGTATTTTCAAACAGTGGATTTCGTACGTGCACGTGCCGCACAAGCTTCAACCACCCATTGCATTGACGCATTTCAAGCTGGTCGACCTTTAAAATTCGTTGGCAACAGAATTTTTTTAATACTTTTGAGAGAAGCACAAATATTCCAAACTTTTTAGTGCTTGTTCAGATTTTTCTTGAATTTGACAAATCTCTACATCGCGCATCCTGAAATAAAAAAAAAACAGAACTATGAAATATTTATCTGGTCCATGACTAAATGCGATTTTGTGCGTTTGGAAAAACGCTCTACTAAGCCATATTTGCAAACATTCTAAAGTCGAAAACCCGACGCATCTCTTCGTGATCCTCTGGGTCCACCTGGGTTCTCAAACCGAAACTGTAAAAGGATTATAATATATTTACTTTAGAGTTTATAAAATCCAATAGAGAAGCCTGCTGATCATGTTGTCTCCTAGAACAGTTTACTTTAGTTATCTTCTTTCAAACCAAGCAAGGATACTTTCTGTAAAAACTACAACACCACGTAGAAAAGTTGAAAAGTATAGATGAGATATTGAAATTAAAGTCTTTGTTTAGACTTGCAATTGGAACTAAAACCGCTGTACCAAATACGTAAGGAAAAGGTCAAAAGTAACTGGTACGAATATCTTTTTCAGAGCAAGTGCTAAGTAAAACTGAGAAGTTCTTAGACTGACATTGGCGACTTTTATGAAACACGATTGGCCATCGTTTACAGACGTACACCGAGGTAGGAGTAGTTCTACGTCCGATCGCCCATTCACAGATGGCAATGACAACGTGAAAGGTGAAGCTGAAACCAACGACCCAAACCCAGCAGCTGCTTTCCACAGCAAAGGCCCGATCGACGAAAAGTATTTAAGCACAGCGTCAGATCGAGCTGCAGATCACGAGGTTTGTATGACATCGTCTGTGTAACGGTAAACTGACTAGCACTTTGATATTGATACCTTATAGTATGTTTTGCCCATGGGAAGCGAAACCCGTATGAAGAATTAAATTTCATTGTAGACGCTATAGCTAGAATGTCATATGATAAATGGGGAAAAAAGATAAATTTAACTACACGATTTCAGCTGCAGAGTTTCAGTTCAGAGCCTCTTATACACAATTACTGAATTTGATTGGAAAGATGAAGATTTGGTCGGCACATAAGTCATTAAAGATTTTCATTAAAGCACATTTTTGCTTGGAATGTAAATGTACATGCTGAACTTTGCTTCAAAAAACCTTGCGACGCTTTGCTCCCTGCTTCTGTTCAGACTGAGAATCGGACATTGTATAAGAAGCTCAACCACCGATTGGATGCCGCATCGTAGTTTCATAGGATAAACAAAATGACTGGGATAAAAGCAATCTCTGCATCTGTCAGCAAAGTATTTGCTAAGCCCTAAGTTTTTGTTCGTCACGGTTGTTTTAGGAGTTGCTTACTGCTTTCCAGCACAACACAATCTCTGTTTAGTTACGGGACGTCAACCTCTGTAACGTGCTATGCTTATAGACTGAACGCGACCATATGAGCACAAACAACCCTCCAAGTCTAAATTACCTTTGTAGTAATTCGTGCAGTATTAAAAGTATTCAAACAGCATTTGATCCGTGCGATTGTGTTGTTATATTTCATTGCGTTAAAGCGCTTCTTCGCTTATCAGACTTCAGCGTTGTCTTTTCAAGATGGATCAGTGTGATTGGTTATTCGCCTGATGCCATTCCGGTGACTTGGTTTGATTTTCTTTAACCACCGAAGCTGAGCATATCGGCCGGCTTCACTGAAGCAGTTGACGACCTCACGCTCGTTTATCAGCATTTTCGAATTTGTTGGATGACCCACGCTTTTGATCGATGTTTGGAGAGTTCTTGCTCTTCGCCACTGTGTTTCGGGTGCCTCATCGGCAAAGGTTTCCCCCGACAGGCTTGCGTAAACTTGGTTGAAATTATACCCATAATCGTCTCCCGTGCCCCTCTGTGCCGGTGAGCCGTTACGGTCCTTCACGACATGCTGTCATCAACAATCTTGCTTTGGATTCTGCAAAGACGGTCAGTGGGCATTGCGTAGAACAATTCCTACTTGTCACACGCGTCATTAGGTTGATAAATTACTGTGACGAAAACGACTACCGGCTGAGATTGCCGTCTGCCTGTAACTCCACTATGCCAGGCAATTGGTACGTGTTGTAAGCATCAATTTTATATTTGTTTTAGCGCGTTTAGCAGAGGATGTTTTATGCTCCCGTTTGACCTCTCAGCCATACCTCAGCTTAGCGGCATGTTTACGTTTGACATGCTCCGCAGTATGGCGATCCTGGTCCGTTGAAACCTAATAATCGATTCTCGAGCGTAACTTTTCAATGTAAATAGGTTTCGCTTCACCTTGAGTGCGGCAGAGCTTGCTTATGATTCGAAAAAAACCGTGATTGCAGAAAAAAATCTACTAGTAATTTCTTAATCTTGCAGACTTTTGTTGGTGATATTAACCTTCTTTCAAGAACATAATTCTCGAAAAGAACAATGGTTTAATTGCAACAGTTGTGAAATGGTAGTGGCATATGTAACGTTGCTATAATACATTGAAATCGTCACATGAAGGTACAAAATTTTGGAAATATGTTTTAAGAAAACTGATTGGATCAACATGAAGCCTTGGTTTGAATTCCAATAAATACCTAAAATTTTTATCAGAAAAATGCAACGGACAAACAAATATATTATGCTACAACCACGGCAAGTTCGGTATGAGGACTTTGCTGTCCAAACAAAACACAAAAGTAATGACGCAAAGAGTTTGTTCCTACTGTACATTGGTTTCAAGCTGTCGAATCTCAGTGTTCATGAAAAACAAGAAACACTGTCAGCACAGCAAGTTTATTATACAACCTCAACAGTCACTTTTCCATGGCAAGAAAAAAGCAAGTTTTGTTTAATCACAGCTCTCAGCATAGTGGACAACTCGCCCACAACCTAAAGTGCAGTGATGCGTTTTACTCATCTGCCGAAACAAACTTCTATGAAAAATTCACGATCTCGAAATAACACCACGCACACTTTATATTGGTGTACCCTGCTGAAAATTATTTTCAAAATTAACCTGTATTCAAGTGCTTGTCCTTAACCTACAGCGCAACATTTCATTTTGTAGTGTACATAAACGATATCCCCGTGCTTCAGGTTTTCCCTTTGATCAGAGGCACAGATATTCATGCATGAGCGCTTTTCGTAATGCGTTGTTTGTTTGTCCCGAGATTCTCGGGTGGATTCAGCTTGGCACTGTGCACGATTTAATTTCTGCCGGAATACCATTTTGGTTGGTAAAGATGAGTGTGTGTGTCTAGAGCAGACGGAGCTGCTGCTCATTTGATTTCATAGTAAACCTAAAAAGTGGTTTTGTACACTACGAGCAAATTGAAAACTATCGAAGTGGAAGAAAGATGTTGAAACAGGTGCAGTCAATCTCTATCTGAAAACCGCTCGGTGTCAGAAGTAATTGCTTCCAGCTTTACAGTGCTAACAAACGCAAGGCTTACTTCACTGACGCAAGGCAAGCTAATTCAGAATTTCGATTCGGTGAGAACACCAGAGACAAACACTGTCGATGGTTGTTTAGCCCATAGCGCAAAGCCCCTTTTTCGATAATTTGGCTTGAGGGAAAGTGCTTTTGTTCAAGCAAATAGTATCCATAATCGTTTTCATTGAAAAAATAAAGATCAAAATATCCAAAAACTTGAAAGCTTATCGGCAATTTATGGTGAACGCTCCTGTGCAGGTCAACTTACCCTTGAGCACAAGCATTTCTTAGAATCCAAACAATTCTGATTAGAATTCAAAAAGTTAAAAACCGAAATAAAAGCGATCTGTCTAAGGAGTTAGTGGACATTAGTCCAGAGTTGCAACTCTAAATCGTCTTCCCTGACTCGCAAGGATGAGCCGAGCAGCGTCTGCCTGGCGTGCTTTGCTGCGTGAAGGTGCTTTAAAGCTGTTTTTTTCGCTGAAACATTTCGGTCATTTTCTGCTGAGACATTTTGGTCAGTGAAACTTTTCGGTCATTTGTCTCACAGTTGTATTAAAACTCGCCATAACAGTGTTTTAGCTTATATTTTCAAACATTCTGACCGAAATGACTTAGTTTTTTTTCGGTCATTTCAAAAACGTTTCCGTCTATGACCGAAAAAAACAGCTTTAAAGCTTGATATTTTAGATAAAGATGACCTTTTCAGTTACGTGCACAATTACCCTCCATCTTGGTAACCGTCGTTTTTTGTAAAAGACTCTGTTTAAACAGCAAATGTACTCTTTTATGGAGATTTTGCCACAAACATACACGCACATGCATGCTACGGCAGCAGTTTTCTAGTTAGTTTCCTAAACGAATCATTAACTTCATTCACTTCATTGCAAAGCAACCGTTGGTCACCAAGGATGTCGCAGATAACTTTTCATAGTCAAATATGTCAACCACCAAGCATTTCAGAGACAATTCAGACAGCACTGAGTGGTACGGAGCTTCCAGAACGTAAAACTTACTTTCAAATCCGACTCCGAAATCACATGGCATTGACTTTGTCACGGACGCTTAACTCTCGCAGATTACCGTGAAAGCTTAACTGCGGGATTGCTGCCAAGTTACCTCATATTCACACAGTTGTTGGGATTTGAAAAGTCTTCGTTTTCATTGGATGCCATCGAAATATACGTGGAGAAAAACTATAGTCACTACAATATAATTTCGTGCAGCAGACTGGTAGCTCAAAGGGCTGGGTGTAATGTACAAATAAAAGTTGTGGGTAACAATAATATTTTACCGCTTGTAGTTCACTGAAAACCATTGAAGCGCTGTTGAATGAAAAAGAAGTTTTGCTTAAATTCTAAACAATTTGGGAGGAAAGTTTGATCTTTCATGAGGCAGCAATGAATGCTTTTGCTTATTTCATCTGATGATGGAAGCGCTGCGCATCAGCGTTGTCAAGTAAACATCAATTTGCCATATTTAAAAAAAATATTTTCTGGCATTGAGTACAGTTTATCCTCAATAAACTTTAATTTTTTTGGCGACAAAATATCTATTCCTTGAAACTCAAGGTGTGATATAATGTGTAGGACGTAAATCATTATTGACTTGCATAGAATTTACTTCGGCGGATGCTGCGCTTGTTGGCAATAGCTATCGGTTGATGTTCGGCTGGTTTCTGAATAAAATTGATTGGACCAACCCGCACATGCCTGTTTTTTTTCTGCATATTCTTTAAGCATCAACTCTCGCCGACCTCTCACAAATCAAATTTTACACAGGACCAAATTTTCAGTATTTCTGTAACGTCTTAAGTATTCCTGAGTTCTGAAACTGGGGGGCGTGAAAGGTCCGCAAGGGTAGCGCGAGTATGGCCAGCGGCATAGTGTTGAAAAGAAGTGTAATGGAAAATAAATTTATGTTTTTTGTGTTTAATTTTGGGGATAAGTGAGACGTGAGTATCAAAGACAAACGCCAAATGGGGCGCGACTGAAAAAGTTGAAGAACCTCTCGCAGGCATGCAATGACACATAATCAGCAAACTAAATAAATGACAAAGCCCTACCAAATGCCTAATTGCAATGGCAGCTAATTTAATCAAGCAACCTACAGGGCTGTAGTTAAAATTAGATCATTCATGTTTGGTGCTTTGCAGGTAGAATCAATGTGTAGTCGGGTCCTCCTGACGTGACGCTCTGCTTTCTCAAATATAACAGCAAGCTTCTCGTTTTCCGGAAAGTGTAACAAAAACAAAAAATGTCCATTTTCGGCAAAAACAAAAAAACATCTACTCCTCTCAAAGCTGCTTGGGCGTTATACCCTCGTGGGTGCGTATTCTCCCGGCTGGGGTTTGGTTGTCTTGGTGAAGTCCTGCTGTAGTACATAAGAGGGCGACTTTTCTAGCAGTTTGAGGTTTGACCGTGTGATTAAAATGGTGTTGCAACACTTCTAGTGAGGGGTCTGCAAAATCAGAAAGCATTTTCGTTATTATGACGATACCGAGTAATGTAACGATCAGCGAAAAATCAGGCCTGGAAATGCTACTGAACAGCACTTCGTGCGAAGTAGAAAATCTAATATTTAATATCTATGGAAAAGTAAGATCGGTTGATGTTGACAAATTTTTACATCAATAGAGAGAGATGCAGCGTATTTGGGCAGAAGTAAATTGTATAGAAAGAAAAGGTATCACAAACATTTTAATGTGGTTGGATTCATTTTTTGCTGTTTCCTTCCTTTGTCAAAACAAATTGGCTTTATTCAGCTGTCTCTCAAGAACAAAAACTTCTATAGGTTGCAATTTATAAAATCTTGAAATGGCATATTCTGTTCACAAGCTCGTCGCAGGACCTTTCATCATTTCGCTGTGAGAAATTTTGTCACAGTTGTAAAAAGCTGGCATATCTTTCATGTGATATTAGAGCATCGCCAAACAGCCGGTTTGGTAGATGCAAGCGAAAGTTCGCCGTGTTGCTTGAGCAAGTACGATGGCTACCTGCTAATAAACACAAAGCATGTTTGTAAATTAGGCAATGAAAATTACGCAATGTCGCACGTTTTAAGACGCCGCTGATTTGGGATAAATTGATTTGTACTTTACAAAAAATATTTTTTTATGCTTGAGAGCAAAATCCCCAATCTGTTTTTTTTGTTTTTGATCTCAACAAGCATAATATTTTATGGGAACGCATGCACTTGCGATCAATGCTTGCATGATTTCACGGAAAGTTGCAGTTTGCAACTTTTGTTTGTTTTGTTTGTCAACTTTTGTTTGTTTTGCTTGCTGGAGTGAGGAGAAAACACGAAAGCTTTCAAGAATGTAAATAAAACCTTAACATAAACATCAGTTTTCCCGGGAACGCGAGACAATTGTTTTTGATATCAGTTAAAAAAGACGCTAACGGTTTGCATTTAATATCCGTCTTCAGTCGAATTTAGTTTTTAAAGACGCTGTTGTTGCTCTACAGAATCTGAATGGTGCATTATTTTTAAAACTTAGCATTATTTTTTATTCCACGCCTACCTTGACCACAAAAAATTGAAGCTAAACATCTTTACTACAGTAGACTGATGCTCTGTTGTTGAAACCTGTTTGTGGTATTTTGCGATTATTCATCGCATAGATTGATAAACCTTAGGATTTTTCATTGGTGATTACTTGTAAGACCAATTAAAGAATTAAGCTACACAGAAGAGCGCCAGGCTTATAACTTATTTACAAAGGCGTTATCTCCAAAGTCACTCGCTAGGCACCAGTAATTACAGAGGGCATAATGAGACGTCTTCTGAAAAGATGTCCAGGTCTGTTGTTTTAACAACGCTAAGACAACGTACGTTTAATCTTCTTCATGCTGTTGGTGCAGGTTCGGCGATTTAGACGCCTGGATTCAGTTATAAGTTCAATACAGAAAAATTACAAAACCGATTTTAAACAAAGCTTGGGTCCACGTAATTTACTTTGGATATCAAAACATGCATTGATCTGCAGTCGCCGATCTCGTCAAACGTGTTGCTTAGCACTAGATTGGCAATTATCTTGTTCGTCACGTGACAACGTTCATGAAGACACAAAGTCACCAGCAATGAAAAAGGCGCAGGCATTAACTTGGAGTTTTGGTGCGGTTTTTCGTCATGTCACTCTCCCGAACCATGAAAGCACCTTGAAACTTGCGCCTTACTCCCAAGGGACGACGTCAACTCTGTGGTTTTTTGGATGTGGCGTTGGTAAATGACAAGCTGTTTGTCGGTTACTTGTGTGCATCGTGTAAGCTTCTCTGTCCATTCGTTCGCAAGCTCACCAAGTTGGACATATATTTGCAGATTTGAATTTGTTTCAGAGAAGCTTCGCAAGTGTCTGCATTGAAATTTGAACTGCGTACAAGAGAGCATGTATAGACCAGTACCAGCTCGAGCTTGTCATATTTGCCATAAAAAATACACATCCTAAAATGATTGCAATAAGCGCAAAGATATTCTCAGGACAGAAGTCGCGACAAAAAGCCTGAATCCTGCATATTTCAGGACAGAATCCTGCGTATTTCATGAGATGTGATTTGGGGAGTTACTTCACGCAGTGTGCAGTTCTTGTTCTGCAATTCTTGCTAGGTATGGACGCCAGGCAGCTATTTGCACAAGACTTGATCAGTTCTACATGCACACACGCATATTGCTTCGGAAAAGCAACATTTTACCAGAATCACCACTGCCATGCTCTCCTAGAAAACATTTAGGCAGAAGCACATTTATTGTTTGGAAAACACGTTTGTGGGTTTACTGTTCAAATACTTTTTATTTCAAGACCAAACCATAGGGTAGAATTTTTCACGTATTCTTGCCATCATCAGATATTTAAAGTTTTATGGGAGCTTTTTATAAACTTTGTTTCCAGATTAAACAGACGTGTGGCGAAATTTAAGGGTTTATAAAAGTGTTTCTGAAACTCTTCCAGTAAATAATTGCGTAGCGTGAAGATGATGTGGCTATTTCTAAAATGTAAAACAAGTTGGGCAGAAAAACGTCACGGCATTGCCAAATGAAGGCAAATTTCAAATAAATAAACTAGTTTTCCTTGATGAGCTTCAGGTTTGTTTTAGAAATAGACATTTTAATGTGCAAAATCGGCATTTTGGTATTTGAGGCGAGTCGTTAATCCCGAACCGATTACGCTGTAACAACGCAGGCTTGCATCTTGGGGAAGAGAGAAAGATGTTCATAAAATTCAATTTTTTCACAGATATAATGTACTTCATTGATCGGGATACCTCCATACAAGCAAGCCCCTCGTTTAATAAACTAGTTTCAGAAATTTATTGCATTTTAGTTTTGAAATTACAAAAATGTTGAGGAAATTGTTCTAATGTTCAAGTAAAATCAGCATAGCTCTGATTGCTCGTATTTTGATAACTTTCCGTTGTCGTTTGTTGGGTTTTTGACAATGTTCAGACTAAAATTGAAGGTCAGCAGCTAATCCTACAGTCCTTTCGAAAACCGTGAGAATTTATAGCGTAATTTGACTATTTAATATTTGTGATAGACCCATAAAACATTGCTAAAATGTCTTAAAACCTTCACTCTACGTCCTAATAGCTGATTGACTTGTTTTTGATGAAAAATATTTTAAACTGCGTTTCATGCAGCTGCTTCAAAGAACTAATTCATTTTTAGTTGTTTCACATATGATCAGCTAATCCGTAGTTTCTACTGAATGGCTGTTTTATGTAAACATCCGAAAGTGAGCTAAACCCAAGATGTCTCATACTGCAAAACTAAAAAAGATTGTCCGTAGGTCTTGAAGTGACTGAAACCAGGTTCTTCTTTCCTTCGATATAAGGAGTTTATCAGATTTTGCTGATAAACACTTTGTAAGACACTTCGTACACCACGCAGACTTACATCATGATAGTAGATTGTAGAGAGAGACGGCTTTAATTTTTGTGATTCGCCCTTTTCAGATATAGGAATTCGGCAGAGTATCAAGTTTTTGCAAACGTCTGGATCGTGAACGTAAAATACTTTAAGGTAATTAGTCCCTCCGTGAAGCTAGCTTTATGGATAGGAAAAGACATTCAAAACGCTTTTAGGTGCACGGTCTCCCCTGCACGCGATGGCTCTCAAGTCAACGACTTTTTAAAACAGCAATCAGCAATCATGCTCTTTTGTAAACACAAGTAACTATGGACTCCATCAAGGCGACTGAGTTGAGTCCATTACAAAATTTTTGTAATAGGAAATCGATTTCACGTAACACTACGCATTCTCAGCCTAAAATCTTATTCAAATAGGATCTGCTACAAATACATTTGGTTGGCTCCCTCCATTCCAACCTAACTGCTCAAAAGATATGTTGTTATCTGAACGTTTCGGAAAAGTTTGTTAATCAATGCTCTTCGCATACGGTCGACTTTGTCTTCAGTGAAAACAAAATATTATACTATGGTCATCTTTCAAAGAAATACGTAGTTGGTAAGGATTAGATAATAGAGCTTATTTTCCCCGTGCTATGCTAAACCGCCAAAAGTTGTTGAGGCTTCATGTCAATATTTTCTTGTGCTATGCCAGGTTTGCCAATACATGCGTGCCGTTGATAGGCAGATGATCCCATTCTCGAAAGATAATCGTAAGGGATTTGGCCGTAAACATGAATGTCGCTTTAGCTGGTGATGGACCGCGACAGCTGGCCTGTTGCTGCGGGACGTCAAGCTAGCAGTCGATAAGATTTTCGTACCGGAAGAGCGCTGCCAGAAAAGAGCATTAGCGCACGGCATTCTCCCAAACCAGCGATGAAAATTTTATATCGGTGGCGAGCATTGTCCTGCGCCACTGCTGGTTACACATTCCGACTTTTGTATCTTTCGCACGACGATTGGTCGCTGACCTGCACGTGGGGTTAATGCTGGTAAAATAGCAAAGATTTTAAGCAGAAAAAGAGACGCTGACGGTTTTCCTGCCTTTACCGTCGCTGACAGGTGACCTGTGCAACGATTTTCTGTCATTGGCCCTGACGCTAAAGTGCCGATACTTTTCGCACGCATTAAAAATGTTAGCTCACTGCAGTTAAACTGGCAGCAGATCTCTGGTTCGAGTTTTTGTTGCTTCGTTCGTATCTCACTGTTAAAAAAACATTGTTAATGCTATTTCTGCGACCATCAACGAAGTTTTATTAAGCAAAAGCTGAAGACAAGCAGGAGCAAGCAAGACAGGAGGGGAAGCAAGTATAATCACAAAAGAAGTGAAGATCCAGGCGTCTACCTACAGTCAGTACAGAAGGCAAATGTACATCGGCGAAACATTTAGCTTGTGTTTACCTAAATGTAGCCACTACTGACTGTAGAACCAAACAGCGTTGGCATTATGAATTATTGTTGGTTGCATACAACTCGGTTAGACAGACACAGTATGTAAGTAGAGTGAAGTGGTCTGGGTGGAGTTTTTCATTCCCAGCAACAATCACTTTGTGATTTAATACAATTGTTTTTAGACATTTAGTTTCTTCGTAAAAATGACAAACGGATTTTCACCATTGTCGTAATGTCGGCAAACAGTAGGCGAAGAAGGGTAACCACGGAGGATGCGTCTTAGAAAAGATAATAACTGGCCAACTGCAATGCTCCATTTGTAACCAAACTACTACTGAAATATGTTTAGGTACATCTATGTGTGGATTAATTAAGCTGAATCCTAAATGGGTAATGGTTCGTGCGAAAACCGCCAAATGACCGTCGAAACGAAGAACTCATCTACAAAATGTTGAAGAACTTTGAACTTGGATCGGAACGATGTACTACTTCGAATTTTCCGCTTTCATGCAGATCTGCTTCAATGGAGGCGACGCATGTTTCTTGCATGCAACCTTGCAGCACTTGGAATATTCCAGAGCCTCCACCTGAATTTTGCAATGCCAAGCCTACTAATACTGCAGCAAAACCGTGCAGTGCTGGGGTATAATTTAGTAGTCAATTCAAACAGTTTTTGCAGTGCGAATTCTGCACGTATAGTCGCAATAACAAGCAGCTGAAAAAGTAGCAGAGTCGACAGCATACTCATTTCTTAGTTGTTGGCAGCAAGGTGATATAAAGTAACAAAAATCCGAAACATTTGTTAGCTACGTGTAAACTGTATGCAGTGTTTTCACATTTTTTAAATATATTACCACAGCAACAGACAATTTTAGCAGCAGTTATGAATGACTTTGTACTCCCAACAGCTTATCGTTTTTTCGTCAAAATTGCCATATTTCCACTGGCCAATAATTTGTTTAAAAAATCTGCTCCATGTTAAGAAGATACAACTGCGATGACGATGCAGGTTCTAGTAGTAAACAAAATAGGAAGCGCAAATGCAAGGATGCAATGAGAGTCAGTCAAACTATGATAAGAACTGTTTAATATTTTTTATGTTTCTGCATCGTTTCGAAAGCTTTGTTAAATCCCAGGCTGTTCACATAATTGTAAAGACAGATGACTTTGTCAAGTGATTGGCCTTGATTTGTTAGACCACTATCCTGATCAGGAAGTTATCATTTTTGAGGGTAAAAGCGTAAATGTCGGATAAACTTGTACGATCCTTCTCCCCAAATTACCCTCTGCCATTGTGCATAAATCATCATATTTTCTATTTTAATCTCCTGTGAAGCTGTTCGCATGCCGTGACCGGGTAGGACAACGTCTCAACGAAACAAAGTTTTAATCCCTAATAGCAACACTGCCACTTTGCTTTACCCTCAAGGTACAAGTTGTACTGAAGTACGAGCATTCAAGTTGCTCTACATCAGCAAACAGAATGCCTCACCTTCTGATAAAGACACTTTCAAAATGAATAAAGCAATTCATCTATATTTAAACATTATTGATTAGGTGTTTTGTGAAGGAAAATATCAAGCAAGGTGTGGTTATTCCAATTGCACTTCTTCTGTTTCAGGTTAGCTATATTCTGATGGCATCTTCACCGAGTGCCGCACAGCAAGTTCAAGACCACCAGAGTTTAGTGATTAAAGAAAAGGGGTCTCATGACATGCTCCCCCAGACAAGTTTGCCAACACATGTGGGAAATACAGTTGCAGCGTTACCAAATGAACAATCGCGAACGAGACAGAGACATCAGGATGTATCGCGTCAGCAACGTCAGACCAAATCTCAAAGTGGGTTCTTTCAAGAGAAGAAGCAGACTAATGACAGGAGCAGTTCTTCCGACAATATTCAAGAAGTACGGAAGAGCTTTGAACGATTGAATTCCGACGGAAGTGCATTTAAGAAAATTTCACAGAGCAAATACAACAGTCATCGAAACGCCGTGACAAGTGGTCACGATTTTAATCTAGGAGACATTAACAAACCTTCAGTTAGAACCGCACCAAAACCTTCGACCAAGCGCTTAGAACCGAAGGAATCTGGAACAGTTGCTGTTTCATCTAACGGAAGACCCACGCCGACGTCCACGAAAGGTAAGGTGGACTTATGGTGAATAAGAAATTGTTTTGCTGAGCCTGTTGTTGAATAAAGGTGCTCTAACCTCACCTTATTCACTGAATGCAGAACCCGGTTTCTGGTGGTCAGACACCTTAGTTTTGCATTATCACACACAAGTCGAGTACAGTTCTAACCTAGATTTGTACTGTGTTCCGTGCATATAGCATATGGAATAAGCGGGCTCTTCGTTAAAAAACTTCCTGACCACTATCGTCTTTAACCTCTAATTTACTGCAGTTGCAACAACAATTATGACGTAATTTTGAAATAACTAATTCACAGATTACATCTTAAAGCAGAACTCCATGTTTGGGCATATAAAGAAGCGACATTTATTAGAGCAATCGTCCTCACTTTTTAATGCTGTAAATGAAGTGTATGTGCGCGGCACAGCCGATGAAGACAAATGGCAATGCCAACATATTTCCAGACATTCTAACCCTTGCGACTGGGTCTTGCTACAACATTCATGATAGAGGAGAATAACTCTTAATATATAAAGGTAAAGAATTGGTTGTTGAAAATTTTTTAGCATATCCCATTCATTATAATCTGAATCAGAAGAGTGTCCTCGTTTTTAGAACGCTTGTGTTTTTTATTATGTGTAGGGTTTGTGTAGGATTGACGGGATGAGATACAAGAAATCATTGAGGATAAACAAGATGTCTTAAGACGAGTTAAACTTTCCTGTGTATGTCTTCTCTGTGATCAAACAATTAGATTTTTGAATTTTTAACCATTCTGTCAGCATGGCTTGAAATTTACAGTTAAATTGTTTCTCATTGTAAGAATCCTCCAGTAAAAAATTCATTTCATTTATTTTCATACCCCGCTTTGCCTCTGGAGAGTGGCAGGGGCAGCAGCACTAGGAGGACTCGATGTATCTCACGGTTTTCAGCAATCTGTGATAGTTCTAGTCTGCTAGTTCCACACCAAGACGGGACCAAGCAAGGTCCGATATGCAATCACCTGGTCCTTGATCGACCTCTGGGTCGCTTTCCCCGTGAGTGTACAGTAGCTGACACGACTAGTCTGACTCCGCGAGAAAAACAAAATATATAGGAATTTTATTTAGTGCATTTGTTCTCAGAGGAAAGTTCAGCTTTTGTTTTAAAAACCGTGTTTACAAGGAAGTCTTTCGCGACCCGCGCAATGCATCCTCGAGAGGCACATGTTGAGAACCATTGATTGAAATGATATCAAAGTACTCTTACAGAATCAACTGGAACAGATATAGTGTACGTTGGTCAAACATTTATATGAGACATTTCGTTCTGCTTCTTGCCATTCGTCTTGCCGAGTTCATGTTGCTTCGCTTTGCCAATGTGACGTGCGAGTCAGAAGGCTTGTTGCCAGGCACTGCTTCATCATCCGCACGAAAAGCATTTTGCGCCTTGATGTGGGTTAGCTCCTTGCTAGCACTTGTTTTCAGTAATGTCTTCAATGCACACCTAGACGTAGACATGCGTTTAACGTGCTTATATTGAGAGGAACAACAAACGAAGCCGACACCACCAGTGCTCAAAGATTGTCGATTGTGTTTTGCGTCTTACTTAGCCTTTCAGTGTTTCACTCGTAAGCATTGCTTGCAACTTTCAGGACTGAAGATAGGTAATATTACATGAAATCGATTTCCTATTAAAAACTGGCGGATTGATAAACTTGCTTACTCCTTTGTGGGGAGTTCCAACTTGAATATAGATATGCGCGAGTTTAAATCCTCGCAAAAAGATGAAAGCAGAGCCCAGTCGACTCATTCCTCAAAAGCTTACAGAAAACCCAGAGCTTTTAATTATTGTTTTGAGTCTTAAGTTTATGCGGTAATTAGCAGTTTCCACCACTGAACGTCCGTACCTGATTGTGGAAAGCATCACAAAAGCCTTCGTCGTTTTATGTTTTCATTCGGAAGTGCTGGATTGTGCGATAACTGTAGAACACGTGCGAACTTGGTAGCGTGATTTCCTTCATGACTGTGAAAGCCTCAGTGATTAGATTAACCAGTTGAAAGGCGGGACAAACATTTCGCGTCAACCTTTTGAACATGACCGAATGATTTTGAGAATGGGTTGCTCTTTCGATTGCAACTCGTTCGGCCTTTTCGCAAGAATCGCTGCATGTCACTGATTCAATTGCTGAAAATGAAACAGGAGTGTCCACCTTTTTTGAAGTACGCCCGCGTTGAAAACGTTCGACATGCTCGCTGAATCCTGGAGGTCTGTTTTACATTGCCACAAACCTGGCAATAATAGCGGCAAGATATGAATGCCAACTTAAGCCGCCAAGCAAAGTTCTGTTGCGTGATGCGTTTTAATACTGGTGGAACACAAGCATGAGAAGCCAAAGGAAACGCCAATTATTCGCCATTCAAATGTCACTGTTTCTCAATTTCTTGGATCTGAGAGGTTTCGAATATAATTTCGCGTCTATCACAATCACTGTCATCATTCACTACTGTCATAAAAAATCGTTCTAAATCCTCTTACTTGAAAGCAGGCGCCAGCTCCACACAAACCGGTCACGCGCGAATGCAATTCAAGTGAACAGTGATAAAATCACGCAAACCGGGTCGCGGAATTCGTTTCTGATCAAGCACGACAAAGAGGGGATTTGCCGACCGTGCGGCTTTCGCGGGCATTGTGCTACAGGTGTTTGATTTTCTTCAAGTAGGTCAGGTTTGACGCCGTCACCAGCTTGCAGTGGCGTTCATGCCAATTTGGCTGTGATGAGGCGAGTACGGCGGTCGGAACGCGGCACTTGTCGTTGTCGCAGTGGCGATCGTCGAAATAAAAATCATCTGTCATCTTACGATTCGCAAGTAAACGATTGTGAGTAACTTGAGGACAAATCATGATCTATGCTTTTGATATCGCAGTGTTCAGTGCAACTTTGCGCGTGGGTTACTTGCTATTGTGAACTTATACTTTTTCATTTTGTTATTTCGCTGCTAACCTTAAACTGCGTGATGTGAAGTTACCAAAGCTGAAAAGATTCCTTGTGGAATGAACGTGAAGATTGCAGCAATCTGCTCGTTGTATGATTTATACTTTATTTTGTTTGCCATTTACCAACTGCAAAACTAATTTTCAATTACATAACACCGAAGTAAAACATTTCTTCCGCCGTAGAAAGACAAACCAGGATTATTTTTTAAGCAAATGATACAGTAATTTATACTCCAACTTGTTTGCTTTCACATCAAAAACGTTCAGTGCGGAAGCACGAAAAACCACTGACCAAAATAACGCTGCTCAAGTAAGATTTAATATTTCATAGAATTTGTCACATAATGTACATTTAGCACTGAAAAAGCAAAAAAATCTGGGCAGAAAAATGAACTTCGATTTTTGAAAGATTCCATATGTACTGTAAAGACAATAACTTCCGTCCACTCTTTGATTCATCGTTAGAAAACTGTACAGCCCGGATTGCTTTCTTGTATCGATAAGGGGCTATTCGCTCAAAAACTTACTTATGTTTATTTCATCATGTGTCGGCAACAAAACGGATAGCGTGAATTTTATGTTCATGGCGATGCTTTCTGCTGAGCATATTGTAATTACGAATCCTGTAATCATGCTTGAGGATTTTGTAGCTCACTGAATAGCTCTCACGTAAATTCAAAACACTTGGCAATTTTCGCACGTACTTTATGTGGCAACCCCTCTGATAAAATTATTGATTTACTATCTTGTTCTTGTCAAAACATTTTTATTCCTGCTTGGCGTCGAAACAAAAGCAACGAAGTTCAGTCAATACTTATTGATTCTGTTCGTGTATAAAATNCATTTTCTTTGAGTATAGGCAAGAACGCTATTTATGGAGTTTTGTGTTTCGGTTGTAAATTAGCATTGAATCGATTGTCATGGTTTGCATACGACCAGAGTCACGGTTGTTATGCAAATGCTTCAAATTTTAATTGCCAAAGTTTGTCTAAGATCAGCTATTTGCTTGAGGACGAAATAGGACATCAGACGAATGGCGTAAAATATCTGTAATACAAATTTTATCACGAAACTTTTTTATGAAACTAATGCTGCGACGAACTGTCATGCAAAGTAGTTAATTCAACAAAGCTCATGGCTGTTATTTAGAGTCATTAAGACGAAGTCCATGGTCTTCGAAAAGTTGCACTCCAGCAACAACTCCATTAAAATCAGGTTTCGATTGCTGTATTTCCGAAAGTCAACCAACAATCATCGCTGAGACCATTAGAGTTTATGTGTTTAAGTTTGAATTCATAATTACAGCTTCATGTTGGTAAACGACGAGTAAAAACAGAAGCTTGGCATCTGTTCCCACCGCAAAGGATTTGCATAATGTCGATAAACTGCATCCAACAGTCTTTTCTTTTATGAATCAAATATTGACAATTGATTCCATAGTGATCCCAAACATTTTCAAAGAGTCATTTGTGCATAGTTTCGAATAATTATATATTGTTCTTATGATGGAGAGTGTTTGCAAGTTGCGTTTATTCTTTAAAATTTAAATCTGAACAGTTTGTTTCATCATTATGGTAATGTTTTCGACCAAAGCTCAAGAAAGAATTACGCGGCAAGTTTACTCCACACAATTGAAGTTTTTCGACTACAAAAATTATGTTATGGTTAAGACATGAGTAAATTTGACTACTGGTGTTGACTTCATATATGCAACCGATGCGAAAAGGATTTCTGAACCGCACTGTTTGTAGAATGGCCATGACAAACTTTATAACGTCATTCCGAAACAACACACAAACGTATGCTTTCTATGTTTTAGTCCTCTAACGTTATATCTTATTATTTCCATAAAATCAATCCTTGTTTACAGAGATGTCTATTTCAAGACTCGTCAAATAAGTTTAAATACTTTTCACCAAATTAATAAAAATTGCAGTGAATTTTAAATACTTTTTACCAAATTAATGAAAATACAGTGAATCTATAAAAATAACAGAACGGCAATACGCTAATAATAGATAGTTTCAAAGTATCAAATCTAAAAAGGATTTAACCGTGCTTGCAGTAATGTTGAAGCTTTAAGTAAATTGGTTCCAGGTGTATCTCACTATCTATATTGCTTACTAGCTCATCACGGTACGAAGTGCAACCTACATTATAAACATCAACTCCAACCAAGTTCGTTATAAAATCGAACAGCTTCGCACGCCCGTTCTCAGATAAGGGCATTTTATCGCTGAAGTCTATCTTTGTCATAAACAAGCAAGATGTAACGAGAGGCTTGTATCAACCAAGACTCTCAGACTTGTTTGATCTGATCCCTGTCATAACAATCGGTTTTCTACATCGGTAATACTGTAGTTGCATCAACGATTATGCTTGACGTATGGGCCTAGCTGTTTTTTGAGGAAAATCGCCAAACTGATTTTTGTCTCACTTTTTAATCGCCCAAAATAAAGTGACGAAATTCCCGCAAGTGTTAGATTTGCTTGTTGGCACTTCGGTTTTGTCCCACGCCTTGAATAATAACTAAATTAACTCTCACTGATAGCTTTTATTTTAGTAAAATCAAATTTTTAGAATTCTGACGCAACCTCTCTACAAAGTCGTGCACAGCTTAATTTTATCTCAAACATTCAATGCTGCTTAATTGATTTAGATACACTGTAAATTTTAATTAAACATTTCCTTAATCTCGCGCATCCTAAGATTTGATTATATTGTGTATGTCGTGCATATTTCTGCTGCTGTAGTCACTTTTCAAATGTACAGAGCAAATAAGCCGATAAATCATGTTTAAACCAGATTTGTACGTAAGAAATTCTTTCTGGTTGCGATTCTCATGACGTGCGCTCCCATAAAGTTAGAGAACATCACTTAGAACACATGGGCCACCATCTTGGACCAGAAGTATGCAGAGCGATGTTTTGGAAAACCATTAGTGTATTCGAGGTTAGTGAACGTGGAACAACCGAGATGGATCGAAGACTAAACCAAGCATTTGCAAGAGTCGTACCAGCTTTTATGAAACCCGTGAAGCATATTTCTTTCCCCGCTTGTCACCTGAGGCTTGATCTGAACAAGCAGTGCTGTAAGCTCTGTTTACAACGGTGTATCATCTCATAAACTTCCATGTGCAAGCACGACAATCCAATCAGTACTGATTCTACTGCAGGGGTTCCCAACCTTTTTACAATCTCGTACCACTTGGGCACCCTGTATTGTCAACGCGTACCACTTCTTCCAGAACAACTAATTTGATCAAATCTTAGTTTATTCAGAAGAATAAAATACATTAAAATAACAATGAACGAGTACAACTACATTTAATGAGATTTTTGTTTCTGTTTACCTTTCACCAATTGGTCGATGCGTGGTGTAACTTGGCTAACAGCGCATCGAAAGTCATAATGTTGCGAATGTGATACAGTAGGAACAGCAGGCTACAAGAAAATTTATTTTTTTAGAAACAAATCCCGATTGAATCCAGGTTTGTGTGAAAAAATGGAAGTTACTCGTGTACCACCTGGAAGATCTTCGTGTACCACGGGTTGGGAACCCCTGTTCTACTGTAACTTGATACGGATGTATCGAGCACGAACGTACTCAGCAAATGTAGCAGCAGGTTCTTCTAAACAAGACAACCCAATGCGTGCTACAAAGTAGCTCCAACCCAAGAGGCATTTTGAACGCGAATGCACGAGTGATTGCCTCTGCTTTGCGTTTGCAAAATGCGAATGCCGTGAGGATCAAATTGTTATCTTCAAATATTTGTGGAATCCATCATAACATTTCCGCTTTACATTTATTTCGCGTTGTTTCAGCTCTTGATACTTACGTTCATCATACACCGACACACGTTTTACCAATCCAACCTATCAGCACATCTTAGTACAGCAACTCCTTTTTACTGCAAATGCGTAAGCATACAAGCACAGAAACTAATGATGAATACCTCAGGCGCTTACTGCATCCAACAGCTTCATTATTGTCAGTGGGTGTTACTCGTACTAAAAGTGCAATATGATGTAGTCGTTAAGTCGGTGTCATTACAGACAGCGAGACAAATTCAAACAAAAAGTCTCTTTTGTCGTCGTCGCATTTAGCGCATCATACATGGTCATGCGGCATGTTATAAACACGTTTGACAGCTGGTTAGTCACAATCAGTGTTTGCCGTTTCTCGCATGACATCCCCGCTGTAAACTAAAAAATTACTGCTTGCTGCGACAAATCGTTTGATTGGTTTCGCAGCAACGTATGATTACTGGATTTGGTTTTGTGAAATTGCATGTTAAAGCTATGCCTAAAATCCACCTCTTTCCTTTCTAACTGTTTGTCATGTTGGGGTTTCACGTCGTGTCACCTGCAGAACGAATAAAAGGCGTGTTTTTAGATTTTTATAGCATTATAATTTGTATTGCGACCCATAAATGCCGGTTAAAGTTTAAAGAATAAACATCTCATTGTGTTGCATTTTTTATTTCAGCTGCTACTTCATTAGTTTTTCCTCATACAAATCTTTACTTCTGCGCCAAGCAACGGTGCAGGTGCACGGTACTAGCCTACACGTTAGGGAAAATCTAACACGTATATTCACTCGCTTTCCGAAGATTAAAGATTTCTTAGTGGAAAGTGTAGAGCAGGGGTTCTCAACCTTTTTTCACCCGTTTACCCCTTGCCAGCTTCCTAACATAAAAATTTACCCCCTGTTTTTTGTTTACTCACTAGAGCTGTAGAAAAAAACAAAGTATTGTAACTTTAGCATCATTAAATTTACCCCTAAGATAGGTAAAATTACCCCCAGGGGGTAAATTTACCCCGGGTTGAGAACCCTTGGTGTAGAGCCTTGCAGAAAGAAAATCCAATTAAAATATTTCGGTATTCAGGATGTTTTGCAGTCGGAAGCAACCTGTAGCTCTGAGCGCCAAGCACTTGTTTAAATCCACTTGGTTAGGGCTGGTGTGTACTGTAAGAGCAGGTAATGCACTGCTTGAAGAAATATCCTTAGACCGCCTTCTAGTAAACATGTACTTTAAGTACACCTTCCAGCCCAAATACTTCTTACAATTATTGGCGAGAATTTTGTTTTCACTTGGTTTGAAGTTTCATAGTTAGTATTCTGTTTGAGAAAATATTGTTGATGTTTTTCGATATTTTTCAAAAAATTCAACTTCTCCAGTCAGCTACACGATTAAACAAATGTTATGATCAACCCCACCAAATACTGCGTCTCTTCTGCGATCTGCAATGCATCGGAACAGAAATACTGCAAAAGCTTTCTGTATGACATTTGAAAGTTTGATGAAAGGTCTCATCATCAGAGCTGAAAGGCCCGTCCAAGAAAAGGTCTACCTATCTTTCCCATACAAATTGGCGTTCTGCTTTCTACTATAACAGCATTTCCAGCTAACTGGAGCATAGCTCGTGTGTTTAGCCACACAATGCGTGGTTAAAACTTTCTTATGGTTGCCCTATGACCAAGGTCCAACGATTTCAGTTGTTTAGCTTACACCAACAGGCTGCGGAGCATTTTAAGCAAAATTGCCAACATTTAGCCCAAGTTCAATTATTCATAACCTGGGTACTCATGCTTACTCACAAAAAAGGTACAAGTCTGTTGCAGTATCTGAAGGCAGCTCAACGCTAACATCCTATAAAATCACTGGACACCTGAAAGAGTGACGTACGTTATGTTAAATTTAGGCTCGGGTGAAGGTTAGGCAGCTCATTAACTGGGTCCCCAATTAATGTGTTTGGAGCAATTAATTGAAATATGAAGCCATACCTTTTTAAAAATTATAGTTTCCACTAAAATGTATTTATTAATGAACCTTTTTTTCAACTATCGTCATGTTTACAACTAATGATTAGATAAAGATGCCATTTTGAAATTTTATATTGCAATAAGATGCCGCAGTTTTTGTTTAATCCTAACTGGAAAGTTTTTAAATGATTTAGAATTATAAGAAACGAAAAAAACATGCATACTCGTAAATGTTTTGCCAACATGTGGCCTGTCTTGACACTTCGTCGTAAATTAGGACTTTAGAAGGTGCTTTCAGAGTAATTCACGTAAGGCTTGATCCGCCTCGACATAATTTATTGAGAACTTTTATGGCGTCGTCAAATCATTGTGGCTCGTTTGATGCAGCTTTCTGAGTCAATATTTGTAAAAATGCCACTTCGTCACAAAAAGCAGGCCAGAATTTAAACGACCACAGCGACGGACGCCAAAATGAAAACTTTCTTAACTGGATACATACATTATTGTAAAATAAAAACTTCCAAGAGTTCCTGCTGCGATGTTGACTCAGTTGACACTGGGTAAACGATTTATGACAAGAAAGCTTCTCTCAAAATTCCCTCAAAGGTGTTCTTTGTATACGTCGCTGCGTAAAAGCTGATGTGATATTGAGCAAGGGGAATCCGGTAGGGTAGCGTGCCTTCTTTTCCGCGTGTCTTTCATCTTTGTCACGACACAGAACGAGGAGTATTCGAATGATGTCTCGTAAGTGACGTAAACTAAGGCAAACTCCAAACCACGTTTTGAGTAGTTGGAGCTTATCTTACGCCAAGAAGCACAGCCACAAACTGTCTCAGAAGGAGTGCTTAACTTTTATCATCAGGTCTGCACTAAACTTGTTTGTCGCATAAAGGATGCAGAAAAAGGCCAAGTATTGAAAACGATAGAATAGACGATGAACACCGAACGCGCGACACCATAACAGCTTTACAGTAGTCGAAAGGATTACGGCTGTAAAAATTTTTTTTGTTTTTTATTGTGCTGCAGATCGCCACCGTTGTCCATGAATTACGGCTTGGGCAAAAGCTGGCACCAGCTTTAGTGCCCGGTGCAAACAAGCGATTTCCATCGAGGCATCCCGCAATCTAAAGTGCTTAACGCGAAAAGCAAACAGGTCCCGAAACGTCGGAGATGGTGCTTTTGCAAAGTGCCCTGTGTCGCCTTTAACGTTCTGCGACCAGTAAAATATTGGTGCGTGCATCGAATCGTTCAAACCCTTATCAATACAGTGCTCATCCCCAGCGCGCCCTGGCGCCGTTTCTGCTGCGAGACGGAGCGTATGAAGTGCAGGTCTAACTTCAGCTTAGTACGGCTTACCTTGCAATGATTAATTGTGCTGGACGAAAACGTGCCGGACGAAAATGGAAGCGATTAAGCTAGAGTATAAATCGTCCCCCTTAGGTTTAAGTCACGGCGATGACAAAAATATCCATTCTGCTGTAGCACAAAGAACGCGGAGAATCGATTGCGGTGAGATGGAAAACTGTGCTTTAAGCATTATGCATTCAACAGGTTTGTTTGTTTGTGAAACATTTCACTTGGTCGGCGATGCATTAAAAAGTGCGGGCTGGAGGGTGATTCGCTTGTTATTCCCTGATCGAATATCTTCTTTTGCCTCAGGGAATGCTTTTGTACGACATCTGCTTCAAGGGGCACTTGCTTTATTGGGACGCGGGCATCGAAGAATCGGCGCTGCACGTTTAAACCAAGACTGTAGCACCTCAGCCGTAATCTCTGTTTCAAACAGTCGTTGTTTGTATGCCAAACAGTGAAGACAAACGCAATGTCTTGCACCGCTGTGCATATCGTCCCTCTCGGTGGACTTCAGTTTGTGGGAACATACCAGACTGGCTGTTTTCCGCTTTGCGCTTTCGTTTTGCTTCGTGATCGCGTCGATAGTTACCGAAGTACCGACTCGTAATCACAGAAATTGCATCTGAAGAGCCCAAACTTCCGGAGGACCTGGCGGCCCACGGTTTTCAATAAACCCAGTGCAATTAAGTGCGGCAGAGCGCAAACAGATGCTCCGCTTAAGTGCGTTCAAACACACAGGCACTAGGCCTCACAGACAGGTGTACTGCTTTGCGAATACCTGCTGTCGCATTGTCGGTTCAGCACTAAAGTTAGTCTTCTAGTCTGGGAAGACATATTTTCTTAAGAAATTTATTTCGATTTTATTGCAGGTGTGGATTATTTTTGCGTCTAGGTTCGAATTACGAGAAGAATCAAAACTGTAGATAAGATATTTCTATCAGACATAACCAGGGGAGGCTCGTCTACACGGGCTGCCGGGCTGCAGCCCTTCCTGAAAAATGTAAGGCAAAAGATTCCGCCAAACGGCCAAACTCACCTTAAGTTTGGATTTAGTTACGAAAATTTCACAACACACAATCATTTTCGGTACTTCCGACACCATTTCGGCTCAACGTTTCCTAGGAATCCAACAGAACCAATGTTTCGCTGCTTGCCAACGACACCACTTATGCGATGACGTTTTCAGCACACTTGCCGATGAATTTGGCGATTTCAGGGCTGT
>JGI24021J15306_10000125_pt1 | contig 40457 bp, 27 predicted proteins | sample Ectturendosymbi1_FD_15306 | JGI IMG/M metagenome (IMG submission 15306)
AGGGACCCAATTTTCTCTGATTTTAGGGACCCGATGATAATTTTCTCTGATTCTAGGGACCCGATTTGAAATTCTAGGGACCCGAATCGGGTCTGGAATACGCCTTAAAAAAAACTGCCTGTACTATTGTATTTTTTGTTTTCATCCAATAGAATTTTAGATATTTGTGCCAAGACTTTCGCTTTGACAGGATTGATATAAAAATTCCCTATCAGCTAATCTGAAGGAAAAGGTGTATAACCTAAATTTCTTTCATTTCAAGTTGTTTCTATATTTCATCTAATATTGTATGAATTACATGAGCGTTGTTGTCGTTGTTGTTTGGTTAAGTTTAAGGACTTCTCCAAAACGTTTCCCAAACAACTGAACTAACTCTCTGAGACAGAATGGGTGAATTTCACATAAACTAGTACATTCCTTCAGTTTCTCATCCCATTATTCTCTTATACAATCGCGCTAAACATTGCATAAGATTATTTTTTTAAATGAGATCAAAACAAAAGTATCTTTTAAGTTTTGTACCTATTTTGAAGCCATCGCATCGAAACCTGACGTCAGACGGTGACTGCGGATGGCTGCACACGTTATGCATGGATGGACACACTGGAAGTCCGCCAGTCCACTTTCCATTAGCTCCACATGTCACCTGGTTTTGAGGTTGAGCAATTAATTATCTGCGGTTGCGATAACACAATAAAAGGACAGCGTCAGTGGTGGAAAGTTCTTAACTGGCCTCCAGCATTTCCGCATAACTGCTATCAAGTAAAAGAATAGTCCGAAAATTATTTGAGCACAAAAGAAAAGTAAAGGTTTCGCTGACTCGCAAACGATTTCATGATTCGATTATTTGTCTTTTACATCTTAACTTCCTTGCTATCTACGTTCTGTTAATTCTACTTTACTAAATGGAATCATGCGTTTAAAAAGCGCTGTAAGAAGCTAACGTTGCTGGCATGCTGTTGCGCATTTTAGAAGCTGTTACAAACTGCCCGAGCATGTCTACTTTTGACACAGGAAGATTTGCTTTCACACCTTCAAAATGCTCGTCTGGTTTCGCAACATTGGTGAACAGAAAAATAATTTTCGGTGATTGGTCTGTCCAGGAAATTCGATTTTCTACTGTAATATTCGCAAAGCAGAAATTAAGAATTAAAGACCCGAAGTTTTTTTCAAAATATTCGTAATTGATCGTGTCAGATGAACAAATAGCTTTACCTGCACCACACCTTGAGTGTCGCAATTCAAATCGCACACACTCCCAGCAAAGAATAACTTAGTGCAGTTGTAATGTCCATCATAAACTTTTTCTATGCTCTTGCACATCACTGGCTGACATCCGGGACCCTGCCACTGACCCATGCTGTCACAGGTCATGCGAAACGATCTACGTGATGGAGAAGTGCGTTGTGCCACAGAGTATCCTGTTCTGCAACGATATCTGCAAGAGAACCCGCTTCTGAATGTTTTTCTTGATGATGCCAGGCATCCGGACGACATCAACGAGGCGTTGGCCATTGTCGGGGGGCGTGGGCAAGGTGCTTGGCACGTGAGGTTTGCTGCTGGGGCCCAAACACCCAAAACGGTGCAGGTAATCTGAAAATGCATAATTTCAACCAATTAAACCTGAGTTGAGGTGGTATTTTTATTGCGATGCTTTACATCAGGGATGGGAAACCTATTTACTATCTCGGGCCGCATAAAATGTGGGAAATCGCTACCGGGCCGCAAATTTTAATTAATTTTCCATCAAAATCTACCTTCAACTTCCCAAAGAAAATGGAGAGAGAAAACTATGTCAAGGAGCGAGAGAGACATCTTAAACTGACTGTCTACCAGAGGTGGCCACGGATCCTTAGTGCCGGAATTGACTCCGGCAAGATTCTGTGTTTTTCATACGGACCCGTATCCGGACCAGGAGTCAAAAATGTTTGAAAAATCGGACCCGGAACCGGAGTCACTTTTCAATTTCGGCAGCAACAGAAGTCTGTGTGGTCATTTCTCAGAAGTCTGTGTGGTCATTTCTGAAGTCTGTGTGGTCATTTCTGAAGTCTGTGTGGTCATTTCTGAAGTAAAACCATTGGCAATTTTCGGTTGCATCGATTGTAGCCGGAGTCTGAACAGGAGTCCGATTATCAAATTTGAAAAATTTCTGGATCCGGATTCAAGCATTTTGGAACAGGAGCGGAGCCGGAGTCTGAAAATGTGACTCCGGCGACCTCTACTGTCTATGTGTCTGCTTGTCTGGAGCTGCCAATAGGCGAGCGAGCTCCAAGAGAACAAACTACGAATAAAACGTTATGAACATCAACTTTTGCGGAAAAAGAACTGGATAAATTACGTAAAAGCAGCATTGTTCCACATTTTTTACGAAATTATGTAAAATCTGGTTTTGGTTTACGGGATCTACTCTGGTCAAGTTAGCCACTGTCCTAAAGCATGAAATATCCTTTGCAACGTCATAATGCCAATCCAGTCATCTTAGACATCATCGACAGTACAGTTGCATTCTTGACAAATTAATTCTTTTCTTAAAGCATTTCTGAATAAAAATCAGACTCTGGCAAATTCTATATTTCCGCTGACAATTTTAACATCCACCACTATTCATCTATACTGCTTACTGCCTAAGGGTTGGTCGAAGTGTTGCGTGTTTTCATTCCTTATTTTTCTTGGTCCGTCCTTGTGCCTTCTCTAGATTAGCAGTTTTTTATGCAAGCAATTCAAATCTGTTTTGTAGAAGTTCTATAAGTCTGATAAATACTGCGATACCTGACTCTGATCTCCGGTCAAGCAAGATACATTGCATGTTGCTCCTAGAGAATGTCCGTTGGGGCACGTGATTTCAACAGCCAATGGAGCGTCGGGGCGTGATGGCGGAGGGCAAGATATTGGCATGCACGGTTGCATTGTACTCATCATTCCAGGAGAACAATGAACCTAAAAAAGCAAAGCAATTAGATGTTGTTCAATCGTATATAGCAGTGTTTCACCCGATCTTGCAGCTGCTTCACACATTACAGTGAAGTGTGAGGCACACGAGTTGCAATAAAAGTTAACTCTAACTGATTTTAATTGAAAAAGGAGTTAAAGTTGAAGATGGAAATGTCCATCGTTGTGCATCTGTGCAGGGTTTTAAAAAATTCGAATATACACGTGAAATGGGAATTCATACGGGACGGGAGGTAAAAGTGGTGGAAACCGAGCAATGAAACAAAAACTGGATTTTTTTATTTATCAACCCAGCAAGTTTTTACGTTACGTGATAGCATTCCCACGTAAACAGATCCGTCTCGTTGTGGCAATATTGCTAAATCCATTTAATTTTTGTCTCAGCTAGGATTTGTGGGGTTTGTGAGACGGAACTCAGTCAATCTTCCGCTGTTTGTGTTTATGTATTTGTGGCAATGTTGTTCTAAGCGTTAAACTACTTTTCCCAGGGTCCCCTCAACTTCTTTTAACCTCTCTTCAACACTTAGCAAAAGCCAAAGTGGAAGGAGAACCAAAGCTAAACCCAGAAACAAATTTTAATTGCGTCAGGAGCCACCTCCGCTTTCCTCAACGCGAAAACTTTAAAGAAAAGATGTTTTCAAAATAAACAGACTCAAAACATTAAAGAAGAAGGGACTGTGGTTGCGAATTTCCACAATTAGCTTGTTCATTTACTCTGTGTTTTGTCTTTTGAAAACCTCTCCCGAGCAAGCAAATGTTTCAGCAACAATTATCTGCAAAAAGTATTTGCGAATTGATCAGTTGGATCCATTAAGATGTTTTTGTGGATTTTTTTCATTGGCAATTAATGTTTCACGTAGTTGTAAATATTTTAAAAAATAATAATGATTTGATGAGTTTACATTAAAATTAAAAGAGGCTTAAAGAAATAGACTTAATATTACGATGTGAAGTTCGTTTCACATTTAACTGTAAACATTGCAAATTAACATTCTTTGCTTACTTTTTGCGTTCCGGTTGGCTGGTATCCTTGCAAGCACGTGACGTTGCATACAACGCCGTTGCCATGGAGAGCACGGGTCTCTTCGCAGTTTACGTCAGCAATTGACCTGTTGATATGCGGGCAGCCAGTGGCTGGCCGGAGATCAGCCGTTACGCCAACTCGACAATCGCCTCCAGCGCAAAGTGGGGTCAAGTGGTTGCTTGAATATAGCTTGGAAATTTCAATACTTTTTGTGATCATGATCTGTTCCAGTAAACCGAGTCTGATACTTGATCTATTGATATGTGTCTCTCCAGACACATGCAGTGAAGCATTAGCTGCAAGGTCAAAAGCTGTTTCATCACCGTTGATACTTCCTGAGAATGCGTTGGCTGAAATAAAATGATACAGGAATAGTTTTCTAGTCATAATTGACCACAGATGGTTTGACATTCCGGCTGACTTGCACGGCTGGTTGAACAAGTGGCGCCAAAGCTGGTAGGCAACGTTCGATTCCCGGTTGAGTCATATTGAAAACGTGTAAAACGGTACTTCAGGCCTGTCCAGCCTCATGCTGGGCGTTAATGGCTGGGTACTCTTCACCCATTGACTCGCCACCAGTGCAGCATTCACTGCGAAATTAGCCGCGTGGTCCGCGATGCAAGCAGTAGGAGATGGGCGCTGCATACCACAGATGAAATTCCGGCAAATAGCATGTTTTTAAGAACAATCACTTGCGACACACTACATTTGTTGTACGATGAGCAACTGAAGAAAATCAAATAAAACTCACCTTTTTGCTTCAAGATCTTAAAGGCTCTGTTTGTTGCGTCAAATGATCTGAGAGAAACTGCGTCAACTGCAACTCTGTCCGACCTAAAAATTTCAGTTCGTTTTGTCAAAAAACAGACTATTTATGCTGAAGCATCCACAGGTGAAATTTCATTTATGATCTTTAAAACAAAGTTTGACAATCGGTGTGCATCAAAAAAACGGTTTCAACTGTAAGTTAAGTACTTCATGAAGTGCCCACAGAGCACCACCTTTCAAAAACAAAAACATGAGGCCAAAGAGTTCTACAGTAATTGCTGATGAACTGCCGTAAACACCCTATTCTCCTTAGTGGTCCTTTGAAGCATTATTGCCCGAATATGATATATGAGGCTTGGTAACTCCAGGCCGTTGAAACCGTGCATGTTTAAAATTTACGTTCAACAGAGCGAGCGGAGTTTCGATTCGGGGACTTATTCTCCCCATGTATCAGCACACATAGACAGGAAATGCAAGCAAATTGGTTTCATGTGCTCTCGACAAAGGAATTTATGTGTTTTATGGAATGGATTGTAACTAGTGTAGTCACTGTGATTCATCAGAAACTACTTTACAAGTTCGTTAAGCAATTGCAACGCAACAATCTACGTAATACCATGATATTGGCAAATCAAGAAAATAAAGAAACGTGCCTCGAGCATATGCGTTTTCAACTAAATTACTTGATTTATGCGTTTAGAAGTAGGAAAGAGCGCAAAGTTTGCAGCCAGTGACAACAAAAGCAAACTAAATTTTCCGTGATTACGGAGCAAATGCGAATGAAGTGTTTTGATATAATTTTCAGTGTGCAGAGAAGAACCCTCGTTAAATGAATATCACACACTTCGACAAAAGAATCCGGTTGCCTGTGGGAAGGTATTGTACAAATGCACGAGCAGACAAATCGAGGCAGCAAGAGGAAATTAGACCCGCTTGTACATAACATGGTACAGCGAAGACGTCTTCATTCTCAGCTTGAGGTTACTCCTCAACAACACCTCATCTTTCAACTAATATTGAAGAGGGCTTAAAAGCGCATTCAGAGAAGTCTGTCTATAAAAGTATTTCTTCCCTCACCCAAAAACCTTTCAGTTCTTGAGATGTGAGCTGTTTACCAAACGCACAAAAAGAATATATCAGAGAACACAATTCTACAAACAAGTAGTGGACTTACTGTATGGAAAGCGCGATGCGGTTTGTCAAACCAGCAGCCCTTGATAGCGCGTCATCTATCATAAATTTAACGACAGTGCCAGCGCACCACGGTGACTTTCGTGGCACTGACTGGACAAGGTGCAAACGACCTACGGAATCGATCAACGTCACTTGGATATCTGCAGTGAAATAAGTCGCTCATTGTGAAAAGTGAAAAGGACAAAGAAAAAAGTGGTTTTGCTTGTATAAGTTAAACACCAAAGGCAAGGTCAAAGTGGGTTTTTCAGACTCATTTACGAGTTCAAAGGTTTGCTAACCTTTCCATTTCCAATTGCAGTTAGTTCAATCAACTTTTGTGAAAACGTTGCCCAATTTCAAAATATTTTGCCCTGAAGTCTTTTTAATGTCAGTGTCGTTAAGTTTAACTGCAGAAAATATATCCAACCGCAGTCGGATGCTCTTCACCCATTGACCGGTTTGTTTGGTCAAAACTCAATGCCGCCTTCCACAGGAAAAATTAAGCTCAAAAGCTTCTAAGGCAAAAGTACTTCATAATTTGTAATATTACAATCGCTTTTTTTATCCAGCAAAACAAGCAGTAACTGATACAACAGAAAAGTCGCAACACACAACAAAGGTTTTCAACACTTGCCTTCAACAGCAATGGTTTTGGCGGCAACGAAAAGTGAAACGCTTGATGGGAGGACGGAGGATGCATACGTCATCTGCAACAAATACAGCATTAAGATTAAATTATTGCCTGGCCTGGTCAAAGCTGTAAGTTACTTCGTGTGTACTTAACCAAAAAATGATGGAATCTTAGAGTAAAAGTAGCCAAGCAGTTTACATTAGAAATTAGTTGTACGCCGAACGTAGTTTGTTCGTTGGCGTGATTGCATTTAGAAGCGCGAAAACTGTTTCTTTGTTCGAACGGAAAAGTGGAACTTGCACAAATGATATTAGGTTTGCTTTGACGTGCCAGGAAAGTGAACGCACAGAGAGTAAATGAATTCCACAGTTGGCGACATTTGCACTTTTACGTGTTAACTGGTGTTGTGAGTCACGATTGTCGACCCAGTTCAGCTTCGGGAAACGCGTTGGAATCGAGTGTCTTTCTTTGAACCAGTGGCTTAGCAAGCCCAATATTTTAAGAGGGGCAAAAAAAGGTTTGGGTTGCCAAACGTTTGATTTTAGGCGAGTAACAATATTTTGTCTGGGATATCGCCTCTCAAAGCACAAAATGACTAGATATGCTAAAAATTTGGGGGTCATGGTTCCCTAGACCCTGCCGCCCCCCTGGCTAAGACTATGCTTTGAACAACAGTTTGGTTCTCAAATACAGCTCACGCGTGTTTTTAGTTCAACTTTAAACGTACCGAAAGGTTGGTCACAGCGTCAGCGGACCTGCGATAAACTTTACGTTGATCGATTATGGCGTCACAAAATTTCCCACTGATTGACGTCATTGAATCTGGAGCTCCTGCTATTGTTGCGTTCAGCTGCGAACAGAGCTGTTCCAGTGACATCGCAGAGTCGACGCCATCAAATCTCTCGGCCTCAGTGTGCGGCCGAACATCAACAGCCCATTGGTCAGTGTATCCGGCCAATGGTGACGATCCGCAAAGGACGTCAGAATTGGGCTCACTGACCCGAGTAAATCCATTAGTCACATGGCATTCACTTGGTTGACCTACAGCAATGACGTAATTATTTAGCCAGTTTGTTGTACTTGGGCACTTTACTGTAAAATAAAACCATGAGCTGTTTCTCTGAGAACTTGATTACACCCGGAACGATGAAAGTGTTTTTCAACAACCACCACTACCAGCGTTGAAAAGAAATTGATTTACACTAAAGTTCATCTTGCTACAAAACATTTCAAAAATGTTTGGCAAGCTAACACCGTGGATGCACCGAATATAAATAAAGTAAAAGACATTCTTTCACGTTTCAACCAACAGTTGTCCATGTTAATGAAACTAAACCAGCAAAATTTCGAAGATTTTCTCTACTTGTCAGTTGCGAAGTAGTTTGGAATTCAGTGTGAAAGACAGCAATCATCATAGATGCATATCGTGCAGCAAAGTGTCGATTAAACTTCTGGTGTCTCAGCCGTTATTTATCGCAAAAAAATTAGCGCATTTTTCTCAAGAGGATTGTACAATATTATCAGCATTTATTTTCTCTGAAAAAAAATTATTTTTAATTTCCGATCTGGAATAGCATTTTCTTGCCCACATTCCTGAATTTTGTCATATATTACAAGTTACGTAGTTTTGATTATTAAACGTTTTTGGTGGCTGTACAGCAGATCATTTCCACAGCTTCACGTTTAAGTAAAGAGCAACAAAGCGGAATTAGAAATAGTATTGAAATATTGCATACGTAACAACCATTCCCTGCCATCCAGCTTTCTTTGATTTCGCAACAAACATGAAACATATTTTGATGTCCAGGCAGCGGATTGTAGGACGAAAGTAACGTTGTTTAAGGTTAAGCCAGAAATCTGGAACTGCTTTGAAAATCAATGGCAAGTGACTAACACTCGATATAATAAACATAAAAGCTTTCGCGTTTTACCAAAAACAAACATACGCCGCTTATTTCATCCTCCACATGAGTGGACATGTGACCACACCTGAAAAGTGGCAAACTTTTTCAAAAGCATCCTTGAATGGCTCCGAATGCAATTTGAACAATACGAATAGCAGAAATGCCAGCATCACCGGTAGTATTACGTATATTGTTGCGATCGGAAAGCCCGAGTGGCAAGTACGCGAAGCTTCACACTGTGGCAGCAAGCAACAACAGATATCAGATCACTCTATTATTGCTTATTCGTGCCACATACATATGGGTGTTATTCTTCGCGGACATCCCGTTCGTGGTGATTCGCACATTCAACGCAACGCCAACAGAGAGGTTGCAACAATAGAAATAATTAGTTCATACGCCGCAAAATATTTTTGACTGTTGCAAAGTATTGACACTAAAGATTGTCAGCTTTCCCAGTATTGGCCTCCAAATACACGCTACAAAGTTGTAAACCTACCAGAGCACAAGTAGTCATGCTCGAGTTTGCAAGAGGAGCTGCATCCGTCATTCTCTTCCTGGTTGCCGTCATCACATTCCTCATCAGAGCACTAAAATATCAACAAGTAAAGGACGGGTCGCCCAACACTTTGTGTCATTGTAAACTGCTGGTTTTCGGTCTTTTTGGGAGTTTTCTAAACTTCGCGGAACAACACAGGTGTGTTCGAGGAAGGCACGCCAGCGGTCTTTTCGCGCAAATAAATGTCTGAAAAGCATCAGATACTCTGCACTTAAATATATATTTCGCGATCGTGAGAAATGTAAAAATGGAAAAACTAGTCCCATAAGGCAAACATTGGGAAAGCAAAATCTTATTTCTTCATACTCCTTCCAGCAATATGATAGAGGACCTCGGTAAATTCAGTGTCATAACGCTTGTACGCGCTGACAGACATGAAGCTTAGAACTTGTAGCGGCTGTGTTTGCAGAAAATGCCGTTTTCGTTTCCAGCAAAGAAGTCTATTCAATATGGTTGCAATGTTTACGTACCTGAACTATTCCATCTCCGCATATTGTTTTGCCCAAGTAGTACGTATCCGAGGACGTAGGTTGTCCAATAATGCCTTCATCCACCGGCGTCACGGAGTAAGAATATTCAACACCATCCAGCAAGTCCCTGTAAGAGCAAAAGAACATCAGCGGAAAGTACTTTGTGGGAGTACTTATTTAGTGCAAAATGCTTTTTTGCGATTTTACCCCATATTTGGCACATTCTGTGGGAATCAGCGCACTCTTTATCAGGGTTGCGGAGTCGGAGGTAAAATGTCCGGCTCCGATTCCCGACTCCGACTCCTTAACATAAAGTGAATAAAGTTTGGCTGCCAAGAATTTTGTAGCAACTAGCAATCAATGGAAATCGTGGTATACAGCAATAATTATCTGTTTCAACAAAAGTTTAATAAGAAATTGTTCCATTTCAACAGCAATTCCCAACTTAGGAGTGTGATGTAAAACATGATCCAATTGGTCTTTCGGAGTCGGACAAAAAAATCTGACTCCAACGCCTAGTGGTGTTAGGAATCCGACTCCACCCAAAAACCTCCGACTCCTTACGACTCAGACTCCGCAACCCTGCTCTTTATTACCCAATTTCAGATATAATCAGCGTAGCATTGCATGCAGTTTTTTGCTGTTAGAAGCAGTTGTGTTGTCATTCAGAACTCCCTGTTAACGAGAATATGTTTCGAAATTTATCAGGGTTGGTCTTGCTTGAGGTTTCGCAAGACCATAATCTGGTGATGAAAAGTAAGGAACAAACAGATAAACGAATGAATAAACAATTGAACAGAGTATTGTCTCAGAGCAAGTCCTATTAATCAATGTCAACCAATTGCTTTGGTTGCACTTTCGTTTCCCATTTATTAACATTACATTTTGTTCAGAAATATTTGAAAAAAATATGACGAAATCTCCTCCTTGCCGCATTTAATGAACCAACTTGTCCAAAAATGTACTAAGTTACAATTAGAGTGGCAGCAAAATCCACATATTGAAAAAAACGCTTACATATCGGTAAAATGTAAGTCTTCTGTTGATACAGATGCTCCTTTCAGCTGAAAAGCAGGTTCACGAACAACCTCGTATCGAACTTTTCTGCAACAAATAAAAATCCAAATGTTGGCAACATCTTTGAATGAACGTTGAGGATCACCTGAAAGTTAGGAGGTCTTTTACCTGCAACGACTACAAATCTCATTCTGTTTCGTTGACACCATTTCGATGGCGTCGATAGCAGTATAGGTGTGTTGCACATACACCTTCACTCCAGCCACCTGCAAATATGAGTGAATGTGTTTACGATACCTCTGGAAATCGTTTTTGAAACAAACTATGATCGAAAACTCGATTCAGATTAAGATTTTGCATAACCTTTTTTGCAAAAACTATTGCCTAGAAGCAAGTAAAATATATTGTTTTCTCTAATTTTTCTACAGTCTGAAAGGTTTGTACTTCTCTTTTTGTCCACCACGTAAGCTGAGTGAATGGGAATCGTTCGCTAACCCGTTACATTAAAACCAAAATTGTCATTTCCTGATCAGCAACTATCATATCTTTGAAGGAAATCACCTGGAAAATTCAAATCAGAGTGAATTTTCGCAAGAGATCCATCTGTTCACAAATACATTGAAGCTCTTAACAAATCGTGTATAAAATCGTTTTTTTCTTTTATGATGTTGGAGACCAAATCTGTCTCTGCTAACCCGATCAGGATAATCTGGTTTAGATTTCAAGGAGCGTTGTCACTACCAAGCCTTATCAAAATTATCAAAATCTTTGCCCCCTTGAGGTTCTCCGCAATTACTTGCAGGTCCATTTGTTGCTTCGTACTCTCCAGAAATTCAAAATTCTTGTCTCACAGTTCTTGGTTAGCGTTTAAATATTAATTCTCAATAATTACCTTAAGAAAAACAAAAAGTCGCTCTGCTGATTTTGACGGAACTTTCTGCACCTAATCTGAACACCTTCAAACAGCGAACGTTCCTCCTGGTGTCTGCAAATCCCATGACCAGGGCTTTTTTAAGGTGTTTTAGGGACCCGATTCGGGTCCCTAGAATTGAAAATCGGGTCCCTAGATTCAGAGAAAATTATCATCGGGCCCCTAGAATGAGAGAAATCGGATCCCTACAAGTCCATACCGAATACCTAACATTTTCCTTAAAAAACTCTGCCCATGACCTTGAAAGACTTCATTCTTTCTTCAACAAACATTCACCTTCTTTTCGGTGTTAACTCGCAGAGTCAAAGGTACGTCACACTGCGCAGCGTGTGCTCCAAGTGACGTATGCGTGTCGTCATCATGACGTAATTCAATGTTGCGCACGTCCACAGTGTGTTCTGTTCCGTAGGTGATCCACAAGCGCAGAAGTGCTGGTACAACTGCTGTTTCGAAGGTGAATTCAATGAAGCATCTGCAAAGACGCACTGGGAAATGCAACGTATTCGACAACGGTGAAATTATTATATTGCTATAGGTTGATCTTCAAAAATATTTATTTACTAACAAAAGCGTAAATATTTTACAATAATTTGCGTCTACTTTTTTCAACGTAAAACATGCAAAGTTGTCTAAGTTCCCCGACAGCAATTCTACGTTTATAGCACGTTTATCGAAAGCACTTCAAACATTCGCGACCCTTCACCTCCCCTCGCAACCACGCATCGATCCCGAGCTCGACAGCGCCATCCAGAAGTTCATGCCTCGCATTGTGCAACCTTCCTGGTCAGGTGGACCAGTCGCTTGCTCGGCTGAAGAATGACTGTCAGCACCTCCGTCTGTCACGAAAAACAATGTACTTATTCAATAACATTGTGTAAAACTAAAAACGCAAATATGTTAGTAAAGTGGTAGTTTTCAATCACTGCATTATGTGCCTACCAAGTGAGTACATCGAGCTTTCAATGGTGAAGATCAGGCAGAATGTATTGCCACGAATCAATGAATTTATTTAATTTGCTTGGAAGAATCTTTGACGGTAGAGAATTTATAACCTGACATTAGTTGTTTCTACAAAAAAACAGTAATACAGCATATATATGGCTCTGAATAGGAATTTGCATCCATAAGGGTGATACCGCATACACTTTCGATATTTTATCTTGTTTTAAGTAAAGTGTCCAATCCATGACGCAATTCTCCAAACCAATGACAAGCAGCATGATCATTTTGTGTCACAAGAAATCGAAACATCAAAGCTTACGCTCCACATTGGTACAAATTTTAAAGTCTTGCAAAATCGAATCGGAACATCAGCGCAAAACTCAATGGTTTTAACTAAACCTAAAGAAACTATGGTTTTTACATTGATGATTTTATTATGCTTTACCTCTTAAAAATTTTATTTCTGAAAATCAAGTAAATGGCTCAGTTACCACCAGGAAACAATAATCCTAAAATACTTTTGCATTCGTTCGTGACTGAAAAAAGCGCAAACATTTTGAAAGCAACAACATTTTCCAATTGCGAATATTAAAATCAAATAAGTACCATCGTTTATGACAAACGCATATTTGACAAAAACTTTCCACAATCACTAAAAGTATTAATTTCTATTAATCCAAAATTGTTAGAAGAGGCATGATTTGAACTAAGAGCAGAGCCAAGGTATATCGCTTGTACACCAACTCACTAGGCCAGTGTCTCCCAACCTTGTTAGGCTTTTGCGGCATACTACAGCAGAGAAATATAATTTGCTGTACCCAGTGGAGTCCCCATAGAAATTTTCTTTAAGGTTTGATGACAATTTGAATATAAAATTTTTAATGATGTGTTGCAAAACGCATCAGCTCGCGGCACCCCTGAATATCGTAAATGGCACCCCAGGGTTCCGCGGCAACCCGGTTGGGAACCACTGCACTAGGCACTAAGGTCTAAATCAAACAAACTAAATTCTAGGTTTAGATAAGATATGTATGTTGAAGTTCAGCAGCTGTTCTAAGAGGAATTATCCCACAAACAAGTCTGAGAAATCTTCAGCCGTCCCAAACATCTGTCCACAAACTCTCCTACCGCAGAAAATGGCCGTTTGCTGCGTGAAAGGTATACCTGGTGACGTCGCTTTAGACGCGAATTGACGCAACGAACCGTCACTTCCGCATCGTGCGTCACAAAGAGGTCCTCCTCGATTTTCAAATCCCAGCGGTGGAATCCATGAAATGGTGACACTCCTTCGCACGGAAGAAAAACATCACGAACATTTTCTCACAGAATTACCAAACTTCTAAATGGGAAATAGCGTTGACAGTGGAAAAACAATGAAATATACGCCATTAGCAAAGAAATCAGCAAAACTGATTTTTGTGAAAGGCCCATGCTATGAAATAAAATCGTGATTCGACCTTTCGTAGACGGAAGCAGCGACAACCTTCGGCGGAAGGGGAATCACTGGGGTTTTTTCGTCTTCCCTCCAGTTGAGGTACACGAGGTCGAGATAGCAGTGCATTCTGCCAATTTGCTGTGAAGTGAATTGATCCTGACATGAACCGTCTGCAGCAAAATTACAAAACATCAAAGTTTTCTCAACCTATATCAGGTCTAATATTTATCAAGCTAGCGTGAAACTGTGCAGTTAACAGCAAGTTGGTTGATGCAGAAGACCAAATATGTTGTCAAATTTGGGAAGTTTTAGAAATTAACCGCCTTTATTTAACATTTGCTCGAAACAGAAAAATAAACCCGCGACCAGCAATCGGTTTGATTTATACTGAATTCAATTCATGACTTTACTAGGTTTGGTAAATATCTAAAACGGCATTTTATTTTTAAAATACTCAAGTGCTTATTAGCCACCACATATGTGGACGCGAATTCGAATTGGAAAATGAGGCAGCCATGTAGTTGCAACGTTTACTGCGGAAAACCGTGAAATATCTTTCAAGGTGAATTTCACGAAGCAATCAAGTCTACAACGATTCAATTTTAGTCCTGACGCTTTTAAAAATTTTAAGTAATGATTCTACTTTAAATGATTTTTATCTTTAAGACTATTAGTTTAACGTAAAATTTTCCTATACTTAAGAATGTGTCATTACAGCTGTAAAATACATTAATATTTTTGATTTCACCCATAGAACCAATTCAATTCGCTAAAACTATAAAGCGCACGATGCTTGGTATAAATAATCACATTCTTTCGGACACAGATCAGTGTTCATATTTCTCATCCTATACCTGCATAGCTCATGAAGTTTGAGTACGGTGTATGATTGAACTGATGAAAGCCGCAATGGTTCTGCCCAACATCCGGGTCACTACACTTTGTGTTCATCGGGGTTGGATTAGTGTCTTGGCACAAATCTCCTGTAATACAAAGCAGTCATTCACGTTTAAGAGCTGTTCTAAACGTTAATGTAGAAAAGATGATGGTATTAGATACAAAAAAGACAAAAGACAAAATCAAGAAGGAAAACACCTTTCAAGTTCAGGCTCTATTTCATTCTCTTAAACCAGTAAATTTAGATAGAAGCCCAATATTTCTCATGGATTAACTGATGAGCACGAGTCGTAACTTCCACAGTCGAGGATTTCGAGTTACGCAATCGCCAAACCCGATTCAAATCTAACATTTTTTCAAAAAAATTTCTTTTGTCAAATGGAGTCAAATGTTCAGACATTTGGTAAAAGAGTTCAAGGATTTTTCTTCTCAGTAAATAATAAAAGAATATTTAATGATTTCAGGGTTGAACCTTCAATGATTAAGCAACGCAATATAAAATGTTATCGTTCACACAAATCTCCCTTTGCAAATACATCCCTTCAACCGTTCACCCCACAAAAAGATTTATTTTTAAACAGCAGACTAAAACCACATCTTCAAAATGCACTAAATAAGACAAGCAAAAGGATGGTTGCCACCAGCAATGCTTGCTTTTATAAGTGTGTAGCGGTATTGAAAAGTAGTTGAAGTGTCCACCGCATTTACTCGATTGTAAGCTGCCCTTGAATGTAAGCCGCACGAAATGGTGTTAAAAAGTTAATGTGAGTTGCCCTTAGTGTAAGCCACACTTGAACGTAGGTTACCAAAGCCTCTGAGATACTTTCGGGTACTAGCACGTTTCGCGTTGATTCGTAACCCTGGTAACAATGCTTACACCACTACAACTGGTTTCTATTCATCATAATCCCTTCTGTGACAGATGTGCACGTGATGCTGAAGAGAATACAATGTGAAAAGAGAGTTTGGTCGTAAAAAACGTAGCCCAGGAAAGACTGAGCGTCATCTATACTTTCAGTAAAGTAAAGAAATAAAAAAATTTATGCCGCTCTTGATTATAAGCCGCACGAAATGATGGAAAAAAAACTTTATAAGCAGAGACTTACAATCGAATAAATACGGTATGCAATTCTCGTGGTCACGAGGCTAGATGGTAAAGGTCCGACTTTATATGGAATGTTGGTGGACCAATCCAATAGCTCTGGTTTAATACCCTCGTGATGGTCAACATTAAGAACGTCTTAAAAAGGCATTTGACATGTTTTGACCCCGGTTGGAATTAGCAACTAGTGTGCTACAAGAAAAAAAAGAAATTGCAATATTTGAGCAGGTGTCCAGGTATGAAAGGTGTTTTTTAAATAACGCAAAGGAAGGTTAAGCGAGTCTACCTTTGAGCATGGATGGCGTGAGTTCGACACAGTCGTTTTCACAATTCACGTCCCTTCTAAGGCCATGATGAACATGCAGCAATCCCAAGTTATGACCAAGTTCGTGGATGATGCCGGCCATCTCACTGGCGCCATCGTACGGTTTCAGCTGAACAATGGTGCCTCCTGCAGGTGAAGTAACGAACAAATGAAACTACACCGCACAGCCTGGACGAAGTCAGAAAAAAAAACTGTATCAAAACAGTGAGGTATCGCAAACAGAAAACTTAAAAAAACAGTCGACCGGTTTCAAAGCACGTGAGTGGCAACTTTGCATTAAACATAATTATAACTTGTACAACCATGGGCCGAGTTTGCAAAAAAAATATGGGGGGGACAAATCTTTAGTGTTTGCGTTTCGATGAAGTCATCATGTTCACTCAACCGTAGTACGGCTTTTTTTAAAGTTGGCAAAATAGGGGACACATTATAGAATTTATATATTTTGGTGACCATGGCCCAAGTGCCTCCCCTGGCTACGCCCATGGTGGTGGTAGGCGCTGTATCTAGATATTTAGCACTTAGCAGTGCATTTATTATAAAAACATTAATTCTGAGAGTTGGGGCGTAAATGGACGTAATTATGCTCAAAAATTGTGATAATAAATTCAAATTTGGTCAGTTCCGAAATAAAATACACTGCTACTAAAACCACAAGACCACATATGCTTCGTATCAAAAACAAATTAGGGAACTTTTGGTAAATACTAGCGGTGGTAACCGGGCGCATAGCCAGAAATTTTAGTAGGCCGGAAAAACATCAACCGAGTTTAAAACACCATCCATGAAACGTGCATGTTTCTGGCGTTTTCTCCTGAACAACGGTGTTCCGATAAATAAAATGCCTGCTTTCATTGAACTGACAAGTTTTAAAAGTTTTGATAGTGAAGTTCCAAGCTTCTACTTTGGATCATTGCCACCATTTGCTCATAAATCCTTCCTGCAAAAGCGTTAATAAACCTCTCCATCAGTGGTGTAGCCAGACCAAAAATTTGGGGGCCAAAAATTTTGGTGAGGGCCAAAATGTATGATTTTAGGCGAATAACACTTTTTTGTTTGGAAAAACGCCTCTCAAAGCACAAAATGGCTTTATTTTCTAAAATTTTTGGGGGGCATCGCCCCTTTCGCCCACCCCTGGCTACGCCTATGCTCTCAATGCTATAAGCGCACGATCTGCAACATGCTTTTTGCAGCCCATATTGCAGTTGAACAAGACGTCATCGCGGCCGACATCACGATTGCGCTTCCTCCACTGTATTTACATGCTTCGGATGTACACCAACAAAGCACGTTCAATCGAAGACGAGCAGAGACTTTGCTCTGAGGCAATGACTTCCGACAAAGTAGGCCTTCTACAAAACGTTCGCGCATATAAGCAGTGGATCCCGTTTTCATCCAATTTTGAGCGATTATTTCACGTATGTAGTTGATAAACGTAAACGCTAGAATCTTTCATCGCCTTTGAAAAATGTTTAGATTTTTGATAATCCGTGATATCTTTCGGCTGCGTTCAACGTATTTCGTAAAACCTTTCTAGCTACTTTAAACTTGCTTCATTTAAATTGTTTGATGAGACTTTGCTAAATTTAATTGACCTCGTTGAAATATAAAATGGAATTAAACTGTAAACGCAATCGTACCCACAATATTTCAAAACCTATAGACCACGCTCACCTGCATGTAAAGATATCTTAGCACTGCACGTAATTAAATTTGTACATATCAAGGGCTTCTAGAAAATACAATAACATGTCTGCGGAATTTGAAGCCCTAATGGGGAAAAATTCAAATTTAGTTTCATTTTAGTCACATGCGCTTTGCCAACAAAACTGATTCAAAGCTCAGGGATGGATATTAGGGAGGATAACGAAGCAGTCGCCTCGGGTTTCCCTTTCCAGAGATACCGTGCCTCCTCTTGAGAGCTTTGCACCATTGTTTAGTTAAAAAGGTTATGGACCACTCCAGAGCCACATTTAAACAAGCTCTGAAGCAAGTCATATGTTTTTCAAAATAAAGAAAAAATTATGGGAAAATGCGCCAAAGGAGGCAGTTTTCAAGTGTCCATCTGCAAAACTCTACATATTCTTGTTCTTTTCGTATGTATATTATGCTCTTGAATTCAGTTCATAAATTGAAATGCGAGACAAATTTAACTCTTTTATCCACGTAATCCCACATCTACCTTTCGCAATGGCAGTTTTTTGGGGCCCTTTTCTGAGAGCTTGCCCCTAAGTTTTAATATCCACCCCTGTGCATGTTATCTCAGTATCTGTAAGATAATGGCAGTGTCAATTCCCTTAGCACTTACAAAATGAAAAGCATCTTGCTACTTACGTAAGATTTGACTGCTGACTCTTCTCGTTGAGTTAAATGATTTCAAATTATTTACTGCAGGATTGGGTAGGTGCAATTAACATCAGATGAAAGTTGAAACACTGAGCTTATGAACAGTAGGTCAGAGTCTAATATCTTGACAACAGTGATGTTTTACTCGCCGGCAAGGCAAGGGGAAACCATTTATGAAAAGGTTAAGACTCCACATAATTGTGACTGAACCGTCACAATACATGATATCACAAATAAATATCTAGAATGAATGCTACTGTTGCTAAACAATGACCATGGCGCAAGAAGAACACTTTGAAACTGAATCGCTTCTTAGCCAAATTGTCAGTTTCAAGACATATGAAATGTATATCACCGCCATATTCAAGCATGTAGTTTTAGAACTGTGCAAAAACAAAAATCTACGGTATTGATTCAAGGCTACGCTGACCCGACACTGGAAACAAGGCTAGGTTATATTTGTAACACCCACGGCTATCAAGAAGTTTGCGATGGTCTTGAAATGAAGCTTACGTAACTATTAGGCCGGATACAGTAAGCTGGTGCGCCAGAAACAGCAAAACGTGACTCCAACTGCCTTTACTTTCGGGTCATTTATTACAAAAGGTCAGATACAAGTTTGTAATCTACTAGAAGCTGAAGTAGGATACGTTCCTTGAGGCAGTTTCGTTGATTTGCACTGAGGTATTTCTTTGGCTTATGCTTCATATATTTTATTAACCTGAAAACTTTAGAATTGGGGGGAAATTGTCTCCGTTGTCCCCCTGGCTACGCGCCTGGTGGCAACCGTATTCTGACTGCAGGTTGCAGACCAGCGCAGGCATTCGTGATTGAGCGAAGTTTATGTGCACACCGATTTGGTAATTCAAATTAACCAACAGAATTATCCACAATCATGACAATTCAGTGTACATACTAGATCTGTATACTGTGTACAGTACACAGATAGTCCAGTGATAATGTTCATTTTTCTTATTTATTCCCCGGCTTTATGCTGGGGAAACGTTTCTAACAGTGAAGTAACCATGACGTTTGCACAAGTACATTATTTTTATCACAGAATATTGGGGGGACAAAAGATATTATGTCCCCCCTGTTCAATAGTTGGGGGCGACATGTCCCCCCCGTCCCCCCCATAAACTCGGTCCCTGTGCACAACACACACACAGTTTAATTTGTTCACCTTAAAATTTAGCATGCGAGCTTGGATTTTACACACTTTTGCTGAATCTTTAAAAATATGGAAAATGGTTTGCATATGACCACCATCAGAAATACTTCCAGATCAAACTTTGGCAAATGTTATTGCACATGCCAAATGTATGAGCAGATTTCTACATTAAAATCTTCAAATGAACTTATGGCAAATTGTGGAAACCAGTGTTGCGCGAAATTAAAAGATTTATTTATTCGTTTTTCAAAGCTCAAGTCCGACTTAAGTATAGACGTAATTGATTAAGGCTTTAAACCGTAACTGTACGAGAAAAATAATGAAATCAGAGTTACTTGGAACCTACTGCTGTTGTGCTCGGACGTTAGTCCAGCAATTGGCCTTTTTCTGGGTCTTGGACCAGTTTTTCTATTCAAACATACTGTAGCTTATTGGCACAGATTGCATCAACTGTTGGTCGCCCAGTGGTTGCCTCATTGCCCAACATCTCATAAAAAATGCTACTTCCGCAGCAGGACGACTAATGTTCGCATTATTTTCAGCAGCCTCAAGCCTGTTTTTATTAATGCCGCTTATCGTCTCCCGCAATTGCTTCAAACTATTTTTGGAACCAAACTTAAATGACAAACACAATTTGACGTAAAATTTTTATCAGTCGCAATTTCCCAACATTGCTCAACCCTGCTTCTTTCGCCTTTACAATGTATGCGAAGTGTTCGCTTCCTGCATTTTAGCGCAAAAGTTTTTTTTCCAAATACCATATGATTTACGTCGAAATTAAAATGAAAGAGCGTGAATAATAATTAAATATTCGAACCAACAACAAAAAAACACGCCCATCATTGCAAGTTGGGCCATTGCAATCTTTTTTTTACTTGCACCTAGAAAAACAAAATGAACATCCTTCTAAAACTGCGGTTGATGGTTGCCAAAACAATTACTTACCTTTTGTGCTGAAGAATCAGACTCATCACTAAATGTGCAACGTTAGGGATCGTAATAAAAGTCGTTTGCTTATTTGTTTATACTTTTTCCATACCCTGATTTGTGAACACTTCTTTGTCCCAAGGAAACGTAGCCATGCCGATTGAGTTAGGATTGGTCCAGTTTGCAAAGATTAGACTCAGTTTCGCAGAGTTGTCAGATTTCAATATTCCCTTGTATTCAGTCACGGATAAATAGGCCCTGCAACGTTATAACAGCTTTGCCTGCATTTGTTGAAGTTCAAAACGTTCGTTTGCATTTTGCAAATTCTATCTTCAATAGCCTATTTGTTAATTTTGCATTTTATAAAAAGTTGCAATTTCCATCCATGCCTGTGTTACTAATCAACCCCGGCATTTACCGTAATGTTGAATATTAACAAAACTAGTTCAAACATATCAATGCTCATTCACTTTAAGCCACAAACCAAGTGATCAAAATCTAATTTTGAAATACACGAATACTTTGTAATTGTTGAATGTACTATTGCTACTGCAAAGAAATATATCACCCTCAACACCAAGCCCATAAATCGAAATTATCAAAATCAATGTGCAGCTGAAGTTTTTTTCTTCCTTATCGTTGTTTTTTCAAGATGAGTAACTTGTCTTCATGTCTTTGTTCAGGAGGAATGGTTTGACGTTTCCTAGATCTTCAACCACGTACACCCTGATTAGTAGACAACACCTCGACTGGTAGAAAGCGTTTGCAAGCCTAACGTTGAATTTAGATGCGCAGGATATCTGCGCAGTTCAAAGCTCAAAGGCGGCACCACGCTTCAGTGACTTGTACCAGATTACCTTCAATGTTTAGGAGATTTACCTGTGAGGCGAGCTGGGGTCAAAACACGTCGCGTCGGTATCAGTTACGGACGGGTCGCAACAGTCCCCTCCGTCCCAGCCGTGGTATCGTTTGTTGCACTCCGGGTCGCATCTTGCATTGCCCTTCAGCACAGCGGCACAGGGGCTCACGTCCACGTCGCAGTCTCCCCCGTCGTGTCCCATACGCTCGTGCATGCACTCGCGGTTGCATCTTTCAAAAAGTCACCGTATTTATTTACTTCAAAGTCAAACCGCAAATAACCGGGAGAACTTTTTGATGACGCTTTGCCTTTGTTTGATCAACGAAAACACGTGCGTTTATTTAAGTCCTCGTCTCTTGCCCAAGGTCTAAAGCTGATGCTGATTTAGTTACAGTTGACATTTTCAAAGTCAACTAACAAACTGGTTTTAACCCAAAAAGATCTAGTCTGAGAGCAACCTGCGGTGTGTGCTTTATCTTTTTGACGATATGATACGAGCAGCTGCTTGAATGCAGCGGCACTGTAAAATAAATCAAACTTTGACCAAATGGTTGGGAAATTCTAGAATGTTACTCAGCGCCAGTTAAACAAAGGGAAGGAAAAAATAGCGTTAATTACATCTTTGTGCATGGAACACGTGATCGCAACGTCATCTCACTCACTGTCGATTCCCAATCTTGATTGGATCGCAGCCTATCGTCTTCCTACGTAAAGAGGAATTGGTCACGTGACGTAGTTCAGCCACCCACGTGATGTTGTAGCGTTCGAAGATGGCGTTTAGATGGGTATGCTGAAAAAAATTGAAGTTCCTTTTTGCATAAAGCACAAAAATGAGCTTTTTCAGTAAACGTTTATTGACAATGATCTTGTCTGTGTTTCTCAGTAAATTGATTAAACTATATAACTAAACAGTTGGTTGGTGGGAACGTTCATCTGCATTTGTTTCGGCAAGTTGTGTTTTACTCCAAACTGTGTTAAGCACAAGGCGATTTTTAGTTTTTTTGGCAAAGAAGAAAGTTTCCTTACATTTGATGTTTACACACAGTTAGGTTGTCCTACAGTAGTCTTGCGAGCGACCATCTCTACTTGCTCTGAACCATGGGCTACTTCAACCCGTAGCTACGGGGGTTCATTCAGGAGCAGTTCCATCCAAACTTTTTGTGCCCCCAAGTTTTGTTGTGCCCAGAAAAATATTTCTTAAACATATAAGAAAAATTCTTGCCCCCACAAAAATGCATTTCCCCTCCCCCCAAGCCTTACAATCTGGCTATGGGGCCTGGGCTACTTTATACCTAGTTAATAATGCATTGGCGGCAGATTAATGGCGGCAGTACCGCGGATAAGGATTCTCTTGCGCCCGCCCATGAACGCCAAGCTCTAGGCTGGGCAGGCCGCAACCAGGCCAATGCTATTCAAGTCTAGCTGTTGGAGCTTTCCTTCTTAAAGAAAGTTATGATTTGTTTGACAGATAGTACTTGGTATATAGATCAATTGAAAACATGATCGCAGTACTAGTGTTTGTGTTCTGTATTGTTTTCACCAACGGAAATCAGGAACACAATGAAAGCTGTGGGTTGAAAGCGGTTTTGTTTTGTGTCGGGTGCTGCAGTTTATTTGGAAAAGGTTTGACCAGCGATGCGTGAAGCGCTCCTTGTTAAACAACGGGAGCGAGCTGCGGCGATGCAATTCTGTCCTTCCTGTATGTTTATGGAATTAGTTAAAGATTGGTGAAAGTTTTTAGAAAAAGCTTATTTGTTTTGAAAAACGCCAGTTTTATAAGGTATTTTATTTATGAACTTAAGCAATAAATTGCATTTACGTCAGTAAATATATCTAACGCAAAGCTACGAACGCCACAAACCGGAGTCAACTTTCGTCGTCATTTAATGAGCAACAAGCCTAAAACTGAAAAGTACATTTCCGCGGAGTATAACTCACAGCCACGGCCATCTTTAAAGCGCACGCTGCCAATGACTTCTGAAACACGATATAGAGTAAGGTTTAAGTCGTGCAACACTGACGTTTTCATGTTTGATTTCAGTTTTATCCAGCTTTACGATTATTTATGAAGGTATTTGAGTTCTTGAATTTGGTCTTTTATGTTCAGGACCCATATCAATCGTAATTTCATCTGATCAAAGTGAGGTGGTTCTTGAAAACGCGAGAGAGAAAACGCGAGTAGAGTTCGTAGCTGATAATGGCCATGGTTGCGAAAGCTCCAAGTTAAATCATTTATAGTAGATGATTCGATGCGTAAATGACCGCAATTTTATACTTTTCTTCTAACTTTGCATCACACTTAGATAAGATTTCTCTTGTGTCCACAGTAGAACTTGATTTGATGAAACAGATCTTGCGCCGCGGCGCCAAATCCTGCATTTAGCGAATAAGCCCGGGACATTTATTGGCAAAACGTCTTCATACCTGCCTTTTTACGTCTGGCAGGAACAGCATAGGGTTTGAGCCGTCGTCGTTGCTCACGTTCACCAGCAGGTAGCGCACTCGTTTCGGCTGGCGCAGCGACCACTGGGTGGCGTATCTGAGAGCTATTTCTGGATTGTCACATATCGTCTTGCCGCACGGTGGGGTTGACACGGTAGGGTATCTTCAAACATCACGAAAAGACTTCAATAACCACGCATCTATTTACTGACATGTGTCACATTAGAAAAGACCAACGTATCTGAGAATTCTGTTGGTTGTAAATTTTCTCTGTTCGCTAAACCCAAGCAACGCCAAAATACTGTTCTCAAAAGCTCTAGTTATTCTCTAAGCTTCAGTATCTTTTTGCTCTGTGCCCTTTTAGCTACCTGAGGCGATTTTTTATTGCTCTTATCACTGCAGTAAAAACTACCTTTTTTTGAATGCGTTGCAACCGAATCAGCTCGCACAGGTATTATAGAAAAACAACTTTGGTGGCGTTACAGTTGATATAAAATACGTAGCAAATAAGCAGTTTTTAAGTAGGATGCTGAAGTAAAAGATTCTTATTTAACAAGTGACATCTTTGGCAACTCTGCTTGTTGTAACAACAACTGCCAATCAAATTAGACTAACATGTAATAAAATTAAACTTTTCCTCTGCTTTATGCGAAATACATCTTTATTTTCCTGAAGCATCAATTGGTTGTTCAAACTCTGCAATAAATAATTACAATAGACTTTTTCATTGCGTAACAGAAGCTGATGCACAAGTTATGACAAAATGACAACGATAAGAAAAAATCAAATGTTTGGTCTCGTGACTAGCCTTTCATTGGAAACAAACGGCAAAGGTTCACAAAACTTTCAGAAAACCAGCCTCGTCAATCATATTGCCCAACCAGCAGCCACAGCGCAACAAGCTTTTAACGATTTAAATTCCTGAAAATCGATCGTTGAATCCCCACCTGTAACTTGCACTTGAGGGTGAGTTATCATCAACCACGTGCACGCCGCCGACAATGCCGCAAGTTTCTTCCCATTGGTCGAGAGTCGCGGAATCAAATGTGTCCTGCAGAGTTGCCGCAGAATCAATATGCTGCTGATACATTTGACTTTTAATGCTCAGCTGAGACTTGGACGAGCGATAGAACCGGATGTTGTCGAGCAATCCTCTGAAAATGAAAGATTTTTTCCAAAAACAAGAAAATTGGAAATTGTCTGTGCTGGTCGAAGTGAAAACGACAGACAGGCACTTCTACAGCAGCAGTATAGCAAACAATTCATGCCGCTTCACAATAATTCCGAAATAAACCAAGCAAATAAAGGCCTTAGTAATTTTCAAAGCAGTTTACAGGTTGTGGGCTTGGACCTGTAGCAACGTGATCCGTCCGCTCTGCAGCCAACCACAATATGTGAGCATGTTTGCGGCATGCCGTCGTCTCCTCGCAGCTCGGTGATCCATTCTGCCGGTGAGATTCCCACCGTGACACCGTTTATAAGAAATCGTACCAGCTGCCCATCGTACGTGACCGCCACATGAGTCTGTGATTCAAGTACGACAAAGTTCGCAGGATTTCAGAAGCCGGACGTACAGAGAAACGAAAGAGTTCTATCTATCACAGGCAACCTAAAAGCTGAAACAGTGGCCAGGCTTGGAAAACCCCTTATATGATAATGACCTGGCTAATAAATTTCCTAACCTCATTCTCCATACAAGTGTTATCTTCTGTTGGATGCTTTTGAATATTTTTGCAAGAATTTGAACGGTTTTGAGTTTCAGAGAAAAAGAAATGTCGGAAAAGATGCTAAAAAATTTTTATCTCCGCAAATGGAGTGATTCTTTTTTTTGAAAGAAAAATGAAGCATGTCTCGCTCGTAGTCGACAGTTCACCAAATGCTCATTTGGGATTGGCTGGTTTGTTGTTGAAATGAGGTTGAAAAGAATTGGTAAAAAATGTAATTATCATACCCATGTTTCTGGCTTGTAGCACTTCCTGCTGTCCACCACCACAGACAACCTCGGCTCATCCGAATGCATCTTGAAATAAAAGGAAGGGCAAGAAGTGACCCAATCAGATCGCGACCGCAAACCCAGCGTCCAAATTTTGCGCAGGCGACCCGGAGCAAGGGAATCAGTTCCTGAACATGGCGCGTTGAATAATTCTGCAAAGAAAAACTCAAGCCATTAAAGCAAAATTAAATCGTGGAGAGATTTACGTGCTAGGTTGTATCTACATTCCACCCGAGAGAATGCCTCAACAAAAATTTCGTTTATATGCAAAAATATTGCTATCGTGTGTATACAAAAGACATTGCTTGAAGAAACAAGCTCAATAACGCAGACAGCAGTCTGCAAAGAACCATTCCCGAACAGCTGCTGAAGGCAGTAGATCAAAATGCACTCAACAGAGTTGCCAATATTTGTTTTTGCCAAATCGTGGCAAGAATCCTAACATTGTTTTTATCCGAGCCAACACACGCCTAATCTGTGGGCATCAGCCTTCAGTAAAACAGATACCACCTTTTTGACGGTTTGTTCGTAAGTGGAATTTGATACGCTGGATAACGAAAATCAGCATATGGAACGCATTTGAGCATACGCCACCAAACTTGAGAAGGGGCGATTGCCAATCTCTGCTAAATGCGCACAAACTTGGTGGCCCAAGGTCAAGCGCAGCAAGTACCATTGATTAAGGTGCCTGTTCCCGGTACTGGCGTTTCTGATAATCTAAAATTCTTTTTTTTCATTATACAAAACCGTGAAATAAGGTATTGTATTCGCTGACAAGTCTTGAAACAACAAACCTCAACGTTGCCGGGCCCTGACTGCTGATTTTTGAGTAATCGCAGACAAGCAAGACGTTGACCTTCGTTGAATACCTGTTCTTATCCTCTTCAGGTGATCTCAGTTATTTCCTGTTTACAGCTTTGAAAACCACATGTATACTTGTTTTTTACTACGTCACTGAAAGTGATTGGCAGAATAAAGCTACAGAGAATCTTCTCGTGCAGGAGAGCGCGGGTTTCTCATTACCAGTGATTGATATCAGCCAGAGTGGTTTAGATTACAAATACTTCAAGTTTCATGGGTGGATTGCATTGCGACATCGTGACGCGCTGCGAAATCTCAACGAATTAGTAATCTTTGCAAATGAGTGAGTGATGGTGTTTTAACGCCGACTACTGACGCCAAGCAAGAAGTACAAACCGAAAATGATAAATCGGAGAAACGCCGATGTCGACCCGTCATCAAGCCGGAGGATTTGTAAACGCGCTGAACAAGACAAAAATACGTTTGTTTTTCTTGGTTTTCCTTTCTCTAGATTGAAACTAACCTACATAGTCGAATAAAACTCAAAAGATTTTGTTTGATGCGCATGGCGGATCAAAGCATTCGCTTCGCCAACGCGACCACGCAACAGTCACGCCTGGCTTGCAGGGCAATCGCATAGTAAACTTACCATTCTGCAATTGACTTGGTCGTTTATTGCGCAGGATGACTTGGTATGAGCTGGGTGTTAACCGTAGTCATAGAAAGTGGAAAGCGATAAGATCAATAACTAAACCGGCAGCCTTTCAAAACAGACCGGCGAGCAACGGAAAAGAATATGTGACAAAGGCATGAAAGCACGTTTTGAAAAGTTAGGCAGCTTCAAAATATCTTTTTAAACTCGACCCTAACCTTTTCTGACTTACTCCTCTGATGAAAATACACGATAGAAAACATTTCTAACTTTGATAAGATTTTCCACATCACCGATAAGTCTGAACCGATAAATTTCACAAGACCTGTGGTGGTTGCCTTGGTTTCTGCAGTTGCTGACATGTGGTTAGTGAGAAACAGTTCCTTTTATAACACTCCAACGTCTGTTCAATCCATATTATAAAACCACTACTTTTCCATTAAACCCTGAAAATGGAGCCAACTACACTTAATATGTACCTATTTCTGGATACTCATGACAAATCAACTTTGTATTGTTTCTGTCTTCTTGTGTTGCAGCCGGTCAGTTAAATCAAAAGACAACATGGACAAAGATTACACATTAGTCCTGCAGGTAACTAAAATGGTGGATATGAAATATCATTTCTAAGATATATCAAAACGTTATGCCAAGTATAATGTTTTTCACGGAATTCGACATACTAGAAATAGCTTGCGAATCTCCAAAATTTTGCTTATTCTGTATATTGCCATTGGTTCCCTCCTGAGTTGGAATAACATAACAGTGGAAAATTAAAACTTTCAGTCCCTGCACTTTGACCAACTGCGCCACTCAAAACAACATGAAAGTATGTCAACGGTCAGATACGTTTTACCTTCAAATGGAAACGCAAATGCAGCTTATTGGAACATTCCTCTTACGCAAAGATTCGTGACAGTTTTCGTGTAATGTTGGCGTCAAAATGTTTAAAAATAACCCACCACTCTCCAATGCAAAGCAAATATTCAGTTGTTAGCAAACAACACCGGCGATTGTTCGGTATCGCCCAATAAGCGGCCATGTTTGTGCATTTTTCCCTTGACCAAGATGAATGACGCGGCGTTTTTCATTCAGCAAATTGCATTCGCCTGCTTCCTTCTATCATTGATCTATCGTCTCTTTTCCACTGGAAATGAATTTCGATCACATCTCGAGACAAGACGTGCAATCCTTCAAGCCTTCAAGCGCAGGTGAACAATAGAACATCGCAGAGGCCGTCCCTGTTGCTCTCTGTGACGTCTGAACTCTATATCGCGAAACCGTTTATGATCAAATAAAGGAAAACTAACATGAATTCAAAGTGATGAGAAATTTATGTTCGTAATCAGGTGGAAATTTTAAGTCATTTGAATCAACTTTTCAAAATTTTATAAACCAATACAATTGTTACTTTCGACCAATGGATGTTGTAATGATGATCACTGAAATACTTGAACATAGTTTTGTCAAACATTGCGGTAGATTCACGCATAAAAGATATTTTTAAAATGTTTGCAAGTTTTTTGGACAAAGGTATTGAAATCTCCGATGGTTGCAAGATTTCATCGAAAGCTGGAAACATAAATTTGTTAAAAAAACTTGCATTGCAGCTTTCTGCGATAAAAAACGGAAAATATTTCTGGAGGAAAAGGATGGAAGTATGGAAAGTTATATTCTCCAAGATCGAGGCACCCTGCTCAAAACTCGAAAGTGAATCGGTAACATGGAAGACATATACCTCTCAATCACAAATACAATTTCAACACTAGTATGCGTTTACATATCACTGTTAAAACGGACATTGGGTAGCGGTGCCATCGTCCAACGTAGCCGTGCAATTGACACTATAGTGATGCGACATGCTATGGCGAGCGTACAAATGTTTGGTTTCGGTGAAGGTTGTAGTTGGGGTTAAGCCTTCACGGTTGTGCAGACGTTACGGTCAGATTTGTTCCCCTGGTCTTTTGCGGCTCGTTCACTTTTCCTCTTTGAGGGGTGTATTGAGCATGCGAACTGCAGGTCAGAAAACTCTTGTGCTAGTTCGACGGACACCCAAGCTCAATCGGTAAACGTGTTCGGCGTCATTTCTATGCAGTTGCAACTCTACGTTTTCTTGTTTTGCAGAAACCACCTACAAAGTATCTTTAAGTTTGTGTTAAACAAATTTTTAAACGCATGAAATACAAAACCCATCTACGCACCAAGTAAAGATTTTTCTATTTCATTCAAATTTTCTGCATAAAAGTGGAAAAACAGCAAAGGCAGGTATCGCAGTGCAACACACTTAACGTCTAGAACTCCTCCCATTATTATAAAATATCATTTAAAAAGCGGATCTTTGCTTATAGGTTTGCAGGTGTAAGAGCGCTGCTTAGCAACCTAGAGATCAGACTCAAAGAAGTGTTTCTAAGAGCAGAAACTTGACTTTAATCCAACTGGAAACTCTTTGAAACATGAGTTGAACGGCACTCTGCGTTCGTGCCCAAGGGTGGATTTTCTTAACTCCAGCAACAGGCACTTTCTCTTTCAACATTCACGCGTTTGGTTCAAGCCTTTACCGCCCATAGACTCTACATCCCAGTCAAAAATCTCGGACAGTGCGAACGTATGCAGTGTTACCTAAAAAGGTCGATGGACTCCTCTGTCCGCCGCTCGCTTTCACCCAGACTTGTATGGTAAAAGCTGGCGCACCGGCCCGCCGAGATTGCTGTGACGTGTTTCCGAGATTTTTGATCAAGGCGCATTGTCCCGAGAGATAAACCGCGCGCGACACGACGGCAGGTATTCCGCGTTTTGAGCGACGTTTCAAGCGTGGAAGGGTCGTTCTCGTCGCTGATCTTTCGCTTTCTGTCGATGTTTCAAACACCTGCAAAGGAACAAGCCACAAATGTGATGTGATTTTTTTCGCGCCATTTCAAATTGAGAACCATGCACGTACCCCGCAAACGACAAAATACTTAAAATCTTGTCCTATCAAGCTTTTTACCGTTTCTGAATTTGAAATGAAAATTTGAAATTCTTTTAAGTGCTGTGCATTTTTGCCTCAGCTGCTGCCGACCGCAATGTCACCAGCAAAGTCTTAACGGTTTTGTAAAGTAAGACATTAAGAAAAGTTCATAAGATATACTATTGCACACTAAGCAAGTCCTATGTTGGCCTCCGAGCCGAGGTATATTTTCATTGCGGAAGAACTGTATTTTTAAAATATCAAAGTGGGTTCAAATTAAAGTGGAGCTTTTTTCTCGGCAGAAGACCAACGTTGATTTATTAAAACTTTCTGAAACTGTTCACTACTTGTTAGTGCAAGGTGAAAACTTGAAAACGAGTTTGGTGCGTTTTTGGAAAGTCTCTAACGCTATGAACAGAAGACGAGTCCGTTTTCATCAAGAAGTTGGGATGAATTTGAATGTCGTTTGCCACATGGTGTCCTACGACGTCCAGGCAATTGCAATGCAATCACATTTTTAAATTTTGTTGATGGACGTTTCTCAAATATTGGAGATTTAGTCATTTAAACGAAGAAATGAACTGTTTTGAAGAAGCACGAATCCCAAAACAAGCTGAAATGTGCCATCTGCAAAAAATGAAAATTTGTCCAACGGTGAACCGGTTGTTTGTAACTGTTTACTATAGTAACGCAGAGGTACGGGTAGTTCATGGACATGTCAGTTTAACCCGTGCAAAGTATGCATACATGAATCGATTGCCATTTTACCAAAATTCAACAGAAACAATTTTTATCTTGCACGAGACGTCACTTGCGCATAAGATACCTTCTTGAGCAGTTCACCTGCATTTACATCAAGTTACTAAGAAGTTGATTCAGGAAAAGTCTATAGCACTTAGCAGAGGCCGTATGGTGCAGCAAGGTGGATCACGTTCTGTCATTCAGTATTGCTTAGTTAACGTTCTGCCTCAAATGCTATGTAAAATCCTCACCCCTGCTTGACCAAGTCACAAAATAACAGTTGCGCCACTTAGTGTTCATCTGCACATTTAATGTTGCTTGTTCATCCTCATCATCAAGGAAGTTCATTTGTTGGCGCAGAACATTTTCAAGATCTTAAGCCTCTTACAGCGCATAGTCATAACGCTACAAAGCAGTTTTCCGCCCAGGTCACTCCTTCGAATTGTTTGCTGAACATTACGTCAGCCAGTCCAGGCTGTTCTGTCTATTTTTGGAAGGAGGTAAGTCGCACCGTTAAACTATATCCGCAAAGCAATGATCCTTGCAATAAACACCTAATCCTTCGATTCGTTGTCACTTAAGCGGGTAATACGTTACTACGACTCTGGTATTGAAGAACCGCGTTGAAGCGAAACAAAGGCCGGAACTTGACTCAAAACATCTATACGCACCGGGATTATCCCGGTGGCATGACGTAATAAGAGCGTCTGTGATGTCGAAAGTGTCTTTCAGCGGTTTGCACAGCAGCTAAAGCCCTGATCAAGTTTTGTTGCGGGAGCCAGTTATCGCAAATTAGGTTCGTCTCTTTCAGAATCGTGAGACGCGCACTCAAGTCAGAGGAGCGCTCAGGTTCGGCGTTTAATTTTTCATTCATCATCGCGATGAAAAATGGGTGTGGTTAAAAATGCGGCTTTAAGGACCAACAACATCGAAAGTTCAGCACAACACGCCGTGAAGTTCGAAAAGCGCATCCTCGTAATTTGAACCAAATGTTTCGAGCTTCGGTCAAATTGGTTGAGGTCGCAATTTCAAGCAACATCCTGAGCTTTTTTGCAAGACGTGAAAACAAAGAAATCACTTAAGTGAAACATACGCTCACAGCCTGTGAGACAAAGCTGTCTTAAAAATCAGTAAAATACTTTTGATTTGCAGGATTTCAATCAGGGATAAGATTTGTTTGTCATCACGACTAACGTTTGGTGAGGAAGCTATAGTTTGCTCACACGGCGTATGACATAATCCACAGGAAATATTTATGAGTGCACCTTGAGTCGCTTGTTTGATCTTTCGACAGAGTGGATTTCCGTCAGACAAGGCTCATCTTCTTCGTTCTCCATCATCTTCCGAGCGGCCAGCCATTCCCTTTGAGCCTTTTCTACCAACTCCTCCTCACGCTTGGCACGGGTCCGTCGCCGGGAGTTCGACAAACGCGTTCGCCTCCTTTGTCTTCGCCATGCGCGCCACCTGCGCATGCGGCCGGGAAGCGCTGTTGCCATGCAACCCGCGAGCCGCCCGCGCGTCAGGGTCGAAGTTCGAAGTTCCGGAACATTTTCCGGGTAGGCTTCGTTGGAGTTTAAAGGACGAAAACGCGTCGACAGTTCCGGCAAGAGAATAATATAAAAGATGATAACAATCGTCACGTGGCTGGCTAGTTCACACATGGAAGACAAGAAGAGCTTCATGCTGATTATTACATCACACAGCAGGTTTGTGAATCTCGATTCAATTTGTGAGACATTTGTACGAAACAATCCATTTTCACCTAAGTCCAACCATTGCTTGTCTGATTTGGCTGAAAATCAGTTTATGGATAAAAATGTTAGTCTGCAAAATAACATGAAATAAACAAGGAGAAGTGTAAGACATCTGATACCGAAATAATGACATGAACCCGCAGGTTACCTGGAGGTCACTCCACTACCGGAAAAATACATTTATAGTCGCATTCCTAGTTTTCAATGAAAACGTAAACAGTTTTCCTTCAACAAACAACCAAAAATGTGATTAATCCCATGGGTTGAAACAGCGCTTAAATGTCCGACTTTTCACTTGATTTCTCGTTGCAGTCATCGAACTTTCGTCCCCCCGTTAACGACATTTCTGAGCGCCTTCCTGCGAACAATCCAAATCAAGCAACGGAACATTGGGCGATTCAGTGACACGATTTAAACATTACTCTGTCGTCACCTTCAGTTTAAGCGACCTTCACTCTTGCGAATAGACTGCTGGTGTCAAACGCCGGTTTGCAATAAAATAAACTATGTCGTTAAGCAAGACCTATATATGCGTCCGGCCTCTTTTTTCTGCGTTTACGCTCTTTCTTCATGCTCTGTGGTGCAGCGCCTGAAAATTCCATCCGATCTCTGCTGACCACGCGAACAAGCGCTTTTGAAAATATCCAAATATGAATTCGCTTGAACTTAAATCATTATATGTCGATTCACCGCTTCTTTTACAACTTTGCAGGACTCTCGAATTTCACTCTGTTTTAACGTTTACGTATATGGTTAGAAAACCTTCCGTACATTTGCGTTCTCAAAGTAATACTCTGAACATAGCGTAGTTTTAAAAGCACAACTACATTCAAACCCGCTCTTATCAAACATAAAAGTAACTCATCCTGTCCGGTCCCTCGTGCACCTCTTGCTCAAACACTAATCAACTTAAGTGCTTCGCTGAAAGATTATGTTTCGCCGACAGTCGCTTGCCAAAGGCGCGAGCGTCTGGCCACCTGGCCCGCTCGACGCTCCCGTCACGCCAGTTATCTTTCTTCCTGTTTTGGGGGCGCAGTTTTTTTAGCGTAACAGGCGAGCGGTAAAAACGGTTGTTCTTTCAGTGGAGGAGGCGCTTGCTCGGAGCGCGTGTCAACTGCAACACAGGAGGGTCTGTTCAACATCTTGGGCGATGCCGAAATTTACAGGAAAAAATAGGGCGTTTGTGCAACAATCGCAAGCTTCGCTGCCTTTGATTCTTAGTTCAAACAGAAATTTCTAAACAAATCGGAAATGTTTTTCAACTAAATCCTTAAAGAGGCTTAAACGCACCGAACAATTTACAAGGACTTTTGGTTGAAACAAGAATCGATGAAGGAAGTTGTCATTTCAATCAAGAAACGTCAACTCGCTTGTCCTTTCCATCAACTCGCTTCCATAAAATATAGGAGGAAAACGAGTATGTACCAACTTCTAAAATTAACGCAAACATTTTGCTGATTATAAACACTTATAAACACGTTGTCAATGTCATAATCAGCAGCGCTTTTAACAAAACCTGCAGACAAAACCCAAAACGTCGGGCGTTCTTCGTACGTTTTTCCAACGAGATGAAGGTACCACCCAACAGCATTGAAAATTTGGCAATTCAGAATCTTCCGAATCAAGCTGTCTTCCTTAAAAGTCAATATATCCCTCAGTACAATACTGATGTTTTGCTCCAAACTACCTTCACGAACTGTTTTACAGTTACATCGGCTGAGAAACTGCTACCCCACTAGATCTTTCGAGAATATTTTTGTCCCATTCAACCCGAACTAAAATAGTTCACATTACTACGTGGCACCGTGCTAATTTTACAAGCTGACAATCAAGAGCGTGCCCGGCGTTTTCAAGATATCATTTCTTGCTGCTTGCCATAGCGTTTATCACATGATCCCAGAACTGCTTCACAGACTTATGTGTGTTCACTCTGAGAGTAAAGCAACTGCTGTCTTCGCTGTCAAGGCTCTTGTTACGCTGTGTTTAGGTATTATTACCTTCCGAGTTGAATGTTTTAACTAGTTTGAATCGCTTTACTGTCAGGCTGTAACTCTGAGCATTACACGAGCTGTTGTTATTGTTACTATGCTGACAGTGTTCTGCAGCGAAATATACGTGTTTATGTTAATTTCAGTTCATGCGCACTTTCGCCCTTTTCAAATTTCAAACAAACTTGAACTTTGAAATGGTGCGGCAAGCGGAGGATAGGATCGATATTTTAGAAATAACTTTTGAAATCAATAAATCGATTATTCTTTTAGTTTGCCAGAAATCCTTTATATTCTTGGTTGCTATGAAAAAATCACGGACAATTTTTTCGGAATTGAATGATTGCATGCTTTTCACTATAAGGTAGCTATTCACCCGCTATATGTTCATTACATACCTTGGCACCTAACGACAATTGCTCTGAGTTTGTTGAGAGTGAAGCAATATCGTTTATTAAACTTTGGATAAATGATTAAGAACAAAGTTGAAAAGTATTAGTAATAAACATTGCACCTGCAAGAGGTTTAGAAGGGAATGAAATCGAAAAACTAATTTCCATTATAATTAGAGACTTTTCAAGTTGGTTTCACGCTTTCGTGTTCGACTTGCTGTTTTCTGCGAAGAAATAAAAGGAAAGGAAGCTTTTAGCTTTTCGTCGTGTCTTTCGCAAAGAACAATTGGCGTCTTTGCTTTGTGCTGGAACTATGTTACTTGTTAGATCAGGGGTGGGGAACCTACGGCCCGCGGGCCAAATGCGGTCCGCGTAAACATTTGATATGTTCCGCATCAAAATATTCTTGACCCCAGTTAGAAGACAACATCGCGCCAAAACGAAACTCCATGACAGGCAGACACGTTGACAGTTGATCAAGTGAAGTATCTCTCGCTGCTTGACGTAGTTTTTGCTCCTTATTTTCTTTTGAAACATAAAGGTAGAATTTTAATATCAAATTAATTGATTTTTGCGGCCAGCTTGCGATAATCCACAATTCCTACGGTCCGTGATGATAAATATCTTCGACAGCCCTGTGTTTGAGCTTCGAGCACGTCGGAAAAACCAGTGGTATTTTCTGTGCAAAACAAAAAACTCTGCTCTGAGCAAGGCCGAAAAATCATTTCCACTATTCTAGAACACTTTGCGTGGAGTTCGCTTTTTATTTCAACCAATTCACGCTTCAGCGGTGGACCATCACGTGTCCAATGATAACCTGACGTGTTTGATGGCGTCGTAATCGATCTGAATTCCCGGCAAAAATTGACGTCAAGCAGAGGAACGATCAGACGGCGAGAGCCGGGACCGCTTAACGTTCCTTTGTGCTGAGAATGCGTAGGTCAAGCCGTCTCTTTATAGTGGCGGCCAGTGGTTAGACTAAACAAAAAGCCACAGCTGTCATTTTTAATCTCTTTTAGCTCAACCCAGATGGTTAGACAATCAAAGGCATGTTTCCGACATGTGACTGAGAGCTTCAAACTAGCCAACAAATTTGACTGTTTTGCATAGAATTTGACAAATAATTACATAAGTTAAACGGCTTAAACATTACTTGATTATATATTGCATGCCATTTTGATAGCCTCTACACCATCACTCTTCTGTTTTTCTGTTACAAATCTTTATTTTATGTGTATTTATCAAAGCACAAAGCTTGTGAAAAATCCTTGCGCTTATTTGTGAGAGTCCACAGCATTTCAAAATTTACGCAAAATGTCGATTGTAACGAATAAAAAGCTATGGTTAAATTTACGTTTACTATACAGGCCAGTCATTCAGGCAATTTTCATGAAGCACCGTTGCTAACACAACACTGTTCCTCTCCCAGACACGCCCTGCTTTGCTCACTTGAGCAGACGCCATTTTATTGAGACGAGCCCAGCCCGCGTCATACCTATATATGCTAATCGCAATGAGCACGACAGAAGACTTAATTGTAATTTAATTTCTTATTTCCACCGTTGCGTCAGACTCTCAGTGGATCCACAGAAGCAAACAGCTCGGCGAGCGCCGATTGAGAAAAGCCATGCGTCGCAGCGCGCTGCTGCACCTTCACCACACATTGCTACCTTGCGGCGGATCAAGTCTTCGTAAAGCTGTAAAGCTCATTTTGCTGTAGTTTTTAAGGGAAGTCTGGCAATTTTCTGTCGAACCTTAACAACTGGTTTTAAGGGACGGCTTTCTACATACCTCTGTTTCTTTTCAATCATCTCCAGGGTGTCAGCATTCAAAGGATTATAACAGTTGTTATCCCCCGATACACCTTCTACACAGGTACTCGAGCGGTTATTGAAGTGTTTTGTTGCTAGCTGTTGTGCAAATTTAATCTTGAAGTTGTGGTAAGGTGCACTGAACGTTAGCAGAGCAAACAAATCACACTTAACGTTAGCAGAGCAAAATCGTGTAATTTTAATTTGCGCAGATGTAGATACGACCTATTCGAGGTTTTCGTTGACCAGACAGCTGCGACCAAAACGTCTTTAGCATTTGATTATTACCACGGTTGCAAAAAGTTTCAGACTGTGATGAATTTATTTACTGTAGCCTAAACCAAAAATGGTTGATGGACTGATATTTCAAATTTCTTCAGCAGTCACTGTGAAATGAACTGGATGGTAGAATTTTTACGCAGTTATTGACATTTTGTAACTAACGGAATTGTTACAAATATAAATAGACGTTGCAGTTATATACTCGGCAGGAAAATCTTGAAAAAGGGACATTGGTTTTGTACTTGTTGGGTTTGAAAAAACAATTAAAGCATTAGTGTTAAATGTTGTTGAGCTCGTATGAAACGTGTTTGACTGAAATCTCATGCAGATTGAGTCGAAATCCTTATTTTCGTCTTTCCACAAGGTATTCCTTTACAAAGAGTCAATGTTTACCCATATATAAGTAAGCAATATTCGGTTTCAGTTTTAGGTGCAATTTTTTAAACGCCAACAGCAGAAAGTAGCGGTCTGCTTTCAACATTCGCTGAAATTCCGACCGTCTAAAGTTCTGTAATAATGTCGAGTAAACAGGAAAGAGACAATATTTTCTGCACCAAAAACTACCTTGAGTGACGTCTCATTTCCGTCACTTCACTGATCTCTCATATCAGAGCACTTGAGCTTAAACTTACCGATCTTTCACCAAGAACAGGCCTGCTGCCCTTTTCGAGTGGGAGAGGCGCGAACAGGCATGGCCGGAATGTAATCAACCCATCATCCGGCATTTTAATGAGGATGATGACGGAACTTGAGTTAATGGCGGAGGTTAAGAGGTTAAAGAAGTGCTGAGATGCTTAATGTAACATTTCTCGACGAAGGACAAGTACGCTTGCGGTTGCCAGCCAGCAGAAGCCTTTTTCCTTCTTTGCTGAACACAGCATGAACGCACGCTGCCAACTGCAGCAAAAACTAATCGTGACGCAACCTGACAAGCTTGCTGGCTCCTCCCAAAAGGCTCACAAACCTTCCAGCGATAATCAAGCTGATTCCTTAGCGAAAACCTGTGTCTTTCCGCTCGTCACTGGATTCGAACCTTTACCCTTTTGCATTGAAATGTCAGCAAACGTCAGCACACAACACTGCACCAGAACTGCGACCGTCCGACGCGGCATTCGAAGTTCCCACGCCCGTCTTCCGTCGCGCGAGCAATGCGAGGCCACCGACGACGAAAGCGCCCACCCAGTCGCGCGCTGCATTTATTCCGCGCTGCGCGTACGTAATAAGGTAGTTGAAAAATTACTGTTCCGTCACCCCAGACATTTACAGCGGTTTAATGACCACGCGCCGAGTAAATGAGAGCTGGTCTCGCCGGCGCACCTGGCCGGTACGGGTTGTTGCGGAAGAACTTTTACTTCAACGTTTGAGCGGTTTTAAACATGTTATCAAATATTCAAACACAAAAGGACATGACCGTGTTATGAAAGGAATAGGTTTTCACAGAGCACGACCACTTTTTAGATTTCATAAAACTGAGCCTTGTTCGGAAAGTGCGTTTTGTGTCGCGGTGCGAAGAGACCCCCCTGAACAAGAGAATGCAGGAGTGTCTTGTTTCAAGTAACACAAGGGTGAAACAAGTGAAAACAAAGCTCAAAACATAGATCAGAAAGCAACGCAGTGTTTATTGTTTTATATACGATGTGGTAACAACAAAACTCAGATAACTGCCAGTCACTTAACGATGGATCGGAGTGGCACCGTAAGTTTGATCAATAGAGAATAAAAATAAAATTCATTACCGAGTTTTTGATACAGATGCATGAAGTTGTCTTTGGCCCGGGGTGGCGTACTTTTCAAATTTTCTTTCCGTCTGTTGTTCATGTAAATGCTTCTTAATTGACTATCTTTATTACAGTTTGGTGCAATTGACATTTCCATATTTACGTTTCAAGCTATTGCTCATAGTTCAGACACACTGTATATGCAATATCGAAAGAGCAACAGTCTTCACAAAACAAAATATTAACAATTTCTTTCAATTGCTTTTGCTCAAAGGAACTCTTAAGTATGTGAGATAAGAATAAGAGGCCAAGTTTGTCTGTTATTTCCGCAAATATTGACCGTCAGGAGGCGCCGACTACGCAAACGACCTTCTGGGAGAACAGCGCGACGCAAACGGACAAAGATTACAATTCGAAAATAACTTGAATCATCCTGCACAGGATGATTTTTACGAAGCATTCGTAGATCCTTTTTTTGTGACTGCTCGGTTCTTCCTGTTTTTAATAAAATATAGGCCCCTTCAATTTATGCTGTCGCATGTTTATAGAGGTGTATTTGCATTTTGTAAGTTGCTCAGCTGCGCTTGTTGTCCAGATAATTAGAAATCACGCAAGCATGGCAGTTGGCTGCCTCTCCACGTGGTCTGCGGCGCAAAGTCAGCATTTCAAGTAAACTCCAGTTCAACTCAACGAGCGGCAACGGCATGTCACTTATCTTAAAAAAATTTTCCGAGCAAATCCAGGCATGAAGATTCCAAACCTTATCTGGAAGTAAGTGTTGAACATGCGAGCTTACTGTAAAGTGCAAACACTCCACGAAATTCCACGCGCACCTCTCTCGGCGCTGTGCCATCTTGATCGCTGCCGATATTTTTTAAATATTTTCGACAATAATTCAGATCCCACTCCATCAACGCCGTCGTTTTAGAGGCACATGATATATATTGATCAAACAAAGAAAATCTGTTCTGCGCTTCTTATTCGGATGCCTGGTCTCGTGTTCTTCAGCAACAGTAGCGCGATTTTTTGTTTATTAAAATCTCCAGCAGGCTTTGCGAAACCGCAGAGTGCTTTTCCGAAAAACATTTTTTACGTAAATAAAACTATTTCTATATTTTTCTTTGGGGGGCAAAGAAAGCGCTTTTGTTGAAATCAAACTTAAGCAAATAACATGAAGCTCAAATCCTTTTCCTAAAATTTCCAGGTAAAGAAAACGATTTCCTATTGAGTTTCTCAGTATATATGTGATGTTATGCTGATTCACCAGATAATGGGTCATGAGTTCACTGATTAGAACAGGGGTGTCAAACTCGTTTCAGTTCCAGGGCCACTTCAAGCATATCTAATCTGAATCGGGCCGGACCAGTGAAATCATTGCATAACATCCTGTTATAAGTAATGCCAGCTTCCAACTGTTTTTATAACTTTCATGCAAAAATTTCAAGCTTATCTGAAAATGATTATTAGCACATTTAAGGAGCAACCTTTCCAAACTCTGCAACAACA
>JGI24021J15306_10000127_pt1 | contig 40435 bp, 18 predicted proteins | sample Ectturendosymbi1_FD_15306 | JGI IMG/M metagenome (IMG submission 15306)
AACATTTCGCCTGTAAGATTTGTCTTACATTTACAGGACTGATGATGCGTTGGAAAACGCGAAACTAGTTTCTCCGTCAATAAACTGTGACTGATTTACTTTCCGCCTTCTTTGTGGCCTTTAACTATGAAAAATTGATACGCTTGCAAGTTTTAATCGTCGCAGAAGAATGAAAGCAGAAAGCAGGCAGATTCCTCAGAAGCTTGCCGCAAGGCCAAAGTTTGTTTACTGTGCTGCTGAAAGTTTCACAAAAATTGACAATGTAACACAATTTGACGTCAATTTAAGAAGTAAGCAATCCAGATTCATTAGCAAATTGGTTTATTGTTACAAAACGCAATTCTCAAAATATTAGAACAATAGAAAACTTCCAGTTTTGTCAAATGGCTTGCTTCAAGCTTTTAAATGTTTTCTCTTTGAAGAATGAATATAGGTGCAAATATGAAGCAATTCTACTTTCGTTGAAACTTGTATCGACAAGAATTTGCCACGTTTTAAGTCAGTCCCAATTGGCCTTTTTCAATTTTCATACTTGGCAAACGTGCGAATATTATTTAGTGTTTGGCAGTGGTGTAGTGGGCCGAAGATGCATGGAAACGGCTTTCCCAAACTTTTTTTGACGTGCGAGCGCATTTCCACACTTTTGTCACAGTAACCTGACTTGAAGATGTGCAGTTTTACTCAGATTTTCTGCGTGTAGCTCCACATGTCTCATAAATGAAAACATGACAAGCTATCTCTTGTGCAGCACGCTACAAAGACTGTGAACGTTTTCGTTTGTATTGTAATGAGTGTAAAAATTTATTAACTACTGATTTTAAAATGAGTTTGAAGTGCTATTGAAAATGGCTAGCTTTTGAGTGCGTCCCCACACTTCGTTTTTAGCACTACACCCCTGATGTTTGTTCAGCCCGCTTCACACCTTCTCAAAAGAAAACATCTACAAATCAGCTGGTAATTAAAACTCAAAATTTTGAAAATGTTCCATTGGTGTGGGTAACACACTCTGCGACAAAACTTCATTTTTGACTCTCAGTTCCCAATCTTTAAAAAATATGTGGTTTTTCAAGATCAAAATAGTTTCACTAATTCAATCATGCACCATTGTCATATGACGTGGTAATATATTTCAAGATACATTGCTATTTTTGTAATCACATGATTATTGCCAGCAGATTTGTTGAACCGGAAAATAATTTACACTCATCAACAATCAAACGTACAACTGAACTTTTGCTATCAAGGCAATTGTGATAAATTATATTTTAAATGCAGGTATTTGTCTATGCAAGTTGCTAATCAATCTTATCCGCTTATTCGTTAGCAGGAGTGAAAGCTACGGCCGTTGCACAAGCTCACAGCACGTGCCTTTGCATGACTACGACAAAATGTTCGCCGAATTTCACGTCAGTCTTCTCCTACAGGTGTGGTTTGTAAAATCCATGTGCGCCGCAGTGAGGAAGAGCTGATCGTTTAGCTTCTTTGTTTCGTTTGTTTGAATCAGACGCCTTTTCGCGCAGTTAAAGGTCGACAGATTGCTGGAATCGTCAGACACAAATGCTTTTATCCATCCATGAAGCCTACAGGTTTCTGAACAATTCCCGGAGAATGCGAGGGGCAGCAAACTTCAAAAGAGCGGCTTGTTATCGCAGTGTGGATGTACTGTACGTTTTGGAGTTTACAACTGCAGTACACCCCGTTGTCAACTGTTGGAAAACACAACGAAATTAAATCATTTTTATAGAGAAAGTGCTTGTTTTTTAATTTTTTTTAATATAAATTGTTTTGACGCAGTGTGCTAAGCTACGAAATTTTAAAATCTGTGCAATATCACAATAATGAGGAAACTGACGTACATGTCAAATTATGGTCAATATTCCAAACTTTGGATTTTGTTTGGATTGGGCAACTTTGCCAAGATTTAATCATATCTTGCGCTGTACATTGTGAGCTGAAGCACAAGGTGAAAGTAGAACTTGCAGCTTTCAATCACCGCTCAAAATTGTCCATATAATTTTGCACAAGAACGAAAACATGGGTCTTGTCCTGGAAGATTTAGATTTCATTCTGTATCCGCAGCAATGCTTGAACACCAAGTGAACTTTTCACATGACTTAAAATAAAGGCTATAGGAGCACTTCGTGAGATATTTTGTTATAGTCTAATGACATCTTGTCGTCGCGGCATTCAAAAGCGCTCATACCTGTTGACTCAAATGCTTGGATGGCGAGTCTATTGATTCTGTGCGCTGCGCAGCGTGGGTGTTTGCTTCGCTGAAAACCGGCGTGTCGCTCAGATCTCAGCAGCATACAGAGAAAATGTCAGCATGTATAAAAGCATGTCTGGACCACATGTTGAGCGAACAGCTTTATTGCCGCAGCTATAAGTGTATCAAACAGTTGGTGAATTTGTGATAGGCATTCGAGCTTACTGTGCTGCGAAGGCTTCTGTATGCCAAGAAATATTGTAGTCGGTGTGACGTTTGCAGTGGTGCATTACTTATTAAGATTTTATAGGCTCACCGGCAGCGCGGTACGACTTTTATTTTTGAACCTGGATGGAGAGGATTTTCCTATCGAGATTTGAACAAGAAAAGCGAGAAAAAAGCATTTTCAAGAAGTTGAGCAAAAACAGTTTTTGCGGAAAGACTTTTGGTACGAAATGTGACAAGCAACTTTCAAATTACGGCCAAACTCTTTTCTGCAGTGCCTCACAGTCTTAGAAACAAAAAGGAAAATATCAATGATTTAAACCACATCGTGTTGAAAGTTTTGGAAACACCTGTTTTTTATCCTCAGAAAGTTTCAACGAACCCAAGGTTAAACCACAAAACATGCCGGTGGTGCTAAAGTCAAACAAAAAGGCAGGTGATCGGGTCATGTTGACGTAAATGTGAACGGAAACTATAAATCAGCAGAAATTTCGAGGGACTGTGTCAGAAATTCAATTTTCGTTTCAACCAACGAAATGGTTGAAAAATCGACGTTTAATGACAAGCGGTGTTGTTTTTACTTAACGACCTTTCTGAAATTTGCAAGCGTTTTGATCACTGATGAAAGCTAAATTTTCTGGTTCGCCACAGTTAACAGCATTTTCAGGGTGATGTTTAGTGTACTTGTGAGTTTCAGAGATTCTACACTTCCTGAGTAAGTTTTCTGTCGGTGAGTTTGCTCTCGTTGAGTCTGACATTAAATATACGTTTCACATGTTTACCACGTTGATGATCCACTTGCGAGTACCCAAAGGAAAAAAAACACCACTAACGGGGCGACGGCCTTGAGACTAAACAAGCGAAATGCGAAACACATTTTTATAAATCAACAACCCATGAAAACGGTCGCATCGCTTGACGCAAACCACACAAAGAGGAAAGTTAGTGCTGAAAACAGTCAAAATGTTTCATATCCCAACTAAAGCTGATCCATTTTATGCGAAAGTTCTGCATGGCTGTGCTAGCATGTTACGTTCAGCTGCACACATTTTTAGTGAGAAGTGAAAAAATTTAATTGAAATTTGTTACTAAAGAAGTATATCGAACCAAAAAATGCACCATGAAAGTATTCCCTTAACTTGTTAAACAGGTACCGTACGGTGCATCCACATTAAACCCATCAATTCTCTTATAACAAATACTCTATTTTATTCGGTTTTCCATTAAGTTTTCAATTCCTTAAATACTTTTAGGAATTTAAGTTGGTCTCAGAAGTTTTGGTGTTTGAGGCCCGCCTCTGATGTACTGTAGAATGAGGAAGAAATGCAGACAATTTTGCAGTAAGCCATGACACCAATGAGTCTTGGCAAACTCTTTGCGTTTTCAAGAAAGTTGCTTCTTGGAAAAGTGCTTTCAAGTGGTATTGTTTCTCATTCAATGGTGTTGACCCCTCACACCCCTGTATCCTGTCGAATAGCTCCTAAACGAGAGGTCAGTTGCCTTCGCACTTCTGCACATCATCGTCTCGTAAGTAATTTACTAAAACCTCTTCTAGCTGAAATTTAGTTCGCTTTGCCTGAGATGAGCACACAAGGCGGTAACTCATGGTTACTGCAGAGTTGTTTTAAGCTTTTGTACTAAATTTTTGCATTCGTGATACCGATGTCCAAAGAGAACTTTGAGAAGGTTTTATAAAATATATCGAAAGGATCAAACCAATAAAGCTTCGTATTTGTCATATATATCTTTCGTTGCAGCCCTCTTGGGTTCCTAGTTAGTGTACTGTAACAAGCGTTTAAAAAAGTACAAAAGCAGGCTCAAATCGATAGTTGCTACAAGCAACTCACTTTTGCCTTTTTAGCAAATGTCAAATTATGTCGCAGCTAATCCGCCCTCTCATTATTACCAATACACGTACCTTAAAAATGTAACTTCAGCCAAAAGAAGTGACTAATTAGAAAAAAACGGCTGGTTTCAAGCTCAAAAGCATTGAAAATGATTGACAAACCAGTAAACTAATAAGAAAAACGTCAGTTCGACCAAATCAGATTGTAAATTTAAACCATTGCAATCATTTGTGAAAATTAACGGAGACTATATATTTGTTCAACTTCTGAAAAAAACTAAACGAAATCGAAAGTTTTAAAGGTGTGTGCGTTAAATGTAAGAAGTACAGTTAGTCAGGTAAAAAATGATTTACAATACTTTTTAAAACAATGCATAAATTATAACATATTTTAGAACCCGAAAATGTTTTCCTTTTTTAATCAGACTGCAGTGGCCTAGGTCAATTTAAGCACATGAAAATGATTGCTTCTATACTTTGTTACTGCTTATATTGCCATTTTTAAATTTCAAGTTGTAAATGAAAACATTTCCTTTTATAAATCAGTGTAGCTCTGCATTCGCTCACAACGCTCTCTCATTACATTTATTTGGTATTTGTGAAATACTAACACACTCTCAACACAACTAGTGGTTCATTCTAACAAATGTCTATTTAAAAGACAGAGTTGAAAAGGCAAACATGTAGATGTCACACGCATTGGCCTCGGAAGGATTTCTTCCAGAGAGGGGCCACTTGTAGATTTTTACAAAAATTTTTCCATGGGGGGCCGAAGTGGTGAAATTTGGTTTTTCCTACTCGTAACTAAAAAAACAATCTTTTTTTGCTGAAATTTTTAAAATCCAGGGGTCCCTTGGCCCCCCTTCTGACGCCCATTGTCACACGCGTTGCAAAAACTATCACCCACGCAAAACATATGCAGCCACGTTTCTTCTCAATAAGCAATGTCATAATCATTAATTCATTTTCACACTCGCTTTTCCTCTGCGACCGGTCGCTGGAAACAGCAGCGCTAGGAGGACTTGAAATATCCCGCACTTTTCAGCAACCGTTGTTCTACTGGCTCCACAACCAAGACGGGACCAAGGCAGGTCAGAGACGTAGCGACGCCACTTGTCTTTGGTCGACTTCTGGGCCGCCTTCACGTGGCTGTAGCCAGCAGGACTCGCTTTGGCGATCTTCCTTGGGGCATTCTGGTTCCGTGGCCGAACCATGGTAACTGAGATATTAGGATGGAAAGTGTTTCGAGACTCAGGGATTTATGAATTTCACATCTGCGAACTTTGTCGCGAAGCGTCATGCTGTGAACTCTTCGCAAAAATCCCATCTTTGCCACTTGTACTCGAGATATCACTCTTTCAGTCATTACCCAATTAAGTTTCATGACCATAGGTGAAGATCGGAACAAAGGCCGATTTATAAACTGACAGCTTTGCGGTGTTGGAAAACTACCGTTTTGTGGCCACAGAGCGATAAAACTCACGCAGAACTGCGTTTTCCTTGCTAATCTCTGTATCAAAATCCAGAATCAACTTCATCAATCAAAACGTGCCACAATGAACTTCATCAGTTATAATGTGCCAGATATTAGCTTTATCAATCATACTGTTCCACATATCAACTTCGTCGATTACGCCACAATCAACTTCATCAGTCATAAGGTGGCGCATATCAACTTCATCGATCAAAAAGTGTGTCTCAAGTTAAGGAGTCATGCATGAAATTATGGCGGATCGTAAAACCAGTGATAAAAATTTTAGATTTAAGAAGTGAACTCATCTTATGGATTTGTTTAACGAATGACTATATTTGAAGATTCTGTTCAATGGCAGTAAAGCTTGCATGAGAGCAGAAACGAAAGCACTTACTGTCAAAAATGTAGCAAAACGTGCGGCCAAAAAAGATAATTATCTGCTTCAATGTGCTTGACAGCAAGTTGTTTCTGCAGGCAGGATTATTGCAGAAATGATTTGCAAGAAAGCGTACCATCTTGCTTCTTGTTCGCTTTATTATGCGCTCCTGAGGCTGTGTTCAGAGGCCACACTGAAACTTCTGTATGTCGATGTGCATCCATTTGTAATCCTTGCTTGAGTAAGCGTACTGTTATCTTTGAAAAAAATGAAAGTAGTAAAATTATAGTCTTTCTATATACTGTAAATTTTAATGAAAATTCAATTTTCATTAAACAATGCAAGCAACAAGGTGCTAAAATATTTTGGAAACTTTAAGAGACGAGTTACAATTCTCTTAATACGTCTGCGACAAGACTTTCAGGAAGCAGTTGAAATCACAATTAATTTACTAGTGGATTGGCAGTAAATAAGACAGATACTACAACTAAAACATTTGAAAAGTGAATTTTTTTTGAAGTGACAATTATTCTGCGATGTAGAACGATAATAAAGATAATTTTACTAATTTTGAAAATATCTGCTATTTCTGTACAAACTTCCCTGGGGTAGCAATATAAAAAGCACACCCTTCCATTATCTTTTCATCAAAGATTTTTATAAAAAAATGCGTGTTTATATAGCTGAAGCAATGCATTTTGAAGAACATTTTGTCAAAGACAGTTGTCTGTTTACCAAAAGCAGAACTAACATCCAGGCTTTACTTATTTTCTGTCATTTTAAGATCTTGATCTTCCCAAGAATGTCGTTGCATCTGGTACTGAAGTTGTTTATTTATGATGTACAGAAGTTTACATTTTTATGAAAATTACTTTGTCAGATATTGTGATGATGTCGAACGGTCATGAATTAAAGTTTCGTTAAAAAACTACTTTATCACAGCCAAACAAAGTGTATCGTAAATTCTGTGTATTTAAAGCGTGACTTGATGGATAGTTTTGCTGGTTTTTGTTTTGTTTAAACCGGAAAACGTTAACATCAATATATTTGTGAAAAAATATTCTCTAGCACAAAACCATTTGCCACCCAGTTGCATAATGTGCACCGTAGGATGAATGGATCAGAAAACTGGTGCATTTTTTAATGTCTTCATGAAAGCATAACACGAATCTGTGCATGAAAGTTGTTGAAGTAAGGGCTGTCTATCGAGGGTAACGCTTATCAGAACAAATTAGTGGCAAATAAGAAAAAACTACTTATTTTTATCGGATAAAGGTAAGTTCAGCATGCAGAAAAAGTTACGGAATGGCTATTTGTGCAGCTTTTAAATCAAGAAATTGTTACTTCGTATCATTTTGCTTTTAATGGCAATGGGCTACATGTAGAGTTTAGGATGACATGTGCCTCTGACCGGAACGGCATATCCTCTTCCACAAGCAGCACAGTTACGAATATATTTGTGATCGTGAGTTGAAATGTAAAGCAGCATTGCAGGTTAAGATGTTCTCACAGTTGTTCATATTTAATAGGTCATTTCTAGAGACTCAATAAGTGGATACATCAATCATATGCGTGATCAGCAGCTACCGATTCTGCCAAAGTTTCATACAGAAGAGCAATTTTTCGCAAGTGCTTCGTTAAGGCTCAGCAGAACACCTGCTGAACTGACCGTGTAAATTAGCACAGAACCATAACTTTTTCGATAGTACAGTGGAGTATTGTTAAGCCATTGCATTCCACAGCTCTTTTACACAAACGCACAGCCCAAGAGGGAGACTAAATCGTCGACAGCAGAACTACCGGTAATAGTAGTAGGCAAGCAAGCGTATGGCGACAATGGCTAAACATCAATCTTCAATATTGTATTGAGAACCAACGTACGCGTTGACCAAGCTGTGAAGTTAACGCATCGGTTATAGGTACCAAACTCACACTGATAGGTTATGAAAGCTGACACGGCTCAAATTGAAAAAGCATTGATTGCAGTTAATTGCAGCGAATACCCAAACAACTTCGCTCATGACTATGATATCTTCATACGAAAATGACAAAAGTACGCATGACAAATGAAAGAAAAACTCATACAAAAAAAGTTAATCTGTATACACATCGATGCAGTAGGCCGTGTTCCTTCCAAGAAAATCGAATACTGAGCAAATGTTTGTTTTAATGAGCATGCAATTGCGCAACCATGTTGACACGCAACTATAGAGAAACGTTTTAAGCAGTAATAGGGCAATGCTACTTACATACGATATTTAAATTTGGTATGCTGCAAGTGTGCGAGAATGAGGTTTCACTGCGCAAATGCTCTGGTGCTACTGCGCAGTTGTGCACTTTAGAGGAAAATAGGCAATATACACTTGTGCATAAAAAGGGCATTTCCAATTGACTCGTTTCTTCCAGTAAGCCAGGGGAAAACTTTCCTCGCCACATACTTCCTGTTGTGCTGACCTTGGTCGAAAGCAGATGATCGTGGCGGTAGCACGGTTGGTGAGCAGCGGACGATTGAGTGCTTGACGTCAGAGTCGAGGTTGGAGCAAAGGCGCTGAAGATATTGTTCAAAAAGCTCGAGGTGAATAGCCGGAAAAAGAAAGTAGAACTGAATTGTAATTGGCAATCGAGTCACGTCACAAAAAGGTTGTTGCTGTCTCTAACCACCTTTCTTAAACTCCAGGAGTTGATTTGCATTCTTCGACGCAAGCACTAACTAGTTTTATTCGGGTGAAATTCAAGACTCCGCGACAGCGAAAAAATTTGTTGGCCAGGTGGTTTCGTCGATTGCCGATTGAGAGTTAGATATTTTCTTCTGAAACTTTGAAGTTGATGGCCGAGTTGTACTTGGATTTGGTGTCATGATAGAATGAGATGTGGACAGAAAGTCTATGGATTATCAACACAGCTAAGTTACACAGAGGTGCTGAGTCGCAACAGTGTCTATCGTGGTTTTGCTCATTCCCCCTAGGAACTGGACGCGACAGACAAAGTATAAAACCATCTCAGCTAATATGAAACTATTCCCTGGTTGCCATAGCCCGTTCGCGTCCAAGTGACGACTTATACTCTGTAGCAATTTGTGACGTAATGTCGAAAAAAGGTAATGTATACATCTTCCTTCAGCCAGGCTTCCAGTTGTACAACAACGGGGTGTTGGCATAGCCTACGTCTATTCGCACAACGGCAAGAAAGCACCTAGTGTATAGTGGTGAGAAACCAAGCGTTATTCAATAGTGTTGAAAGGTGTCAGTTCACTAAGAATGTGAGACAAAACATAAAAATAGAAAAAGAAGGTTATCACTGGGACACAATTTCGCGACAGGCTAAATCAGACAAGAGACGTTTAATGCTTGCGTGCTTGCGTAAGAACCAATACAAACTTGAACGGTGCAACGTAAAACTGTTTGGCGGGTAACAGCAGACTACGACCGGAACGATGACGTGTGGATGGAGCGTTAGTAGCATACAAACAGTAGCATACAACTCCATCTCCGTGTAAAGTTAAGGAACAAGAAGGCCTCAGCAAAGTTTGTTAAAAATATGTGAAACTGGATATCTGAGATGGGAAAAGAGTGGTTTTAAAAAAACACTTTCATAAATGTCAAGGTGAAAAAGAAAGTTCAAGGAATTATGCATTCGCACTCATGAAAGGCATTTGAAATAGGAAAATCTTTGAATGAGCATTAATGCTGGGCTATTGGGCACAAATGCAACGATAGTAACGCACAGCACAAAATGACAGCAGTAGAACAGGAATATGAATAATATGTACAAACTTGAAGGGTATCCAGGAGGCGAGAAAATAACATGATCTCTCAAATCACTATTGTGTTATTTGAAGTACCTCATGTTTTCGGTAATTGACTTCTCTCACCCTCTACAGCAAAATATCGAGTAAACGTTGAAATACTGTTTCGTAATTATTTAACAGCTACATGTAACCACAGTTGTTATAATGGCAGGCTCATAGGTCACTGTTAGTGGAGTTCACCTCGTAGATGGTCATGTATTTTTTTAAATGGACCGCCATTTCAAGAATTATCGCATTTTTCTTGACTTTTCTCCTACCACACGAGAAACCGTAAACGTAATGAACCTATCAAGTGCACTTTTTGCAAACGACCCCATCGAAAGCCAAGGTGCGTTTCCTCTGATCCTTTATGTCACATATCTCCGGATCAGAAATGCAACGTAATAACTCGCATGGCTACTTCACTTGCAAACTGTTTGTGGTGTTTCCCTTTGTTACAACACAATAGCAGCGTCGGCATTTGATCGTAACAAAACCGCCGCCGCACCTTTGCACAGCTGCGCGCACCAGCTTTCGAGAGCCAAGAAACGCTTGTGAGTGAAAAAGATCATCATGAAGTTTTTTTTCTGAATCTTCCATATAAATTGTTGCGTCGCTGCAGAACTGAAGAGGAGTGGGTGTGGGCTAGTAATGCTCAAAATGCTGGAGCAAAGCGGAACGTCATAACGTCTGTTCAAACAAGTTTGGTAGTTGTTGCCGGGAGGGAAGTTAAAGTAGAACACGGTTTCCTATTTTCTGCCACTGAGACGCTGTGCTATACCTGCATCTGCGGCTTTAGCAGCAAGTATGGTGTTTGTTGCGAAACCTGTGTGTGTAGAGCAGGGGTCACCAACCCGGTGCCCCCGGGCACTAGGTCGCCCGCAAAGACCACGTTGGTCACCCGCGGGCCTGTATTGAAAATAACATTAAGATGACGAGTATCGTCATGTAGACTAACATCATTATTGATAACATAATTAAAGGTAAATTGAGCAAAATTTTTATTTCAGAAGTGTGTATCAAACCAGTAGCCCTTAGCATTAACCAGTAGCCCTTAGCATTAACCCAAGAAGTAGCTCTCAGTTACATAAAGGTTGGTGACCCCTGGTGTACAGTAAGATCAAAATTCCTTTGCTACACTGTCTGTCGAAAGTAAACCTTTCACAGTAAAGACTCAGACACTAAGATCTTACAGAGTATATATTTCGCCTATTACGTAGGCATCAACCGCTCTTATTCAAATCGAATTCCTTCGCTGCATTTGTGTTTGAATGGACTGGTTTTTGGGTGATTTGGCAATCACCAACAACGGCGTAATGATGTAAATCGCACCTTTCTTGAAAACAGGTTGAAATTTAAGAAGTCTACCGTGCTTTGTATAGTATCTTCACAAGAAAATTCATCAGCTTTAGCGCAGTTTAGGGGTTAGATGTTTCAGCATACGGAAAAGCAGAATAACAGATGCAAAAAAAGTAAAAATTTTGCAAATATCCGATGAAGCAAGATTGTCACTATTATTCTACAAATTTTTAATAGTGCGAAAGTAGTTTAATCGAACATTTCGGTGGGTACCGCGTAAATGACTTCGTGGTGGTGAAACTTATCTTTCACAGGTCCTGTTTTTCTTAAAGTGAGGCGAATTGATCGGGATGTTAACAACCTAAACATGTTAAGCAAAGCGAATGTTTTTTTCTTTATATTTGTGAGTTGTCTGATGTTGGGAGGAGTTAATGGACTGATCAACAGGTTGCCACCAGGTGTGTTATGCTTATTTAGCTCAACCGTGTACAAATGCTTACATAAATATATCTGGCGTGTTTTTAAGCAAAATTTATTAAAAAACAAAGTCAATGTCTTGTTTTGCACCGAGGAGAATGCTTTGTGACTTTTGATTTTAAACCTCTCGTATGTACAATATGATCCTTAGAACATTCACAAGCACAAAACTATTAACTATCACCAAATGAGAGTTGACGGCCCAACAGAGTTTTAATATCATGTAATTGTGAATTTTAACTTCTAAAATGGACTAAGTTCTTAATTGGAAGTTCGCGGAAATAATAAACAAACATTATTTTTTAAACCAAACGGTCAGTTTGCAAGTTTTCGCAGCTGCATTATGATAAAATACAAGCAGAAGCACGTGCAATTTCAGGATGCAGAACTTCGGGACTGGATGTAGCATTTCTTATCGACTCCTCGTCGGAAGTCTCCGACCTTTCGCTGAGATATTATAAGGTGCGTTTTTGACTCTCTGCTGTGGGGTAGGACTTCATCAGTGGCTGACAGTTTCTTCTGTTTTTTATGCCAAATTATTTTTAGTTTATTTGATAGAGGAAATCGTCTTTGCATTTATATTTAAAAGTCACACCAGACCTTTTTTGTGCAAGTACAAGCAAAAGTTTTGGCAAGATTAAACTGCTTGAGTGACTGCTGTTTGTGTCCACTGGAACTTCCACGGCGTCATAAAACATGCTTTTGTGGAAGCTGGTTTTAAAACCGTTTCCGCAAATACTGGCAATGGGCAAAGTTGTCTCGTGAACTGGTCAACACCTTGTATTGAGAGAACTTTTTTATAAAAACTGTGCTATATTTATTCAAAGTAACTATTAGCGCACAGACGTTATGAATAGTTAAGGATGTTTTAGAGAAAAAATTTGAAGCATTGCACTTCTAGCAATTTCTTCTAAACTAGTCATTGTGACGAAATTTACCCGAATCGCTTGTTTCAGTTCGCCCAGCAACAATGAACAATAAAGGTAAGATTTCGCAAACTTCCGCCTACACCAGTTCCATGAATCGGCGGCAACTGACGCTCACTTCAGGAAAACTTTGCATCAACTTGCGTTTTAAGAAATAAGTTCTTGAATGACGGTGCGGAAAATTTACTCCATATATCACAATTTAGTGTAGTATGGGCAGAAATGTTAGGAGAGTTATTTGTTTATCTGAAAAATCATCTTTTATTGGCGTTCCTGTCTGTCAGCGTGACTGACATAAATTAATTTTAATGGTTCCCTTCTGCAGAGGAATTCAAATAATGTTATTCTCTTTGATTTTAACATATTAGAAAACATTCTTTGTAGACATTTTATTTCTGGTGATATTTCTGTTGCAGAGTTTTGTCAAGCGCGCCATAGAAGCCTACGACATCAGTTCTGCAACCATACGACCGTCTGTTGCTATGTACGGAAACAGCGTCAATTCACTAAACGCCCTCTCTAAAGTTACTGGTGGCCTGTTTGATGGCTTGTTGAACGCCGCAGAAGACCCGGATAATGGGACTGTTGTCCAGAAACAGCGCCCGGATCTTCAAAGCAAGGACGACATCTTACAATTAATTGACTCTGCTCCTCGAGTGGGAGGAGCTCGTCGAGTGGGCAACGCACTCGCCTACACTTGCGACGTTGTGCTTGAAATGCAACAAGAGTTCGAACCACGCCCTGTGCCTAAAGTTGTGATCGTTATATCGTCCGGCCCATCGTACGATGACATTCCGCGAAATCTTTCGTGCTTTACTGCTAAGCCCTTCCCAACGTATTACGATGTCACTATTCTTGGCGTTGCTGTCGGAACAGAAGGAAAGCAATCACTAACTGCTTCCGTAATCAGCGATTTAACCAGTCTGGAAAGTGCCAACAAATTACAGATTGTCGATAATCAAATTGGTCGACGTATCTGTAGAGCAGCTATACATGACTGCCCGCATGCAGAACAAGATTTGGTATTCTTTATAGATGGGTGAGTCTAAGTTCGTTCCCAAGAATTTTAAGCGGGATTTTTCACGCGCTTTGATGCTAGTCTAAAACAACCAATTATCTGTGGATGGATAGGTATGCGTATAGTACATTGCAACCACAAACAACCTCATGATATTCATGATACTTGACTACAAGATATTACTGAAATCTCCCCCACTACCCTTGCTGGCTAGATCCACCCTTGCTCTGACGTCAGTGGCTTCTCCGAAATGACTCACACTTGCCATGTTTTAATCACTGATTTTTCACCAGTGCTCTATGAATTATTGCTTTAAACAGTTTCTTATGTTCTTGCTAAAAGGTTTGTTTGTTGCAGGGTTCCCATACATTTCCAAAGCCATTTTTCATACTTTTTCAATACCTTTTCAATACCAAACTAAAAGACTTTGATACCATCACTGTACTTCATTTTTCAAAAATTTTATTTATTGAACAAAATACAAAAAACATCTGCTGAACTGTCATCAGCGGTACAGAAAAATAAATTGAATAAACAAACAGGTGAAATTAGGATTTCCACACTTTTTCCATACTTTATGTACATTTTTGCAAAATTCAATACATTTTCAAGGTCTTGAAAACCGATTTCACAATTCAATGAAAACCAATTTCACAAACGTTCTCCGCGTGGGAACCCTGTTGTTGAGTTAACAACAATGATCTTGTCGAGACTGAAACCTCCGAGACCGAGACCCGAACGTTGGACACGGAGACCCAAGAACGAAAATGTTTCGGTTTCGCCAAACGTTTTCAAAAATTCATCATAAACAAGTCATCCATTCATACGAACTTCAGTTTCGTCGAATTTCATTTTTTTGGCAACTTTTTTGTACTTTTCCTTCATTAAGGATCAGGTCAACAGCGAACAGGTCGAATCTTTGGGGCCAGAGTGTAACTGGTCTCATTTTGAAGCCCGAACCAGGCCTGAGCTCAACATTTATTTCTGAAGCCCGATTTGGGCCCGAAAGCCAAATTTACCGCGTGAATCAAGATATGCGCAACTGCGGGGTATTGGTTATGTAGCAAAGTATCCATGACCAAATAATTCACAATTAATCATTTTCCATTAAAGATTTAATAAGCTCTATTGATTCAACACCAACTGTCGACAAGTGTCCTTATTGCGAAAAAAATTTGTATGAAATCGGCCCGAAACACTATGACAAACGTAAGCCCGAACCCGGTCCGAAACCCAGCTCGACCCGAAAAATCCGGCCCGACCCGACGTACAACTCTGGTTGGGGCTTTCTAAGAAATGCCTTTAGGGAACTCAAAGTCTCGAATTGAAATGCACGAGACTGAGACCTCCATCCTTTGAGATCGAGACTAAGCCTGAGACCGTCGAGACCGGAACTCACAAAAATGGGTCTCAAGATGTTCATCGGGACCGAGACCAAGTCTCCAGACACCACCGCTGGTTATCATGCTGGTGAAATGCCTCTGAAACTTTCCCGGTTACGCTGTAAATACTGCATATTGCTGAATCTTCTGTAGCCGCTGTCAAACGATGCAATTTTAGTATTTTGCATGTTTCTCGTTTTATTCAAGCTTTACACCTACTGCTACGAACGCTTTTGTGTTTTATATGATTTGACAGGTAGATTTGTGTGTTGTAGGTCGAACAGTGTTTCTGCAAACGATTTTGATTGGATGTTGTCTTGGATGAGACAAATAGTTGAAACGTTCGAAACTGGTCCAACTCAGACCCAGATTGGTGTTGTGCAATTCGGTGGAGGTGTGAGAACTGAATTTAACTTGAACACTTACTTGGTAAGTCCATTATTTGCGTAAATCTGCGCTTGACATAGAAAAAGTAAGCGTTTTATTTACACTTCACGCGTAAGAACCAATACTAATTCGTTCATATTACAACGCATGCCTGAGCGTCGCCACAACTACATGAACAACAGCGGAAGATGGTTGAATTGGTCGCGAAGTAGCGATGCAAGCAAGTCTGTTTTTGAAAGTATGTTTTCCCCCACATTCTTGCAATGCCAACCGTTTGTCTGAATCTTACTTTGCTCTGAATAAAAAATCATGTCCTAGTTAATGCCATAATTAGATACGATTAGGATGTGCATAAGGATCAGGATGTATAGCTTTCCAAACATTAAAGTATTGTTTTGACTTTGTATCTTTACAATCTAACAAAAATATTTAAGGTTGATTCATTTCCAAGTTTTTGCGCTTTTTAGCCTTATTAAGCATTATTTTTTCAATAAGGTTTTCGTATATCAATGCTTGACAACAAGTGGTATGCAAAGAGAGGCACTGCATGGTGGTTTGCGGCTTTAAATTGCTAAGACAGTTTTCTGCTGCGCCATCTGACTGAATGATCGGCACAAAGCTTTTGGTGTTTGAAACAAGACTTTATTCTCTGAAAGTTATTTAGTGCATTGTTAGCATGATTGTAACACGGGATAGCTTGTGTTAGAACGCAGGCTCGGGCGCTAAGCTAGTCTGTTAAAAGTTTTGTCGAAAATGCCCCAGTTTCAGAATGTGTTCCCTTCGTTTTGTAAAACGCCTCTGCAGCATTTGCACATGTTGAGCGACTATAGGCAGCAGCAGATGACTAAGCAGTAGGTCTCAAGCAAGAAAGCTGACACATCAAATCAAATGTTAATGTGAGCATTTATCGGAGATTTAAACAATCTAGACAGCAGATCTGTTTATGCAGTTGTTTGTTCTATTAGACCAGCCTACGTTACACTACAGCCAACTGCGCATTACCGCAAAGACACGTGCAGTTCACCCAATTATATTTTGCAGTTATTGCTTACCTATGTCAAACAGACTGGTAACCTAACTACTCTTCAAAAATAAGGCATTGTCTCAAGAATCAGAAACTTGTTATTTAATCGCCCTCCTTCATAAATTACTGTTCTATTTGACTTCGATACTCAAAGACCATGCAGCCTATATTTTGTATAAAGAAATCATTATTGACAAATATTGATATTCGATAACCTCATGTGGCAAAAAAGACCACTTAAGGCTCACAAGTACAAAAATATATAGGCTACATAAAAAGTACCTTTGCAAAAATTTCTGCTCTAATGAACCGAATCTCTTTATGTACGTCATAATCGCGGTCCATTTACGCCAGTAATTTGGACATATTTTCTTTATTTTTAGAACTAGGTAAGATTGAGATGAACGGTTAGTCTTGCATGAATATGGTAAAGGTATACTCAAAATTTCCGGTTACTGATATCGTCACTTCACAAACACATTGTAGACAAACAGCAATGTCTGTGACGACTGCACTCAATGACAGCGTTAGCCTAAATGTTTGCTGCTATCTATTGGTTTAAAAAGCATCTTTGCAGTAACTGAAAAGGAGTATATTGAAATTGCTTCGTTAATAAATTAGTTACCTTATACCGCATCAGCATCAGAAGATAAAATCAATCAACCTTTGATTGACTCGACATTCACGTTCGTTTATAACAGGGGTAACCAAGGTGGTGCCCGCGGGCACTAGGTCGCCCGCAAGAATCATGTCAGTCGCCCGCGGGCCTGTTCTAAAAATAGCATTAGCATGATCAGTGTCTTCACATTAACGAAAATCAATAATAAATAATTGAAGGTAAATTGAGCAAATTTTTATTTCAGAAGTGTGTATCAAACTAGTAGTCCTTCGCACTAATCGATACACAAGAAGTGGTTCGCAATTTCAAAAAGGTTGGTGACCCCTGGTTTATAACATTGCAGTAGACTTTTCATGCTGGGGCTACAGACAATCGAAAACATTAGTTAATTGTATCAATGCAGAATTTCTCATTCACGAGAAATAGTTGTTTTAAACTTAAACGTTTCAGTTAAAAGCAAGTTTTAGGCAAATATCTGATTAATTTTTATGGAAGAATTTTTTGAAAACTTGTGATGTACGTCTTATTTAATACTTTCTAAATAGTCTATATTAAATTTTCTGGAAGTTTTTAGTTTTAATAATTTGAATGCCGTGTCTGAGGTGCTTGTTCAGGCTTACCGAACGAATTTATCGCATGCAGAAACTGTCATAACAAAGCAAATATACGAAGACCTGGATTCCTGAAAGATATCATTTTTCACGCATTTTCACACCCGTTTTTCCTCTCGGGTGGGTCGCGAGTGCAGGTGACCTGGGCTGGGAGGACTGTGAATACCCCACGTTTTTCAGCAACCACTGCATGATAGTTCTGCCGCATCCACACTGAAACGGGACTAAGCCAGGTTGTGGATGTAAGGTCCTTGACCGACCTCTAGGCTGCCTTTTCCTGTGGGTGTAGCCAGAAAGACTCTCCTCGCCAATCACTATCTGGGGCATTCAGATCACGTGGCCGAACCATCGTAGGCAATATCCATCGAGAAGTCTCACGATATTTAGGGTTTTTGCGATTTCACAGCTGTGCACTTCGTCGCGAAGCGTCACACCGTGAACGCTTCGCAAAATCCTAACTGCGCCGCTTCCGCGTGAGATAACACACTTTCAATCATTCAGTGGCGGATCCAGACAAGGCGTTTGGGGGGAGGCAGTCAAATAGCGGGGCGCCAAAAAGGTCTTCACTTGCTTAAATACCAAAGGTTGTCTGCGATAATCGTTGGTCACCACACAAAAGTGGTTAGCTTTTGCAGGCCAAGAATGTGGCTATTTTTGTTGGTCGAACTATGCGATTTTTCAGGGAATAACCACAGTTTGAGAGCGCTTTAAATCATTAATTAGAAAACGTTTGAAGCGGGCAAAAAAGTGTCGGCCTCCTTTTTCACAAGCTACACGTAACTAAGAACACGTGGTGTCCCAAACAATTCCTTATATCTACAAAATGTATTTGAAAGGTATACCCAGCTAAAGCATGCTGCGCGCTATGTTTGCCACTGATTTGGCTATCCGTAGCGAGGTAAGTGAAAAACAATGTCTGAAACGTATTCCCAAACTGGTTAGAAGTAGAACGGTTTTTCTTAGACTTGGAAGTGACAACTCTCAAGTCCCACGATAGGAGTCTTATGAATAGCTAAATGACGATCACGTTTCCAAACCGAAGCTTGTGCAGTTGCATGTACATGAAAAACTTATTGCTGAAGCGACAATTCAAAAACAAAACGTGAATGATACTCTCATTTTATGTAGCTCTGCTGGCTAACGTGAAAAACGATCTCATAATCGCATGATAGATTCACATTGGGCCTAAAAGCATATTGCCACAAAATACATTTAACGTCGCTAATAACGGCAGAATTCCAATGGAAGAATTGATATCTTTTCACATATTTCGACATTGCATTGCTGATGTGAAGAAATAAACAACAACCCCACTAGACCAGGTCATTAAAAAAAGTTGTGACACTGTTCAACAGAAATGAGAGCAAGCGGGCTGAGCTCCCAAATTCACAATCAGTACCTCCAAAGCCAAGCTCTAGTCTCCCCATGAAGTCATTTTCCAATTCATTGTATGTTACTACGAAGCCCCCCAATCAAGTTCAAAGTCACCCCCAATGCTGCTGATCTGGCGATGGATGTACTTCTGTCCAGCCAGACCAGAAAGCACAGGTGAGAATCAGCTTATTACCAATTTAAAACCACAAACTCCGCCAACACCACAGTCACCATAGTAAAAAAGTTAAGTTTACACCAGAAGACTACTTTTCTGCTAAATTTTATGTGATGTAAGCGGATTTAACAACTATTAAGCTAAGCATTTATTGGCTGCCGGTTGCAGATTTCGCTACCCATGCCAAATTTTTCTTTTCGTGGACAGCGTGAGTTGTCTTCGGGTTTGCAATTGCAACAAAAGGATCAAAACCACATGGCCAAACGTCACTTTTGCCAGGCGCGCCGCCCGATGGGAGCGAAAGGGCCGTCATTTCCCCAATTTTAGATTGCAAGTATTCAAATGTTGAGCAAAAATTGCCATGGACGCGTAAAACCAATTATTCACTCCACCAAGCTGTAGATATTTTGCCAAAGTTTCTGCGTTAGAGCTATGGCTTACGAGGTGGGAGGTGGCAGATTGGGGCAAGATACAAAAAAATTCAGGAAAACCTGCCCGGCTCAAACAGAAACGTCGCCCTGCAAAACGTTCCTATTCGCTTTCCTCACAGTGACGTAAACTTTCGGGCGAATCGAAAAGTTTGCTGCTTCCCCACAGCCAAAAGTCTCTTACACTTCTGTTTAGAGCTGAGCACCATGGCTTGTTGAGGCGCGTCGTACTATACTTCGCAGTAATTCAATTCTCTTCTGTGTTGTCCATGTTTATGGCGTGAGGAGTTGCACAATTGCATTGTTAGGTCATAATTCTTTGAAATAATCGAGCACGCTCAATGCATTTTTGTCAGCGGAAAATTATTTGCTAACACACATATTAGCTTTTTACACGCTGCATTCTGGTTCAGTCAGGGGCTTAGTTCTGCCAAGAAACTCATCTACTCACCTTTATGTTGAAAAACTACAATGCAGACACAGAACCGTAACTAAGGGGGCAAAGGGGGTTAGCCCCCTTGGAAAAATGTGTTGAACATAGTTTAAAAGTATTGGGCATAGTTAAAAAAAATTGATACCCCTCGCGTTTGCGCTCATTAAGCCCAGTCTTTCTCTCTGGTGTCCCAAGCTGGTTATGGGCCTTGTGCAGACATACTGCGGATTCACGGACTGCACTGGCAACAGCCCTGAAACTACTTTTTCGTTTTGGAGGCTTCTAAAATCTTGAGCCAGTTATAAGATTTCCATATTGCATTTCTTTTTTTTATTACTGCCTTTCTTTTCGAGGTTGTCATCAGGCATTAAAGAAATAAACTTGTAACAAAAGTAGACCAAATTTGTACAGCCCAGTGGCAAGTCTTTGCCCAACTGTGTTAAGCGAAAACGACTTCGTTTGTGATTACGTAACCTAATGTAAAATTGGATAGTTCTCACGCGGCAAAGAAATAAGGAAACAGTGGTACTATTACGAAAGAATAGCATTGTTGATACTTTTCGATAAAAGATTGGGCAAACTCCGGCACGTAAATCCTGACGTTTAAGGAAGCGCAAACCATTGTTTAGTTTAGAGTATTTTTATCACTGTTTCTACTTCCATAGGCACCAAAACGGGGCGCATTTAATGGCAGAGGAGCGCCATTCAACGAAGCACCAGAGACGGTTACTGGGGAAGTTGCCCCAAACTGTCCCCATGGATCCGCCACGCAGTCATTACCCAAGATTCATGACCATAAATGAGGATCGGAACAAAGATCGATTTAAAAAGCTTAAAATTTTGTGGTGTTTGAAAGCTCCCATCTTGTGAGCACAGAGAGATAAAAGCTCACGCACAGCTCCGTTTCCTTTACCAATCCGTGTATCTTTCTACTTGTTCCGCCTTCCGTCACTCGTGAATGGCACCCCGAGTTACTTAAACTTCTTCACTTAAACGACCTGCTGCAGTGTACTCGCTTGCAGCGTACACTGGTTTGGGTTTCTGCATGGAGACGCGATCGCACGGTATTTTTAGTGCTAACATTTTTTCCAGCTTTTTAGCAGGCAACTTCAAACTGATCAAGTACTGTACATGTTGAAGAACATGTTCGGAAGATACATCAAATCGTCCGCAATAAACAAACGTGATCTTTAAGCCTCCAATAGTGACATCCTCGTTGACTTGGCTGTGACTGTTCAGTGTCTACTGCATGCATACAGACTACGCACAGGAATTGTGACAACACATCCCCACACCTTTGTTCGAGTCCAAAACGCACAGAGAATGTTTGTAATCTAACTCCTCCAACATAGACACGCACGAACGTCTTAGGCAGTGGTTCTTAACATTTTTTCTAACATGCTTCCCTTAAGTAATTGCCCTTTGTTTTGAGCCCCATTGGCATTACATAAGTAAATTACCGGAACACTTTCCTGTTCAAACACCCTCCATGCTGTAGAGCGCGTAAAGCCGTTAAGCCCTGGAAATTTTTGACGCCCCCTGGGGAGGCGTGCTCTTCCGAACCACTTTTCTAAGGAGAAAAGCAGCAATGACTCGACGGCCAGTAACAGGCGACCGTCAACTCCGTTCTCCTGCAACACTTTCCACTGGTTTTCCCAAAGAAGCCGGTGGTATGCTTTCTCGAAGTCAACCAAACAATCGTAAACATCATAGGCGTACGAGGCGGGGAGTCGGAGGGGACGGCTGCACCCCGGGATTGAAAAATATCAGGGCAAACTCTTTTTTCAGGGCAAGCGCTAGTTGCTCAAAAATCCTGAATGATAAAAAATACATTCAATACAGTGAAAAATTCAAGGGCAACTCTGTTTTTCAGGGCAAGGGCACTTTGCTCAAAAATCCTGAGTGATAAAACATACATATTCAGTACAATGAATTCAGGGCACCCTCGGTTTCTCAGGGCAAGCGCAAAGTTGCTCAAAAATCCTGAATGGTAAAAAATATATCCAATACAGTGAAAAATCCCAGGGCAACTCTGATTATCAGGGAAAGAGCAAGTTGCTCAAAAATCCTGAGTGATATTAAAATACATAGTCAGTGCAATGAATCCAGGGCACCCTCTGTTTTTCAGAGCAAGCGCAAAGTTGCTCAAAAATCCTGACTGGTAAAAAATATATTCAATAGAGTGAAAAGTTTCCGGGGAAACTCTGTTTTCAGGGCAAGCGCAAGTTGCTAAAAAATCCTGAATGATAAAAAATACATATTTAGTACAGTGAATTCAGGGCACCCTCTGTTGTTCAAGGCAAGCAGAAAGTTGTTCAAAAATTCTGAATGATAAAAAATATATTCAATACAGTGAAAATTTTCAGGGGAAACTCTGGTTTCAGGGCAAGTGCAAGTTGCTCAAAAATCGCGAACGGTGAAAATATTTTGAATGCAGTGTATATTCACTTGGGGGCAATCCGTGTAATTTAGGTTGGTGTAGTTTGTAATCTGGACCAAAGTCGTCATCGGTTATACTGACTTTGATCTGAACCAAGCCCTCGTTTTCTGTAAAAATCGAACAATCGAATGTCGGTAGCTCAACAGCTTAAAATAAGAATTCAGCATTTCTTTCTTTGTTCGTTTTCGAGTTTGCGCTGGCTAGAGGTGCAGGGTGTTAAGATGATAGATTTTTTGATTAACAGGTGTTTTGGAAGCGGGCAGCACGGACGTGCAGATTGCTTGGCTCATTTGAGTGCGCATCTTTAAGTGCCTTGCTCAAGCGCACAGCAACGATAACACACGCAGGTTTAGGGAGTCAAACTATACGATTCGGAACCGTCGCTTTGCGTCATCGAAGTCGCGTACATATTTGTATCAGTAAAAGCAATTACCGTAAAATGTCTTGTCTGGGAGAACACAAAACGCAAGGAACTTCAACCACTTGAGTTAACAAGTAAGGTAACTGCAGAATTTGCCAATAACGGCACCTCTAGGGGATTGCATAAAGAACGTTATTGCCGAATTGACTTTATAAGCGAATTGAAATGCATATAAAAGATGCCATCGCGACCAAACAAAACGTAACGTTATGGGCGAATCGACGTTACAGATGAAGCCGTTATAAACGAATTCAACTGTATAGAACAGATTTACATAAGGTTTTAGGCCCCATTCGGATTAGACAAAAAAGTTAGTTTCAGGGCAATTGTCTATTTTTAGGTCAAATTGTTATTTTCAGGGCAAATTTTTTCCGCCCCCCAAGTAAAATGCTTTCCCTTTCGCCTATGGTAAACATCGATCATTGCCATATTGCTAGGATTTCTCGAAAATTCGCTGGAGAATGAAAATTTAGTTTGTGTAGTGCTACAGTCCTGCAGACAAGACGGAAAGCGTATTAGGACGATTGGGAGTGTAGTGCCAGAAATCATGCAAATTTCCCGGGAATCCAACTTTTATTTTCCGCGAGCTGTCGTGGAGTTTTGTTAAACACACTTTCCACTATTGCAAATGTTTTGCATATGAGCTGCAGCATTAAAGTTTGCTGTCTTTTTGAAGAAAAATGGTTAACATCTGAGATGTGATACACCAGCCGTCATGACGTCATGAAGCTCTTATCAACCCCGCTCATTTTTTCATTTCAAGCTGTTTTTTTTTTGCCAGCGACGACGCATGAAACACCCTGCAGTCTATTACGGTCAAACGTAGACAAAGGGCAAGGAGTGATCTAGAAAACCAACTCTTCTGCCACACAGAACGCAATAGCAGGCAACAGAAATAGAATGAAATATGTCACATGTCGTGGCAGCATTTAACGAGTAAAGCAGGGGTTCAAAATTTTATGCGAATTTTAACAGCGCGCAGAAATTTTAGCAGCGCGCGCATGTAAACTTTGCCATAACATTGCATCTAAAATTATGAACGAAGCACTGCTAAGTCGCGGCAAATCCCGTTCGCGCACTCCAAGTTTTAGCCGCATGGCGCGAATGCGCGACCGCATTTTTGTACCCCTGAGGTAAGACTGATTTTACTGGATTATGAATTCTCGAATTATGCATCATGATGACACCATCTTCGCAAAAATAAGAGCGGGTTTATCGGAACAATACCGAACGTTAGCTGAAGTTTGGTGCCAAAGCGCTACCATTACATTTTACAATACAACAAACGTATACGTCAACTAGTTTCGCAATCGCAGGCAAGCAATCGCTTGTCACTACATTTCTTTACTATAAACTGAGCTTGCACCCTATCCACGCAAAGGCAACTATACGCTACTAACGTAACAGTTTGTTCACGAACGCAAAAAGCAGTGTTCCGAAACTTTCAGTTACTTTGCACGACAACTAACAACTTTATGCCGAATAAAAAACTTGGACCAATGACATGCGAAAAGCTTTACGATCAATTGTTACCAAACTTGCGTCAACGACATGAAGGTCAAAGCAGATATCATACGATTTGTCATGTCCACCACTATGGAATTGCGTGGATTTGTGATCACACATCGCTAGAGGTGAAGGTCCACTTTTAAGTGAAGGTTCAGTTCCTGCATGACAGCGCTTTCACGTTTGCTGATGTTTGAAACATTCCAGCGTACGATCAGTCAATCGCACATATCTTTTAAATATTTCTTGTTTATAGAAGTTTTAGACCCACCGCGTGCTTCATGGAATTTTTTCTAGAACACTGCCCATACTCTCAACTATGGACTGCGGTGAATGTCACGGGCACAAGGTTAAACGCCAATTAAAGAAAATAAATGCCGGAACAAACACTCGGCAAGTAACGGTTCAAGTTTATTTTTAGCGAACAGGCCAGCAGCGAACTAATGAACCTGAGCTTGCGCAGCCATTTCCGATCACTTTGCCACTGAATTTTGATCTTATCAAAACCAGCATGTCTTCCACCCAGCTGACAAATAGGTCACTTGGCATGACCGCATGCAACAACGCAGCTACAGCGCGAACCGCCATTGTGATTCGTTGAGGGAGTACGCTTTGAGCAGAATGCCTCGAACTTGGGTTAATCTATCAAGTTGGAGGTAATGCGCTTTGAATCAAACGGCTCGACTTCCGAAAGTCAGTTAACAGGATTGCCAACATGCCTTCATATACGAAAGCCAGACCTAGTCCTCAAAAAGCCAAAATAAGTCAGATAGCAGTCATAAAGCATACACATATGAAACATGCATAACCAAATACAAAATAGATATAAAAACTCGTCAGAAACATCAATGTAATGCAATTCCAATATTCGGAAGAATTTTCTTCCTCCTTGATTACAGTGACGTACATCTATTTCTTATTCAATACATCGACCATTTTTAAGGCAACAGAAGAATCTTTGCAATATTCATTGCACCCTGCGTGGTCATAGACTCTCGTCAGAAGAGATCTGTAATGAATCTGCAGCTCAGACACTGCTTTGTCAGAGTCAAGCCTTTCCGACAGAAAAAGGCCAAATTTTGTCTGTTACTTTATTTTCAAAAAAATACAAGTGCGTTAAAAAAGCCAGAATTTCAAAATCTGGCTTCAAAAAGGCCACGTTGGCAACCCTGCCGAGTAATGAGACTTGTTGCGCTCATTAAGCCCAGCTGCAATCGCGGTGCTTAGAATTAAGTTTCCGCGGAAAATAAAACAATCTGACTCGAGCAGCGCGTGAAGCTTCCGGAACATTTGTGTAGGACCGGCCTTGTATTGAGTTTATTGCAAGCGCAGAGATGCAATAAACACTACACCTGATAAGGAGAGGCTATGTTTGCACTATCACGTTTCTTAACGGAACGTGGCTGACGATGTTGTTGGTCCCATTTTCCACGTGAAACTCCTGAAAAAATATTGTGGAAGTAAAATCTGCGGTATGCATGTAGCACTATAATTTTCTGCAAGTAGATTCTTTATCTGTAGCTGATACGCGTTTTAGTTGTTAGGAATTCAAAATGAAATAAAATACAATACCCAAATTCATGAAAAAACGTAAAGAACAATCTGAACTTCTATGCAGTTCAAGCGGGATATTCTTGATGCAATCGGAGGAATTGAACAGATAGGAGGTGACGGTGAAGCAAGTCCAGCAATAAAATATCTCGCAAGACAATCGTTTACTGTCGAAAATGGTGAGTGATATAGTTATGGATTGTATTTTCAAGTAACTACAATGAGGGTACTTCCATAAGCCTTTACGTGAGTAGCAGTGATTGTATTGTTGCATAGGTAGAGCTCCACGCCAATTCATGAATATTCTAAAATTGATCTTCTGGAAATACCAGTATCAAACGTATTAATCAGGCGAAGACTGGACAGTTTTCTACAAAAACGAACAACGTTATTTGGATCGCAAATCTTCTAAAATATTTTTCGTTGTTGTTTTGCTGATTCGATCATCTGCAACGATTTATCAGAAATGATACACTTGGTGCTCGTGTTTGCTTTTAATAAGTCCACAACTACAACAATTTCATGTTTGATAACTCACCACTTAACTCAGCACCCACACGCGGTTTCTAAAGGTTTGCGGGAAGACGCTCCGCTGGTGACGATCTTCATTACTGACGGTAGCAGAGACAACAAAGAAAGGTGGATTGATGCCGTTGAGGAGTTGCAGTTTTCTGGTGCTACGGTGTTTGCGGTAAGTCGCATAGTCATTGACCTCTCTTCCCGCCACTCTTGCTCGGTACAATAGAGACATACATGAATGAGAAAGAAATGAAACACTTCTTTCTTAATATTTTTGAGTTTGGCAAATAAACGAGCTGGGAACTGTTTTTTTCCTCATGGTGACAAAAAAGATTAGTTTAAATCAGTTTTGCAGCGTTGTAAAAAATCCATTTGAGCTTAAGTTTTATGGCGTTATTCAGAGTTGACCTTCCTGAAAAAACGGTTGTGCTACTGCACTTGCTGACGTTTTACCGGCTTCTGTTACTGGCAAATAGGCCAATGTTGCTAGAATGGTCTTGGTGACAAACTAATACGCCACATGAGACGAATGAGACTTTGAAAGAAAAAAGCACTCATTTGTAGCAGAACACAATAGCCTCAGGCTTTGTTTTCGTTGCGATGTCGGCAACAACGTTTGATTTCATTTAAAAATATAACAAAAAATCGCGTTTGCCATGTTGTTTCCCATCCCTGTGAGATTCACTGCATAGTGTAGCAGCCACAATGCTGAGTCGCCCTGAGCCAACTAAATCGAGAGTCGAACCCCAAACCTCGGCCTAACAGCAATAGAATTTCCCAATTCGACTAGGCAGTGGTCCATTGCTGTTACGAATTCAACGTTATATGTGACGCAATCAAGTCGACACAATAGGCTAATCGCTAAGAGGACTTGATTCGGAGAATGGCAAGTGAGAGTAAAAACAGCAACGAAGTGTTATTTCGCAGAAGGCTGATGATTTGAGCAGTTCGGAAAGCGACATATTTTATTTTTTTAGCTTGTGTAACCCAATCCTATCGTGTAGCCACGCGACTAGGCTATAACGTTTTGCATAATTTGATGTTCTTCGTATGTTGACAAAAAGAGCATCCGTCATCATTTTTGCTTGACAATGGGCGAGATGGAAAGGTTAAGAACGATCAGTGAATGAAAGTTGTGCTAATCGTATAACGTTTTGCATATTTTGGGTGCTTATAGCTTTTGCATTTTATTTTTGCTTACTAAAGGTGTGTTGTGATCAAAATAACGTTGCTGAGACTCAGCATTTTTAGTTTAGCAGCACTTTAATCCTTGGTGTTGTTATCTCTCTTCACGGTATATGAAAGTTTGGTATGTATTTCATCCACGGTGGGGAGTCTCAAGAAGGCTAGTGGAGAAACTAAAATTAAGTGCGAAAATTAATCAGCTTAACTGTCGGTGACATCAAGAAACTGTACTGTAGAACGGACTAGCAGTAACAAAAAAAGCCAAAAAACAAGAAAATGCTTACTGTGTCGATGACATATCAAACAGTAAATATAACTCCCGAAAAACGCTTGTTGAGATTCATGCCTGTTGCCACGGGGGAACATTCGGGGCATTTACACCCCAAATTTTTGTGCCCCCCAAAGTTTGTTATGCCCAGAAAAGTTTGTTTTAAACCTACACTAAAAACAAAAATCTTGCTCACCTAAATTTGTATTTTGACCTCCAAATCTTGAAACCTGGCTATGGACCTGTAAAAACTTACAGTTAGCTTATTATTTTTATGTGGGTTTGCCATAAATTTTTTGATCTGAATCGCACGCAACAAAGCACTGTCTGCAGCACAGAAATGAAAATGCAGAGATTGCAGCAGAAGTAATGTTAAATAAATGTTTTTAACTCAAGGTGGTTAGTCTTTCGTTAACCTTGAAGAAAACAGCGTGAAGCGTTTCAAACATTCATTTAAAAAATTACTTTTCTGGTGTACTACAGTGGTGTACGCTGTTTTAATTGCGTTACATTCTTTATTACGTTGCCTCAAAAAAGCGAATGAAATGATGTGAACAGTTGTTGTCCATCGTGCTCTTTAGCTTTCCACCTGTCATCTGTCAGTAATGAACCTCAAGCAGGTCTAATCAAAAACACTTCATTCTCGTATCAAAATTGCAACTCTGCTCATTTTGATAGGGAAATTCGGAGTTGCAGCCATTTTAAAAATGCGCCAAATGAATGTGTGTAGAAAAAAAATACATTGCATCAAATTTCACATTGTTTCCGCACTAAATTTCTTTACACAATCTTGTTTTTAATGTCCTCCAACAGGTTGGAATAGGTAATGGAGTGACCCACGGGAAGCTCCGCACGATAGCTTCTCTACCTGCTTATCAACACATTTACACTATTCCAACATTCAGCAGACTTCCTGGAGTTAGGAGCCATGTAATTCAGAACATTTGTCGCCATCTGAATCCCAGTAAGTATCTGTGGATATTATTTTGAAGTATCCGTGTTTCAATCGCTGTTCGAGTGTGCAGACTCACAAATGCGATGAAAAGGCTGGTTGCCATGGTCGACATGTTGCTGGTTGCCATGGTCGACATGTTGCAAAACGTGGCTGGTGCCTGAACAAAGATTTACGCAGGGCTCCCACAATTGTTGACTAGAAATTCCCTAATAGTTTTCCTAAAATTCCCCAAATTTCACAGGAATTCCCTAAATTTTGCACTGAGCACCACATTGCTTTAATCTCTTTTTAGCACTTTTTCAGTAGCTTTTTACAGTTTTAGAAAGCAGCATAGCGTGTTATATTTGCACATTTGCTGATGTATGATAACTTCGGAGTTTAATTCGTGGCTGTTAAAATCTGACTGTTAACGCAAAAACTGCTGTTAAGCTCCCACATATTTACATTTTGCTTAAATTTGCTTAAACTGCTTTGGCCCACCATGGCCTATGAGAGGAGAATACAAGAGGTACATCATATCCGGGCCCGGTAGGTACTGAGGCCTGGGAGGATGAAAGCACACATGCTAATTTTTCTGTAATCAAGCCCAAAATTGTTGCTAGTGTAAGGCAGTTGCCAGTATAACAATTAATTTATTTATAAATATTAGTATGATAACGGTTTTATCTATATTGAGATTACTATACAAACAAGCTATACAAGTTTCTACGAGGGCTCCAAAAGTTAGGGGGACCTGGTATCGATTTTTGTACACCCTAGTAAAATTTCTCTCAGAGGCCCTGCGGCCCACTCCTACCTTACGAAATTTCTTCGATGGTCAATAGTTCCGGACAAATAGGCTAAGCACAATATCCCTGTCTGGAGACTAAGAAAGAGAACCTTAGTTAATAGTTGATCCTTAGAACATCGACAGTTAGTATCCTTACCGCACCAGTTGAGCAAAAATGTTAATTCATGAAAGAAGAGATTGGTTAGTCTTGTTTAGCACTAGCTTTTTCTGTCCAAATTTGGCATGTTAATTGTACAAGGTTTTGTTATGGTCCTCATTGTCAAAAATGAAAATACAGGTGTGAGAATTTAGGAGCTGTTTGCAGTTAAGATGTACATACCAAGCAGTTTTACTAGGTTGCAAAATGCCAATATCAAGCCAGGCAACTTAAATTTGTCAGGCCTTGATCACCTCCTGAGATCCATAGTTGAATATGGCGATAATATCACGAGGATCTTTCCAAATCTTCGAATTTCGTTGCAAATAGTGCTGACGATGACAGACTCTATTTCAAGGTGCAAGTGACTTTTGATTAAAGTGAAACTGATCTTATTATACCTTTGATCTTCTAAGAACCAAGGGCAGATTACGTGATCTAGCTTTGATTAGTATAGAAAGTGAAAAAAACACAGAAAGTTGACTTTGCTCAATCACAGATGAATTTTCTTCGATGAAGGCATGGAAGTGTTGCTTTGATTAACATGTTGTGTTATTTAAATACGAGAAGGCTTAATATATTGATGTTTTGACGGAATTGTTTTCTTCCGACACACATAATACATCAATTGCATTAAGTAATTTATTGTACCATCCAAATTAAATGTGTTTTCATCTTTTAAAAAGTTGTCGTTTGCAGTTGCAACATTTTGGTGATTCTTTTGCAAATTTGGTCAGAGAGTAATATGTATAATTACGATAACGTTATTATTTGAATGTTTTGATAATCTTATATAGTAAAGATAAATGAGTATAGAATACAGTATGATCCTTGCGGATAAGTTCCGAAGCACAAGAACTGCAAAACAGCCGAATCTGCTCACGAAGTATTTTGCAGTGAAATCGATTGCATGTCAAGCACCTGTAATTATAAACAAAAACTTACAGGTGAAATGCTGAAAGCTAAAGAAATGTGCTAAACTTTGCACTGCACCTTACGGATAATTTATAATTTTATTTGCTGAAAACCTTGAAAGCAAAAAATGTATTATTTTCTGTTTTAAAACATTTATGTTCTTCATAGTTTATCTTGTGATTTAGTAAAGGTTATGCATAAATTTAATATTTGAAATATTGAAAAAGTCGTACAACCAAACTTGCCATGGGCGCAATTTTGCACAGATATGCCACTGCATGTTAGAAGAACAGTGTCTGCAAATTATGAAATAGGTTTGTTACTGAATTTGTCTGAAACAATGATCATATTAAACTACGTTTTCCAACACATACCAACACCTACAGTCATGGGCGTCCGCAGGAATTTTTCCAGGGGGAGGCAACGTCGACATTTTGCTTATCTATTTCAGTTTGTTAGCGATGCAACGCAAATGGACGTGCAAAAAAATGTCCAATGTTACGGCAACAGTTACATACAGTGTTTGTCCTATAAGAACATTTCACACTGAAAAAATGTTTGTTTCAGTGAGAATGGATATATTAACACTGAGTTAGCAGAGTTCTAAACGAATTACAAGCTTTGTGAATAGAATATGCAGAAAATCTTATCAAAAAATGCATATTTAATTCAAATAGCTTATCCTTGTTTTCGTCTTTTTCCAATGTTTTGGAAGGTTGCAAGTGCGCGAAAATGAGATTTCACTGTGCAAATGGTCTTGTGGTACTGCGCAGTTTTGCACTTTAGAGGCAGGTGCGGGTCCAGCTAGTAACGTTATGGTGGGATACTTCAGTGGTAGTCAGTTTTATAACGGCTTCGCTACTGCAGGAAAAGATGATGTATACTTCATTACACTGCTGTGGCAAAACAATGGACGACATAATGGCCTTATCAGCCAACAATAAGACAATTCGAACGTGATGAAAGCCTTATTCGGAATTGGTTTTGATATGTTATTTTCTGATTTGTACAAAACCATGGTGAATAAAGTTACTTTCTTAGATTTTAGGGTGGGCGATCGCCCCTCCCCCTGAATCCGCTTCTGTTTAGAGTGAGCATTGGTTCCAAAAATGCACTTTTTTGGCAGCAATACTTCTTTTTCACGCATGCTTCTTTCAGGCACGTAACCAGATTGGGCCACCAACGGGTGCGAAGGGTTTTCTGATAGGGGCAAAAATTTTTTGAACTATGTCCAATAGTTTTTAATTTTGTCCAACACGTTTTTACAGGGGAGACGAAAAATTTTCCAAGGGGGTTTCTCCCCCCTTGCGCACCTGGTAACGGTTCTGGCTTCTTTACACATAGTATAAACCAGGGGGGGCGACCTTGTTCAATGGAAGAGTTATTTGCAGAAAACCAAAAACATCGACTAGTCGGAAAATCAGTTTGTAGTGTCAATACAAACACTGTAAAGAAAGCAAGTTTTACATTAAATGATGTATAGTCATTGTCAATATTAAATTTTTTATTGATTTTCTAGTCCCCGAAAATCTGGACAGTACGTTGCTAGATGTGCAAATTATTTCTCCCAAGTGTTCATTTTCATTGTTGCACAATGGTTTGATTTTACGAACTTCATTACAGAGAAACAAAATTCACAGCAATATGTCGTGCTGTATACAAAAATACGTTGTACACTGGTCTTTTATATTCTGGTTATTTACTTTCTGGCAGGAACGTAACGAGGGGGACAAAAGGGGCACAATTCTCCGGTCGCCGAATCACTGTGGGGGGCGCCGAATGACTGCGGAGGGCGCCGCAAAGTCCCAACAATATCACAAGTACTTTATTCAAGATAGTACATCTGCTTTCGAAAGATCTCAGGTTCAAACGTGGGGGTGCCAAACTTGCTGCTTGCCCCGGGCTCCACTTAACCTCGTTACGCCCCTACTTTCTGGAACCTGTTGCCAGAAATTAACTGTAGAGTGGCATTGATAAAAGTTTTTTAGAGCCAGATTTTTTTGCATTTCGGCCAGTTTAATTTCTGCAGCAGTCAAGTGTGCGACAAACGGTTGGTGATACAACCGGACAGCCATCATAGACTACATTAACACTGAATGAATTTACAAGGAACGCAAAGCATGGTTTTAACTCTTGGAAATGCTCAAATCTGGCTTGGAACTCCTCCAATAGTCTTGAAATTTATTTTAGTATTTTTCCACTTCGTGGTCTGCAATCGCCTCTTCGCGAAAAGCATTCGTTCTCATTCTGCCATTGGAAGAATGACAGAATGCTTTTTACAATACGTGTCTTTGAAAAATTTTAATTCTCCTCTGGGAACTTAAGGAGCCTAACTAAAGCTTTAGCCTTTACGTTCACTGCCGTTGTTATCAAATCGCGCAGACTCCCTGGTGACTAACTTCACGAACTTGTGTAAACACTTTGATAAATGAAACAAACGTTAAATATGGGGTAACAACTCTCTTTCAATTTGAAAAATTGCTATTTATGTAGAAGAGCCACACAAAATATGTCGGCGAGCCGCGGTTCGCCCACCATTGGTGTAAAACTACTTGTCTTTCCGCTACCACCAGTCACTGCCTCGCAGCATTACCTGCCAAGACGTCTGCATTCAATATGCGGCAAAATGCCTACCTCGTAACTTGAAGTGCATCTTCGAAGATTTGTTGCCACGTTATTGTTGTGCAACAACAAAGACCAATAGTAGAACAATTCACTCCAGCGTTTCGCAACCTGTCTCTACAGGCAGAGAACCGAATTTAGTGAACTGCAAGCTCATCACTGCATGATAGGCTACCAGAAGAGTGAACCTGACTCTTTTGTAGTGCAAGTGTCATATCGGCAAACAACCTGTTATTGCAAGAATTAACCCAACTGATCAGAATTAAAATGCTGATTTCACGTTTTCTAGAAATTTCTGCTTCTTTAGTTCCAATTTCCAGCGGACGCCCATGCCTACAGTTCATACCACAATAAAATATAATTTTTACAAAGGTGAAGCACTATTAAGCTCTACCTTTTTTTCAAACATGATTAGGGGCTACTTTTGACGCACAGTTTACTGATGGTAACAATGTATAGGTAGCGCTTTAGATTTCTAATCAGGAAACATACTACTTTAATGAAATTGTGTGCTAGCCTAGGTCCATTGATTGTCTGGGATTGACAGTAAATCACAACCTGATTTTCACATCAGATGGAAACGTGTGACCACAAATTTTAAATTTTATCCCAAAAAATGCAATTTCCCAAAAAAATCCCTAGATTTATCAAATCCCCAGATTTTCCCCAAAGGTTTTTGAAATTCCCAATCTAGAGACAAATTCCGCAAAAGTGGAAACCCTGGACTTACGTCTGGAAGAAACAACAGGGATAGGAGGGCCTACCGAATAAAGTAGGAGGCCCTGGTGAACAAGGATGTAAGAAAAACCTTTGCCGAGAGCGTACTGCAATTATTCTGAGAGCTTCCGGAATGCACAGTGGACGCAGATGAAACTTGGCGGCTCTTCAAATGGCTGTCATTTCATTAACTGCTCGTTTTTGTGTGCGGAAGCGACTTGGTATGGTGAATAATGGGAAAAACGATCCCTCTGTGTGATACCAGGAGGTGAAAGATGCTACTCGAGAAAGGAAATTGGCTTAAGACTCTGATTTAGAACGAAGGTGCATTTTCTTTGCATTCGCGACGCGCTGATACGCGAAACACCACAGTCCACTTGGTAAAACAGTCAAAAAGGCGAACGAGATTCCAATTACTGCAAGCCAACAAGTGTTCTTGCAAACGATCCGGCGTCTCCGATACATCAAACACCAAAATTAATGCGTACGTCCTGGGCAGATGGAGGGAGATTTAAAAGATTGTTTAAACCCAGTCGCTCTCATACCATCAGACACAGGAGGTCCACTCAGGAAAGGAAAATACCGTCACTACGACCGAATTCTTTCTGCAAAACACTGAAGGCTGGGAAGGCTCCATGTTGTGTTGAAATCCGACCTCAAATGTTCAAAGTGTTGCATTCCTGCTCAGAAGCTTGTGTCCGTGCCGGAGGATTTAGATCACAACAGTTCGCCGTGCGTGCTGGTCACTGACAAGGGTGGGTGATGTCATTACTCCTGTTCAAATCTACATAAATTGGATAGATAGTCACAGCCTAGTCGACGAGGGTGTCACTGTTGGTTGGAAGCTGAAAGATCAACCGTTTGGTTTATGCAGACGACTTGTTGCTGATTGTGCCGTATGAACAGGTCCTTCAACATGCACTTGAACGGTTTGAAGCTACCTGCTGTGAATATTGGCACAAAATTGACCGAGGTATTATGACTCTTCAGAATCTCGAGTCGCTGTATGCTATAAATAGCAGCAAGCCACTGCAGCAGGTCGAGACGTTCAAGTACGTGGTTGTGGTATTAACGAGTGAAAGAAGACGAAACAAGGGATTTATACGCGGATTGGCTAAGCAAACATGCGTGATGTTTATCATTCCGTGGTCACAAAATTGGAGCTTTCAAACGTAGCGTCCAGTTTTTAAATCGATCTTTGCTCCAATCCTCACCTGTGGTCATGAGCTTTGGGTGATGAGATGACCGAAAGAGTGCTATACGCACAAGCGACAAATAGGGATTTTTGCGAAGCGTTCACAGTGCGACTCTTAGCGAGAAAGTGCGCAACTGTGAAATTCGTAAAGCTCTTTTAATGTCAAGCCACTTCTCTCCTGTATAGAGATACCTCTGCTGCAGTCTTTCGGTCACGTGACGAGAATGGCCCATGGAAGCTTGGCGAGGTGAATCCTATTGTCTACACCCACGGAAATCCAACCCAAGGGCCAGGTAGCGTGATTACATCTATGACCTGGCTTGATCCTGTCTTAGTGTGGAGCCAAGCAGAACAGTCATAGGTTGCTACGAACCGTGAGGTATTTCAAGACCTAAGTTTGTTGCCCCTGCAACCCTCCCGAGAAGGAAAGCGAGTGTGAAATAGGTGTGAGATTTTTTTTCAGCAGAGAATATTTGATTGTTACAAACATGCAGACGCAGTTTGCCCTAACTTAGTTCGTTACATCCCATTAAATTTATTCTCTTTAAAGTCTTTCAATTTTCTTCTTGAACACGTATTCATCTAGTACAAGCCCAGTACTTCAAATGTTAACACCTTGCCACCATACATATATCTTCCTGTGATTCGCCAAAAAGTATGTAGACTACTTTTAGTGCTTGCAGAAAAGCTTGAAAAGTGATTTAGTAAGATCATTTAAAAAAAAATTTTCAAACAACGACACTTTAATCTAACTTCTAATAATTTGAAAATGATGCCTTTGCTGCCTAGTTTTTCAGGAAATTGCCGAAGTTGCCAGCAATGATATCTGAAAAGTTTTTAAAATGTATAAGCAAAAACCAATGATTTGACTGAAACTATGTGGGGCGTATTACAAATAGCTATTTTCATCGTCAAAGAAATTCAGTGAGTGGATTTTGCCTTGCTGATAACATGAGGCAACACGTTGAAGTTTACTCTACAATTACAAACGTTTGATGAAATTCTAGGTTTGGAGTTTTCATGTTTTGCTCAAGACGTCGTAATTAAGGTATTTTATTTGTCTGCGCTATACCGGATACGGGCTTCAAAGTCTTTCACGGCTGCATTGATATGCAGCCTGGTTATTTTTCGTTCTGTAATGAGGACGCACTTTTTAAATGCGAATAATGTGGTATTGCAATGTGTGTTGCGTAGGACCGAACGCCGATGAACCATTGTATACCCCGACATGGTTAAACAATAACTAGGTTTGGCAGCATCAGATAAAGATTTGACAAATTGGGGTATGCTGCTGATATAACGGGCGCTTACATGTTATGGTTCAAAGAACTTTGACAAGCAAGCTTTACTGGGATTGGGAAATAACACGCAAAGTCAACACCTGGCTTTGTTTGGCTTTATTGGTGAATCTGAAACTGCTATTCTGCTAAATTCGAAACTTTTAGCATAACTCTCTTCTGTCAAAACGAACCACAGCTGACGACTTTCGAGTGTACTTTCAAGTAATTTTCATTAACACCTCTACCTGCAGGCATAACCTTGGGTTTCAAACCCGAGGCTTTTAAAGCAGACCGTCCTGAGCAGACCGTTCAACTTTCTACACTAAACACCCAGATGAGACAAGAAGCATTTGCATTATAGTCTTGCGAGCCAGTCCATGATTTAAGCTATGTGCCAGTTTGTTTTTAACTACTTTTAAAGCTTGTCACAATTTACAAGAGTATTTATGTGAGTTTTGACTACTCTTTACGGAAGAGTTTAGAAGTGGGTCGCAGCATCTTTCATAGGGTCTAGGGATCAGTAGGTCAACCTTCTGAAAAGAACCTATATCGACTAGTTTCATTTTTGACCGGGGTGGGTCAAGGCGCTATTTGTCTGCATTCAGAAAAGCACATGCAGCCACTGATACAAGTATTCCTATTTAAGTAAAGTCTGTCCGCAATTTGCTAAATATAGTTAATACAATCTGAGTCTTGAAACGGTTGAAATGTGAAAATCGAGTCTGTTTGGTGGAACATGCTATGAAGAAAGATCTTGATTTTTCTTTTCGAATTAAAATATGACAAAACATGAAATTGATTAAAACTTATGTTTGCTTTTTATCATTTCATTTTCAAGAATGCCCTTCCCTGGCTCTCGATCTCCAGTTTCTGATTCATGCTTCGGTTCCATCTTCCCCCGGTGATAACGACGGTGTATTGGATGTCAAAAAGTACGACGTTTTCTTCACCAACGCTTTGATAAAGACGTGGCTGAAAAGGATGGCTGACAGTTTCTTCATAGGCCGACACTACACGCAAGTCGCGGTTACTATATGTGGCGAGAGTCAACGAGAGGAAATCAGTTTTGACAAGTTACTAAGTAAAGGTAAGATTTGAGTAAATATTTTTTCAGAAAATTTCCAAAGCACTTCCGGTCAAGGATTAGAGTCACGGTGTTGCCCAGTCATGTGTAGACCACACTTCGCACCCCTCAAAGACCCAAGGAATGGTGTGGCCAATGCGTAGGGTCAAGATTTACCTGTAGGGTTCTAAGAGGGGAGAAATATTCCCCAGTTGCCTATCGGTTACCCACACCTGGACGGATTATCTTACCTGGCTGAAAATCTCAGTTTGCTCTTTCAAAGATAATATTTGAGACATAACTTTAGCAATTCCAGGGGTCATCGCTTCGGGTCAGAATAGACTTAGGATTAAAAATGTCTAAAAGGCATTTCAGTTTCATTAAAACTTCAGAACTCGGGAAATGCAGCCCAACCACCGGTTGCAGTTTATCGTCATGCTCAGGATCAATGGTAATCGATTCATTTGGCACACAGCTCCATACGGAAATATGAATTCTGTTGTCGCATCCTATTTGATATTTACGCCATGTCTTTTACACCTCTCTAACTAATTTTATAAGCAAGTGCTTCAAATAGCATCTAGCTTTACTCTTGCATCCGACACGGCTTACTCGCACAATCCCTTAGGGCGTAAGTAATCGTGAAGCACTGATTCAGCCTGAGCTGTAAGAAGAAAATAAGGAATACAGCACGCCATCCAGCATGGGGGCTGTAAACTTTCAATGTTAAATCTGGCATCAAGTAAGGTATAATCATGGGCACATGTCCTGACATAGGTGTCGGAAGAATTTTGTCCAGGGAAGGGTACTAGGGGATTTTTCCAAATTTTTTTCAGTGGGGGGGCAAAAGTGGTGAAATCTCTTTTTCCCACTCAAAACTAAAAAACAACCTTTTTTGCTGAAAATTTCAAAATCCAGGAGCGGCCTTGGCCCCCCTGCCCCTCCTTCCGACGCCCATGTGTGCTGATTGCATTTTTTCTAACAATCAACGCCCATACTGCGCATTGATCCAATGTGAAACACAAACGTAATAAACTTGAACCACGGAAATTCGCAAGAAGCGAATGCTGAACAGGAATGCTCTACATTTTTTCTGATATGCGTTGAAAATTTGCAACAGTTGAAGTAAACTCTCACCAAAAGCTTTATTTTTCCATAGAAAACCTTTTGCTTTAGATTCAAACAATATACTGTACAGTATTTTCTTTATATCACGCAGAACAAACGTTTTATTATAGCGTATAGCACTTTGCCGTGCAGCTGAAAACACTGGAAAGTTCGGTAGAAACCCTTTCTCTTTTTAGTCGTTCATTCCCAAACATTCACGTTGAACTGAGAAGTTTAAAAAGTCGACAAAAGCGCTTAAGATTAAAACGTATGCAGAAACGTTCAATTCTTGTGGTCCGTTGTGGGGACCTCTAAGAGAGAAAATGGCGAAAGTTGTTTTCAGATAGAGCATGGTTGCCCATCACTGCTTTATGGGTTTCATGTTTTCAGTATGGAAAAATAACAATACGCCTTGTTCGCTCAATGTGAGCAATTATTTGAAATCGGAAGATAGTTCGATGAACGCAAGAGCTTTTCTCTCACTGCGGTCAACAATCAGCTGCTAGCAGTGTAAACAATGCATCGAATATGGTGTGTTTGTAGAACAGCTCATTCTGAATATATAGCCTTTCGTATTCTATGAATAACTAGAAATTTTAAACCCACAGGGTATTAGTAATACTGTTTAAAAAAAATCAGATCAGCAAATAACAACGTTTGTATTTATTTATTGAAATACACTATCTTACAGTGTTACCTTATAATGTATGATTGTGTTAATGCGTTTACAAATATATACGTCACTACAGTTGTTACATTTATAAATTGTTGCGCTACTGACGTATTCGCTATAGGAGACCGTATACGTTGAGAGACTGAGGGATTTGAGTCGGATTTCTAGCAACTTGGACATTACTGCTGTGTTGTACTTCGAAGTCTCAAAGGTTGATACACAAATTTTTACTTTTGTAGAGTAGCATCCCGCTATCAGTTCTAATTGGGTCACGCAATTGCTAGCACCGGCCCTGTGTGGCTGTAAAATAAGTTAACTATACGTTTTTTCGTAATTTTTGAGGAACTTTTCTTGAAGATTTACCTTGTTGGAGCACTTCATGAAATGTTGCTCACCTTTTTAAATCGTTGCAGCCGCCAGAGGCGTGCACTCATCGGCTCAGCTGAGGAGGCGTTAATTCACAGCGGTATGCAAATAGTTTACCTACAAACTATCTCTTATGCTTTATCTATCCCTTAGAAAGATGTATTTTTATGAAGACAGTATTTTTTATGAAGACACAATTCCAAAATTACAGATTTCGCGGCATGTAATACGCTTTTTTCACGATGTAGCAGCAAAAAATATTTGAATGAAGTTTGGTGAAAAAGAGCATTTTTCCAAAATATTTGAGCAGTAGAAGTTTTAACAATTTGATTGTTTTTTTCCGCTATTAATGCAGCCACTGAGACCAAACGCATGAAGTTCGTGCTTGCTGTTAATATTTTAATCATTCTGTGTATCCAACGTCACACTGTTGTGCCTCAAAAATTTAGATATAAAACATCAAAGAATTTGGATTGTTTTGGGTGTTAGTACAATTTTTACAAAAATCTTTGTGATTTCATGTTAATATTTTTGCAAAACGTGAAACTTGTTAAAGAACAGGTATAGAATCTTTGGTACACGAAAAGCGGAAGTGCTAAATAGCCTTATAATAAATACTACGGCCAAAGCAAACGATACAACTGACATCTTGCAAACGT
>JGI24021J15306_10000128_pt1 | contig 40397 bp, 24 predicted proteins | sample Ectturendosymbi1_FD_15306 | JGI IMG/M metagenome (IMG submission 15306)
CGAGAGGCGACGTCTGGTCGCGTTGGCGATACCGATTGCTGGACATGTGAGACCGGTACAAATCGTCGTTCATATCCATGCGACCTACAAAATACGTGCAATCAAATTAGTGACAAGGCAGTAAAAATCAGTTTCATTTTTGATAAAGTTATTAGAAACTAATCGTGTCAATGCAGTACAACGTATTTCATTCAGGAAAACAAACGAGGCTTACCGGGGGAGTCAAAGTTCGAGGGAGCTAAATCTTCTGCTTTCGATGTAGAGGCAACCACTGCTGCAGCAGCAGCTTGCCTGAAACCGGCCCAAAAAGCGGCAGTTGCTGCCGCGTTTCTCGCTCGCTCCTCGTCATTCATACCAGCTGCTGAAAGCGCAGCAGCAGCGGCGACAGCCGCAGATGTGGGGTCAAAACCAAGAGCAGAAACGTCATCTACGGACCGAACGCCGGGATGCATTACGGCACGCGAATCTTGTGCGGCTTCTTTCAGTCGCCATGTTTCACCCGTCGCACCTGAAAAAAATCGTCCCTGGTACTCTCGTGTTTTTGAGTTATTGAGCGGTCGTCTTTGCTCCGGTATCGCTTCTACATTGGAATTTCGGCGTTGCATAAGCGGCAATTGCTCGGCCGTTTTAATGTCTTGCTGCCGTTGGAGGTAATAACGATAGTTGTCTTCGCTGATTTCCGGTCGACTCACGACCATAGAAGGAGGAGAGTTGGACAGAGTGGGAGACGGGGGTTCCACGTCGTCATCTTCATTTTCTGCCAAAACTGAATTGCCATCGTTATTCGACAGCCGCTCCATTTTGACTCGAAATGGAATCTTCGTTTCCGTTTTGATTATTTCAGGAAATGACACAAACTTGTAGACGAACTTTTGGCCGTTGACTTTTTTAATGATGTTCTGAAGATAAAAAAGGATACGTGAATGCTTAAGCCTGTAGTGAAACAACAGGACATACAAATTGACATTGTAAAAACCATATATCTAATTATATGTAAAGAAACCGTACGCAAAACTTTTTTCTATTTTTTTTGAGATTGTAAATTTTTACTGGTAAAATGATATTGTTTGTAAAAAGTGTGGTTATTGATAAAACCGGACACGCTCTGAATGCACCAATAAACGTTTGCTATCAAGAACGTAGCCAGCCAAATATGAAGCCATTTCGGTGCCAACTGTCAACTTAGTGGAATCTGAGTTTGCCGGAGGCGGCCGCTTGAAATATTGGGGTCCGTTCAGCTGTCAAAAAAGCGCTTCATATTTGCCTGCGCTTCGAAAGAGATACTAGAAGGTACATATAAGGGCAAGAAACTATAAGCGACAGCTGCTTACGTCACTATTTTTGTTTCCTGTTGCCCCCGGGCCGCTTGTGCGTGCAACGTTTACTCCCCAGTCGAAGTTACGGCCGATTACAGCCGCGAGCATTCGCCGTCAGCGGCAGATGAACCACGAATTTGGTATAAATGGTGAACCATAGGACATTTCGGATGAGGTTTACGATAAATACGGTCGAGTGGGTGAAGTCTATTAGCCAGAACAATCGGGAGCAGGAAACCGGACGCAAATTCGCAGCGAAGCGTCACTTCGTCAGCGATGACGCGCGGTGTTTTGAGTTACCGGGTCTAAGCACACATGCCCTGTGACACTCTGCGCCTCCTGTCGACTTTAAAGGATGGTGGCGAACTATCCCGTACCCCATACGACAGTTTGCGTTTCCTGTGGACGTCGGTAATTATGTCAAGCTTCTTTTCCGGGTAACAGTGTTTTTCACAGCTACTTTTCGTGGTCAATGTGCAAATTAAGGTTCATTTCGATTATGGAGCAAAAGTTCTCGACTTGAATATTTTTTCTAACATACCGTGTCGAAGCATGTTTTTACTAGAATATATAAACGCCATAAGGGATGTTAGTTTCAAAAATAGAGATTGCTGAACATATCTAGTATAGAGGTCGCTGCTTTAACTGCGGTTGTAATTTAGGTATAGCTCGAAGCTTCGGCCAATACGACCGTGTAGCGCAAGCGTCAAATCTTTTGTCGCCATCCCCGCTTTTATATGCCACTCTGACGACAGCAATCTCTATCCGCAACCGCGTATCCTGAGCGCGGCACTCGATGCGGCGTTCAAAGCAGACTGTTCACCCTTTGCTCTGCAACATTTATCTCGAAGGTGATGGCGCTGACAAGGTCGATCTTGCAGTTTTTGCGTTCTACCTGGAAGTGACGCACGCGCTCCACAGCGCGCACCGTGTTGTGCGCGAGCAGTTTCCGGTGAGGTAATGCCTGCTTGCTGTTATTCAGCTTGCAAAGGCGAAAACCACCCAAATAACTAACGAACGATTGTATATATGCATACAACCACGACTCGTTGATATGTGAGTGTCATTAGGACTTAGGCTAGTCCAGTGTCATTGAAACTTACACCGGTCGTTCGCTGATGTAACCCAACAGCCCAACGTTTGCGCAATTTTTTTCATAACTCTTCAGTTTGCAATATATACGTGCTCCCCATGCTTTTCCACGCAAAAGGTACGCAGGCGGGAGCATGAAGTTTGCGTGATATAAAGCGTTGCTCTTTAATGTAGCTTGCACGGTAACATGAAACAACACTGGAGCTGGGGATCAAGCTGTGTCCAAGCACAGGTTGAATCCCCTAGCGAGAGCAACAGCGTTTGCAGCAACGTGGAAACACAGGACCCGTGGGCAAATTTCACAATAACGGGCCACAAAACCACAGTAGGTATAATATTACAGGAAGTGAGCGAAAATCACGTGACAGTGGCGGAAACGGTGCACGACTCGATCGTATGGAGCACTGGGTGTGTTACTTCTTTGAGTTCCTCCTCGTGCGGGTGTTTAGAATCCGAGAAGCAGACGCGCAGTAAGGCGAAGCCAGCAGAATAAAACCGCAAGTCACGAACATACAACAAAAAGGTCCGACTCGGAAACAGCGAACCGAGCGAGGCGAAGGTGAACTGATAAAAACCGTCAAGGCACAATGTTGCTTTCGGTAGTTTCACTAGTATCACAAATACTCATTGCTTCTGGCGGACGCTTAAAACAATAAATATGGGAAACAACAGATTCACTGAGCGTTAAGACACATCTGCTGCTCATTAATCTCAACGTTTTACTGTACATTGTAACAACAAGCTTATTAGCAGAAAGAGCCTGTCAAAGTTGAAATTCTACAGAACAACCATTTCTAACAATCGATGCTCAAGAGATTGCTAGCCATGCGACACTGGAGATTTTCAGCAGTTTTTATATCCCGAAACAATCTCGAAATAAGGACGCAAGATTGAACTCAATCTCTTTTTTCCAATGCGATTCGCTTCTAATGACTTAGAATGGCAAAATTTGGAAAAACACATTTTGAAAATGAAAACAGTGTAATGCTGAAAAGCAAATAACACCAAAATATCCAGTAAACCCTCCTCAGAGATGAAAACGTATCTTAATATTACTTAATGTCCAGCAGTCAGATACAACAGGACGTATCGGAAATGTGTGAAAAATCTGCAAACGTAGCTTTTCTCAGAAAAAAAAGGAACGTTTTCAGAGGCATCAGCTTCTTATACCAACGTTAGTAACAAATCTACCTAATGAAAAGACGATGTACAAAAAATTAGGCAACAGCTGTGGCCTGGTCTTGTTTCTAATGCCGTGCAGGAGAACTGCATATCGGTGACATAGCTAGCAGCATTTTGTGTTAGAAGGCTGATTTAAATGATAACTAATGATACATTTATAACGAAAGTTGTTTGAGCAAGTTAAAACAGAAACTCATAAGGCTTAATTTTTGTTGATCGTTGTGACAAAAATTCTTAACACAACTTTTTCCAAGGTTCGAAAAAGCAGCGGAAGTGCTGCGAAAACCAGTAACTGCTATCTAGAGGCAAGTTGACATTAAGATTGATGTAAAAGTGTAAGTTTGAAAATGGTCAAATATGAAGATAACTCAGAAATGCCGCAAGACAACCAACACGCCCCGGACGTCCAGCGATACAACCTCATTCTAAAATGTTACACACCATTCCAAAATATTAAATAAGCTACAGCCATCAATTAACAGCAGCGTTGTTTTAATGGCAACCGATAGCGGCGACAAACCAATACACAAATATTAAAAACATGCTTGCTTTTGAAGAACGTAAGATGTAAATGCCTTAAGAATTTTCATGTTTTTTCATCATCCAACGACAGCTGGAAGCTGGAGTGAGGTGGGGTCAACTCAAGCAAAGAGAAGTCAGCAGCGTCATCACCTAATCCCACGTTAAACAACCTGACAAAGCTAAACTTGCAGAAAAATCTGAAAAATTTTGTAATTCTCGGATTTTCACTAAAAATTGGTGAAATTGCGGCAATAACATTATCTTTTCAAGCAAAAGCAACTTCAGGCTGAGATTTCCCGAGTTTACGAACACAGTGTTATTTCCTATTTGGTGGAAATGTAAAATGTGACCAAAATTTTTAATGAAATTTTTAACCACCGAACACTGCTAATCTCTAAAGCTACGAATGTATGCTTTTCGATTGAAACTACTTTATTGGAGTGACTGCGTTATAGACAATTAATTAGACTCTGAAATTACAATAGGCAATGTGCGTTCTCCTTTAGTAGATAAACGCTATTCCACTCAAGAGTTCTTACTTGCGCACAAAAATTTCCGTAAGTTTTCACGTGTTTCTTTCAGAAACCCATAACGGTTTTTGCAGGTATTATCAACAACCACCTGACAACTGGTTGCAAATACACCTCATTATGTGATCTTGAGTTATGTCTTTCGTCACTAGGGCGTTCATAAAACATGAGATGGTGTAACAAACTGTCATTAAGCGTTTTTTTCCGCACGCTAGAGTTTTAATCAATTAGTAAACGTTTGGACTGTACTTCAAACTGCGTTAAAGAATCGAATGCTTCTATTGACGACCACGCAAGATTTGCGGTAATGAGTTTCCACACATCTAAAAACATTTGTCTACTCCTATCTCATTCAAGCAACATGTTTCAGATTGTAGAAAGGCAAAACCTGTGGTGGACACAACAACGAAAGCTAATCGCTTTAGAGATACAAATTATTTTGGAAAAACATCTAAAGCAAGCACACAGTGAAATACTTATTCGCAATGCACCCAATGATTGTATTCAAGGTTTCTACGAAATCTTGAATACACATTTCCAGACCTTTTCCAGACTTATTCTGAGATTTTTCCATACTTAACTTTTCCGAATACCATACCCAATTCGAATACAGGCACTGGAATAGTTAACACGATGAAAGTAATATTATCAAACTTATCAAAAATACCAGAATACATGTCAAAAGATCAAGTCTGGAAAATTATTTCCTTTTTCCATAGGCTTATCCAGACAAAAAAATTACCAAACCTTTTTCCGTACTTTTCAAGACTCCGTAGGAACCCCGTATATAGGTAACAGATGCATTGTCATTGTCCGTTACAACGCAGCATTACGCTATTTTGACACCTCAGCTACTAAAAACTGATACTTTCCTTCTCACCAAAGCCGCGTACGCATGAGCCTTGCATATGTAGCATAAAAATTTCTTCAGAGACATTTTTGTGACTACAGTTGATAAAATAAACACAATCAGCAACATTTTCGGTGATCAAAAAGTGTTTGCGAGTTCCAAAAATTCAGTTTGTGGAAAAGAGACTCCTTCCAAAGCTTTCAGAACAGACCCCTTCCAAATTTCTTTCCACGCATATCAATTTTTACCACCACAAGCGAAAAAAATTTTGTGGGAAGTATGCGGTAAGCGAGTAAACCTACGATTGTCACTTTGGTAACTGGAAAATTAACTTTAAAACCTGGTATTGATATTTGATATTGGACGCTTTATGCACACCACAAGTTCCCAGTCTGATGTAAACACAATAAAAAGTAAGTTACCTTGTCGTAGTAGTAGCGTAACGCTCGACTAAGTTTGTCGTAATTCATGTTAGTCTTGTTCTTTCGCAAGCCCCATAAACGGGCAACCTCCTCCGAATTGTGAAGCTTAAATTCCCCATCAGTTGATGTCCAACTAATCAGGTGACTGTTCGCGTTGGGATCCATCAGAAGTTCAAGGAGAAATTGCCAAAGAGTCACGTTCATATCTAAAACTGCAAAAACATCACTCGTGTAATAAACCTAGGTGGGAATCCATCATAGGTGGTCCGACTAACAACGAGGCTTGAGGAACGGACACGGCAGAAAATTTCGGTGGCAGGTAAGTATGAATAAAAACTGACGATAAATGAAAAGAACTTGCTGCAAGTTTCTAAAGCTAACCGCATTTTCAAAATTGTTCATCAAATTACATGCAAAGAGGTCATTGCAACGGATAACCCAAAACATAAAACGAAAATTTTACATGAGTTTGGAATCACAGGATTATCCGCAGAAAACAGGGAAACTGAATCTTTATTGAAAAACTGCAATCCTTTTCCATTATTATTTGTTCTAAAGTCTCAGATGTTCATTGTGAAAATCTAGCAGCTAGTTCCGCATCCCACTGATCATTTTTGTCTATATTAGCGTGTAGGCAATGATGACCAACAAATAATACTATCTTGTTTCCGCCCTTCTTCGGACCACGGCAGGATCTAAAAGAATTTTGACCATGCACTGACATCTGGAAGTTAAAGTTGAATTTCAACAGGGCAAACTGTGCACATTGCAACAATGCGATCTCTTTCGAACATGGTTTTACGACATGGTAGACTGCACGCACTGAAAACGCCGTGGGTTGAGCAGAAGAGGAAACACAGACACGTCGTATACTTCATCAAACCAGCGGCAGTGTGATGGAAATTTGATCCCTCTAGCGCCTGCTGCAGCACGCTTGTTGTGCGCAGAATCATACGCGATAGACCAGTTTTGTCGGCGGGCTCCGCTTCCCTTGCTTCCATGCACGCGCGCGGCAGCCAACGCCTCGACAGCTAACATCCTCTCAACAATTTCATTTGCACTAGAGAAAAAAATTTAATGCAAGTGTGAGCTTGCCGAGCTCTCATATAATTAATGGCAGTTTTCCTTCCGCAGCCTGGACTTCTATTTAGGCCGACAGGATGCACGCCGGGGTTTGTGACAATGGCAGGCACTTCGACGATAGTTGCGCTGCTTTTCGCCGAAAAAACGCGGAAATTTCCAGCATCCATGTTTGACGCAATACGAGTTAACAAATCGCACAAGATCGGTTGACGTGCAGTTGCATAAGGCAAGAAATGCGCAGATTCTGGTGTTGTTCACGATGAAAACCCTTGCACTTGCAGTGACCTCTGCAAAACAACAGTGTCCCCGGAAAATGCGAATGTTGCTTGCAAGTGCACCAAGAAACGGAACTCGCAACTCGAGAAGTGTTGATGGACAGGATCTGCGTTCTGTCTGGGCGCGGAAGACCACAGAGCGATTGACTTGAAACAAACTGCCCGAAGCGCTCACCTGACAAGGAAGCGCTTTGCAAACAGCAAACGAACGGCACAGAGCATTTTTTTGCCAGCATTTGCAACAAACGACAACATATCAGTGGTCTAAAAATAAATTCCTGTGGCACCAACAGACCGCGTCCAATGTCAGTTGGGTTTAGTATTTTTTTGCCAAATGTTGCCTGAGCGCAGACGCAAATGCCAAAAAATTATTGTTGTGCGATGCTCAGCCTGACCACTGACGAAATTAGCTGAGTGCGCTGTTGTATTTAGCGAATGAACTGTTGCGCTCATCACGCAAAACAGTGACCCTACCGGAATAGCGCGTGCAGCAGCAGCTACGCCAAATTGGAACCAGATTATACAAGGTAGCAACGAAGAAGCACATTGTTCTACAATGTCAAGGACAAACCAGGGAAATAGGCCAAATTATCACTTATTCCGGCGTCCAGAGAACAAAAATCACTGTCCGCTCTCCGGTGATTATTGTCATGCAAACCAAGAGGACCTTTAGTTGCAACACACCATAACAATTGGACAGTGAACACGAACCTGATTTACAGAACTTCTGTTAATAGTATGCGCAGAAAGCAAATAAGCTCTGACTAGCGAAGAGCTAATGAAAAAAAAAACTAAACGGTTTATCTCGTCTGGACGACAAGCCAGGTGTGCTACGGAAATGCGGAAACCTAGTTTCGGCGATGGCGAAAAACGCTCAGAAACTGTTACACAACGACCATCGATGACAGGCGTCCGGTGCATCCGCCGCGCGGTTATAACAGAGCCACACGCTGAGTCACAAGGGTTCGTCGATCACTACCCAACAAACAGCTTTCGAACAAAGAACGCGCATCGCAGTTATGGACGGACCCTGTTCCGGTTTGCGCGTTAATCAACGTACGCCGCGCCATATAAAGTTCTAACCGGAACTTCCGTCTATTGGCCAGAAGCGCGAGCTCAGGTGAATCGTGACGCTTACTTTGCGCAGTTGCCAAGCAAACAGACCAAAGTCGACAGCCTGCGGAACAGCCGAGGTTGCACTCATCCAAGCAGAACACTTTCTAATCTGTACTCGCAAACAACAGGTGATTCTCATGCCGAAAACCAATGTATGTTGGTAACGTCCGACAAAAGGTTGAACTAGCTTAACAGGGCAACAAACTTATTACAATCCACCACCAGCAGCGCTTGAACAAAAGCGTGTTTTGATTTTTCAGCAACTTATGCCAGGGTATCAATGCAATGTTACTCTTTACAAGACAAACGCTGAGCGAAAAAGCATGACAGAGTTTAACTTGAAAAAAACTTCTCACGTGGAAACGTAAGCTTTTTGGCTGCCCTGCGCATCCTAAGAATTACAAAATTTTACACAGTTAATTGAGACAAGAAGATTATTGTAACCAGGAAAAATATAAAAACACTGAAATGTTAGTTAAGTAATGGATATTCACAAGGTAGCTGTTATAGATTGCTGCAAAGCGCATTCCGCCGAAGCTTGAGCATCTGTTATAGAAGCTTCGCTTGGTTGATGTTCAGAGGTGTTTTGAGGTCAGGTTCAAATCGTTTTCCAACAGAACAAAAAACAAATACTAATTGGACCTCGCCTCCCGTTGCGTGCAATTTGTCGGAATAGCACGTCATAAAGGACGGGCTGAATTAAAGGCGAACGAACGGTGAGCCAACTTGGGAGACATGACGTTGAACTCAGTATCTTTGTTGTATTTTAAACTTCCAGTAATTTGGGACAAAGGAGCATTATTACCCACTTTGCAATATATTACGGTTTCGGAGAGTTTTTAAACGTAATGGGGTCATCACCCAACCTGAGACTGTGAGTCACATGACTGCAGTATTCATTTATGTTTCTATACCTAGTTCAGATCATCAATTCCAAAATGTCGCAGTAATTACAGACTTTAAACAAGAAAATATGACTGCCGTTGCTGACTTTCGCAAATTATCGCGTTCACTCCCAGGGGTGTCCAAAGTGCGGCCGGCGGGCACATTTCACATGGCCCGCAGCGTTGGTTTCAGATTGCGTTCTGTATGGCCCCCAAACCCTGGATTACGCTTCTATGTCTGAGTGACGGTGGTTTCTCGCTGCTTAAGACGTTTCCTGTTTTATCTTGATGTGCTGAGAGAGAATATGAGCATGAAGCAGTTGCAAAGGAGTTATTCCCTCTTCAAGGTCTATGCGAAATAATGAAATAATTGGACTATGCTAACCTGCACCTTACAATAAAAAAGGCGAAAGTAACTGCTAGCCCGCGGGCAACTTGACATGATCAACTTTGGATCCTCTTTGAAAAAACTTTGGACACCTTTTCTCTAAGACAACAAATACTAACAGACAGCATGCTTTTTCAGAAACAGCGACGGTTATTTACATCTATACAGTTACTTGGTGAAATACAAGGTCGAGTTAGCTTTTGGGGACATAACAAACCAAAAATCTTCTTAATTTTCAATTGCATTCTGCAAGTTGAGGTTATGCTACTGCGCGACAATCTTGTTACCCGTTTGTGGGCATGCTGGCATTGGTTGGGTCTATTTGTGGCCCTACAGATTAACAAAAGACGTAGAAGTTAGAGAGAATCTTAGTTTTCACTTTGTTTCGGTTGTGAAGTGGCTAACCGTGGGCGTGTTTCAGTGAAAAGATTTGTGGTAGAAAGGACTCTGAAAGATTTGCACGAGCAACAGCAAAAAGATGACGCTTAATGTGATCTGTTTCTACATACGATTGGCGACAAAGTAACGGTCAGCTGTCACCGAGAACACCCTGGTACTGGAAGCACCAGCATTCGTGTTTGTTGTCAGTGCAGTTGGATGCTGCGTAGAAAAAAATAGGCCTTTTTTGTTCGGAAACCGATACGCCTGCGGCATCATCGCTCGGTCACGTGAACAACAACGTTGTAACTTCGTGTTTACGTCGATTTCATATCGTCGACCAGCAATGACACGAAAGCACTGAAACGAACGGATAACACTGTTCAGATAACTGCGTTTTCACTCGCCCCTGCCACTTCCTGACACAACGCATTCCCGAACCAAGACAGCGCGAGCTCAGCCTTTCCGCAACCGCAGCGCTGATCTTACGCACGCAAGGTTAAAATCGTTTGCACCATGGGCCGGCTCGCGGCTCAAGCGAACAGCCTTGTCAACACGCACATCGATCCATCACGCAATACACAACCATTAACTCATGTGCATCTTCGCTCAGCGGAGTCACTGAAAAATACTGTTTTTTTCACCAGGGTGCAAATCTGTGTTTTTCGGTCACAGACCGAATTTATTTTTAAATGACTGAAAAAATTTAAGTTAATTCGGTCATAATGTCCGAAAAGCTAAGCTAGTGAATACTATTACGACGAGTTGTAACTACTACGGGACAATGACCGAAATGTCTCAGCGGAAAAAAAACGGGTGCAAATACCGGAAAGCAAAATATCCGAATCATTTGAAGCACATTGTGACACCGACATCATTGGTGCATTCAGCTGGCAATAGCGATAATGTTTTAGCTTTTGTTTAGCTAACTAAGCGTCAATCACCGAATCCGTGAGCTATTTGGTTAACAAGAAACAGATTGTCTCATATTCAATAACAGCATATGCTGTAGAATCAAACACTACTTGCCTTTACTTTCCCAAAATGTTGGTTTGTCTTCACTTTTTGCCAAACGACACCCTTGATTTAAATTTTTTGTCACAAAGCAATGCATTAAATGCTTTTGCTCTTGTGAGCAGATGTTGCCATTTTTCTAAAAGGGTTTACCATTTCTACTGTGTTGCGATTACAATGATTTTATGAACGTTTTGACAAACTTTTTAGATGACCAAGATTACAGTGTACACATGAAGAGTTTTCGTACTCCGCTTTTTTATGTGTGTTGAGCGCGCTACAGGCACAATGTTTCTACCCACAATCGCACACGCTTTTATCAGGCTGGAGATTAAAATTGAAGAGCGTTCCGGTTGTAACAACTAATTTGCTGTCTATTAATCCATTGTTTTGGCGAAAATTATTCGTTTGCTTTGTCGGATTTTTTCAATACATCAAAAATCGATATACTACCCACGAACTGTGATTAATATGTAAATCTGTTTTTCACATATTATTTTAACATCCTATTTTGTGGATCACGGTCTTCCGTTGTTCACGCGAGATATATATTTCAATAAACATTTTATTATGTATTCAAAAGCGAAGAGGTTTTTCTTTTCGTATATTCCGTCCTGATTTCAAAAATTGGTCTGCCAGGTTTGAGGCAAAATTTTTCTATCTTTTTCGAAAGACTGCGTTTGTGTTCACCTGTTAGGTTTAGTTAAGTGGGTCCTCCGTCACCTGGTTGCAAATCCTAGAATAAAATATGCTACGAAAACACATAACAACAATGGCACCCAAATGTTTTTTCAAATATTACGCTATAACATGCCGGTGTCAATGAACTAACCACATGGCTAAGAGATGGGCAAGGTTCAAACAAAAAGCAAGCGATTTTGATGGCCCGTATGGAACATCAGTATGACCCTTCAAGTTCGCAGGTGGATAAATCGATCCTAGTTGTGCTAATCTCAGAACGACATACAGCGATGACAAGACAGTGCGACTGACGTCACAGGCGGTGTTATCCCGCAAAGAGTATTAATCATATAAAACTCGTCCGACGCCTTTAATCTCAGTCGAAATATCTTTCGACGCGCAGTTGATGGACGTGTGCAGAAACAGGCAGTGTGCGCGATTGCTTCGAACAGCCGATAGCGGATGCGCAGGTCCGTTCAAAACAAGCGCGGCGTGGACCAGCTAACAGCAGTTCAGTTGGTGGGCAAGCATTCTTGACAACAGTGCAATCTATCAAGCGAGTTTGCCTCACCTCGTGGAAGGTGCGCTCCAAGCTGTTGCTGCATATTGCTCAGGCAAAGTCGCTTGTCTCCTGGTGGACCATGCATGTCCATTTCATCCATGCCGAGCATAGCCTGTTGTTCTCTGTTGCTTTCCTGTTCTAATGGCCGCACTTCTTTGAATTCCATATCAATCCAGCGTCAACGTTGCATAACATACGGAAACAGCAAAATTTAAAAACACCATTAGTGAAGTCAACACACTGCACGATTACATCAAACAGCAAGTCATTGTGCTAGAAACAATTATAAAGATATGTTGGTTTTGTTTATGTAGGTGAAATGAGCGGAAATAACAACAAGATTAATGTATCAAACTGCACCTTCCGCCAGATTTGAGCCAAACCACCTTGCAATCAGTAAAAACCAATGTAGTGACATGTCCGAAAGGCTTGTTTCAAAATAAAAAAGATACTGTTTCTGACATCTGCCTGAAATTGTTCGAAAGCATTCTGCAAGCAAAGTAGGGCTGCAACTGTGTTCAACAACAGCGAAATAAAGCTTTTACATTGAATCGCATAGTTCACACTAAATTTCCTTTAGCGAGCGAATGACAGTCAGCACAGTGACAGTCAGCACGTTTTCACCTAATGGATACTGTAAGCAATTTCCCAGAAAACATAGATTATAACGCGCAGTTAGTTTAACTAGCAAACAAAATTTGTCATGTGAGTCATGATGACAACTTTATCAATTTAATGCGTATATCATGCTTGCATGGCCAGGTGCTGCATATCCTTCGCTGGGTGTACACATCGACACTCTATTTTGCCTTTTCGTGTATCAGCAACTTCGCGCCGCCTCCACGGTGGAGAATAGACATGTGACAAAAAGCCAAAGGTCTTTTCTCAGCAACAGTCAATTGCAGATGTACAAGAACGCAAACGCAGTTTGATTGATTTACCTAGGATTTTGCTGCCTGCATAATTTTAAAATTACATGGTTAACTGCTTGAGAACTTGGGTTGCGAAACTCACCAACACTGCTCTTGCCTTATTCTGTCTTTCATTCTGTTTGGCGTGATGGAAACGTCTAGGAGACGGCTGTTCGAGACTCTATTTTCCTCGTGACTGTAGCGAGGTTGCTCTCTAACATAAGCTAGCTCGTAGACGCGCGGGATTGAGTGTGAGACGGAAATGGCTCGTTACGCCGATCAGGAAGTGGCTGCGAGAGCCGCGTCAATGCCTGCCGTGTGTGTGGAAACGGAGAACGCATGCAAATACGCAACGACCACGATCCATCGGACTGCACCTTTTTATTAGCGTTTTTTCTTGAGCTGGAAATGCCACACAAACAATGAAATGCAACCATGTCAGGAAGGCATGCGCAAGTGACGCTGAACTAAGCTACGTTAGCAGTGATATGCGAAATGCGAAAGAAAGCAACTGTGTAAGTGTCAGTGTGGTACCAGTTGAGTTGCAGCAATCTCTACAAGATGCGCCTTTGTCATCGCCTCGACTTGAAAAAGGTTCACTAGTCGTCACTGCGGAAGCAGCTGCGAAACGTCTTACAAATCACGGGGCGTAAATAGCAGCACGGCGAGATAGACGAGAATGGTCGTCATCACAGCCACAGCGCTACACAGGCGACCTCCGGCGAGAAAGTCGATTGTGCGGAAACTGTCGCGGAATACGGGGAAAGGAACGGAATCGGTTTCCGTTATCACTGCGCTTCTGGAACCAGACAGGGCCTTCGACGCACGTCAGCCACCAGCAAAACATCGTGCCAATGGGCAGTCGTTTGAACGCGCGAATAGCATCAGCCCATCCGTGCCCACTGAGGGAAGTTGCCAACAATGGAATGAACACCGAACGGCTCCGATACACGCAAGTAAGACCGCACGAAGTGATGACCTCTACACCCAGGTAGTGTCCAACTCGCCGTTTCCGCAAATTAAGCTTAGGGTCCAATGTTCTCTGCAACCGCGCTGATGCTGCGATTACAGTGGGTTAATAATAGCCGAAGCGCACTAAAATCGCCTCTAGCTGTTGGAATCAGCAAGATGTGTAAGGTAAATGACAACCATTATAAGGTAATTGTATATCACAAACACAAAGAGCTCATGACATTAGGTAACTGTCCACCCGACGACAGCTACTAGTCATTAGTAGCCAAACGCAAAGCTTATGAGACTTGTTACGTTAATAATCTTCACAGATGTATGATAACGTTAGCTTTTAAAAATTAGGAAAGCATCATACTTTTTCCTCCAAGCAAACTGTCATCAGACACCAGGCCGCTGGTTAATACGTCTTTCAACAATTTTTGGCTGACGTGTCAGTGAAATACACCAGCATTAAACGTTACCAACAAGTCAACATTTGGGCAGATTGTTTATTTTCTACTACGAAAATCTCAAAATTGCTGAAGAACGATCGCAGCACTCGTCAAGATTTTTTTTGAAAAATTTGCTCACGAAAAGCTTTTTCGCGTGTGTGCTGCGAACTCAAAATCGCGTAAAACGCGTCTTGGCTGACTTGAGGTCAGTGGAGACTGGCGGTAACGGAATCTCCCCTCTTTGTTTGCGGCATCACTAACGGTGATTCACGTCGCCGGAATCCACAAGGAAACGTTTTCACCTAAAAGGCACCAACTTCGTTCCAGAACTAATGTGAACATCAAACTGGCGGGAGGTTGCATCTAATATAGTCCCTTTTCAGTAACTTAAAGGATTCCGATGGGAGTCAGAAAGCACAAGAAACGCCATATCACTTATTAAAATTAACTAGAAAAGCAAACTACAATAACTAAAGCAAAGAAGCGCAAAGTAGCAGCATTCTAGCGCAGTGAAGTAGCGTTTACTTGTGAAGAAAAAATAGCTTAAATTTGCAGAAAACAAAGCAAGACCGAACAATGCTGTTCGCGATGGTGTTCGAAATATCATTTGCATTGATTCCATTCATTCAGGGGCGTACAGCCAAGCGGCAACATCGCATGTGGATTTCAATAACGCTGTCGTTTCCACGTACTTCCGAGTGTTGAGCGACGCGCGCAACAGGTTTCCTGCCTTCTTCGGCAACGGAAGGACGCGAGCAAAAACGAACCCAAAATGAAAGACGACCAAGGCTCTGCGATGGACACGCGTGGCAGGTAGCAAGCATTATGCAACCGAAAAGGGTCCATAACGAGACATTTTAACAAGAGAAAACCGGACCTACTGGCCCCGGCCGGATGCAGTCTGTTCCTGGCAGCTGCTGTTTATAGAGTTTGAGCGTGGGAAAGAAGCTCGAACAACGGTAGCGGGGCGCCGTTTCTTATTAACAACAGGAAGCATGAACTGGTTTGGGTTGTTTGGACTCTCCTGCTGCTGATAGCTGTTTATGACTACCGACCATAACCAGCATTCATTATCTGCTCCAGCAAACATGAAACAAAATACCCAAGAGCAGGAACTGTCAATACAGACATTAGCAATACTACAAACGACAGTTGAGGAACATTACTGGCGTGACATACTGCTGTGATAGCTCAGAACAACTAACCGGAAGTTTTCCGTGCTATGAAGGTAAAGAAAAAAGTATAGCAAATTATTTCGACATGTCGTGATGTGAACTGGCACATTTAAGCGTTTCGTGTAGCAATATGAAACATTTCTACAACGAAGCCTGAAACCGGCAAAAAACACTTTTCCTGGTAAGGGCAATGCACAAGTGACGCTAATTACTGCCGATCACATCATTTCAGCTGCTCTGCCAGACGCCACGATTACATTGGCAATATTTGTTTCCGAGCACCGGCCTAAGCAACAGTTGTTCCCACGCTCCCCGGGGAATCAGCATGCGGCCCGGAAAAGACAATTCATGACCAAATGCATCAAATGAACTTCTCAAATTAGGCCAAAAGAGCACACCTCCAGATTGTACACGCGCGTCATTAACACGGAGCCGGAACGCAATCGACCGTATTCAGGTGTGGAGACCACAAAATTAAGACTTGTTTTAAGGCCGTCTGTGCCCCGAAACGCTTACGGCCAACGCGTGTACCGTAGTTGGGTTGTTTAGCCCACTGATCTCAGCAGCTAACGCCTGTAACAGCTTCACATGTCACGAAGTATTTTTGCCGCTCAGCGCAATCTTGTCGTGGTTACAGCTGCAGACCTATCCCTTAAAATATTTATTCCCGAACATGTTAAACAAACATTAAAAACGATAATGAAACAATCATTTTTAGATAAAAACATTGCGTTCAAGTGTGATTTTGATTTTCGAAGCAGCTGCTTGTGGTGTTGTGGGGGTGTCGGATGGGAGTGTGTTTTTCTTATGCTAACGTGTATGTGATTACAAAATCGTACAAAAGTGAGTAAAAATCGTATGTTAAAGCAGACACCGTGATGTTCCCTTTTAGTAAAAACTAAATTTTCGCAGAACATTTCGAAAAGTTTCGCCAGCTTCATCAGAAGCTGAGTACATTTTTGATGCAGCTATTGTGAATTCTTACACTTGATCTGCAAGTAAATAAGCAATCAAAATTTTACCACAGGTTAACAATCAATAAACATCATATTACTTTTCACGGCAACAAGCAACACTGTCCAGTTCTCAGCTGTAGACCTGTGATGATATTTATTCATTTTTATGTTGAAACAAAACCGTGAAAAATCAAGCATGTTTCAGTGTGCATTCTCGCACGTCACCGAACGAAAGCATTTTTTTGTTCTTTGTAGAACACAATTTTAACCTCAGGTATAGGCATTGCTTCATGTACACCTGATTTTGCAGTGTTTAACTTTGCTTGTTGGAAAAACAAGAGGGTGAATGGCCCGAAGCACACGTGCATAAGTAGGCCCACTTGGAAGTTAGTGTTCTAAAGATAGTTGAAAAAACTTGTTGAATAATTATTAAACATTCCATGGGACAACTTGACACTGCAATTAACAGTAAGCTCACTTATTTTTCATCAATCAAACGAACCTGTTGACATCTGAAGAAATGGCAATCATCTGTACAAAATGACACATTCCTTGATAGCGAATAGGATGATTTTTAAATTAATTCATACCACTCTCTAGCCACAAATCGCAAATTTTCCAAATGTTTCTGACGTTGTTAACGTTATCAACGCCGCGTACATTACTTGCTAATAGCAAAGAAAAACGCATTATTATGCACCGCTAAAACACGCAAAATAAACGATATAAAAACGCAAGTGACCGCTTTTCCATTGTGGATATGCCGGCCCTAATACCGTAACTGATGAAAGGTGTCACAATTTTAGCAAACCGCCAGTATCGTTGTTATCTTTCAGTACGTGCAGAAGGATCAGAACTGCGTCATTGTACGCAGGGAACGCGTTGAAAAGGCAGAGGCAAGACTTCAATCGATACTACCTACGCCAGTTGACGTAAAACCTGCCGAATCAACGAAATCACGGGACGGCGAAGCAGCAAGAGCCTTCAATAACTAAACAACACCCAACTATTCCGAGCATCGTCTGGTCTGCAACATCAGCAGACGCGTAATGGCTATTTCAAGCGAAAGTCACGTGTAAACATTCTGACACTTTACAACGCAATTGTGTGTCAACAACTATCATCTTTCACAAGCGTTTACGTGATTCGATGCGAAATAGCTCAGTTAACAAAAATAAGTAATTTCTTTGATGTTTTAATAAAAATAAAATCGGAGAGTGGCAAGAAATTCACCGTCAAATTTTCACCGGAAGCCGTTGCTGAATGACCTACTTTTTCAACAATGAGAGCAAATGGAAAACGCGCGGGTGAAACCAGAAAATCATTCTTTAGGCTTGAATTTCCCGCAAGTAGACTGTCTTTAATAGGTTGCTATCGTCACCAACAGCGCAAAAACGACGAACGTGTATGGACAACGTAGTAGTCACGCCAGCAGAGCAGTAGCATACGAGGTTCTCTCGACAAGGTCATAGGAGAAGTAAAGAGACTGAACCGAACACAACGATGACGCACGCCAAGCGGACTAGCAGGCCGTGATGCGCGCGCGAGGGAAAGCGTAGATCGCAAATCCGGAACAAAATAGGGGTGTGGGCGGAAGCAACCGCCGTCGAAAGCAAAGTATGGCGCAACACTTGTTAGTTCATTGCTTCTCTTTGTGTGTTTCAGCAGCGAGTTGGGGCAAACTGTCACCCTTGCACGAAACGCGTTTGGACACTTCGAGGTATGACCAGCCTGATATGATAAACACTCCTGCGGCAATAAGAATACTACTGTCGTGAACGTTTTTCTTTTCATTAACTTCCTCATTCAAACAGTCGGTCTTCAATGCGGTCTTAAGCATCACTCTTCAATGCCAAGTTATGCATCACTCACATAAGTAGAAATCAACACTTGGGTTTTCGTTGGTACTTACCAGCTTGCGATTCTATGCTTTTGACAGGCGCCCGGCTGAAAAACTTCTGTTCATTCGTTCTGTCGTTTTCGCCGACTTCCGGAGAGTGGCTGGTTTTCGTGCTAGCTCTGTCTGCAACGTCTGGTGTAAGAGCCGCGTTCTTATCTAATTCAGCATTTTCGTATTTCAGCGTCATCATATCCAAATGCGACGCGAGTTTTTTTCAGTTTAACAGAAGCTCATGTGTCAAGTGGCTACAGCGAAAAAAATTTTAGAACTGTTTCAGCCTGCAGAATAAATTTTCCATCATGTTAAACACCCGATACATTTTATCCAACCAACTAATATGTACCTGAAGTATTCATTTGTAGTAAACATTGCAGCGTTATGGAAAAACAAACTCGTCATATTGTTCATATCCGCATTACTCGCTAAATATCTACAATGCTGACTCCTATGAGAGTACGTATGTCTCAACTTATCTAGTAACTTCAAGTAAAAGTCGCTGTATGAATCGCATACACTAATAATTACGCCTTACCCTAAATACAGCTGTACTTCTCAGACCTAAGTGAAATTAACAACCTAGTCTTGCCATTGAACGCAATACAATATCAACAGCCAACCGGCGACTGAGCTTCGAAATGGACACGGAACTGTAAAACAAACGCGTACATCCGTTCCAGCAGTTACTTCTCTGTACGAAAGCCCTTCACTTCGCTCGATCGTCGAAAACAGCGGAAGTAGAAGCGATGAAGCGCAAACAATCAGCACTACGCGCAGATGCTGAACAAAGACCAAGCGAGGGCAATACGGCGCGAGGGACGGTCGTGTTTCTCTAAATGCCTTTTTCCTTTTCCGGCGGCCAGCTCGCGTGTGTCTACGCACCACTCTGGTACGTAGCGGTATCAACGTCCCGGTAACAATTATTGTCACTACTTTTTCAGCGCCGCTGGAGCCCTTCCTTTCATTTCCTTCCCAACATCGTCTTAATGACTAGACAAGTGGTTGTAACGTGCTGTAATGAAAGTAATTGTTCCCTAGCCGGAAGTCGGGCAGAGGTTAAGCTAAAAACAGCGTGGAGCAAACTTTTTCACCGGCTTTTTTATCAACAGTTCACGTGGTCAACAAAACGCGCATAGAAGCTTCCTGTACTGTTAACACACTGTTGCTTTCGAGCATGTATCAAAATAATGCAAGGTTCTCTGACTATCTGTGAGGAATTTACGATCTAGTCTTTCCACTTGCTCCTAATCAGGAGTGAAGCCATACAATTTGACTTGGGGTGCTGGAGGGCACTTATGCTTGCGGGGAGACCAGTCATGCTGCAAAAAATAGAAAACAGAAATTTCCCTGACATTAAAATAAAATTTCAGGTAGCCACGGTAGACTCTCTATCTGTGACTCCACAGGCACTCCGTAGATCCGCACATGCTCTTCATTTAAATTTATTTATCATCATCATTCACAACTCCTTCTAAACTATTTTGTGCGTCATTTACGTTCGTGTGACTGCAGCAAAACATCAGTAAAAATTGGTTCTAACTTGAATTACTTTTTCCTAATATTAACAGTAGGTTAAAAAACACTTCTTTTGGTTAGCTTTTGTCAAAATTTTTCAACATATCAGGAAAGCTGTTAGAAGACAAACGTAAAAGTTGACTAATGTTCAATGCTTCCTCTCCAACAAATGTTTCACGGTTTTCAGTGTGTTTAACCAGATTAAGGGTTGGTGGGCATTTATCGAAGATGTCATTCGAATAATCAAAATTAAAAAAAGAAAACATCAATCATGGACAATAGGTTTGCAAATGTTTTTGTGGATTATATTTTATCACATTTTTCAAAGCTTTATGTTGCACACACGAGTAACGATAGAAAATCAGCTGTGAAAATCTGCCACATTCGAAAAAAACTTTATTGTTTAATTTTTCGAATTGCCTACGTTTCATAACAAGAGATTTGCAGGTTTCTTCAGATATGCAACCATCACCAGAAGATTTAATTCTGCTCAGCCCAACAACAAGTCGCTGGCCATTTGTAAAAGAACCTGATTACTTCCTTATTGTTGTCATTTTACAGAAGCTACTATTTCAAACATACACGTTACACCGTGTTTCCCCAAAAATTAACNTGTTAAGGTAAGTACTCTCCACGAGGGGGATAAGGTAATAAATTTGGTAATAAATGTTTTTTGTTAAGGTAATAAATATTTTAAATGTTTTTAAGAAGCGCTGCATGCATATGACAGAAGAAAAATTACTGAATTTCTGATAAGCTGTTTTAAGTCGTTAGTTGCCTCGACTGACATATTTACAAAAATTTTCGAAACTTTCTGAAAACAAGAAACTTCTCGACCTCGATGTTATGGTGCTTCAAATTGGAACAGTGTTTGTAAATCAATCGGATGACAAACGCAAGAACTCGAGTCAATAGTTTGGCTTGCAAATGAACAAATATGCGAACATGCGATACACATTGCATTGTCCTTTGATTCAAGGCAAATAGTCTGCTCTCTTCTCACGTTTATGATAAAGAAAACATAGCAGTTAAAATAACAATAAATGGCAAAAATAGAAAGTTTGTAGCGTGTAATTTTGAAAGTGCTTGAAGTTAACGTGCAGAGAAAATTTAGTACCAGAAAAAGTACTGCGTAGAATTGTTTTGCGCGATGATAAAGTCCGCCAAAAGGTGTTAGTTCAGGCCGCCTAATAGAAATTTATCTCAAAATTTATTCGTTATATTGTAACCGATTTGGTTTCCATGTGGTGTGAAACTCGTCTGCCTGACATTCTATAGACGCACATGCACGTAATGGATACGCATGCACAAGATGAGCAAAAACATAAAATTGGCACCAACCTGCGATTCGAAAACTCATGCTCATACAGGTTTTTAAACAGTGGCGTACGGTGACCTTTCTGGTGCCGAGTTCACTGGTGGCTCATTAGGCGGCATAAGGTGGTCATTTTACCTGGTGTGCGCTGTTCGTGACTTTGCGCTATGACGTTTTATTCACGTTTCCAATCCAACATTTCGGCGGAGTTTGATAACAGAACATGCATGATGTCCTACACTCACTATTGCCGTTAGGTGGTGTATACCTTATACCCGTATGTCATGTATTTACCACAGGGGCGTATCCAGGGGGCGATCTCCCCCCCAAGTCCTACGAAAGTAACTTTATTCACCATGATTTTTTACAATTCGAAAAACAGCATTTGCGATATAAGGCTATTTTGCCGTCCATTGTTTTGTCACAGCAGTTTTGTGAAGTATATTTCATCTCTCTTACAGTAGTGAACCCGTAATGAGACTTGACTACCAAATATTACTGAAATCGACACCCCTAATCTTACTGGCTGTATCCGCGCCTGATTTACCATAATATATTATCAGCATTCCACCTAGTGGAGTTAAACACTCAACGCTACGACAGCATAGTGCGGACTCAACGCGCTGACAACCGAGAAAACACACGGAACAGTGCAACAACACCATTCACAAAAATTAAAACTCATTGTTCCACGATAAAACAGAGCAGTTAAATTCACATAGCACGGTGACAGCAGATGAAAACACATTCAACGATACAAATTATCTAAAACACAATTCTGCATAACTGGAGTTACCTTGCGCCTTCCCCTAATTTCTGCAGCAAACCAGTACCAAAACTCTTGCTACATCACTTGCAATAAGCAAAGTAGCCGTTTCTCTACACTCCTCCAGCTGTAGAGTAGTTGTTGTACTGAGTAACTTAAATATGAGCAAGCCCAGTGATTACTTCGCAGTTCATCAGAGGTGGATGAACGCCTTGCCATTGTAAAAGTGGATGCTACTGTCTCTTTTTTTTCCGTTCTTTGCTTATTGATTTCCGTTCACTGAGGTGAGATGAACGCCTTGCGATGATTCGAACTCGTTGAAACCGATCAGGCGCCTAATCCAAAAGTTGTTCAGCCATGAAAAAGCATTCAAATCAAAGCAGGGTGTTCTTGGATTATGAACAAATGCCATCAAGGAAAAGCCCAGGAAAAATCTTCATTGTTTATTACAGTATTTGAAAATATCTTCTGCGCAAAACTTAAGCATTCAGTGAACGTCTTGAATGCCCAAGGATACGCCACTGGTTCTTAAGAAAATCTCGAACTAAAATCTATTCATAATCAAAAAACCAATTTAGAGCAGTGGTTCTCAAAGTGGGCGGAATCACCCACTTGGGGGCGATTTTGAGGGGCAAGAGGGCGAAAAAAAGAAAGGGTGTCATAGGGGGAAAAACAACACAAAGGAGTCGAAAATGCTCAACCACTAATCGATCATTGAGTTAACTTCAGTAGCCTACTTGCAAATTTTAATTTACTATGATTATCATTGGAGGATGTTGCTAAAGCAATTTATCCATAAAATTGTTACTCTGGATCGTCAATGCACCCGGCTACAGTGTGGATTATTTCCACAAGAATTCTGAACGTAATATTACCGTCATAATAGAATTGCTCAGTTCTGCTATTTAGTGGCTTGGTTCAGCTATTTAATACTTTCTTTAAATAAAATTCTTTAAATTCACTACCTTGTGTTTGGTTTGTCAGGTTTGGGGGACGAAACCGACGTGTCGAGAGGGGGCGATGGAATAAAAAGGTTTCAGAAACACTGATTTAGAGCATAGGTCTCATTCAGGATAAAAGTATGAAGAAACAAAATGCATGATCTCATTTCTGCAAACATTCTTGCCTCAAACTTGTAACTATACACCAACGCTTACGATGTAGTGAGGCACTATGCGTTTAACCTGATTTTAAGTAAAGAACTCCAAATGAAACAGTTTAATTTAATTTTAATTTCTGCGTCAGACTCATGGTCCATACCACAAGGGCACTTGAATAACACAATAACACCAAAATTGTTAGCCATAGCGCAGTACTAAGCAAGTGTTAATTGATAAGTACGGACAACATAGGGAGATGTCAAACACTGAAACAACACACCAGCTATAATCAGGGCCGGCCTTAAGCCGACGCAGCTGCATTGGGCCCCGCACCTCTGGAGCCCCACGTCATGGTGTTTGGGTAGATTGTTAATTTTTGCCAGATACACCTTGCGCTTGAGAATTTAGTAGAAACGCCATATAAATTTTAATGCTCTCGTCAGAACTAGCAAATTTCCTCTCGAACGTTAGCAAACGTGCTCAATTCTCGTATTAGTGTTGCACTGTATATCTGCGCTCTACCACGATCGTAACACAGCTGACTGAACACGATGACGTCATAAAATCACTGCTCAGTGGGGCCCCGCGCCCAGGTCTTGCATTGGGCCCCGCATCTGCTAGGGCCGGCCCTGGCTATAATTGCATTCACTCAATCATTAAATAGTAATTCAGCACTGGGAAAAAAACTGAAGACATTTTTACAACAGGTTTTGAAGTAAATGGCTAAAATTGTCGGATTCTGATACTCACAGAAGCATGGACCGGTAAATTTTTTGATTGAGGTTTCAAATGATTTTGCAAGGCATTTTTTAGAAAAAAAGCAAAAATCATGACGCATGAAGCACGCAAGGTTGAGTGCTGCGCATAAGCAATGCTGGAGAAAGCAGTCACCAAGAGAACGCACCAGCGGCAGCAACTACGGCAATTGGTCATCGCCGTACAAGAGTACTAAACAATGGAGAAAACTGAAGATTTGCAAAAAGTATCAAACCTGTGAAGTGATCGAATAAAAGAATTTGATGAAGAATCAATGAATTTTAAGGCCCACAGTTTAGATTTGTAACATGGTCTGAGCACAAAATATAAACGTGGAGCGCAAACCTCCAACATTGACCAAAAATTTTAATAGCGGGGCTGCGTATCTACGCTGCCTCACTGGCAATCGGTTAGCAACAGTGTTAGTGCGAGAAGTATACATTGCACAATAAAAGGTTATAATGTTAGGAAACACTTCTATTGACAATGAAACTCGGAAATATGACCACAAATGCACAGATAGTCAACATTGCGTATGTGGATACATGCCGTGTCTCCTTATTTTAGTTCACCGCCATGTCGACACTGGTTGCAGCAACGAAATCCTCTGTATTAGCTTTCTTACATATATTAGCGTAGAACTACAGGAAAATACTTCTATAGAAATGAATGAACAAGTCCCACGACCCTGCGATTGTATCTACAAAAATGGAAACTGCGGCTAGCTTTTTCTTTACATAACCGGGATAGACACCGAGATTAGGACAGGGTGGTGACGTTGTGGTACAAATAACCAACACACTGATCCGTATCATACGCCATCCATAACCCCAATGGGCGGCACACGCTGTCACAGGTGGCCCGAAATTGTATCTGCAAATGGCATTAAAAATACTGAAATAAGAAAGAAAAAAAATTAGGATATTTTGCTGTGAAGGCCATTCGGTGTCTGGATGTGCCATAACTTCTTGGGGTTAGGGGAGGGGAGAGCTTAGTAAAAAATTATTATTGTTATTACAATGCTGCGTACTTTTCTGACCTCTTAATCGTGTTGTGTTTTTTCATAAAAGTACATTATAATTATCGCAGCAAGGTAGCAACAGTCACCTACTATAAAATGAAACGTGTTGAAAGTGTTGCGCAGAAAAGTAAAGAAGCTGCAGCTTCTAGAGAATTGTTGCTAAACTGCCAAAGCTGACAAATTTTTCAACGTTATTAACCAGAATACTAGGTCGAATAGCACTATCGAGAACAAGCATAAGGATCATAACGATGATGGTCAAGAAGCACTTGGATATGGAGATCATGATCGTTGTGAAGTAGAAAGTCCAACTTGCGATACAGATGCCTGTCACCCTTTAACGCCCTGTAGTGGCCGGAGAAGTTATGATCGGCCATAACTTCTGAAGGGATTAAGCTAGAAAGTCCGTGAAGGCATCGCTGGGTCCGGGAGACAGCAACAAATCTTTTGAGGTAGGTTGCGCGCACCTGTGATGTTATTGTGACGTCGTTTTAGGGGAAAAACTGGTTTTCGCGTAAGCTAGAAGAATGCGTTGCTTCCATTCAAAAAGCCATAGAGCTCAAACCAAAAACGTTGGAAATAAACTTTCAACATAACATATGTCGGTAAGGACCTTACCTTTGCGATGATGATCAAAAAGGTTGAAATTTATGGTGGGGGGTCAGACGGGGCAAAATCCAAATATTTCGTTTTTTTTTATTCAAGCCACTTTTCTACCAGTCAACATCCAAGAACCGTCTCAAAGTTACAGAACAGGTGTTTTTGGGTGTCTTACAACTTCCCATCAAATTTCAAGCCAAAAGATTGACAGGAAAATATGTGTTTGAAGAAAAGTAACAAAATTCACTAGGTGGCTGAGCCAATTTTTTTGTCTTTTTTAGCCCATAATCAACAATCCCTTAGGCTAGCAGGCTAATCAAGGTCTGTAAAGCTTCAGATTTTCTCCTGGATTATTTTAAAGAAAAATCAAGTAATTACCCTTACATTTTTTATCAAGACCCAGAACGTCATCTGGAAGTCAACCGACCCAACCCACACATTTTACCCCCAATTTTACCCCTAAAACAGCCCCGTGTCAACTGAAATTTCTGACTTGCGCAATTTCTGACTTCACGTCATGTGCGCAAGCACAGAATACTATTCTACATATCAAATACGATGAGAAAACTGATTATTTGGGTTTAGTGTTTAGGTAAGTATGTCGGGTTAGGGTTTGGGTTAAAAAAAGAAACATAATTGAGGTCTACTGCTATACTAAGTCCAAAACTTTTCAGCGGTTGCAGTTATTCTCGTATTGTAGCTTGTTGTGGGTATCTGACAATGACATCTAACCAACAAGTTTTAATTTACACAACATACATCAAAAATACTGACAAAAAATAATAGGTCAGAAATTTCGCAGAAGTCAGAAATTTCGCTTGACACCAGGCTCACTTTTTTCAGAATATTGTGTTATTGGGTTCTTCAGACGTCGTCGAAGGGAAAAAAACGGATCAAAACAGCTGAACGGGATGCGGGGAACGAGTTTTTTGATTTTATCTGAAAGTTGCCAAAAAATCAGTGCAGCAAGTACACACAAATATGAATTTATCTAAACAATTGTAAATGTAAAGTTACTTTTTTGTCAAGTTCATTGGATTCCTTGATGTTTAGTTTACCTCATCCAGGGATGTTTTCACGGCTCTCTGATCATAACTTCGCCGGCTTTATAGGGGAAACCATCAACAAACATCAACTGCACAATCACAAGGTGATGCCGGAGTACCACATTAACATTCAATCCTGCATTCCTCATGATCCATGGAAATGGCAGAAACTTGTTGACCATCTTCTCGTGGCAATACAACTTCCATGGTCGGATTCACTGATAAGCATAGTAGGCTTAAGCCTAGGCCCTCAGGATGCAAAAGGGTCTCCAGCAACCTGTGGTATGCATAGAGTCAATTTGCCAGTAAAATATGAGTTCGATAAATGTTCGTCAACAAATAATGTCTTAACTATTCATGAAATTTGTTTCATTCACCTAATCCGATATCGTGTTGTTAAGGCCAAGGTATTTTCCATTAATGTCAGTGTGATCCGTTGGTCAAACCGCATACAGGATATAGTATCATCATCTGTGCCACAACTGTAGCTGATACCTTCTGGGGAGGAAATATTGTAACTTGTTGTCATGGGCGTCCGCAGAAGGGGGCAACGTCGAAATTTCGCTTATCCTTTTCAAATTGCGAATGATGCAATGCAAATGGACCTTCACAAAATGGTTTACCCTTTCTACACCGCAGGTCCGTAACTAGGGGGAGCAGGGCAGGCAAAGACCCCTTGCAAAANTTTTCCTCCCCATCTGGAAATATGTTGAACATAGTTTTCAAAATTTGGGCCCCACTCAGAAAACTCTTCGCCCCCAGGTGTCCCAAGCTGGTTACGGGCCTGCTACACCGCAAAGAAAATTCCCCATGAAACCACGTGCTCCATTCGCATTGTTTGAAATCGTATTCAGGTGGAGTTGTATTCGAGTTTGCGAAAAGGTTGTAGACTACTTTCTGTCATACTTTAGCAGCTTTTGCTGAATAAGGGTATCATCCAATATCATTATTATTGTGAACTGCAGATAAATTAGTCTGCAATGTGAACCTCACTTCTCAAAATTTAGTCTGACTCTGAAATGTTTTTACACTTTGTCTATCAGAAATGCTTTTTCTTTTCATATACTACTTAATATCCGTTTTCGAGCACTTTCTACAAATAAGTCATTATTTCAGAATAATCAACGGTAAGAAAGAACATCAGTAGCGGTGAAAAAACGCGAAAGCTGAACACTCACAAACTCTTGCAAGCAATGAGAAGTAGACCTGTTAACAACGACTATCGAACAACTTGCTACAGTTAGAAGAACATCACGCAGGCTTAAAAAATTGCACAGATTAATTATGAAAACTCGCCAGAGCAAATACAGCTTTGCACTTGCTCACTCAGAAGTCAGAACTAAACCTTATGTACATTTCCACTCCATAAGCCAGCATACATAACAAGCCACGCAGTGCGTAAAAAGAAAACTGCATAAGCGTAGTTCGATTAAGACAATGTGGTCCAACTACAGGCCCGTGGAATAGAATTTTTAAGGTCCGCGAGCTTTCTTATTGTTTTTTCTTGAGTATATGTTACACTGGGTAATTTTAGTTAGAACAGGCATAGCATCATTTTAATTTAAATGTATAATATTAACGGTGTTAGACTACTAGACTGTAGAGAGATTCTGGAAAGTGGTCAGTAAAGACAGGCTTTCCAAACTGGAAGATTTCGCATAAAAAATGCACTCGATATTTGGAGCATACTTTCTGCCATAAAGCAAGCAAAATCTAAAAATAGAAATCGAATTGCAAGTGAAACACTGTACAGCAGTTTCAGCCTTGCGACAACTAACATATTGGGTTTGATATAGGAACGATAGTGTCAGAAATCTCCACCACATGCATCCCACTGATAGAGATTTGTAATAAATTGCTGTTTGCTGATGGGCAATAATTTCAATGTGGATCTGTTGTTTTACACATCATTTTGTTAGAAATGGCCTGCAAGTTTTTGCAAAATGGCCCGAGGGTCAAAACGAGTTAGACCACGCTGGATTAAGCTATTCACTCACGCACATTGGTCACACTCAGTCTCACACTAAAAATGGGTATTTCGCACTTGTGAATGCATTGCTATATATTCACTCTGGCTTATTTTCACACAGTATAAAACTACGTAACTTACCGCTACCAGCAGTCACTGTCTCGCTGCATTATCTGCCAAGATATCTGCGTTCAACAGCAAGCAGCAACATGCGGCAAAACGCCTGCTATCCTAACTTGAAATGACCATGGTATTGTTACGCAATAAAGACCAACAGCAGACGAATCCGCTCCCAAGTTCGGTCACGCCGTGGAACAGACGTAAGTGAACTGCAAGCTCCCTACTGCATGACACCAGTACCGTGAACCTGGCTCTTGTGCAGTGAGATTGTCTTAGTGGCAAATGAACTGTCATTGCAAGAATTAAATCAAATCGAAACTGAGCAGCTGACTTTACGTTTTTTAGAAAATTTTGTTTCTAGGTCCAATTTCCAGGGGGGCAAATTCCCGTTTTGCACCCCCTGCGGACGCCCATGCTTGATGTTATGCCCAACAACTAAACATATTTTTGAAAATTTTGGGGGGAACAACTGCCCGGTTGCCTTCCCTGGTTACGAGTCTGGAGTCGTCATACTCACCGCACTGTTGGCTGCCTGCGTTTACTGATTAAAGCACCGATTGTTAGGTGGGAATTACGCGAAAGCACTGTTGTAGGAGGCGGTGGTGCAGGGGGTGCAAGCGCATCCCCAAAAGTAATGATTTGTCGAAAATTCGAGCAAAATCCCTGGAAATTTGTGCAAAATATATGAAAATCCGGGAAAAAATGGCACCCAATGTTGTTTGATTTCAAGACATAGCGCCCAACGTTTGCAGAAAAACACATGAAGACCTTTTTTGGAAGTTATACCTAAAGAAGGTCTTCATGATCTTTGTAGGAGAAAATTTATAGGCAAAAGTCACAAAAAAACTTTTCGGGCAAGTATGGAGAAATCTCGGCAAAAATCCTTTGCATCCCCAAAAAATTGCCTACTCCTACACCTATGCGCGAAAGAACTTGTGGTTGCTCGTGCTTGATAATGATACGCACCTGACGAAAGCTCAAAGTTATATTGCAGATAAGAGGCATGTGTAGGGATAGCATTATCCTCCAATAAAAACATAGTAAGATCCAATATTATATAGGCCTACCTTATTGTAGTGAGAACGACTGACTTAATTATACTGACTTTGAACGAGCTGCGCGTCATGAAAACGCTAGTAAAACTGCTGTATTGCTCAGGCTCAGAAGATGCACAGTGATACACCTTGGCTTACAGTGATTGATATCCTACTAGGGTTGCCAGATCACTTGAAATTTTTTCAAGGACATTTTGTTTTTCACAGAGATACGGTGGGCTACTTCCGTGCGCGTCTGCAGGGGGGGTGAAACGGGTATTTGCCTCCCTGGAAATTGGGACTAAGAACCAAAAATTTTTAGAAAATCTGAAGTCGGCATCTTGATTCCGATTAATTAATTGATTTAATTCTTGCAATAACACTTATTTACCAGTATGGCACTAACACTACACAAGCGACACCTTCACTATTCTGGTGTGATGCAGTGATGAGCCAGCGGTTCACTCATGTCCACTCCTTGCAGTAGTTAATGCGTTTTTCCTCATGTGACTGTAGCCTCAGACTCAGACATCTATTGCAGGTGATGCAGCGAGACAGTGACTGCTGATAACGGTAAGACACGCAGGCGATTCTAGAATGAAAAAACTGGGGAAGCCACTGCGGAACCAAGGAAAAAAGTAGGGGAGCCAACATGAATGTCTCTCCTGCATGGTGATTTTTCGTTGTGATAAAGATTGATTTGCTATGTTTAGCAAAAAACTGGGGGGGTTAAAGCAGGGGGCCAGCCAAAAATCTGGGGGGCATGGCCCACCGAGGCCACCCTTAGACCCGCCACTGAAGACACGTTGTTTTAAACTGTGTGAAAGAAGCAGGAGTGAATCTGTAGCAGTGCTTCTGCTTCCACAAATTTAAAATCCATCATAATGTGAGAGTGATTGTTACCAATGCGCGTGAGTGAATAGCTTAATCAAGCTACGCTTACTGTATGCAGGCTTCTTTTCACACAGTATGAAACTACGTGGTTTGTTAGAAATACCTTCATGAAAGGCTTGTGGTAATGCGTCTTAATCGTTAAGGTTTACTTCTGACTTCTGAGTGAATACTAAGTGCAAAGCTACAGTATATTTGCTGCAGCACGTTTTCACAATTCATCTGCTCAATTTTTCCGGCTGCGTGGTGTTCTGATTTTAGTAAGTTCTTTAAAGTTGTCCGATAGTGGTGTTAAGACAGGGCTTCTCAAACTATGGGTCGTGACCCCATTTGGGGGTGCAAAATGTGATTTTTTGGGGTCGCGACAAAATTGGCTTCAAATCAGATATGACCTACAAGTTTTTGTAAATTTTATAAAAAAATGAAAAGTAACCTTGGAGTCTATCTATTTCTATTGCATTTTAGGGACAATACCTTGCTTCATGCTGTCAGTTGTTTGCTAGGATGTCTGCCTGACCTATCAAATGATAATAATCCGCCAATCACAACATGTTTGCGTTGTTACGTCATGATTGTTTTAACGTACTGACCAACACTGACTTTGTTGCATTCATTCTGACAGGAAGGATGTTTATGTTTGTGTATAGAACGCTAGGTCTAGTTGTCTAGTGATTAGGCCAACTGCTTTGAGAGCACACCGAGCAGTTTAGACTAAAGTTAAAAGCTTCATACATGCCTTCAGAAATGCTTTGGACTTTGATTCACGAAGAGTTGGATCAAAAAAACATACACAACGTTGGCGAAGCCAGCCCATACTTTTGGCAGTGGCCAAATATTTTGACTTTAAGCGAGAAATAACTATATTTGCTTTGGGTCACTGCACAAAACAACAAGATATGTTAGAAATTTAGGGGGATTGACCCCAGTCCCGTCGCCACGGGGGGATTTTGGGGGCTTAGCCCCACCAAACAAAGCTCCAAGCCCCCCAAATTGAAACATGAAACACTATAAATCAGTTGAGTTTTGTTAAATTTTTAGAGTGTCAAGCCCCCCCGCACAAACCCAAAAACCCTGGAAGAAATGTAAATCCCCCATATTGAAAACTTTCTGGCGACGGTTCTGCATGACTCCCTTACCTCCACCCTGGTTATGCCTATGGTACACAATTGAAATTTCAGCAGGCCACAGACTTGCCATGCCCAGAATGAATTTGCGGGGTTATAAACAACCAAAAAATTGCAACTTGAATTTTCAAAACAGAGTTTATGCCATTTTTGGTTGAGAACAAGAAATGAATGTCCAGTCACTTCTGACCTAGCCACTCATAGGTTTTTGCACAACACTCTTAGGTTTTTGCACAGCATATTTGTGTGAAGTGGCATTCTCAATATTGAAAGTCATCACGATGTACAAAAAACGATCCTCTTTGAAAAATGTTGAGAATGTTCTTCGCGCTGCGTTATCTTGTATCAATCAACGAATTGATGATCTGTTTAAAAATCATCAAACAAGGGCTTCCATCCCATTAGCTGTGTCTGATAACTTCCACAAACTGAATTGTTTTTGTTAATTTTTTCGCCTTACTGTTTCCATTACGTGGTAGTTTTATTATCATGTAGTTACATTCGTGCATTATATGCATTTTTATGATTTCACCATAGACAAATGTGCTGTTTGAGATTTGCAGCGGGACGTTCACACGTATCATTAACATCTTGGGATTAAGGCTACCCGTTAATTGAGGTCGCATAGAAAAAACATTTTCAAAATGAGGTCGCAGAACAAAAAAGTTTGAGAAGCCCCATGATAAGATACAGGTGTATTTCTCATTGTTTGAAACAGTTTTGCGAGAGTGTCTAACTTAACCGGTTTTTCACCGCTGATATTCATCTGGTCGTTGATTGTTCTTAAATTTTGACTTATTTGTAGAAAGTGCTCGCAAAATAGATATTAGGCACTTTATAAAAGAAAAAGCATTTCTGATAGCGGAAGTGTGGAAAACAATTTGGACAAAAGATTTCAGAAATGAGTTCTGTTCAACCAGCACAGACTAAAATGAGAGAATCGCAAACGTAGTTGTTGATAGTTCAAGTCCATCACGGACTCAGTTGTGTGGAATTCACAACGATAACGGCATTTATGCGCCAATTCAGCAAAAACTGTAACGGATGACAGAAGGTAGGCTACACCTTAGTGGCAAAGTCGTATACAGCTCCACTTGAAAAAGACTTCAAAATAGATGCCAATGGAGCGCATGCTTTCATGGGGCATTTTCTTTGTGCTGTAGACTGATTTAGTCAAAACCGTAACCTTCGAGACCGAGACCAACTCCTGGTTAAAACTTCGAGACCGAGACTTTATCAAAAATCCCGAGACTTGAGACTTGAATTTCGAGACCGAGACTCCAAACTTTGTGCATTTTGCCGCATTTTTTTAAATGACTTCATCGCTTCTGCAAAGTTGATTTTTTTTCAAATTTCTGGCATTTTTTCGACCTGTTTTGGTTGTTTCTTACCTGCGAATACAGCAAACAAAAAATCGTTGAATTACAGAAATTTTACTTTACCAGTTTTTGGCAATATTCAAGGTCTCGAGACCTGTATCCTTTGAAACCGAGACGAGACCTGAAACCTTCTAGTAGACCGAGACTCGCAAAAATGAGTCTTGAGACGATCACTGGTTGTACAAACAGTAAAGTGTTTTGTGAAGGTCCAATTGCATTGCAACGTGAGCAACCTGATAAATATAAGCAAAATGTCGACGTTGCCCCCTTCCTGGAAAAATTTCTGCGGACACCCATGGTTACTTTCACCCGTTCAACAAGCTTTGACGTATAGGCAAGTCAGGCGAAGCTAATCATGTACGAAATTGGAAACTAAACAAAACGCATTATGACGACACAACCGATCTTGAAAAGGATAGTTTACTTTTAACTGCACAGTGCACGACTGTTTAAAGATGGAATAAATCTACACATTGTTCTGTTCATTTAGACTGTTTATTCTTGATTCTTGAATGTTCAATGTTATCAATAGTTCAAAAATAAACAATTTAAAAAGTATTCAAGAATTTTCAAGGACACCGGATAATATTCAAGGACAACAAGACGTTTTTCAAGATTCAAGGACGAAACGAGTTTAATAGCAAATTCAAGGACAATTCTTGGCGCTCAAGGATGTCTGGTAACCTTATGTCCTACTCTGGATTAAACTTTCCAATATACATCAGTCTGTACAGATATAATTTAGCTTTATTGTCAGGCATTATTAAATTAAGACCTAAGGACCGCAAAGCCACAGTACGATATCAATCACTGTAAGCCAAGGTGTATCACAGTGCCTCTTCTGAGCCTGAGCAATACAGCAGTTTTACTAGCGTTTTCATGACGCAAAGCTCGTTTAATATTTTTAATTGTGATTTTTTCCAGATTAACTATCTTCAACAAAGTCATTCCGGCATCAGATTTGTTAAGCACTTGTGCAAGGTTATAGCCTACTGCTCACTTCAGGACCTGTTAAGCAAAATAAGAGATTTTGATGTGCTTGAACAACAAGCAAAAATCACCTTGCCAGATGGCAACTACAGAACTCTACCACAAGGAGACAAGAGCAAGGAAACAGCAACGAAATAACAGAAGCGCGTTTGGATCTTATGTTTTAGATCACTGGTTCTTAATTTTTCAAACACCGGGAAACCCCATTTTCTGACTTGATGGTCACTAACAGCTCAGGAGAAAGTTCTTTTTCAAGATTCAAAAGAGCTAAAATCAATTAAAGTGTCACAATCAATGTTCTCTCTAAGGTGCACAACTGTGTACTGTAGTACCACTGTAGTTCATTTGCGCAGTGAAGTTTCATTCTAGCCCAGTGCTCCTCAACCAACGTGCCGCAGCACACCGGTGTGCCGCGAGACTACGCTTGGTGTGCCGCGGAATAATTTTACCAGAAAATATGAGCAATGCAGTTCGCTAACTCAAACCTTAGGTAGACTTCTGCTGCGCATTTATGATGTTTTTGGGACGTCATCACTGAAGTTTTTACAACCACAGGGCAGGCCTGACGTAAAGCAATGATTGTGGGCGAAGGTAGAGGGTTTTGCTATGTTAGTCAAACGTCAAAATCCAGTCATTCAAATTATGCATTGCTGTTTGCGCAGGAAAACCAGGCCCGTAGTCAGGTTTTAACGTTTGGGAGCCAACAATTTTTTGATTGCATGTTTGAAACAAAATTTTCTGGGCACAACAAAATTTGTGATGGTGGCAATTCCCCCAGTGGCTACGGACTTGAGGGAAGCCCTGATGATCAGTTTTACCAAAGGAATTGTCAGAAACGATGTACGACTGCATCCACATTGTCAACTAATTGTTAAAGCAAGAGCCTTGAATTCACGAATTTTTTCGTTGCTATACGAAGAAATGAGATCAGAACAACAATCACTGCTATTTCATACGTCTGCGCGTTGGGTTTCACAGGGAAAAGTTCTCGCAAGACTTTTCGAACTCCGGCATGAAATAAGTCAATTCGTAAGTCAGAATAACAATCACCTGTATGAACACCTTGAAGATGATCGCTGGATTGCTAAACTTACAAAATGACCGACGTATTTGAACACTTGAATGAAGTCATCATTAAAATGCAAGGCAAAAATGAAACTATACTGACATGTTCTGACAAGTTAAAAGGTTTTAAAAGGAATATAGTGCTCTGGCAAACTGAGTTACACGAGAATCACTGGAAATGTTTCCAAGCATGAGCGTCGGAAGGATTTTTTCCAGGGGGAGCACTAGGGGATTTTTCCAAAAATTTTTCTAGGAGGGGCCCAAAGTTGTGAAATTTCGTTTTCCCACTCGAAACTAAAAAAACAACCTTTTTTGCTAATATTTTCAAAATACAGGGGGGCCAAGGCCCTCCTGTACCCCTTCCGACGCCCACGTTTCCAAGAAGCATTCAAAATAGAACTATTGTTTAAGAATTTGTGTTGGAATTGGCCCAAGAAAACTTTCTTAAAAGAAATGCTTAAAAGAATGCTTAAAAGAAGTTCATAGATAACTTCGAGTTACTCTATCAGATATTGAGCTTAGCGTACAGCGATTGTGCTCATCAAAACAAGCGCAAATAACACAAAATAAATCCTGAAGTGTATTTTTTACATTAGTGGTCGAGGTGTGCCGCAAAATTTGGAAAGTTGTCAAGTGTGTCGTGAGTGAAAAAAGGCTGCGGAGCACTATTCCAGCCCACCGGCAACATTCCAAATATAAAAGTAAAATAGCTTATAATTAATGTTTTTGATCATTAACACTTTTTACATCTTTGAGGGCTGTAGCAGCACGCTTTTGAACTTATTGCATCCCCCTTTTAGAAGCCATTTGAATTATATATGTACTTTGTTCGTAGTTTGGATAAGATTTTATACTTGTTTTTGATAATTCACAAAGTTTGTAATTCATTTGGAACTCTGCAACTCAGCTTTAAAAGATTGATGCTCACTAAAACAAACATTTGCTCAGTGTAACACTTTACTAGAGGGTAGGCCTACACTGGTCACAATGTCACAGGAGAGGTAATCCACACTGAGCATTCTGTGCAATGAAAGTAACAAACTTCGCAAACAAATTTGATGAATTCCTAGATGATTTTGCTATGAAGAAGGACAAAACAAAAACTTTTTAACTGTTTGCTGTGCTATGTTCAGCTTATTAGATTTGATAATTGTAGCTTTTTATTTAATACGTATTTAAATAATGATAGCACAAGGGAAATTTTAAACCCCATCCTTTCGCGCGATGGTTTCGTTGCCGTCGATTCTTTGTCGTCTGAAAGGGGTAACAAACGCACGAATCGTTAATCTAGCAGTTGCAACCGTTTGGGTGCGTTTTACTTGACATATTTTGCAAGGGGCAGCAACTTTTGCTCATGATTAAGGCATGTATGGAATTTTTTCATATCTGTGACCAATGTTTTCTTTAGGACGTTTTGAGGGATGGTTTCGGTCTCTCAAATTTTTCTGAAGGTCACTCAAAATACACTAAAAGCTCGCTCATGACCATCTCGGTATTTAGATGATACAGTAGTTGCGGTCTCCTGAAATGTCTAAGCGGTCACCAAGGTCAAACCTTAGAAAACCCTGGCCTTGGTAAGCGTGGCAACGTTGTCCTCACTCCTTGGTGCTTTAAACGCCTTTATGCCACCATACATACGTGCAGCGTATTGTGGATGCTTCCGTTGAGCACAGATATGAAAAAATGCATGTGAAACTTATGAAATACGTAGGCTATGTGTTTGGTCAGATGTTGAACCGTGACTTTTTGGTTGGTTCGCCGCAGTTGAGATTAAATTCCTGTTACCGACAGCCAAGCACGATTTCCACAATTCCGTGCCATTGAATACTTTTACGCCATAAGCATGCAGCAACAAACGCAGTGATCGCGGGACACTCTGCTACTGTAAGATTTAGAAATTTTTATTGAGGGTGCTTGGAGAGCGTCCATATCGTAATTTTCGATTTTGCACAAATTGAGTAGCGCTTTTATATTTTCCCCAACTGATAACAGTGGGATAGGGGGGCTTCACAAGTGAATTAGCCTTGGGCCTCGCACCAGTTAAATCCGGCCCTGACAAGATCGTTTTACACTATATAACCTAGGAACTTGCGGCTGTGCTTTCTCTTCACACGAAATCAACTTTTACAAGACCATGAAGAAAACGCTCTTCTCACCAAGATGTCAGAAATATGAGGAAAAAGTAGGTGATTTTCAACCTGGTGAAGTGGCAATGAAGTTACAGAGGTTTCCCTTGATTTTGCAAAAAAACGACAAATTGAACGCGACACATTATACTTTCTGAACTATCTTCTCAAGACACGTCTTGCTGAAGTTTATCTTTACATATTTATTGCACTTCGGGTAATGCTAATCTGCTCCGTTGCATTTCCAGCTCTGAAAGGAGTTTCGGCAAACTGAATCTGATCAATACCTTCTGCAGGTCTACTATGACTGATAGCAGACTATCCTCACTGGCCATGTTGTTAATCGAAGCTTCGTGTGCGTGCTCTCTAGATTTGGGTAATGTCATAAAGCAGGGGTGTGCAACAGGCGGTCCGCGGGCCACAACCCGGCCCGCCAAGCCATTTAGTGTGGCCCTTGCCAACACTCTGATTTTTCCCTATCATGCATGAAAATCCTAATCCGACAGTTTGTGTTAAAAAACTAAATTTTTCGTGTGGCCCAGCTACATGTCTGAAGTTTGTTATATGGCCCACCGACAAAAAATGTTGCACACCCCTTTCATAAATGCTTTTGCAAGCCAAATGACCCGTTCCAAGCCGTTTTCATAGTACTATGATGTGACAATGTTTATTATGCTTTCATGTTTATTGTTATGTAATATTTTTCATGTGTGCTACTTTCCAGTGATTTCTTTTGTTTTGCTGTCTGACCACAGTCCGCCAGTTAAGTAGCTCTGCGATGGATAAATGACACCGACAACTAAATCATGACGAATTATAACACTAATACAGCAAAGTTTTACAAATGTTTTCTTTTTATAGAGATCACCATTAAATGGGTCCCTGCAAAAGCATTTTGGGGTGTCCAGAGTTGGGCTGCTACGACAATGCCAACACACTGAGGCTAAAACGTTTTCACAAGCTGAATTTTTGCAGGGTATCGTCAATGATTTTGCACTGCAAATACCGCGAAAGGTGGAATTTTTTTCTAAAATTCCGATGGTAGACGAATTCCAACCTCTTTGTGTTGCCAGCTTATGAACTATAAGTTCTGTTGTTAAGTTTGCTGACTATTCGGTACGAAGAGTGGAAAAGCGTTGACGAGTCGCAACGGTTCAAGCCTAGACTTTTGGTACAAAATAATGTTGAAACTGGAACTTTCTATCGTACGAAATGACTTCATTTGATGGCCAACTTTGAATAACCATAACCTTTCGCTTCTTCAATGACTTTTTTCAGGAAATCTCACACCCTACAAGACCCGGCAAAATGCATTTTGTTTTTAATATCTACGATTTGCACAGTGGCAAGCAGTCAGTACGTGACACCAACTGTAAAATACTTAAAATTACAACTTATTAATTTCTGACAACATGAATCGCAATTGCGTTATAACTTGCTGATAGCTGCCAGACATCGCGATCTTCCTAAACCATCCACCATAATCTATGAAAGAATCGCCTCTATTGGATTAATTTGGCAAGTCCTAAGAAGCCTTATAGCACGTGTATGGTCATTGTAACGAGTTTTACAACTTCAGGGGAAAATAAGTGCAAATTTCCTTTCTTCAATACCAATTATCACACAATGTTGGAAAAAGCATGCCCAAGTTTTAACAACGCCCCTTCAATTTAAAAATACATCAAAGCGAAAGCAAAAGCGAGTCCGAGGCCAAAGTCGCTCTTTGAAAAACAGGTTATTTTTTTATCCGCTTTGCATGTGAATGTCTTCTTCTTTTCTTTAAAATTGAAGGTTCACAAATGCAAATAACTAAGCAATCGAACTATTATTATCTTTAGAAATAAATTGTATTATCCAAGTCTAAAGTTTGCATAACTTCATTACCAGATTTTTGAACAGTAACACCTAAAGATTCAATGCTACTAAAAAGGTGATTCAGCAACCGTTCTTTTTCGTTACAAAAAATTAAACAGGTTCCAAAGCAGTTTAGTTATTTAACAACATTTGGCAGCAGGCTGACACTTAAATAAATGCATTTTACCGGGTCCTGTAGGGTGTGATATTTCCAGTAAATGCACGTACACTGCAGCAGCAAAATAACAAACAAATGTTAATGATTAACACAGTACTGTCTAGAGCAGGCAGACACGCAAAAGGTTGGATCACGGACATATTTGGGAGGTCGCTATCAGTAGCGTACGCAGAAAATTTTCATGGGGGGTTACATTCAGTGGCATGTGGTGGTTATTTGTATTTAGTGTGCGCTGTTTGTGACGTCACAATATGACGTCATTTTCATGTTTCCAAACCAACGTTTTGGCGAAGTTTGTAGACACAATATGCATATTCGTCTACATCTACAGGACTCTTAGTTTATAGTTCACTGACACATAAACTATCAGCGGTCCAGATTAGGATATCGGAGGAAAATACACTCAACGCTACGACACAGCAGTTCATAACTGCAAAAATATCAGGCTGCGCGATAAAACAGGGTAGTAAAACACAGTCATCACCGCGTCAGAGCAATTTACAACTGCAAAATGAGGCTGCGCTGATGTCTTGTCGAATACAAGCGGTGGAGCATAGAAAGTGTGCGGCTGGGCTGTCTGACGCACACCGCGGTTTGCAAGATCGAATTTTGCTAAACCACACAATAATTGAGAAAGCGCATAAAGCACCCAAGTAAACTTTCGATTTTTGTTATGTATAGAAGTCCAGCAAATTTTTAGTTTTCCTTTTTCCCTGCTGTGGCATTATCAAATGCCTGAATACTTCTCTGTTAAAAACTGGTGTTTTTGAGCTCGTGCAACAGTTCTACCATGCTACAGAAATTGGTAAGGTAACCAATGCGGTCAGCGCTTGCGCTGATCAGCCTTAGCAGACAAAATAAAGACAATTGTTTCGGATAAAGTGAACTATCGCGGAACACAATCTCAAACA
>JGI24021J15306_10000129_pt1 | contig 40388 bp, 20 predicted proteins | sample Ectturendosymbi1_FD_15306 | JGI IMG/M metagenome (IMG submission 15306)
TGAACCTCGGGCTCCTTCGGCTCTTCAGCTTGAACCTCGGGCTCCTTCGGCTCTTCAGCTTGAACCTCGGGCTCCTTCGGCTCTTCAGCAGATGCGGGTTCTTCTGTTTGATCGGATTGGACCGGCTCTGCAACGGGTACTGCTGGTTGTTCAATTTCTTGGGTTTGGGGTTCAGTTTCTTTGGACTGCCCAACGGTTGGTTCGGGTTCTTTAGTTTCTTCGGCTTCTACTTCTTGTTCTTGTTCTTTCGGTGCGTCAGACTGAGGTTCTGATTCTTTCGGTTCGGAGGGTTTGGCTTCTTCAGATTCGGCGGTAGGTTCGCTTGATTCTGCAGCCTGAATCGCTGATGTTTCGCTTTTGTGCTCTTCGGATTGAGCTTCACGAAAAATGCAGTGTATGATGGGAGAGCACAAAAGCAGTCAAGTAACAAAGCACACAAACAGCCTCACTCAATCTCCCATTGAAAGAAACCCCCGACCAGCGGGCTAAACGACTAGCTTATCTCAAGACTGCGGCTACTTCGCAACAAATACCCGTGACCACTGCACACGGGACGTTTGTCTAAAAAGCTGACAAAGACAAACTTTTTGGAATGCATAGATTTGAGCAATAGTTCTATCGAGATTAATGATCATAACTGAACACTGAAACAGTAGCATTTGTACGACCACCAGTTGTACGCTTTCAGCCCACCCAACGCACGCTGCAGTTCTGCCAGTTACCAACCTGGTTGATCGGCTTCTGCAGCATCTGCATCTGTTTTTGGCTCTTCTGCCTTCTTGTCTGACGCCGAAGCTTCAGGTTCAGTTGTCTGGGGTTCGGAAGTATCTCCCTCCGGAGTCTGGTAAAGGTGGAAAAGAGAAACAAAATGTGTTGCTCGTTCGTACTGCTGTGTCGTGTGTTGGGGATGAGTATTTTATTCTATGTCAAGATTTGTGGGTAAACGATAAGCAACAATGTTCTTTTGTTGCACCCACGCGGAAAAAGGTGTAAAAGTGTTAAATCATGCGCGGGAAAAGTCACCTGCACATTTGTCTCATCCTTTTCTTCAGCGGCAGCGGCTTCTGGTGCTTTCTCCTCCTCTTCCGTTTTCTGCATAATATTAAGCATTGCTGTATCCATTGTTACTGCTAACTGTTGCAGGTGTCAAACCTTTACTTAATGCAGTTGTTCAACAAATTTCTGAATGCAACTGATCGAGGACCTTGGACTTAGTGTAGAGGACAAATAAAACGTAATGCGAGGTTGCAACTGATTCCCCTCAGGACCGCGCTCAGAGTACACCGGAAATCATGTCCAGCAGGTGGCAAGGTAAATGTGGTTTTTACCAATGTTGTTACTGTCGATGTGTGCACCTGTTCCAGATGAACGTACTTGGCTCAAATGAACTTTTGTTTAACATAACACAAATTAGTTAAGCAAACATTAATTCAAGGGTTGCAAGCAACTGTTTGTTCTCCACCAACTGGTTTATACGGGAAAGAACCTCGCTCAAAGCTCATCAGAAATTACGTTCAGGTGCACAAAGACAATCTCTGGGTCATGGACTTAGTGGTGGCCGTCATGGACTTGGTGGTTTAATTTGTGTGGTGGTTTAATTTGTTTAAAACAGAGTCGTAAGTAGCCACGCTTAACACTTGATTATATCAGTGATTTAATAATGCAAATACACTTGCTATAGACCTGCTCGCGTGCCACTGGTGTTTCACGTACCACAGTTTGAGGACTAAATGAAGCAATAAATGCTGAAGGACTGCTGAGTTACTAGTTTTAGTTTTAAATTATTAAATGTATGGTTGGCTTACCACTGTAACGATTTAGCAGCAAACTACAATCTACGGTTCGCTGAAAATCTGGCACCAAAGATCACGTTGTTTGTTGGATAGTTGGCAATTAATAACTACTTATGGAAAGTAAGATGGTTGGACAAGATATAAACCTGATGCGCGTCCGTTCGTACTGCAAGGAGGCAACCAATGATTAACACCGGTAGCTTAAGACGGGAAGCGCACATTGACCCTCGAGAGCGTACCAGGTGTGCTGCTGTAGCGTTGAAATACGAATTAATACACGTCCTTTTCCAAATTCAGAGCGGCTCACTGGCTAGCCATGCCACAGCACACTGAGGGTTTGTAGAAGAGTGAAATACTTCCCTTATGAACTGTGGGGTGGCGTGACCCTGCCCAGTGAATGGTCTCCCTGTCATCATGGGAACTGGTCAGCAGCAGCCAGCACGAACGTGACCATAGGATGCGGGTTCGTCAAAAGCTGACCGAAATAACCGCCGAGCTCCTTACCACGCAGATAACCGAGATAAACAGGCGTTTCATGTGTTACAAGACGCGGCCTTAACTACGACATGCGTTAAGCTTCGAGATAAGGTTTCTCCGTTGCTCGGAGTCGCACTGCTTGTGTGAGAATCAGACATGGGAACAGGCATTCCTTCCACTTATAGCCATTCTCTGGCTGCGCACTCCGGGGACACGTACTTGTTGAGACAGAGGTAGACATAACAATTGCTACAACCCTGCGGGCCACTTCAGCAGCAAAAGCTCACCACGCAAGTTGCAATATCAACTTGCTGCCCAGGTCGACAACCCTTTTCAATGTGTGCAAGCCTTATGTTTGCTTGTCATATGCAGATAAGTTCTAATAGAGGGAGAAGTTTAGTAAAACACCTGATCTTCACTATCAGAACGACGCATAAGGAACCTTGTCCTTGAAGCCAACTACGGAGTCAAAAGATTAAGACACCGACAAAAATAACTAGGCTGAAATTTTACGACCTTTGGTGAACAGTTACCAACCGTCGCGAATTACCCTCGTGTTCGCCACAGGCTTCGCTGCGCTGCAGCTGGTGAAAGATCCTGGACAGAAGTGTTTCGCCAAATTTTGTTTGATTAAAAATCGAAATAATTGCTCGAGACGTTATCCGCTGCCGCCAGCAACGCGGCATGCGTCACGTAAACGCAATTAAACTCGCGTCAGCATTGTTACGACACACGTTTTGCAGCAAACACAAGGATTGCTGACAATAGGCGAATGCCAATTAGGTTAGCCAGCAGCCGGATTGATCGTAGGCTGCGTGTTTTCTGCTGATACTTCAAATAGCCAGTTAGCATGGGTACGCTTCAATTATTCCGTATTACTCATCGGAGTTGCGATTTAAGACATACCTTAGCTGAGCAGCTGCGCTGTTCCACCAGCTAAGCCGAGCTCAGCGTGCGAGAGATGGTCATTTCGCAACGCAGTGAGCAAGATCATGATGCAGCCAGTGGCGTAACTGACGGGGGGCAGGGTCCACCCGCCCCCCCTTGATAAGCTAAATGTAAAAACTGGGACCCTTTAGCTGAAATTGATAGTTGGTATTCTTTGTTTTCAGTAGATATTCTTTTTGCGTTTTTCGGGGGTTTTCGTTTTTTTGCTAATATGGATATCATTTCTTAACTTTTTTCTGAGTGTTGGCTAATGGCCCCCGTACGGTTGCCAGTGGGCCCAATTCAGCGAAGTTTTGCCTCCCCCCTGGCTCAAATCTCTAGTTTCGCCACCGGATGCAGCTGCATAAACGTGTGAAGCGATCCGCCAGCGCGGACCCATTGGCATAAGCGCGCGTTATTTTCAGTTTTTCACGGGAGTGTCTAACAAAAACTGATTCTTTAATTTTCCACGGAACACTCAAAGCAAACGTGTGATTTGCCAAACAGTGCTTGATGATATTTTGTTGTAAGCAATTGCTATCTCTTCACGTAGTGTCGAACACAAATACTTGCTGTTCTTTTTGCTTCACATGTTGTATCGTAGCACACATGTTGTACCTGCTTACAAATACTTTTTTCCCAGTAGGGGACAGCCTCATAATACCAACTACATTGCCGACATTTCTACCACCACTCAAATTTGCTTTCGCGATCATCACACCACTCCAATATTATGTGGTCGTCCATGGCTGCTGTGAATTGCAACCTCTCGAGTCGACAACTGTTTGCCAAAATTAAGCTTTTAAAGAACCACAGTTTCATTACGGTCAAAAATCAATTTCTGCCTATAGGCACCACAACACTATTTCAAGTCAAGGTAGGATATAACACTGAAGGTAGGACATAATAGTTAGTGTTACTGTCTATCAAGCTATTCTCAGACATTCTTGAGGTTTGCTTGCATGAAGTTGGCCTCAAGCAGACCTCAGGCGCATTTGCAAGAACGCTTCAGTGGAAAGCGTGAGACAGAACAGCGGTGGCAAGGTTGAAGCGACAGAACACCGGGAATAGCGGAAGTTAGGTTTACGTTGTGAGCAACTGCAATAGCTTCTCTTGGTAGGTAGTAACACGAGTGAAATTGCACCACCCTGCTCAGTTCCTGCGCAGCTGCAGCTTGGCGAGCCTGAACTCGTGACTGACTACAGGCTTTTATTTGTTGGTTTAAGCCGCGAAAATGAACGTCTCATAACGGATTACGGCCGCAGTTCCTCCTACACACTGTTTTGCAGATGAAGTGCTCTTACATTCCAGCAAGTACTGGTAGCTGACAGCAAGCTGCGCGTGACTGCAACATGTCTCAATTCATTGGCGTTGTTTCCAAAATATCACGCTCACTCTCTGCAGCATAAACCACGGTCCACATAATCAAGCTACTGTAAGTTATTTACCTTATTTTTACTTGATTTTCCACCCATGGTCGATCTTTGTAAGTAACAATTAGCTAAATATGACAAATTCCCTTCAAGTTAAAAAGAATAATTAGTTTCTCTCTGCTGTCCCACAGCCTCGCCGGCACTTTTAAACTTCGGTCCAGGCGTTTTGGTAGCTGTAGTAACAGACCTGCACAACAGCTTGAAACTCACTTTTCAGAGCGGCACTACTGCTTCATATGATGCATTTTGCGCCATGTACGTTTACCTGCAGTTGCCTGACAATGAATATTTTATGAAGACCACCAATGGTTTACATTTCAATGACCTCACTCCATAACGTCATCAAGCTGAAAAGCGACTGGCGGATTCAAAAATGCAACGCCTCTTTTCGAATTAATTTTAATCCCTTTTTACCTCTGTAGAAATGCGCAGTTTCTTACAGAAAGTTCCCAAAAATCAAATAACTGAACTTATGGTTCCCTGGACGCTGAGCTTTCATTGACAGATAACATCAAATGAGATCTGTACTTGCAGCTCACTTTCTCATACTTGCGCTATTCTGATGACGCAACCAACCCTACCGAACTTTCTTCAAAGAACAGCGCTCAAAGCTGCTGCTCAATCACTTTGATTGTTGCGCCAGTAAAGCGTCACAACAGCTGTCTGCAGCTGTCAGGCAGCTCGCAAGTGTGTCAAGGTATAACGTAGCATGCTGCAAGCAAAACCAAACTCTTTCGACATCGAGTACGCTTTTCCCACAAACACCAGGAGTAAAAACATAATTCCCGCGCTTTGTTATGTTTGAAACACGCGGACCACGTGAGACCTAAAATGATGGATGGCACAGCAAATACACTGACCTGATGGAATTAGTAACTTTCTACTGTAAGTTTACAAGAGCAGTACGAATTCTCTTCTAGAGCAATGAACTGCCAAACGTCGAATACAGAGCGCTTAAGGAATTTTGTTCAGAGTGATTTTCTTGGACTTTTCTCAAGTGAACCTTTTCAGGCCTGCCAACGTCTTCCAAACACATGTCTCAAACTGTGATCAAACTCCTGGGAACGCGAAATTCTATGCAAAGTTGTAGAAGTAGAAAATATCAACTTCATCTCTCTGCTGTCAGGCATTAAACCAATGGCTGAATTTTCACCGCGGCCTATTACAGCGGAACCAACCACTGCAACACTGCAACATTCTCTCTCGCTGTAACGCGCTGCTCGAGGATCTACTGCACACGTTGTATAGGGGGCGGGTGCGGAAGCCGTTCATCATAATTGATTGCCTTTCGTCCAATGGAGAAAGTGACATCATGGCTGCTAAAACTCCACAAGTCAAGCCATTCATGAAGGCACGCCGTGACAATAGCTGGTTGAGTTGATCAGTGGTGGGACAGCAGACGATCACGTGGGCTGAATGCATGGCTGAGGTAAATACCGTGTCTGGTTACATTGTTCTGAAAGCAACGGTTTAGCCAACTCCACTGCTGCGTTAGAAAAAATTGTACGTAAAATTTGTGTTATGGTTCGTAACAGAAAAGTAATTACAAACAGCATTGATGTCACAAAACATTGTATGTCATCACACTGTATGCTATCACACTGTATGCTATCACAAAACAGTGTATGATGTTATAAACCACTATCCAAATGTACAATTTTGGCGAGTGACATGGAGACAAGTGGGCAGTAAGTAGTTACCGCGTGTGTCCGACAAATTTACTTCCGATATAGTAACAAACTATTTTTTAAAAATAAAGAACGCAAAACTAGGGAGTGGTCACGCCTCACGCTTACACTTACACTTACACTTAAGTTATTGCAGGAGCGAACGACTTTTCAAAAACTCACGAGGGCGATTAATAAATTAACAGCATTTTTAAAGGTGCACCCGAAATAAAACACTGAAGCGTTTGGCTCCTCGCGCGGATTAAAGTTTCTTGTTGCCTGGACCAGAGAGGGTTCGGGACGCTAATGGTCCGGTATTTCGGCGAGCCGCTAACGGCACTTTTGGCGGTTAGATTTCACCGCTACCGCCCGCTAATGATGAAAAAGGCATTTTCATATCTACCAAATCACTATCGCTTCAACAGTTGTTTGTAAGCAAACCGTAGAAATTTTGTTTAGCGGGCGATGGGCGGGCAGGATTGCAAAAAAAATGTTGTCGGTCCACGGACCGTTAATGGGCTGGATTTCGTGGGCTATGGGCGATCCCGGCTCAATCTTGGGGCGTACCATCCCTAGCGTGGACGATGATTCTGTGCGGTGTTCGCGTTCGCACCGGGGGGGGCATTTAGTGCTGTTACTGCTGTGGAACGATAAGTCAATAGGTCTTACTGTAGAATAATACCGGCAAGGTTGAGTTTACCTGACGCTCAGATGTGTGACGGCAAAAAGCCGTTTAAAAACATATTCACAATAGGGGACATTTATCTTTCAATGAAAACACATCGAGGTAAGCTCCTTTGAGGCAAGTTGGTTGTCCGCACATATGAACTGGAATTACTTCGTCGCACAACTTTGTTCACAAAGATTCATCCACAGAGGTATTTCGAAAACACTACGGATAACAAGCACGTCGTGCAGCAACCTGCGGCAACCGTTTCAAGTCAGCTTGGCCATTCCACGCGAGGGCGCAAGTGAAGGCATACCGGATTCGATTGTTTCCAAGTAAATAAGAGATGCCGCAGCGGTTTAATTGCAGTCAGGTTGGTGGCTAAGTCATACAGCTGCACAGTGAGATGTGTGAAGGTTGTCATGAATTGGATCCTCTAAATCATTTACTTTATAGGAATCAAATAACTTCCAATAAACGAACGTTAAATGTTTGTGTTTCAAATCGCATACCGGTTTAAACCAACAATTTGTTGCCACTGTTATAAAAACAACCAGTCAGGAATGAAAGGAATGTTGTTATTGCTTCTCACCTCGTGTACCAGCTCGTANAGCTAAAGAATTCTGCTCTCACCTCACTGATCCTAACACCAGAACACGCCTTGCTAAAATAACNTGGTTTGGAAGTTCCGTACTTGCAGGCCCGTGGCAAGGTTTTAAGGTTGGGGGCAATTTAGGGGGAAGATTTGTTTTTTATATAATTATGAATTCTCTGGTCACAACAAACTTTGGGGAGGCACAAAAAATTTGACGGGCACAGCCCCTGAATGAGCTCGGTGTCTACGGGCCTGCGTACTTGGTCGGTGGCCACAATTACTTGTATCAGAAGGGAAAGGGTGACAAAATTTCAGTCATTACAGATTGATAGACCAGAGGCTATATCCAACTTTACAACACTTGGTATATGATTCGCTTTACAAAAGATTACTGCAATTATTGCCAGAAACTTAAATTTTGGGCATAAAAATGACACAGGTGCTGAACGTTCAGGGCCAGAAATTTACAAAGAATCCTAAAACGGTGGAATGCACAAGAAACAACTTTTGTTGACTCAGAAAACAAGTGACGAAGCTTTGCTCGATTTAAGACGTTTTTCTGGTTTGATTTGCGGTACTAGGACACACGGTGTTGCTCGCTGTGTTTTGCTTCAACGTTAATTAATCATTAGTTTAATTAACTACGTTCGTAAAAATTCAGATGAACAATTTCTCGACCTGTCACCTCTGCTGCACCACGTGGACGCAACATCAAGCGTGAAAGAGAAAAGACTAAACGGTGGACATCCTTTTAAGTTACATCTCACACGGAAAGTGCTTTTCACCAGATTCAACTAACTTGTCACATGCCTATATTCGCAACATCGTACACCCATAGCCGTACCGAGACCATTGACACGTTTTTGCGCACCGTCTTTCGAACTAGTGACAGGTATTAAACTAGCTCTTGTCTGCTAATACAGTTTTACCAGGGTCCTAATTGTTTTCCTGAAATGACATCAACGAAGTTGCGGCCAGCTTTGGACAACTTGCCAGTTACGTCACAGTTAACCACGCCACGTCGCGTGGGCTCGAAACCGAATTGCGGATGTATTTTGAAAAAATCTGCTTCAAATTGAGTTGCCTGAGGCTGGCAGACATTATTCCACTGAATTCTTGGTGTTCATGGAACGTTATCAATACTTTACGCCGGGTTGCGAAACATCAAGTATTGTGTGGGGAACAGTTTAATGGCTGGTTCATCACCGCTCGCCGAAGATTGAAGCAACCGGACAAATCACGAAAGATTTTGACGTCAAGCGAGATGGCCTTTATATTCCAAAACTGTGAATCACAACCTTCTGGATTGCATCGTGTCTAAAACCACCGCGCGCAAATGGTAAACATGCCTAACATTCCTTGCCTTGTCGAAATGTCAAAACTATCCGCTTTTCCATTATTTTCCTCCATGACTCAGCCAGTAAATACCAGTTTAAATTCTCAGCATTTAACTTAACACCAGTTTAAATTCTCAGCATTTAACTTAAAAACGTTCACAGTATAAACGCCAGCTTAACATTCACGATATAGTAACGCCGTAAAAAAACGCGTTGCGATTGAACTCCAAGCTCACCTTATTACTTGTTCTCCTTGTCAGGTTTCCAAAAAAGTTTCGAATCGAACCGACGAAGCCTGGAGATCGTGAACTATGCGCCTCACCTGCAAGTGAAGCAAAGCATTAACACGTGCACATTGCAGGCTCTAGCGAGAAAAACTAGCTGCAGTAATATACTTCGTAGCGTTCTTGCTGTTTATAAGCACACACACGAGGTAAATGCGATGTTGGTGAAGATAAGTCTACTTATTGACATCAATTTCTCCAAATGGTTTTGGTTATGGAGTAAAACAAAAAGTTGTGTAACTCTTAGATCTAGAACGGCACTAATATGTTGCAAATAAAGACACTACAAGTAGCATGCATAAGCAGTATTCAACAACAAATCCTGACTCACTAGTTGCGGTAGGTTGTGCCTCAGCATCTGTCGGTTTGTCTTCAGATGTTTTCTGGTCGACTTTCTTCTCTTCATCAGCAGCTGGTTCTTGCGACTCCGTTTGTCCACTTTCAGCCGTTGCCTCCGGAACGGCAGGTTTTGCTTCAGAGGTTTCCTCGGTAGGAGTTTGCTCTGCTGCTGCTGCCTTGGGCGGCTCGGATGCTTCTTGTGACGGTTCAGGAGCTTCTTCTTGGGTAGGAGCGTCTTTAGCAGAGTCCGAGGTCTCCACTGAGGCGGGAGGGGCTTCTTGTTCTTCATCAGGTTTCTTTTCCGCCGCAGGAACATCTGCTGCCTCCTCAACTTTGTCATCCAAGCTTTGCTTCTTCTTCCCGGACGCGCGGCGTTTCAAAGAGGCGAAGGTACCGGTGATCATTTTCTTAAAGCTTTTTCCTGCTTTCTTTGGAGCAGCTTCAGTTTTGGCATCATCTTTAGTCGAAGCTTGAGGGGCTTCTTCGACTGGAGAGTCTTCTTCCTTTGTTTCTTCGGCGGAGGTCGTGGGAGCGGCTTCATCTTGGGAAGGCGGAGACGCGTCTTCTGCCGCACCTGCGTCTTGCTGTTGTGCTGCGTCCGGTGAGGCCTCATCAGGCTTGACATCCTCAGCAGGCGTGTCTTGTGTTGCTGGAGAGTCAGTGGCTTCTTCAGGTTTCGCCGCTTCGCCTTCAGCCGCAGAAGACTCTTGTGTTTGACCTTCAGCCGTTCCGTTGGGCTGTTGTTCTTTGCCCTGATCTTCTTGAGTTTCAGCAGCTTCCTCTGGTTTTTCCTCAACCACCTTGTCTTCTGCGGGACTGTCAGCTGCAGGAGTAGCAGGTGAGGACTTTTTACCAAAACTGAAACCGCGCAGTTTTGATTTTAGAGGAGATTTTGGTTTCTTTTCCGTTTCCGCTTTCGTCACACCGTTGCCATTCGCATGCACCTCCGCGCCATTCTCACTCACACCACCGTTGGCCTTCTGGTCGTTGGTCTGAAATGGAAAGCAATCGACATTTTGCAGTGACGCATCAGGCTGACATGCAACAGCAGTTTTAAGGTAGATGCTTGTGTCTAATCTGCTGTACGTGCAAGCAAAGTACAGGTAGATTTTTTCAGATAAAAATGACAGAAAATGAATTAACTTCTCACTTATTTTATACAACTGGAGCTTAGCACATGACAAATGGTTTAAGTGTCAATTGAAACCAAGGAAAAATGACTGAAGGGTTACTAGCAGTTATTAACTAGAGATGGTTTTAGTTCTGACCAAACCCAGATCGATATTTCTGCTAACAGCATCTGGTCGCTCAGTAAATCCGATGCAATAGCGATTGTGAACAAACAATGCAGATTATTATCAAGGCTTATTGCATCACAGATATTAACAGATGCGCCAGGCAGTTCATTCTCCAGAGAGAAAGCTGGAGACAGCAACGAATGCCTCGTCCCAGGATTCATGACAATCTAATCCCATGGCGCGTTTGCGGAAATATGTGAACGGTCTCACGTGACCAGTGTCGTCGTCGCCAGCCGATTTTGCGTTTGAGAACATTTCAAATAGACAACAGTTCGAACGAAAATGGGCATGGTTGCATGGCTCTGAAACCGCAGATCGAGAAATAGAATCTACTACAGTCAACTGTTCATGTTCTTTCTAAATTGAGTGGCTTCTAAGCACTGCATATCCAATGAACTGAAAATACTTTTTATATGCAATTCAACCTTATATTCATGACATAAAATGCAAAGAGCTTTGCCGCCATTTCGGCCAATTAGCAACCACCTGACAACGAGCGGATGAATACTGACGAACGCTTTACAACTTCTCCCGGAGATAATCTCTGACTAAGACCAGGACGTCGCGTACAAAGCGGGCGACGTATACAAAACAGTAGCTAGTTTGAGAAACGCGATTTCGCGCAAGTTTGTTTCTAAGCAGCGACGCAAGGCATTATCGGGTAGCGCCATTGCCTCGCGCGCCGCCAATCACGTGTCTTCCCGCACCAGCAACGTTTGTTTGAGAACGAACTTCACATCAAAACCGAACAATTCGAACAAGCTTCTAACAGTTCAAAGCGAAGTTTCATCTTCGTCGGATAAGAAATAACCACTTTGCTTCTGCTGCAGATGGAAAATGACTGGTTTGAATTGAAAGCAGGCCAGTTAACGGCCGAAATTTCCGAAAAAAGCAAACTGATTTTTGCTGAGGGGATGGATGGGCACAGACAGATTTCTTGGAAAATCGGCAAAACACGAGCAGTTCCATTTCATACAAGCACTGAAGAATCAGTGCGATTTTTTCTGCCATTGTGACTTAATGTCCCTCAAACATTTTGTACAAAAGCTCTTTGCGGCAAATCATAAAAGAACACTGAAGAAAATGTTCAAGAGCACTTATGCAACGTTGAACACTGGAACATAAAAATTTGATTTGAAAGACCAAACAACAAAATGAAAACAGTGAGAAACGAATGCCTTGATCTCTTTTTATTTAATCATTTTAATTTACCACAGGAATGTTCCAGCGGTTGAGGTAATAGATAGACAGTCATCGCGACTTCTGAAAAGATCATTACGGCGCTTGCAGGCGTTCCGCGGGATGAACTTTTAATATTTTGACACACGCTTTGTTACAGCACAATCGACGTCAAGCGGAACCCGTGGCGGTGTTAAATCCGGTCAAAGCAAGAAATCAGCTGAAGCGAATATCGATGTGGAATTTTATTAGGAACAACTGTTCCTGCCTATTGCTCGACAGAATTGACATAGATAGGGTTCCAGCAAAAAGGTTGAAGAACACTGCCCCAGGTCAAGGCCCGGTGCATCTATGTTTTGTTGGTGCTATTGGTGCAAAGAATGAGCTGTATGAACATAATCCAGTGTGAAAAAAATCCGCAAGGTATTTTACCCATTGAAACGAACTAAAGTCCTGCTCTCTGAATATTATTTCAAGGAAAACTCACGCTATGGAAGTTTAAAACCCAAAAAGTACATTTTATTGAACGCAAACCCAAAAAGTACATTTTATTGAACGCTCTGTGCGTTCTTTACTCCATCTCGTTACTGTGCACATGCTAGCGACATATCCGAGTATGTGGTTTCACGTATCTACAAGCAGCACTTTTGAAAAATGTTTGTAGCTGGTGTTTGTCTGCGGTCGGAGTTACGGGAGACTTCAGGACTTCAGCCAGCACCAGTGCTCTGGCGACAGGTAATGCCAGCAGCACAGCGGTTAAGCGACAGTCTACAAAACATGGTCAACATCGTACATCCGCCTCAAGCCAAGTATGCGCAGCAATTACTACAGCCTGTTCGCAAAGAGGAGTGTAATGCAACATTTGGCCCAAAGTGAAAACTGCCTGGACCTGAACGGAACAACTGGCAGGTGGAGGAACGGGGCAGTAAAATTAAAAGCTTTAACAAATGCCGGTCGTGAAATTAAAAAGGAACTGAAGCTCAACTTTCGGCATCAAATCCGGGTGAAATAAAGCCCGACCACACAAGATGGCTGTGGTTGTCCCTCTTGCATGAATTGGTTGCTATCCATTTCTTGCCCCCCCCCAATTTCTTCCCCTCCAAAAGCTAACAGTGAATGCGAACAAAAAAGTATGAATTCAATTGAAAGTTTAAATTAATGGTCATAGCAGCCATGCTGAACCGTCTGTCGGCACTTACCACGGGCTTGATTTGGCCATCTCCATCCGCAGGACCAGGCTTGACCGTTCCGTCGTTGATGTTGTATTTTCCTTTACTACCTACAGTCCCCATTTGGCAGCAATTTCAGAACCAAAACAAAATTTGTCAACAGCAAAGTAACAAATGCTAAAAAACTGACTTGGCTACAAGCGAAAGAAAACAACTGAAAGTGTCTACCAACGACCTGGAAAGATTAAAAGCGTTGTTAAAGTGTCTACCAACGACCTGGAAAGCTTAAAAACGTTGTTAGGAATACGTTGAGTGTAAAACGTATGGCGAGAAGTAATTTTACAAAACATTAACCATGTAGGCCTAGTTTGTTTTGCACGGTGAGCTCCGTGAACTTGTGGTCACGCGTTTAATATGCATGGCTGAATAAAGACACGACGAAGTCACTTTGAAAAAACACTTGGCGGCAATACGCAGGGCCTCCGAGAGGGGTACAAGTGGTACCCGGGCCCGGGCCCGGTTGGTACTGGGGCCCAGAAGGATAAAAGTACGCACGCTAAGTTTCTGTAATCAAGCCCAAAGTTATAAGTCAGTATCGGTCTTCATACCCCCTGGTAAAATTTCTGAGGCCCTGGCAATACGTTTGCGCATTGATTAAACGAATTTTGAAGTCCTTGTAGCCGTGCGAAGCACGGAAATTTAAAGGAACCCACCGTGAAAAATGCACTGAACTTCAAATTACAAAAAACTCAACAGGCCGCCAATGAAAATCCCAGGATGAGCTTTTACGACGTAGACGTGGAAGTATATTAATGTACCGTACATGATGCAAACGTTGTTTCACGTCTGCTGCGAAGGAGCTTCTTCACCTGTGGACTACGCGCAGTCACTGGATACTACGTGCGCACCTCACCGTTGCCGTAGCTTGATACTCGGTAAATACAGGCCGCTTTACTAAATACCACTTTTTTAATGTCGTAAAGTGGTTCGAAAAAGACCAAAGCTGGGAGGCGCTGCTTTGCGGTTTCGCAACAACTTACACTTTGCAGCAAACAAAGACCGGAATGCTTGAAAAGTTGTATAGGGAGGTTATATATACAGTATAGGGAGGTTATATATACAGTATTTAAACAGGCCTGGGCGATTAGCATGCCATTGCGAACGCATGAAAGCTGTCAGAGATTAAGATACACCAAAGATAAATTAATACTGAGCTTTAGATCACAAGCCAAGTCCCGCAGGGTTAACATTTCTTCGTGACAGCTGGGTGGGTCAGAAACATCGTCTGTCACGATTTCCTCACAACAGTCGTGGTTAGCAGGTGACACTTGGACTCGTCCATCACATTTACGGCAACACCATCTTGTGTCAACCCTCGTGGCGTGAAGTAAGCCGTTTCGACCAGTTCGTAATTCTATTCCTTTAATAGCCCGCGGCATGCTCAGGTGCTTTTGCCACCCTTACCGTTTATTATCACGCAGGCTTGGCTGAGGTAAACATATTGCAAACAGTGCACAAGTGACCAACAGCACCTTCAGTCCATATTACTACTTATTGAATCTAACCATTCAAAAATGAACTGTATTTTGTATTTTGCCCTCCGTTTTCTTCAAGGGTGCGTAAAAGAAAAGATTGCACGCAAGTCTTTCTACCAGGCGGTGAAACCCAACTCGTACAGACGTAATAAAACTAGTTTTGCTACTCTACAATCGTGACACATCAAATTACGTTGAACTTGCTGAAACTTGGTTAAATGCGTAGTTTGCTGGGAATCGTGAATTCATCAGTTCATTAACCCACTTATTCTAACGGATTAGAAAATTTACACTTGTTTTGCAATTATCGACGTCAGGAGAAAGTTCAAGTCAACTGTAAGGTTGTGCTGTCCAGAAACTTAACACCATCCATCCTCACCTCCAATAAATTTCACTGGGATCTGTTACTCAAAACGTAACTCCTTCCAACACAGCATCTTGCTAAAGTTTGACATAATTAAAACGAAGGCCATGTTGATGTTGGAGCAACCTAGAAGTGCTGCATTTTTTCAATTTAAAGTATTCTTGATATATGCAAACTGATAACGATTGAGAAGTCAAATCAGTGCAAGAATTAATGCGTACACGCCGAAACTTTGTCCGCATGTTTTGATGCTGGAGAAAATAGCATTTAGCAACCTACACACACAGGGATGCGATTTCGTAACTCAAGAGTGGTCCAACTACAGGTCCGCGGGCCTGTATATTATGGGGTTAGATGTGGTTCCCAGAGAGGGTAATGCAATTATTCGAGGGGTTCGAGGGGTAACGCGGTACCAAAATGTTGCTCTGGTTGCATTCTTTTTGCGACGCAAATTATTGAGCAATAAAAATAATCGCTACCTTGATTTGGGTAACGGCTCGAACAAGTTGAGAACCACTGACTACTAGAGTATAGAGGGCTTCTGGAAATTAGTCAAAGATGATTTCTTAAACTGAAAGGTTTCGCACGAAAGCCTCAATGTTCGAAAGCACACACGTGTGTGGAGTACATTTTCTGCCATGAAGCAAGTCAAATCTAAAAACAAATCCAATTGGCAGACGAAACACCGGACCATAGTTTCCCACTTGCCACCACTAGCATATTGCTATTGTGGATCGGAGAACGATAGTGTCAGGGAAGCGTCTATCACAGGGCACAATCTTGTTTTCTTGTGAATCTTGTTTTGCACATCATTTTGTAAGTGGTCCGCGAGGTACCACATTTTCGTAAAATGGCCCGTAGGTCGGAAAGTAGTTGCACCACGCTGTCGTAGCTTATTAAGCGCAGTTTACTAAACTGCTCTTTAAAACATCAGCACTTGCACGCTTGACTGACTCGACCAGCACGTACATAGCCACGAAAACGGATTTGACAACAGCGATAATGCGATGTATCTGTTTAAAAGAACGTCACATTATCTAATCCGCGTCTGTTGATATTACTCTTGTCGGGGCTCGTAGAAATACCAGCAACATGTCGCACAAGTGGTCCTCACTATCAAGTCTCGGCTGAGATTCACATAGATTCACATACAACGGCCACAGGAAGCGTGTGCTTTGAAGAATTTCTTGCTAACAACAATTTTCCTCGTTGAACAATTTGTTGATATTTGGCGAAGTATGATAAGTCAGATGTTGGATGACATGCGCTTTGTTTACACAGCGCCTGCGTCTTTGCCTGCTTTAACGATTCACTGCCTCTGCCACAAACGAAATAAAATCTTCTGGCTTGCGTGGAAGGTCTTCCAGCAATCAATGATAGTGGAGCAGTGCAACAGCAAGACATTTCAACCATTCTACGCTCGTTGAGGAATGCCAGATAATCTTCACAACGAAAATTCGTTCACCCTGCGCTGCATGAGATAAAACGGGACACGGGCCTATTGTCAACTTTTGCGAAACACTAGCGACTAGATCAGATAATGCCTTTTTGAAAAAAGCGCGATGTTTATGGCCCGGGGCATGAATTTGCTGAGTCGACATTTATGCAATCTGCTCGTAGAGCTTGTTGTTATAGCTGGCGCGCTGAGCGGCGAATCCATTTTACTTAAACAAGCTGATCATCCCAGGCACAAATGTTTACAGCCGCGTGAATATTTAGGCAAAAGAAGGTGAGCGGTGAAGCGCACGGAAGACCATGCCCAAAACACGTTTCTGCAACACGCCTATCATGGGCTGAGATAGAGTGCAAGGGGAACGCTTGGCCGCAGCGAATGGCAAATCTTTAGTTTGATTCAGTTGGTCCGAGGTCCTGAAGTCGTGACAGCATTCTGGTGAGCGTGGTATCTTTATCAGGCCTCTGTGATAAGCCAATCGTGAGTTTAAAATGCGCGGTCACTGAAAATAACTCATGTCCAGTAACAAGGTTCATACTTAACTTTAGCTTCTCGAAGGTTCTTCCGAAACGCCTGGGTCCTGAAAAAGGGGTGCATTTTCACCGTAAATCAAAATGGCCACTCTGCTGAAATCAGTATTTCTCAGCCTGGTGCAAAAATTGTCATGACCTCTGATTGCTTACGCAACCACTATGTATTGGTAACCATCGCACATGCCGGAGAGGTACAGAACACGGCGCTACGAACAACCGGTGAACCTGCTGCGAGAAGGCATAATGCAAGCGGACGTTCAAATAAAGTTCCATCCAATAAATCATTAAAACGCAATTGATACGAAAAAATTCCAAAAGCCTGTGCTGCAAAAGACCTCATTTTGGACAAAAAATCATATTCTGCATCGAATGCGAATGACAACGCGGCTGGACCGTTGATATTTGTCTTTAATCTGCTCAACTGCACAAACGCAATTTTTCATTTCTCTTCTTTCAACTCGCCTCCCCTCATGTAACGAGTAAATGCAGGACAGTGACGTCATCTAAACATGATGCTACCAGGAGTACAGACTTGGCTGTAGATGTGCCGGTGACGTAATTTTGTAGTTACCTGCAGTGTGTGACGTAACCACACACAAGTTCGTTACGCTTGTTACGCCTTAATAATTATCTTTCGCAAACCTGGTGTAGGTCAAGGTTGTAAAAGTTGTATTATGCAGCATGGGGCAATGCTATTAATCAAAATATTCAGTTCAAGCTTTACATTGCCTGTTGTCATGTAAATGACAAAAAGGCCTTAATTTACTACTCGGCTTTGATATTTGAGAGGTGAATTAACGTAGAATACAAGTACCAATAGAACAGGGGTTCCCGAACTTTCTCTAACCATATACTCAATCAGCATTCCGACAGGTGAGCGTGTACCTCTTCACTATTTCACAGATGAACATGCACCCCTAAAATTTATGACATAACATTTTATGATTTTTCATATATATATTTAAGAATGAGCGTATTATGATTTTTGAAAATATTCACTGATATATGTATAAGTAAATGTACCCCTTCGGATAGGCAAATTTACCCCTGGGGGTACATCTACCCCACGTTGGGAACCCCTGCAATAGAATATTGCAAAAAACGGTGTTGTTTCGTCAAAATGAAGACGTGGCTTGTTACATCCAACAAGAGTTACAAATATTTGTTAAATCTACAAAATATGGCAAGGTGCCGGCAACTATGTGCCACACAAAGAATAAGGGCACGCCCTTATCCTTTTTTACGAGTCCACCCTTGATACTGTGTCTGCAATTAAGGGCGTACGCAAGGGGGGGTTGGGGTTTGGGTTATCGTTTGCATCCAGAAAGCATCACCACTTTTTGCAGACCTTTCGTCCACTACGCATGTTTAAGATTGCTCGTATTCGACAAGACATTAGCGCAGCCTCATTTTACAGTTGTAAATTGCTCTGACGCAGTGATTGAGTGTGTTTACTCCCTTGTTTTAACGCGCAGCCTGATATTTTTGCAGTTATGAACTGCTGTGTGGTAGCGTTGAATGTATTTTCCTCCGATATCCCAACTTGGACCGCTGAATAGTTTCTAACGGGAGTGCGTGTCGAACAATATGCATATNATGTCTAACAAACTTCGCTTAAAACATTAACGTCGTATTGTGACGTCACAAACAGCGCGCACACTAATACAAAAGACCGCCATATGCTACTGAATGAAACCCCCATGAAACAAATTCTGCCCACGGCACTGTCTGCAATAAACACAAACTTGTGTCATGTTAGATGATGTCCTCATAATATGACGCAACAATTAGGCAATGATGCATAACATGCAATGCCCTCACAAGCAACTGTAGTGCGTCTTGCAGTACTTATGTATGAGCATTTCCAAGGTCAACGGCATTTTAACGTGGCAAGTACTTACAAGTCTTCCCAACCCCTGTCTGAAACTGGCTGAAAGAACACAATTCCAANAAGGCATNAACACCTAAATGTNTGAAAGCGCTAGAAGGTTGATTCAAACCTGCGCATATATGCATTCAAGTAACTTCACTCCACAGGCGAAATAAGAAATCAAACCACAAACTTCATAGGAAATCGATTTCANGTAAAACTACGCATCAGCAGTCTTTACATCTTAAATAAAGAGTGTANTTGATCTATTTGAATAAGATAAGGACTGATGATGCGTAGTTTTACGTAAAATCGATTTCCTATTAAAATTTGTGATTGATTCCTTGCTTATTTCACCTGTGGAGTGAAGTTACTTGAAATGTTTGATTTGTTTTGCATCTCCATGAAGCAGCAGCAGCAGCAGCAGCAGCAGCAAACTGTAACATAACAGCAGTTGAAAGCAGCTACAATGTGTATCAGGTGAATTAACGAAACCAGTAGACAAAGAACCTTATTAAGACGTTGGTCGGTTGTGAAAAAAGCGGTAAAAATGATGACTTTACACACTTGTTCAATGCAATGATTTGGAAAATGACCAATGGTGCTTGACAATTGCAACCTTTGACCCGGACTCTCACAGGACCAGCGCTTCAACCAGCCAGCAGTGATTCGTGTTAAAGTCTGGATGTGACGCGAGTGCCTTTCAAGTTACTGGAACTGTGTTTGTATCAAACAGAGAAGCTTTCCGCGTGGACGGGCAAGCGTAGTTTTGCACCCAACAAAGATGACCTCACTCTGAATGGGACGCGCCGCTCGCATAACTGGCGCATGAGTGTTTAACTGTCTGCTGGCTTTAATCGAGCAACGACATGATTCATGGGCGAAGAACGACAATTTGTTGACGACTGAAGTGCATCTGTTTTAACCCACCATTTGCTATACATTGCTGTTGCCAAAGGGTACTCTTTGAAAAAGTTACTTCGAAAGGTCTGCAGCAACCCACGCTACTTCTGCAACGCCTTTGGAAGCTGATGGAAAGCGTGCGCAGTTTCTCTATTAAACAGGTAGAATTAAGTGGCATCCGTGGCACTAGCAGTTTAGCTGAGAAAGAAAAACATTCACCGCATATGCACTGCGAAGTCGACATCGAATACCTCAACTTTGTCTGATGAATGACGTTATTGCTAAGAAAACGGTCACTTCTCAAATGTTCTAAATGGTTTGAATGTTATTTTCCTTGGCCATTTAAATTGTCATATAGCTACGAAACAACACAATACAGTTGATAGATGTGAAGCATTTCTCAGCTCAAGGAACGTTTTTTTAAGCGAGCATTTGCGGGAAGTGTTGATCAAAGTTACAATCCCCAGTAGAGGGGCCTTGAGTCGCTTGGAATTGTGAGTGTTAGAAAATCGTTCTTGAAAATCAAACCCACAACAAGTGAACGCAAGGGTTGCCTGAATGGGAAAAAGCGGATGAACGTTACAGCGTTGGATTCACATTTCGCAATCGGCACCACCTTCACGCTGGTGGGCGGCTTGCTTTATGCACTGTACTGCTGTATAGTTTGTTTGAACAAGAAAGTGATTACTGCTGTGGAATGCCGCTGAGGGCGTGAGTCGAACTGAAAGATCTTTACGTCACGGTCACGGCTGCTTCCACCGCGATGAGCGAAATAGTTTACCATTGACCCATGTCTAAAGGTCAAGCAACACAATCCTCGAAGTTCACGAGCCTGGGTGTGCTTTCTACCGTTAAAATCTCCCAAAAAATTAACGAACCAGACGAAGTTCAATGAACTTTAACTCAAATAAACAGAAAAAATTAGATCTTCACAGGGAAGGGTAGGTAAGCTAACACTGCAGAAAACAATGCAATAATACGCAATGTATATTGCGTTCTGTACAATACACTGTTGAATTTAATAAAAAAGTGGTGAGCATAGCATACAGAGCTGCGGTGCCATCAGCAGAGATTGATCGAAGAGACCACACCTTTGTATTGTTTGTGCCATGGCCAATGTTGGCTTGGCTGTAGCGCCTGTCGGATTGTACGCAATGCAATTTTACAAACTATTTAGTATTTCTTAGAGTTGCTGCGCTCTGGAAAGAAATCGAACACAATCTAAAAATCTTGCCCTACGTCACTTTCTGCAAACATAACATAAGGATCGTCTCTTAAAACTATGAATAGGTTTTTGCCGAACTATATATGGCTTTAATGGTAAAATGCGACCTTTTATAAATATGATGCAAACAAAATTGTTTGCTTGTATTTGAATAATGTGCTTTGCATATAGTTGTCGTGTCGTTTTGACTTGCGATGCTTAATATGTATTTATGCATTGTGGCATTGTCTTTGTTTTAACACGTCTTTAGGGCGCCTCGACGAGATACTTCAGGTTTATTTTCTGCGTCCTAGTTGCGAGTACTTGTTAAGTGTTTTGCTTTAGCATTGCCATAACATATTGTATCGTAACCAATAAACTTCTAAACTGCAGACATTTCCTGCAGAGTAAGTCATTTCTAAACGATACTCGAATTTTAACGCACACAAAAGCTTTTTCAGAAACGAGTCAAGTACTCACCGTACATCCTTTCCACAACTTGCAGCAGGCCTCTGATCACTGTGACACTGGCGAAGAGCCTTCCAATCACTGACCTGCCACCAGACGCCAGGGGAGCTTCGAATAAGAGCCAATGTTTAAAAACGAAATCTCTTACGTTTAAACTTTAAACACTCGTTCTTTTTCTGCAGTTCCGACGAGCCTTTCTGACCTACATTCCTGGCTCCCTTCTAAACCAATCAAAACTTTGCGGCACACGTGGATCTGCGGGGGAGTTGCGCAACACAGGAAAGCAGCACTTTTGTTTTAAACTGCCTGTGAAGGAATAAAACCTGATTGACACTGTTGGTACAATGAACCTCACAATTAGAAGAACAGCGCTTACTTCAACAATTGCTGGCATTGCAAACGTCCAATGGAAATACGGCGTCTTTCATTTTATTCCCAACAGGCATTTACTTTAAGAAACTAGCATACTGACCAGATGAATACAGTTAATAATTTCTCTACATTTAGCATCAACCGACAGAATTATGTCATTACCATTTCAAACATGATAATTTGTCAGAACTATTTAAGTACCTTCAAGCTTGTCAATCGACAAATCGAAAAAAAAATTCTTTCTGCAACGAAAAATTATTTTTTGTTGTAAACTTCACCATGTGGCGAGAATAAAAGCTCAAATGTATCTTCAGCAAACGCCCACAAGTCATAATATCTTCTAAAAAAAAGCATAATCCATCCTTTGTCTCCCACAAAACGCCTTTCTTAAAGAACCGCGTCCACATTCCGCTTCAACGCCACTCGCTTTTCGGCCGACCTGTTGCCTGCCTGCCGTCTTTCTTCGTTCACTACGATCAGCCACCGCCCTTACAAGAAGTGCTGTTTATTTGCCAGGCCTTTCAGCTTCAGGCGCCTCGCGTTTTTCTCCGATGCCAGCGACCTGTTGATCTCCGTCGCTTCCTGGCCTCGCGCGCCGCTGACCTAATTCGTGTTAGCGCGTCGGCCAGGATCGGTGAAGCGTGAAGCATTTCGGCAGCGAACCTGAGGAAAAAAGCAACATTCCTCGAATAGTCGACAAACACAGATTCTTTATGGGCGTTCAAGCGTCAAACAGACGCTCCAGGTTTTTTTGGGATGAGTCGCGAGGAAGGTTCAAAGTTTCTTGGCTTGATACGACAGGTCCGGGCTGATGTGGAGCGCGCCGAAGGCAGCTGCAAATCATGCCTTGTTTCAACGCGGCCGAGAATCGTTTTGAGCAAATTGCAGTTGTAAGTGAAACAAGTGGCGAGCGGATCAAACCGTCTTGCTTCTTCCACCGCGATGTCGACTGCCGTGATCGCCGGCTTCGCTTGAACAGCACGAAAGCGGACGAACGCCGAAGATACGCAGACAGCTTCGTCGCCTTAGCATCAAGTTCATGCGAACTCGCGGCGGTCAGCTGGTCAGCGGGCGAACAGCACTGATGGCGAAAACGATCAGATTTATGAGCGTTCGCGGAATTCCACGCACCAGTGCGTCAGAAATAAACATAACATCCTGAAGAACAATTTTTTCAAAACGCTCAAAATGTTTGTAGAAATGCATAAATGACGCAAAACCAAATAGAGATTACAGACAACCTCTTGCATCCTTCTTGCTTTTCAAACATAACCCTTTGGGTTTGGCAAGATTTGGATTAAACTGTTCCACAGCATCAACCAACATCCATCAGACCTGTAATAAAAATAGTGAAATTAGACACATAAAATCAGTGACCAATTAAAAATGGGTATAACTGTTTACGGTCATTGTCACTATTTTTCAATTTAATTCAGATGCATTATTTTCCTGTTATTCATAAAACCATATTGTTTTTTACTTAACCTTCATCATTGTTCGCGGAAACGCAACAGTTTGAAGCTCAGGCCGTTTGGCCCAAGATTTGTGTCAAGGACAGAAGTGATTCGCGCAACTTTCATCCATCGATGTGAGAAGTTCGGGCAGGAGGCAAAGTGACCTCAGGTCGCCATCGACGTTGTTCAAGAATGCTTTCTGTACTCGTGGCATGAAATGAAGCTTCTGCACACCCGGTAACAAACATTTTTTACCATCTGTCACATCTGCATATCAACTGCAACTTTATGTGGGAAAGCTTGCAAAGTGCTGGAACTTGCAAGGAAATATTACGAAGAATCTTTGGTCTCTTCCTTCCGTAAAATTTCATACAAAAATTTTGAAAGCGACCAGCAACTTGTCGCAACGTTTTTTTTGCGCGAAAGAACCTCTCACAGTTTGTTAATGTTTCTGTCTTCAAGGATGTTAGTAAGCCTGTGCCAAAGCAAACTTCTGTTACGAAAGTGCAAGTGGTGAAAAGCGGAAATGGGAGGGGCATCACCTGTTCGCAGAGGAGCGAGTTTGCCAAAAATCATTTGGCGTGGCGAAATAGGCCAAGCAATTACGGGAACATTTACGTTGATTTGCAGGTTGCTTTTGATCTAATTTGCGCTGACCTGATGGTATTTTTACGAGTTTCATGCTTTGCGTTACAATGATTTGTTTTCATGCCTCTATTCACCCACGGTTCCCTTCGTACCCCTTTTCTGGCCCTGGGGTAATTTTGGTGATGGGGTTACACGCACGCGGCAAGCTCACTGTGCTGGGACACTTTGACTCGATAACCGCAAGGTTTTTCAGTGTCCCGGCTGCAAGGTTTCACTTGTTTTCTTTTTTTTGTTTTCTGAATACGTACGACTCTAGATCGTTAAAATGCTTGTTTCGTTTCGTGTGCGTTGGGGCGCGTATAATTGCCTCGAGTATGATAAGTTCGCGGGTGTCTTACTTTGTTATATATGTGCGCTAGCCATGTCTTGTGGGCCTTGCGGCCGAAATCAATAAAACTGTCAAACTGTCACGCTGGGATGTCATGCTATTGCGGATGTACACGTGACCTCAAATGATTGTCCTACATTTCGTTGTTTGGGCCACGTGCTGGTCTCTGTTTAAAGTATAATTTATTGTATCAAACGGGAATAGTTATTCTATCAAATGTTTCTCAGATGAACAGAAAAAAAACTTATTACATCACACAGGAATAGCCCGGACACAGAAATTTCTGACATAGATCAATTATAATACTCTTTTGTTTCTTACTCTAAAAATGTCCACTGGTGAACTACATAAAGTAACACAGTATCAGAAGCAAAACCCACCCAACAAACAAAATAGATGTTCACAATCTTATTTTAACTTCCACTGCCTTGAAGGTTGAAAGATGCGATGTTTTCTGTTTCTGCCTGCTTGCGCTAATATCGGGTTTGGATATGAACAAACATAGCAACAGAAATTTAAATGAAATTAACATTGCGACGCGCCCGTTAATAGGTTGAAAATGAAAACACTTCTTTGATTTGTACTCGAAAGAAAAAATATTTGAATCACATCTGAAAATTTAACGATGTACCACAATGCAGTTTCACCGGTGTCTGCAACGATCACAACAACATATTCCTGTCCCGCGTATTGCAGGACACACCTCATCGTCAAAAGATATGACTGTTGTCGCTAAAGGGACCGTTGGCACCAAATGGTAACTGTAACTACCAACAGTTTCTGCGTTGCCGTCACAACATTAAGACCAATATGAGCTGCAGATAAATGCATGTACTAACGTGCTCGTCTAACTGTAGCGCAAGTATAGTAGCTCTACAAAATCGCACCTAAGCGCTTCATAATAAAAATACGTTAATGACCTGAATTTCAATATTTTTGTTAGTCCAGTGAGACGTTCGTCCATCATGGCTGATTTTGTTCAAGGTTTCAAAATGGTTATTGCGCTGGACGAGCTTTTACTCGAACACGATGTCAAAGGATCAATTGAAGAAGTTTGCATGAACTTTTTCAGTGCAGGAAACACTCTGGAACGCCTTTTAACACGCAGCGCATGATGTTCTTGACTTTAGTGTCCGCTTCTTGAATGCCCGAGATAAAGTTTCAAATTTTGAAAGTGTTTTTCTTGCGGCAATTCAGTATGCCTCCATATTCTGCAATTATTTGCTGAAAGTGGTTGTAGTTGATGTCTGGAGATTGCAGCACACTGTAATGTACAAAATCAAAGGTAATTTTGACCGACTTTCAAACTTGTCTACTATAAATACGCCATTAACGTTTTTGCGGTAACTATCGGGTGACGAACATCTTCGTACGACTATGAAGACCTGTGACTTGAGGTGAATTGTAACGAAAGAAAGCTAGCTCTGACCGTGTAACACTCGCTAACCTTTCAGACAGAAAACTGGCTTTCACTTCGTACACTGTCGTTGCTTAGCCATTCCACTAGAAGATGTTTTACAGCAGTGATTACCTTCGTCGCTTCAGCGAAGACCAAACTTACAGATTGCAACATTTGCCACAAAGACATAGAGTCCCAGCCATAACATTGTTCACCGCTACCAGTACAACCAGAAACTTGTTCAGCATCAAATTCTCTTGGAGTGAACCTGCTTTTGAGCGAATTCTCGCATCGTGTTGCGTTTCGCTGCTGACGCTCAAGCTGGTCGAGATTTGTTGAAAGTTTGAAACAAAACACAATGATGCGACTCGACTTTGAACAAATCTTCCTTCGCAGTGAGATAGTTGGTCGATTTTTAAGGCACACCGACGCTGTGAGGTTTCAACAAAATCAAGCATTTCTGCTGCAAGTGTTAATATTACTTTTATTGGAATGACCTGACTGCTGTGGTTAATACCTAATTTAAAGCAATCACTGTCACAATGAGTGTAAACCAGGGGACTCCAAACTTTTTTGTTCGAGGGCCACATAAGCTCGTGCACAGCAGTTTGAGGACCGGACATTTTACGCATGTTTCCAGATATGTTGTAATGCACCAAATCCACAAATTTTCGTCAATATATTATTTTTTCATTATTCACCAAATGTCTTTGCGGCTGGATGAAATAGCTTTGTGGGCCAGATAAAATGGCTTCGCGGGCCGGATTTGGCCCGCGGGCCGTAGTTTGGAGACCCCTGGTGTAAACAATTGAAGGAGCCTGACGTCGAATATGCTTGCATGCCATTGATATAATTCATTGCGCAGACCCAATCATTAGCTCGACCCAAGTCTGTGCATCAACACACATGAGACGATTTACTTGTTGCGATATCGTCTTTTCTGTAATTGCGTATAATTTGCATAAAATCGAAATTGCTCATTAACTACCTTAAGCAAATGCAGAGTTTGCTCAGCATGGGAAGCATAACAGTTTCGTCGTAGTTATTGAAAAGTAAGCTGTTTTTTTTAATTTCTTTTACAAGAGATCCAAAAATCTGGCTTCCACAAAATTCAATAACTTGTTTTGCATTGTCTGCGCAACATATGTGGTTTTCCTTTGATGAACATTGCAAATGATTTGGTAGCGATGTGTCGCCGCATTCTTTTCGTAAAGCAGGAAGAGCTCTGAAATTCCTTCAACCTGACATCGTGTCATCACAGATCCGTCGCCATCACAGCGAACATGGGAGGAGCGCCCAATCACAGTATGATTTGTTTTGATCACGAAAACGACCTCTCTGTTCTCCAGCACTTTGTTTTGATTGGGGGTGTCCAGCTGGAGGGTCACACCTGAAGATGGATCCACAGAGTGATGAAAAACTCATCCGATGAAAAAATAAACCTTTAATTTTAAAAGAGCAAAACTAAACCTTTAATTTGAGTAAAACTAAAGCTTTAAATGAGTAAAACTAAACCTTTAATTTGATGAAAAACTAAACCTTTAATTTTAAAAGAGTAAAACTAAACCTTTAATTTTAGTAAAACTAAACCTTTAAATGAGTAAAACTAAACCTTTAATTTGATGAAAAACTAAACCTTTAATTTTGAATGAGTGTTAAAAACAGTTGCGTTTTCAGTAATGCGCGACATGGAAACCATTTACAATTTTATTCTCTGTTTGTGACTCAACAATGTCTTCTAATTCGCTACCTGTAGGACAAGATGCTGCGATTAATGCAATGCAAAGTCCGGGTAATATTAGCCGTTTTGCGTAGGTTATGGCAAAAAATGCTCTGCTCTTCCATTCCTCACACTCTGCTTCGCCACATCTTATCAAAAGCATTTACTACTCTCCAAAATGTCTTTATCAGATCTGTCAGCTGAAGATCGCAAAACGTTGAATGGCATTGTTCGCACCTGTGCACCGGCTTTCATAACGGAACGCGTCACTGTTCATGCATTTTATAAAATGCGGGGGTTTAGATCGCGATCGGTGCCTTGTTCAAAATGCTTGACGTTAAAACTCTGTAACTAAATTTTTTGCGCATTTTCGCTGTTTCAAAAAAAAACAACATTTTTTATTGCCACTGTGCAATATACACTCCTACCCAAATATACGCTGACACAGGAGAAAAACATTTCGACCAACAATGAGCGAACGTCATAAAATGAGTTTCAAACAACTTCATACTACTGGTGGTAGGATTTATTATCCCCATTCCTCCTTGCATAGGCCTTTGACCGGCTAAGTAGCACAGCTGGTCGTGCCCCATTGCAGCTGGTAGGCTGGGTTCGATTCCCGATCGGGTCATTACCGAAGACTAGAAAAACGGTACTCGCGGCCAGTGCAGCCTCGTCCTCGATACAGCCACGTGGCCCACAGTGCAAGCAAGCGGAAATGGACGGCGCAGACCACTCGTTACACACCAGTGGAGTACAGAAACATAAACACAGACGACTACTCGCATTACACACGTGACTGAAAGAATCAAGGCAGTGTGGTGACGTTGCTTTCGTTTGCAGAATATTTCCCAGTTAAACATGTTGCAAAAGTTAACTCCTCAGAACAGGGGCCCTAAGTCATCGTTAATGTTGTTTATGCGTTCATCCGACTTTGTACAGCGGATGGTGCGGTTAAATTCTGGGCAATAGGTTAAAGTATTATTGGAAGTGTTGACCCTCTCTCAGCAAACCGTCGACTATTATCATGTTGAGAAGGACTTGTCTGTTCTATTAAAAGTGCCTATTAAGGTCTAACGCAAAGGACATCAGTTTGATTTTCATAAATTTCCTTCTAGTGGTGTTTTGTACTTTGTCAGCCAAAATAAAGATCAGATTCTTGGTTTGGAATACGTTTGTCACTTATTCAATCTAATATGCTTCTAAAGGGTTAAAGAAATCATTAGCATTCGAATATTTGTAGTTGACTTTGCAGCAGCAAATTCACCTCAAGATTCCTTTTGTCAGTTTTGTTTTCGATCTCAGGATTTAAAGGAAATAAAAAGAACAAAGAACCTTTGTCTGTAAACAAGACCTCTTTATGATGTTGAAGCGAGCCAATGAAACGTCAGTCGGACGCGCAAAAGACCAACATGGCTTTTTAGTTATTCACAAGGAATGAATCTAATGCTTGGCAGAGCAAGGTATGATGTATTTCCTAAAACGACTTGCCCAGTGCACTTCAACCACACTGAAAAGAGTTGTTTAAATTAATGGAAAGGTACTTTGAGGTTTCAAAGATCGTATGCTTGATCAAAAGTGAATTTTTTCAATCCTTGCTGGCTTAAATTGCCTGTTTTTTTGACAAAACAGGTACAATATGTAAATTTAAGTTTAATCCAAGCAAAATATACAGCCAAGTGGATAATAGGCTAACTTGCGAAGAAAGCAAATTAAAAAATCTAATTCAAAGCAACGGTTGACCAACAGCCTGGCGTTAGCAGAAAAAATGCATTTTTTAGGAAAATAAATGGCGACAAGAATAAAGGCAAACTTCAATTTCCTACAGAATCTTTCACCATTTCTTTACCTTGATGTCTCTGTTTATAGAAAACCTAAGCTCCGAAGATCTGGTTAAAATTACGTTGCACTTAAAATATTCGACGTTGAACAATGTCTGTGGTGATTGAGGTCCACTTGACTTAATCCAGCGATGCCGTCCAGACATTCTAGCGAGTAAATGACCACATGAACCGAGACCACACGCACATTATTTCATCACATGAAGAGCCAGCACATACTGTATTTACCTGAGTTGCAATCTTCCAGTGACGACATAAAAAGGTGAACTTGGACTCGTCTATTTTAAGAAATCTTGGCCAATCAGTAGTATATTTTGAGCTGGGGTTGGAAGAAGTTCATTACCGTGCCCGTTCCACTTAATTAGTTTCGCAATTTTTTCATCCACCAATCGTAGCGTTTTATCAAAATCAAAAATGGCATTAATGAAATCAGATATTTATTAAAAACGAGTAAAATCTAGTTTCGGTAGCATAACATGACTCGAATGGAAATTCTGTAGAGGACATTCCTATCTCATTTCATTTACTATGTTTTGTTTTCAGACCCTGGTCTCTGCACCTTTCATGAAAGGAAAGAGGTTTCGCTTATATTATAAATAAATAGGTCATCAATTTGGGTCATTCGAGTTTGTTTATCTGTGGAGTAAAATGCTGAATGGCAAGAATGCATCACTTGATTCTCTTTAAACTCTTCGCAAGATGCAAACATTTTCTTTTTTCTTTTCGAGATGCTGTTTGGTTGAAATTCTTCATTTTCTCCCAAGCAAGGGAAAGATGACCTGAGGCGATAGAAGTTTTGCTAGTGATGAAGACAAAGATGCAAACGGCCTCAAAGCATTGAAAACGCAAAACTGCTGCGAAGCACGAGTAAAGAAAACAAAGTTCACAAACTATTGAAACACTATGTGAGATAAATTTGCAAAGAAACAACCATGTTCGAAGCAGGAGTCTTCCTGTGGCAACTGACTCCACAAAACGGTTGCATACGAAAGGCTCTTGCGTTCAAAGTCTCTAAAACATTGAAACTTCAAACCACTGCCTGTTTTAACCGACGAACGTTTCCGCTATCAGTTCAATTCAAGGTATTTGATGCTGGAGTTATCTGTGCCAGTCACAGCTCGGGCACACTTCGTGAAGGCTGATGATGGCGACTAATATGAAACAACAACGAAATGTTTCTACGTAATGTGATTGAAAAGGTTTCATTAAACACATTCACACTTTTAGAGTAACTTATCGTATACTGAAACAGTACACGCGTTCAGGACAAAATTACAAGATTTGCCGAAATGAAGTGACTCTTGACTCGATTTAAAATGCTCGTTCAACAGCATTTTGACACGTTTTGATGTACAAACTTTAATTTCAGATTCTGCCGAACACTATTTTCAGCTGCTTTTCCTGATCTTGCGTAGTACCTTCAACTCCTTGTCAACGGCGGGATTTCAAACGTTGTGTGCAATGATTTGTGTAAACCTCAACGCAAGTGCCAGTGACCCGCACGTTGCTAGTGGAAAAGTCATTCACGACAAAGACAAAAATCTGAAGGAAAAGCGTATTTTATCTTGTAAAGTTGCAATGGTTATAAATGCAGTTTTAGTTCAGCGTTTAATACACACGAGGTCTGCTTTTGATCAAAGGCGCGGCATGTTGTTAACATGGCCATGTCTTATAAATGCTGAGTAATGTGGTTCGCTGTTTGTGAAAATTAAACTAAGCCCTTGTTTTCCTTGTTGCATACGGTCGACTGACGCTGGACACCCAACAAGTTACACAAGGACCTTTGCATGCGTAAGCAAAAGCGCAATGGCAAAGCAAGCTTCAAGTCATATTCGCCAACATTGCATTCCAAACAGAAAGCTCACCTGTGCTCCACACCATCCCAAACTGCGTCACGCGTTTTTCTTATATTCTTGGCAAGCGACGCTCTTCTATCCATCACTGACATAAGGAAAGGAGCAAGGAAGTCCTGATATGTTAGTGATTTTGGATATGCCATTTGTTCAACTTTTGATAGCTTCTGAAATATCAGTAGTTGATTTTTCAGCTTTTGGTATGTCAGTGATTTTCTAATTCTGTTTGAATTTCACCGGTTGCTGCAACTTTTGAAATGTCAATGTTTTTGTTTGCTGTTTGTGGAAAGTCAAAGTCCAGCTGTGAGTGTTTCGCAACATTCGGTGTAATTCAAAAAAGATTACAAAACTTGAAATACAGAGCACCACCATAGCTGCGCCAGGTCAAAGTCAAAACCAACGGTGTACCGTTGAAGTCGTGGATTGTATCGTTGCAAAAATATGGTTTGTTAGTGGAAAAAACATTTTACTAAGCCCACAATCTCAATGGTATGTTGATTTTTAGAGAAAGCAGTTTACAATTAATTGACAAGAGTTGTTTTTCAACCTCTCAGCGTTTTGCACCGGCACCATCCTCCCCTCTTCTTCGGTAGCTATTTATTATCTTATTTCCAGTAGTGACGGAAATTTAAAATATATGACGTGGCCTTTGAAAAGCAAATTGCGCCTGCATGAGTCAAAACTCAATGCGAAGAAAATTTTGCAGCAATTTTCGAAGAATTCCAATGTTTCTCTGTTGGAAGCAAAGTTCAAGGGCCGACATGTTTGTGAAAACTTTCCCGAAACTAAGAAATTTATTTTATTTCATGTTTTTCTGCTCACATTACAAGCTTTACCAAAACGTTTACACTTTTTTTCTTCTCGCTGCCAAAAGGTAGCAACTATGACAGAGACACATTGAAAAGTGAATGAAGTTCAATATATTGAAAAGCAACCTTGCCGTATGTTTTATCGAAAGTGTTCAAAAGCTCAGCAAATTAGTTTTTGCAATATTTTCTCTAGCAGCTTGTAGTTAGATGTATGCTAACAAAAGTGTCCATTCTCAATGAAATTGTTTTCACGTGAAACAATAGTCTCCTATGTTTTTCTATGTTTCTATGTTTCTATAACAATAGTTTCCTATGTTTTTCTATGTTCCTATGTTTTGCTGATAAAGGAAGCAATAATATTTTATTTGTTTTTGTTATGGCAACATTTAATTTTCGCGAAGGCAAACAGGTAAAGTTTCCGCTGTCCAAACTACAAGAGGTCTTGTAGTTCTGTTTTTTAACAGAAAACTTCATCTTCCACTTGTTTCCCTTCTTGATACCTGTGAAGAAGATTGAGGCTTACCACCACTTCTACAAGTACATGTTGCAAAACAAAACTTCTCGACCTACTTTATCATCCCGTACGGTTAAACAAAACACATACTTGACCACTGAAAAGATCATGCCCTGAAAGTTTGTGTGAAACTGGAGGAAAGGAGCAACTAAAATGCAGCAGCTACTTGTAACCACAGGGCGACGATGATCCGTGATTTTCGGGCAGCGACAAAAGCTCATTTTTCTTAGTTTAGTTGAAATTATTGTTTTGAGTTACAAAACTGCCGGCAGTTGCGTTCTTGTTTCTTATAGGACATCGCAAAACTTCCAAATTCCTATACTTTCTCTTTCATGTTAAAATGTTGATTTAAAAAACAAACTGTTGTTGTTCGAACAACTTGTCTATTTTTGTAGTGACGCAAGTGTAAAGTTCTGCCTTTGTCCATAGGCATAGCCGAGGGGCAAAGGGGCCATGGATCCCCCCAAATTTTTAGAAAATATAGTCATTTTGTGCTTTGAGAGGCGTTTTTCCAAACAAAATAGTGTTATTCGCCTAAAATAACACATTTTGGCCCCCCAAATTTTTGGGCTGGCTACGCCACTGCCTTTGTCGTGGGGTTTTCGGCAGAATGGCACAGTGCCGCGGGTTTTCATTGGTCAAGCAAACAACGACACAACAGTTTTTTTACGAATGTTTGTGTTCCTACAGCTGCAGCTGTGCAATCTAAGAAATTAGTTCGTCAATCTGCAAATATTTCGCTTTGTTCGACATTCGGCTTCTTGTAACGATATAAGAAAACCAATCTCATTTGACCACTGAGACACTAATGAAAATCGAATACAATCAGAGATGAGTTTGCTGGGATTGAAACTGCTTCACTGTAAACGCCGGAAGAGTATGGGTATTTTGCTGAAGCTTTGATGATCCAATGTCATCATCGCAACGTAATTTGAGTCAAGAGTTTTCACCCACACCAGTGGTTTCCCTGAATGGCGCAGAGGTTAAGTTCATCGACCAAGTCGAATACCTTGGTGCATCACTTCATGCCTCACTGAAAGATGACAATGACGCTCAGAAGCAAGTGAAACACTTTACTGTGCAGGAAACAAGTTCAGAGGCACCTTTGCTCAGTGCTCTGCTGCAGTTAGAAAAGCCCTGTTTCGTGATTGTTGCGTGTCAATGCATGCCTGCCTATTCTGGAGCAGATGCACATAATCTAGCAGAAAACGCCTTCGTGTTGCCCACAATATTGTCTGTCGTATTTTTAATAACCCAAGTTACGCATGTGTTTGCTCACATCAAGTTACATATTTCGACAGGACATATGATGCCTTGGTTAGAAGCAAGCTGTATGCTTTTGTTCAACGATGTGCATCTTCATCCAAATTTTTTATATGTTCACTTCAATTGTCTGATGCTTTTTACAAATCTATGTTTTGCACTCATTATTTGACGTTTCTAAATGACGATGACCAAATACAGCAGTTACTGGTGCCTTGTTTCGTGCTTGTTTCCTCTTCGTTATCGACTCCAAGCTAGCTCCTACCATGTAAAGCAGTGTTTCCCAATCTTTTTTTGGCTAGCGCCCTCTTTTCTAACAAACAAATTTCTATCGCCCCCCTTACATGCCAGGCACACTGTATATTTGGTATGTTTAAGAATGATTAAAACAAGAATAAGCGCAAAGATGCATTTCACTATAAAACTTAATTTAGTAAAGTAACTCATTCAGCAGTTGGAAACTGTTAGAGTTCATGATTTGGAAACTTAGAGTTCATGAAGGGCTTGATTTCGTTTGAACAGCAGTGAACTTGGACAAGAAGGTGGAGATTGCTGATTTGGCTTTAATGTGGTTAACATCATTCCCCTGCAATTGCAAATTAACTGCAGTGAACTTCGTGAAGATATCTGTGGACTGTGACAGCCAAGATACTGTATCTGCGACCCCCTCTGACAGCTACCTTCTGTGTGCAGCAACAGGCGTTTAAACTCCCTTCATCAATTATCCGAGTGCACCACATTGTCTAAACTTAGCTGAACACTTCTAAACCCTTTGGTGTGCTTTGATCAATCCGTTAATACTCTGACACATTTTTAGTAAATTTTGAGTTCGGAGCAGTGCAGGATTGAATTTAATTTGCAGGTTTTAAAGGTATTTGAACTTAACCGTGACACTTGCAGTCGTCCACTGGCTCTACCATCTCTCTCGCTGGATTTCCTTGGCGCTGCTCAAGCTAAAGTGCGTTCTGAAACACACTTCTGTGTTCCGGAATCTTTTCGATTCCCTTTAGGTAACTTATTGTTGTTGGCACCTAACACTATTTGTAAAACATATAAATTGCCTTTATACTTTCGAATTGAACTCGTACAAGGTTGTTGTTACATTTGTGATCATTAAACCACTTCATCCTAAATTAGCTCACGCTTTTGGTTACAGGTTGATCCTAAGTACAAGCGTGCATTCTCACACCTGACCGGTGATAGTCACTGTAACGAAGGCATTATTTAGCAGCAGTTTACCCGTGCCAAGAAGTACAGCTGACGAAAATTCCAATCATAATCATTTCATTATAAAGGAGGGCAGTTTTACTGTGCAGCTTACCTTTAGTGATGGAAGCTGCAGTTCATCAAGTTATCTCCCAGCATTTCACCTCTGTTTTGTTTCCAAAACGTAAGTTTTTGTTTACAAATTACATGCATACATGTTTGTTGATAATACTGTTTTTTTATGACATTTGGTCACTCAAAATTAGTAAGACAACAGGAATGTAATTATTAACTGGGTCTCCTATCGCCCCCCAATCGCCCATTTCTGCTTCACCGCCCCCTAGAGTTTCTCACCGCTCCCAAGGGGGCGGTACCGCCCACTTTGGGAACCACTGATGTCAACCGTTCTGTATAAACATTTCTGCATCTTTACTTTATTTTAACTGATGTGTCATGAACCTCGTGTTTGTGAAAAAGACGTAAATAAAATAAAAAATCAATATGCCAACAGTTCGTGGTCCTGTTTTTCTACAATAGTGTGTCTGACTGGACAACTAACACCCCATGTGCTTGGCCCCGACAAGGGTATTACGCCTCAGCAAATCCCAGATTAAACGGAGCAATTCAAGTGGGTCAGCCCACAGGAAGCAGTTTGTGTGCGAAACAGCCCAGCCTTCACTTGCAACTGCGATAAGAGCTGACGTAATGCGCAACGATAATTACGAGAAAAAAAACTCCTCTGTCCGTGCCTCGATGCTTTAGTTGTTGCCAGAGCATTTTTCAAATTCCTTCCCGCCGTTGTGGTCGAATTCCTGCAACGAACGCAACATTCTTGTGGCGTGCCGGAACGTTTGAGTTGTTTTCACTACAGCTGATGCGTCGTCGTCAGCTTAAGATAAACCACAGCTGTCTTTCTTAGAAATAATCGTTTCTCAGCGCAACGCAAAGTTAATCCTGCATGTTATTAACAAGTGCGCTGCAGCATCCTTCGGAGTGGAACAAATTATTGCAACACACCTGCCCAATTTGTCTTGGGTCGTTTACATCAGCTTGCGACCAAATGGTTTGATCAATTCTGCAGCAACGGAATGGGATTCTTTCTTCCACCAAAGATAGAGACAAAGCAAATGTGCTGGAAGGATAAAACCGCGGAAGTTGAGAAACCGCAGTAGCTGCGCATTTTGTTTTCTCTTTAATTCCGTCCCATAATCCCATTTTCGCATCGTGAATCATTTGTTGGACCCAGACCCACATCGCCAGAAATTATACCTTTTCAAAAATAATTTTAGGTAGATGCATCATGTTTTTTTATTCTTGCTGAAGATTTGATGCCTTTTTCTTCTTTTGTGGAACAAGCCCTACCTAAATTCTCTTTGCTGCTAACTTTACTTCATCACCAAAAACTTGATTCGTTCTCATTTAACAACAGTTTAAGTCAAGAAGTTTCGAAAAATCTGCTAAAAACCATACAGATTTATACTGCTATCGTATTTAATCGTATTCTCTTCACCTCATCTCCAATTAAAAAACTTCTATTAGCTACAAGCTAGCGGTTTTCAAACAGTGTAGAGTTTCGTAATGTTTCGAAGACAAAATAAATGTCCACTTCACTTTCAGACACAACCCCATCTTTTCTTTCTACGCTGTCAGGGAAAACTTAGTCTCTCACAACTAAAAGCAAAATCAACCGAAATTTGAGGCAAACATTTACCACAGTATATCTTCGCTTTATCTCAATTTGAAGTCTGGTTTGTGGGAGTAAATTGGTTCAAAAACATGTGTGCTAAGAGCTGTTGACACTGATCAAATTGGCAAGCACATTTTCATACAACTACATGTGGGGGGATGTTAGCGGTGGAAACGGACCAAACGCACTGTCTGCTTTCCCGTTGAGAAACGTGACAGTGTAAAACGTTGCCTCTTCTTTTCAGGGCTTGTGATTACCGAATGACTACACTACACTTGCAGTAGACTCGATGCAAGACCTCTCCTACACAAATGTGCCCGCAGCAACGCTTTCCCGTGGTACCTTCTGGTACCTTTCGCAAAAGTTGTTGTGTGATGGGCAGCAACTACCATGAAAATGCGCAAAAATGATCAAAGCCATTGCGCACGTGTCGTTGCACGCGCAAACAAGGACAGCGCTCGGGCTTTAGGCAGAGGGACACGTTCGAAAAATCCGCGACAATCTCCCCCATCAGCTATCCACAACTGAAAGCCCCGCATTTTGCCCCCCACGCATCTGCGGAGGCGAATGGGGACAGCGCAGAGTGTTTCTACTCTAGGAGACTTGGAAGCCACGCGTAAACGGTGATCTCGCCACAAGCTGGTGATTGAAAACTGGAATATCACTTCGCTCGCAGGAAAAGAGCATGAACTGGTCGAGGGATCCAAACGATATCCCTGGATGTTGTTGATATCTCATCCACTAAGGGTCGTGGTTCTAACACTGCAGAGTTGGACGATGTGTGGAAAATCTTTTACTCATTTGGCATTGAGCCAGCAAAATTTGCTCAGGCTAAGGTGGGGACACTTGAAAGCACTCAGCTGGCAAACTGTGTTGATGAATTGATCTTACTAGGAGGGTGTGCACCTTGAGGTTGAAGCTGTTAGACCGCTTCCTGTGTGTAATACAGGCATATGGCCCAAACTCAAGTGCACTGTACCTGGAATTCGAATTGTCGACGCATGTATGCAACTTACATCATAAACAACCACCAGGGCCTATAGTCCTACATGAACGTTCGGGTCTATGAGGTCCTCTCGGATAAAGTTGGAGGCTTGTTAGGCAAGGACGTAAGAGACACCTTTGCGGACAGCGTTTCGTCACTGTTCCGAAACTCCCGGAAGGCACAGTGGAGGGGGAGTTGGTGTGGCAGCTGTTCAAAGCAGCTGTAGTTTCATCTGCTGTTTTCGTATGTGGACGGAAACGACTTGGTGGTGTGGCGAATAATGGCAAAAAAGCAACCCAAACGTACGAATTTCGTGGAACCAGGAAGTGAAAGATGCTATTCGAGCAAATAAAGTACTTACAAGGCATGGCTAAAGTACAAAGTCGAAACTTCTTTGCAATCACGGTACACTGAGGCAGGAAAGTCCGCAGCTCAAATTGCCTCGTTTGAAAACGGTTGGACTAAAATAAAGTCCAAAATGTAATCATGGGTGAATTTCGGACATGAACTGGATTCCAATTACTGGCAAGTCAACAAAGTGTCCTGATAAACTATACGGCGTCTTCGCGGCAACGATCTCAAAACGGAGTTCTGCGGGGGCTTTGTACTCTGTGGCCAGGGCCGGCCCTAGCAGATGCGGGGCCCAATGCAAGACTTAGGCGCGGGGCCCCTCTGAGCAGTGATGTTATGACGTCATCGTGTTCAGTCAACCGTGTTACGATCGTGTTAGAGCGCAGATATGCAGTGCAGCACTAACACGAGAATTGAGCACGTTTGCTAACGTTCGAGAGGAAATTCGATAGTTCTGACGAGAGCGTTCTTTGTTAACAGTGAAACTTATATGGCGTTTCTACTGAATTCTCAAGCGCAAGGTGCATCTGGCAAAAATGAACAATCTACCCAAACACTATGGCGCGGGGCCCCAGAGGCGCGGGGCCCGATGCAGCTGCATCGGTTGCATCGGTTTAAGGCCGGCCCTGTCTGTGGCCATAAAACGGGAGGTTTGAAACACTAAACAGTTGCCAGTTTTTAAATCGGCCTTTGTTCCGATTCTCAACTATGGTCATGAATCTTGCATAATGACCTAAAGTACTGCATAAGCCACATCTCAAGTATTAGCGGCAGAGATGGGATTCTTGCGAAGAGTCCACGGTGTGACACTTAGCAACAAAGTGCCCAGCTCTGAAATTTGCCAAGACCTAAATGTCGAACCACTTCTCCGTATAGAATGATCCGACAATTAAAAGCTCTAGGTTTACTGCAAGCTTTCGAGGAATCAGACGACTGGGTCCTGCTTTCATCTTTCTGCGATAAGTAACACTTGCACAGAGCTATATTCAAGTAGCTACTTTCCACATGCAAGGTAAGCAAGAAATCTATCGGCAATTTTTAAGGCTTCCTCAAGTTTCACAAAATTGCGACTGATATCAAGCGCTAGAGCAAAAGTGTCTCCATGGTGCGCATGAATGAAAAATCAGAATGTTTTGGGTTTCTAGAATCGCGATATACTGCTTCTATCACATACTCTGTTTGATTCACAGAAACGTCAAATTTCATCGCAATATTTTTGACAATTTCTTTTTATGCAATTCCGCAACGCCCTCAGCGCATCATCTCTGCCTTTTTATTCAAAAATTTACGTATAGTTTTTTCTCTGTAGCATGTCAAGGCAAGAATTTCAAAGTACTAGGAAATAGAAAGAAAACGAACTAAATTTTGTCAAAAATTTTGGATTGATGGAAACAGCAAAAATTAGGATGAGGAGCACGAAAAATTCCCTGTGCTCCCCTGGCCCTATCAAGGGTTACTGTCAGGGATGACAAGTGTAATTTTGAATAAAATGCAATTTTGAAACAGGAATTTGGAGATATATTTTTGAAACATATTTACAGATATAAATCTTTGAACCATGGCGCTACAGGACCCCTTTGACATCTTAATCCACACTTTGACAAGTTGTCTGCAATAGTGATATTTTGTCCCAGTAAACAAAGCAAAAAATGTTAAATTGGGCAACAGAAAGTTTGCGTAAAAAGTGTTTATAAGACAAAGTATCACTGTGTGTAGGTACAATGCACATATGTACAACGCATATGCTTCGCTAACTTAGGCCGAATACTTTGCAGTTTTTACAATTGCTCATTTGTAGAAAAGTTAGCTGAAACCTGTTTCATGAACTGAAACACTGCCAGTAGTGTGCATGATTTGAAACTTAACCCCTCACGCTCATTTCATGTTAACGCTATTCGTTGAATCTTTGCGTTTTTTGCCTGCACGTAAGTAGAGGAGATTTTTCTGGAGGGCAAACGAAAGGAAAGGTTTTCGAAGAAAAATTGCTGTTTAAGAAACACCGCCATTGCCGTCCAACTTCGAGCTTCATTAAAAGCTCCAAGCATCTGTAGCACTGCAGAATATGCCTCAATATGCTTTTCTTGAGGACGCCCTTCATCTGATCGATGATGACATAAACGTTGTTGACTCGTACCAACTCGACACTCCTGCCCTCCTGTCTGAGGCACCCCCGTACCTTAGTTCATCTTTCACTTGGGGCAGAAGCGAATGTGTTTGTTTTGGCGTTTTGAGGAAAAAAAGGTTGGGTTTGATGAACAAAATCTCACGTTAAGTTACTTTAAAAATCAATTTTTTTGCCGGTACCTAGCTGTCGGTTTTGCCGGTACCTAGCTGTCATCGACGAACAAAAGGAAGATGACAATTTTAAGAAGAAACAGCAACAATCTACGTCTTTTATTTCAACACCGCTTTGGCAACCAGACAAGCTTTCAGAAGAACAACATCACAAACTTATCTGATTAC
>JGI24021J15306_10000130_pt1 | contig 40379 bp, 20 predicted proteins | sample Ectturendosymbi1_FD_15306 | JGI IMG/M metagenome (IMG submission 15306)
GAATTGTGACTGGATGCCTGCGTCCTACACCAGCGGACAACCTTCCAATCCTCGCAGGCATCCAACCTGCTGAGCTTCGTCGCAAAGGAGGCACACTATCTCTAGCACGCAGTGTCATGGATCCTGGACACCTGCTCCACTCAGCACTCACTAGTCCATCGAGTGCAAATGCACGGCGTCTCAAATCGAGACACCCATTTGGGCCTCCGCCCATACCCGCCGTGCGGCGCACTGGGCGGATCACCAATGGAATGCGGAGTAGGCGGACAACCCCACAGGACTCCGCATTTTCATTCCAAAGATCGGTACCTACCCTCCTGGAATGACCCTCCCAAGCAGAGCCGGGGGCCGGCTTAACCGCCTGCGCACCGTTGTCTGGCGTTTCCGCTCCTGCTTGTACAAATGGGGTATGGCCTCCTGTGTGGCGCAGAAGAACAAACCGTCGACCATGTTGTCCTCCACTGACCAATACATCGACCTCCTCATGGACTGCATGGTCTGACGGTTCTGGACGATGAGTCTATCGAATGGCTGCTCAACATCTGCCCAGAGATCGAGTGCGGCCAAGCAGTGGTTACAAGAACTGGCCCAAAAGATGAAGAAGGAGCAGTTGTGTTATTACTCAGGCACAGCACAATGCCCTGCTGGCTAACCTGAATTCATTAAAAGTGCATGGCTCTGATCAGACATTCGTTCTATGCTTTCTTAGGTTCTGTAAACCAAGTGGAACGCAATGTGTTCTGCAAAAATCCCATGTAGAATTAATCATCCGCATATTTAAACTTTTAATGAAATAATTTTGCACTTCCACAGAATCTAAACAATTTCTTGTTTGGCGTCAAAAAAAACATTTGATTCTGAGAATGGCGTGTGAGAAAATGCAGAATGTGGGAAAAACCACGAATGTCTGAGTTGAAATATGTCAGACAAGATCATGTGTTGTAAATATGTGCTCGAACTATTCTGTCGAGAACAGCCCTATTCACAGAAGAATGCTTGAAAAAGGTTTTAACCGATGCATTGTTTGGGGAAAGCTTAACGATTCTTATTCGGGATAAGAAAACAACAAAATATTACGTTTTTGCAAGATAAAAGAAAGATTCCATATATTTGGAAATATTAGTTACTCAAGGACCGGTTACACTTATTATGTCCTTTTAACAGGAGAAACACTGCCATGTGTGCAAACTGAATCCAAAAGAGTTGAATAAGAAATACACCGCCAGCAAAGGAAACAAATGATATTTTTGCAGCAAGTTTCACAGCAGCAAGTTTTACTATCAACAAAATCCTGATTGAGACAAGTAAGCTTTTGTTCTACCGTACAAACAAAATGCTTTAGTCACAGAAAGGTGATATAGAAATGAAACGAGCAGGAGATAACCTTTAATTCAGATACACGCCTTGCTTACCAAACATGATCCACAGCATAATGGTCTTTTCCTTCGGTCTGTCTACAAAGCAGTCAACCACATTTGGACAAGGCCATCGTGCACATTTGAACAATTCTGGAACCCAGAACTTGTAGACGTAGATATTCAATTGAGCGACAATAAATGTGATCTCAATTGCCAATCTGAAAACAACCTGCAGGGAAAATACTCAAGATGGACAATGTTATAACACTTACGACTTAAATTTAAGTACTTAAGGGAATTAAAACAAAACTAGTCAGTTTTACGTTTTCTTCTGGCAACCTGGCGCTGTGAATTTCAACAACAAAAAAAATAAAAAAACAAAATTTATAAACCTAAAAAATTTCGTATCAATAAGAATTTCTGTCAAGAAAACGTGTTGAAGTCCAACAGTTTTTATATATTTTGTTTTGTATAATGAAACATCATAAACGATTTTCACAGACTTTTAATCAGTTAGAGGAAAGTTTGATTTGAAAGGCATGTTTGTGTTAGAAACAGATGGGAAATCGAATTGACCTGATGCTAAACTTTTTTCGCGAAACGCAAAATCTATTTAAAGCCGATGTCGTAGTATACGGTCTGTGCATAACAGAAATTCTATTTGAGTTGAATGTTATGCTAAAAGAGCGAGTGAGCGGCTTGGTGGTTTAGTAAGTCCACACCAAGGCCTGCGACAAGATTCCGGAAATAACTGTCAGTCAAAAAGAAATTAATTCAATAAACTAATCCTCAGGAAAAAGAAGCAGTCAACCATGTGCATTGCGCTAACTTAGTGTATTCACCAGGCATGACCACTATTGCAAGTCTGGTGTGTTGCTGTACTTAAATTCACTAAAGATGGTTTATAAATTCCAATTACTTGAGCAGTGTAAGCCAACATAAGCTTGGATGGCGTATCCGAGTCCAACTTGGTAGCGACGACTTTGTCTTCTTCCTCTTTGTCATCTTTTTTCTCTTCTTTGTTTTCTTTCTTTTCATCTTTCTTTTCCTGCAAAATCGGCTCATTCATCTGATATTCAAACTGGTATTTTATCTTCTGACTTTTCAGCCTTTACATATGCGTCTTTAACTCTCAGGTGGCCATTGACGAATGAACTTTAAAACATTCAGTACGCACTGTAAACGGCGATCAATAAAACAAATATATATCACAAATATTGTATAGCCTAATTGAATTCTAACTGCGATTGTATTGTATAACGTGCGTTCTACTGTATAACGTCTTCACTCCCACACGCAACGCAGTATACTTAAGCATACATATCAGTAACAAGGAACACGCAGATTCATGAAAGAACCCGAACATAGACATGTGGCTTTAATAGAAAAGCATAAACTTTATGGCGCTAACACGGTTACTTTGAAGAAACACAAGGATAGATATGTGACACTATTAAAGAGCACACGCAGGGATGGCGTCAACATGGTTGCTATGATGTTTAGCACCCCTACATAAGTGCTGTGATATGTTCCAAGTATACCGATTTATAAAATGTATTGGGAGGTTGCGAAGGACCAGCGGTCATTTGGGCTGCAGAATTCCCGAGGGCGATACTACTTATAGTGTAAAGGGAGCAGTTGGTTATCAGAAGCAAGTAGAATTCTGTTGCTATGAGTATAAGGTTTAATATGCATAATGCGTTTAAATGCTCAATGGAAGCAAAATATAATGCATGCAAGTTCAAGCCACCAGAAGAAATTGGTGTCACATGACCAATTACTATTTAAAAGTAGCCACCAAAATGCATAAGGTGTTTCGTTCATGAAACTGCAAGGCACGATGGCGCCGTCTGGAGGTTATGTTAGTGAAAAGTGTGCGTACCTTTACCACTCTACAACATTTTCATTCTCACCTCTTTTTCGTTGGAAAGCAATGCTTCTACACCATCGTAACCTGTTGAAATAATCCAAAAATTTTTTTCAGCAAACCGTCCAAGATATTTAAAAGTTCTAGGTTATCTGTAACCTTTCGAAGAATCAACCGACTGGCCTCTGCTCTCTTCACTTCGTTCTTGGCTAAAGCAAGAGCAGCGCTTGCTGGTCTGTGGAGACTATATACTTTAATCGAAAATATATTTTCAAAAAAACGTTAGTCACAGCAGGTTAAAACCATTTTTACATATTTAAAAAAGATTATATCGCAGTTTTGAGCAATGCCATTTATAGAAGCTATGGAGTTTGGTAGTCATGTCTTAAATGTTTTATCTTAACCAAATCATAATATTTCCATAAACGTTTTTGCTTGTACTAGTTTTTGCGTGTTTACAAACAATTTCTTTGTATCTTTCGCTTCTTACCGTATATACCAGCTTATTGAGCAGATGTCTGCAGAACAAGATTTGAAGTGTAATGCTCATGTCTTAAATTGCCATGATTAAAAAGATGTTTTTTTTGTCATTATCGGCATAGTATCGATGTAAAATGTCAATGGATTAAGTTCATTAAAAATCTATGTGCATCCCACTGTTTTTTGGAAAATTCTTTAGTCAAAAAAGTTATTTTCTTCGGCATTAAAGCGAATGCAATATACTTTTAACAAATCAGAAAAAGCTATAAAGTGAAAAGTGCCTGAAATAATAAAGACACTACGATTAGTTATCCAAGCGTATTGGATGCGTATTACACACTTTGTCAGTCAGACGTAAGGCACGCAACTCGATTGTTCTTTCTGCATACGATGTCCTATTTTACTAACAATGTCGACCACACCTGGAGGGCTGCTTGACCAGTCTTCGTGGTCGGCCATTCCTCTCCTCATTGCTATTTTTTGTTGCTTTAGCTTCTTCCTTTTATCGCGTTCTTCTTGTCGAAGTTTCTTTGCTTGGGCAATTTTCTCCATTTTATGGGCGGTGTACACCATAAACATAACTGTCGGCAAAGATACCCCGAGAATCTGAAGTACAAAAATAGGTGTGTGTGTGACAGCTCACGGGTTTAAATATCAACGACACATAGGTGAGGAAGCTCCAAAAACTTCCCTTAGCCAAGCTAAGTGCAAGCTGTAGGAAAAAAATTCCCACCTGAAGAGGTTAATCATTTGTGCGACAAAAAACATTCAAAGAATATTTAGCTTTCGACTTATATGCTGCTTGTAGAGGAGTAAGAAGCAAAAGATTTTCAACCTGCTATACTTACTCCAGAAAGTTACACAGAATTTTTTTCCAAGGCATCTGATATACTAATAAGCATATGAGAGGGGTACAAGAGGAACATCGTACCCGGGCCCGGCAGGTACTGGGGCCCGGAAGGATGAAAGTACGCACACTAAGTTTTTCTGTAATCAAGCCCAAACTTGATAGTGTAAGCCAGTTGCCAGTACAGCAACTAATGTATTTCCAAACTTTTGCATGGCTGCTGTTTTATCTCTATTCTGATTACTATAAAAACAAGCTACACAAGTTTCTAGGAGGGTCCCAGAAACTAGGGGGCCCAGTATCGTTCTTCCTACCCCTTGGTAAAATTTCTCTCAGAGACCCTGCTAATAAGTAACGAAACCGACATAAAAGGACTCAATAAAAACTCGTCGTTTCACTTTTCAGTATTTCGATGATTGATGGTTATTGAGACCACTTAACAGCGCAAAAAATAATTAAGCAGAAACCAGACGCAGAAGAAAAATGTCTTGTGTTTTAGTTATTTTTAAAACTTGTTTTACCTGCAAGGCCCACAAACTGATTAAAGAGATCGGGCTGAAATCATTGAAACAAATATTTTCACAACCCGGTGTCAAAGTGTTGCAAACGAACTTGTCGCGTTCATCTCCAAACACTGTGTCGGCAATCGAGACCACTAAAAGAAATCTTAGCACGAAGAAAAAGGTAACCCAGAACTTTCCAACAATAGTAGAGTGTTCAGCAACTTGCTCCAGCAGCTTTTCGATGATGTGCCAAGCCATGCTTTAGGTTCTTGTGTATTTAGCAGCAGACAAACACGAATTAACCTGCCTTATAATCAGATGTTTTTGCGGCCAAGGTCACGTGACCTTACCAAGTATCTGCAAAACAGTTCACACATTTCTTCACAGAACAGAACGCTGTATATTCTACACAATCTGCGCAAGTAGCATTTAAGCTTGTTGAAAGCACTTGTGGATGTATTCATATCTGAAAAACTCCGTGTAATTGATTAAATTGCGTGCCTCACTAAAAAATTACACATAAACGTTGAAAACTGGCCATTGCTGCATGCGAGGACAAATAAAACTTGAAGAGAACAAGCGCGCCATTCGTGTAAAACCTGGATTGACCAACAGAAAGTCAAATATTACATAACAACAGATCTTTTGAACAGAACACAAGCATTGTAAACCCCGTACGATGTATCATTGACGTTACTTTGGAAGGCACTTCACTGCTTCTGCATCGTCATGAAAAACTGCGATTCCTCTTTTCAAAGCTACCGTCACGTGATCAATACGCCATGACGCAACCAGAGAGCATGCTCACAGCAGGTAGTGCAAAAAACAAGTTGCTCGGGTAAAGGTCATTTGATACTCTTTTACACGAAACGTAATCCATTTCTTAGCGAGAAAAAGCAAACGCACAAATCAGTGAATCAAAACATGAAAACCGTTTTTATAAATATGATAACGAAACGATTCATCATAACGAGGGGCATCGTAGTCCAGAGAGCAAGCAGCCTTTAGACTCAACGTCGCTCATCACCAATATGTCGCTACAGCGAAAAGTTTGTTATCAATGTTGGGCACTACCAAAGTTTGTCGTGAACGCTTGAGTTTGAAAAACCTGGTTCATTGTGCGAATAGCTATAGGTTCAGTCAAGTGCAACTTGACCACGCGTCAGCGGTTACTGCTATTTATCCTATTTTTACCCAGCGAAGTAGCTTATGAAAGGCACCGTACGTTTCATAATGACATTCCTTTGGCCTAGACGTATTGTGAGCTTATAAAGGCACATTGCTTTAGCTGGGAATACCTGTTTTTGGGATAGAATACGATGGTTCACATCATAAATGGTTCACAGCCAGCACTAAAAGGATCGTTCTAACATCATTAACTAACACCAGTCGCTCTCCATCGAGCAACAAAGTTACCACAGAGACAAGGGCAAAGTCGCATTTTTAAAGTTCGAATGCAAATAAAAAACAAGCAGTCTTGTTTTTTTTACAATCGCTTTTAAGTACTCTTGGGGAAGTACGTCCTTCAGAAATTTGCAGTGCTAATTTCTAAAGAATCAAAATATGTAATCCCACTTCCACACTTTGAATAAAAAGTTGGTGGGTTATGAGATTTCTTGAACATATCGTTGATACTTCAAAAAATCACGTAATATCGCTGAGAGACTTCGCAACGAGTAAGTATTTATTAAATGAAAAACGGTGTAGAGGGTGCACTTTGTTGGTTTGTTCATAGGCTTGCAAAATAACAAAAGAAAAGTAAAATGGTGTACATCAATATCTTTGTTCAATCGTCTGTAATCAAACCTTAAAAAATATTCTCTACTACATCACAGCAGCACACGTGTAACCTACAGCTGATACACGCAAGACAAAGCCTGGCGGTAAACAAATTTGACAGGATGCTTATTTACAAGTTTGGCATAAACAAAGTTTCCAACTGAATCCACAAACAGCAGTATGTATTGTCGTGGATTGAGCATACAAGTATCACCGAATCTTTCTGCAAACAAACTTGCTAGTAAAATGTACGGCAAGCTAATTTACCGAAAGCAATTTGAGCCACAGCTTATTGCATTACCTACGATTTGAGTTTCAACAACTTCAACTCTGATGAGTCAGTCAAACGGCATGTCACGTGAAACATAAGCATGTGCTGTGCTGAAATTGCTTGCAAACGAAATGTTACTCATGATAAAATCAAACAATTCCGTCTGATACGTTTTCTTTACTCTCCAAGTAAATCGAAATGATCTAACGAAGTTCTTATGTTATTTAACATAAAAAGCACTTTCCTCGTAGCATGGCTTGCTTGAATAAAAAGGATGATTGCTTGCGGCGCTATGCGCTTGCCAACATGTAGTAAAAACAGAAGAAACGTGATTATTAAATTAACTAAATGTACACAAAAGTACGTTTTCTCTTTGTATCTGTCCGAGTTACCACAAGTTTGATAAATAATCTGATCATCATATAAACTGGTCTCCATCAAAGTCGTTGCCTCCTTCGCCCGAAAGGCTACTTCGTGCGTAGCCAACCCTGATACCCACAGCCTGCGGATATCCTCTCGGGTAACGGCCTCCTTGATATCTGCCGTGACCACCAAAGCTGGGACCATTGTTGACAGCTTTGTACTCCTTAGTGATATCGTGACCTCTGTTCTTCCACGCTTCTACGATTTTTTTAATACCGAGGTGGTAGAGTTCCATCAAGTTGAGGATGATCATGATTAAACCGGTGCCTGCAACAGTCAAATAAGGATTGTGGAAAGTTGGTTTAAAAATTGTCTTTCTTCTGGTTGGTCATTGACTTACTATTGCAAAAGATTCTGGTGAAGTTATGATCTTAAACGTTTGATGTTTTCATAAACCTAGTAACGTAAAGACACCGAAAAGCAAATCTTCATGTTCAAGCAAGCTTTATTTTCATTATTTTTCGCTTTGTGACTTGCAACCACAAAAGACTGAACCTTGCCTTTTTGAAAAAGTGATCGAGGTCACCGTTCTTTGCCCAAGATGGTCCCAACTGGCCGTGGACCAATATCTCGGCTTACAGATTTATAAACTGATGAAACTCTGACTATTGCTTTTCTACAGTGAGATACCGCAACAATCCGGCCAGAAACAACAGTTTTAAAGTTTGAGCCAAAGAAGTTTTCACTATAGTTCGTGAACAGTATTACACGATAAAGAAAGTTTAATCAACGGATGTTTAACTGAAGGTTGAAACGTGCTATTTGTTTTGCATCAAAACAGCTACTGTAAAACGAAACAAATTTTCCCACAAATACATCTTTGTTTGATTTAGAAACCCAGCTCTTTGAGTTTGATCCAAACTTGCTCTGGCAGACAAGGTTTGCTTGTACGGATTTGCAATACAAGTTTTGACTTCCGCAAGTTTCTGACGTGTTTCATACAGTAGAAAACGTCGACGTATCTTTTGCTAAAAAGCCTGCTAGGGTAAGTTGATTGCTGAATGGTTTTTCAAGCTTCTAAACGTTAAAACTGCAACCGCACTTCAAAGTTCACCCAAATTTTTGTATAGTTAACATTGCTATGCATTTCAGATTTTCCACGTAGCGCCTGGAATGTGCGTGAAGAACATAAGAAAAAAGCGATAATGATTTTTAACAACCGAAATAAGAAAAATCAAATAGTTTCAAACCGGTGACAGAAAAAATGACTGGAAAATTTATTAAGACGTTGACCTAACTTTTCTCGTTAATCTAACGTAAGAAAACATTTCTGAAAGGTTTACAGCATACGTGCATGTTATGTTCTTTTTGCGTTCATATCCTTCCTAGAATTAAAACTCTTGAAGTAGATTGACCTTGATAAAGTCCTAACTATGTGTGAAATCATTATTTGGTTTTAAAATTGGTTAGGTCTTATTTTGACGTATGAATTGACAACACTATTTCTGCACGAAGTTTTATTGGCAGATGTGCAGAAATTACTGATATAAACAATCCTGAAAACAGAAGACCAAGCAAAGCGTTTTTCTTGTCTTGCGCATTTTTTTCAAAATTGCCTGCTTCAACCTTAGCCAAAAAAGCAAATTGAAGACGTGGTGCACGTAAATTTGATCCCTAAGGTTTTCTAGCTATGAATAGGCAAAGGGAGAACAATGACAATATAAGTAAATGTTTCTCCTTTGCAACGCTATTGCGCTTGATGTCACTTGACAAGAAAAACAGCAAGCCTTGAATAAACATTATTTCTCTTCTGAAATGTCGTGGGCGTTGTTTGCACTTAACCACAGGCAAACGTCAATCGTGAGGGCGTTATGAGACAGCAAAACAAATAGAATCTTAATCATCTGGCTGTTGGTTGTGTCGCTGAGGCCTCGAAAAATCATATGCTGTGCCTTGTCCCGGTTATTAGCTAAAAAATCCTTACGTGCGAGACGCTGTGACCAAGAAATCTTCGAGCACACTGCGTATGGCGAAACAGTCGCCATGCAATATTCTTGAATAATAGAAAACACCATGCAGCTACACAGTAAGTTCTTTGCGGAATCAACAGCAGCAACTGAACGGTTGTTAAAGATTTGCTTTACAGACATTCTTCTCCGTATACCGTTCTTCTTGGTGCGAAACTCTGTTTTGAGAATATTGATGTTTTTGTGCTCTTTTTGCGAAAAAAAAACTGTGTATTGTGTACCTACCGAACATGATCCACAGCATAATAGTTTTTTCTTTAGGTCTTGACACGAAGCAATCCACCACATTCGGACAAGGCCATCTTGCGCATTTGAAAAGCTCGGGAATCCAGAACTTGTAGACGTAGATGTACATTTGTAGCACGATGAAACCAATTTCGACGAGGAGTCTCAACAATACCTGAAAAAGTTCAAAAGATTTTCGTTAAAACCGGCAAAACGTCAAAAATATCCGCATTCTTTTGTGCCATGGACTTTCAGTCACTTTTCTAAAATGTATTCTTACATTCATCAAATTTGCAGCACGCGCAGTGCCATCAAAATCAAACCTTGCCTTCCAGAAATACATTGCTGCACGCTGTGACGGGGAATTATTTTATTCGATGCTGTTGATCAAGCTCGAAAGATGTCACGTAGGCTTTAAAAACGAAGTTCCAAACGTTTACTGTGACTTTGCGGAAAGCTTTAAGACATGACTCTGTAAAACATTAGCCACGCTATGCGACGTTTATTTGCCCCGCAAACAAAAGTTCAAGAAATGAAATCGCTTAGTCTTGCCTAGTAACTTTTGCTTATGCCGCGTTTTTGGGATTGTTTTTCGTCTGGACAAATCTCACGCAGAATTTAATATTTGAGAAAACTATACCACTTTAACTTAGGCGAAGGCGCACTTTGATGCTATTGAAAGCAAAAGATTTGAAAAAAAGCTTACATGTGCATGGTAAAGACGTGGATTTCATTCTGCACACATTTTCACTATAATTACTTGTTGTAGTGATGCCATTAATATGCATGTGTTTTGTTGAGACTTGCCTGGGCTACGTAAGCAAGCATCAGTCTGGAAGGAGTGTCGCTGTCAAGTTTGGTTGCCACTACTTTGTCATCTTTATCATCTTTCTTTTCTTCTTTCTTTTTATCTTCCTTTCCACTTTCGTCGCCCTGTAGGCAACAACTTGATAAAAAAATTTTCAGATGGAGCAGCACAAACACAGATATACTGTATTTGCGAGACTTTCTGCTGTCAAAATGAAATGCTAAGCTAATAAAAAACAACACTTGCAACGCATAGTTGATGCTAATTTTTACATTCTGTGTGAAAAGACCTGCAGGGCAGAGAAATTCCTCTGTATCCTGATTAAGTTTTGTAAGATATTTTCTACTGTTATATCTGCTACAAGCATTACAATTATATAAAATTTCACCGGTTCTTGCCACTAATAACATTTTTTACGAAAAATAAAACGAAACGTCCTCTCCTTGAGTCTTTTATTTTCAGCGTTCCTTCACATTTTTTACCTTTTCATTAAGAAGAAAAGCTCCATCTTCAAGTGCATTGTATTCTGAAAAACAAAAACACAACTATTGTTTTTCGAGTTGAAATTAAAGCTCGCCTTTAACAAATTTTTGTGTGTTTTGTACATTGAAAGGAAGAATGTGAGAAAAAGGCTTTTACAGCGTGCACAGCACATTTCAGCTTTTCTAAAACAATGAGTAACTTGTTTGAGTGACCTGTCTGATAGAGTGAATCCTACCAACCAACACTGAACCTCGATATTTTTCTCTTTTTAGAAAATAGTTTTGTGCAGAAGTTTACTTAGCCAAGTATGCGCAAGACTAGTGAGTCCCAGCATGGGCTGCATGACCCACACTGGGGCAATTTCATGTTTAGAGGATAATTTGAGAGTGAGTTTTAATAGCGCATTTTAGGGACCGAAAAAATGTCTGCAGAGTATAAGAAATTCTAGACGTTTTTCTATTATTCTGTTAATTCAGTAGCTTTCTGTAATTAGTTTGTTAATTAGTTTTGTCTCTCTCTTATTCTGACGCGTATATTAGATGCGGAGGCACTCCTATGAGATGCAAAATATGCAACTAAAATACGAAAAGAAACATAGAAATTATAAAACTATGAACTCGATGAACTTGGCAAAAAAACTGAAAAACTCTTGTTACCATTTCCACCTTCATAGTTGTCTGAAAATGATTTGCTAAGGAAGAATAGATGGATGTTACTAAATAAGAAGACCTGAGATTAAAGCTGGCTAAACTCGTGCTAAAACTTCCGTGCGATATTTATTAGGCAAAAGGATCACACGAGCTCTGGTCTTTGTATTTCGAGTTGAGCTGAAATTTTGTTTTGAATTTTATAGGCGGCCTAACGATATTTTGCTACATTGAAATTAAAGAAATCAGTGTATTTCAGAAAATGTTCCTCCTTAGTCATTTGATCCTAACACTTCAGCTTTGTATTCGGTTCGAACTTTAGTTTGCTGGTTTCTCTTCTCTTGGCAAAACTTTACCGGTAATTCAGTATTCTATTTTCTTCTCTCATTTCTAAATACTCTTTTCTTAATATTATTTTAATAATACTTCATGTAATTTTTTTCAACATATTATTACTATTTTATTCAGTACTTCAAGTCTTCTTACGATCTTTTGTTTTTCTCTTTTATGGAACCATGTTCTTTGGAATCAATTTAAACCAGTGGTCCTTAATCTTGTTTCTATCACGCCTCCCTTAAGTAATTGTCCTTTGTTTCAAGCCCCATGACCTTAAATAAACCTTAAAAACAAACCGATTTATCGGTAAGTTTAATGATCAAACTTTCCATGTTGTAGGGCGCGTAAGGGCTCGGGCCCCTGGAAATTTACTGACGCTACGCTGAGGGGGCGTTTCCTCACAGTTAAGAACCACTGGTTTAAACCAAGTCACTGGCTTTAGAGGCTTCCTCCACGTAAACAAGAGTTTGATTTTTAAATAATAAAATATACAGGTCTCAGTGGGGACATCACGACTTTGGAAATGATTATGTAGGGCATGGCCAGAGAGTCTAGAAACATCGCCATACACACTAAGAGTACTACCTAGGTTAATACACATTCCACAAAATAATTTTAAAAACCATGTTTTCAAACCTGGAGGGCCACTTTCTGCTCTTCGTCTAAGTTCATCTATTGCAGCTTTTTTACGAGCAGCTTCTCGTTGCTTTCTGGCAGTTTCTTTCTGTTTCTTCTTTTTCTCTTGTTCTTCTTGACGCAATTTCTTAGCTTGACTTATTTTAGCCAGTTTGTGTGCGGTGTATACCATAAACACCACCGTTGGCAGGGAAACGCATAAAATCTGCAAGAAAAACAAAAAACGTTGCAACGCCACAGTGTGCACAACGCTGCTCAGTAGCTCTCTTATAAAATTTATCAAGTCATCCCCAAGTAGAAATGCAAGGTTGAGCGCAATTTTGAAACATTCTGAACTATTTGCATTGCAGTAGAGAAGACCTTGATAAAATTTTTGTAGTTTTGAGAAATAAAAACAGACCGAAATATTTTTGCAAATTCGAAGTAATCGAGAGCAAAAAACATTTTGACGTGCGACACAACCTTAATAAAACAAACAACAGTAAAACACCATTCCGACCGCTATTGTAAAACATATTAGAACCTAAAATTTTATTGGTCTCGCAATACTACTACAACGTGCATTACTAAGAAAACGGTACAATATATGTTGGCAAAAACAATAAGAAACAAAACACGCGGCTTTCTACAAGTTATACGATTGCTTTTTATTTTATTCTAGAATAAATGATTTTTCTAGAGTTGATACATTTTTAAATGAGACAATACAAGCAGACAGTCATGTAAATGTTTTGTACTATCACGATCTTTTACATTCTTGTGGGAATTTCTCCAATACGATGTTTGGTAATGCCTATTTTTGAAAGTAATTTTGATGTATAACCCAGTTTGTCACAAAATGTATCCCACAGACATACGTTTAGAAAATCAGTAGATCCTTCTTAAGTTTCAACGTGAATAAATTTCTGATTTTCCAGAATTTTTCGTCACGCTGTGCTTACGTCATAGAAATTAACAAGTATAATGTACGATCCCAAAAGGTACGATCCAATGAGTTCAAAGATAAACGAATAGAAGATTTCCAATTGATTTTCTTAAAAGTGACATAACCTTAACTAACTTTCCATGACGTTTTCCGCATTTGCGATTCATTAGCGCACTAATGTTGAAACACACTCATTTTCTCATTTTCTGCTTTGTAAGCCGGTACTCATGGTGAAGGTTCGTGCATCAGCGAATGTTTTTTGCTGAAAGTATTTGGCCGAAATGCATACGTTTAACTCAGCTTCGTCCAACTTTAAAGTTTAGTTTTCATTGAATGACTTCGGTCAGTTCCAATCGTAATTCGTATGCACAAAAACACGACGCAGTTAAAGTCAAAAAGCGCATATACCTAGGATATGCAGCAAATTTTTTGATTGAACGCAACGGCCTAGGACCCAATTTCTTGAGTTGCAAGTAATACGGAATAGGCTTTTCAAATGCAAACAATGCATAAATCGCATTAGTTAAATTGCGCTCAAAAATTGTGTAGCCAAGCAAACTTCGTAAGTAGAGTTCATAGTTATCAAAAAAGGGTGAAATCGCAGTGAAATTTTCACAGTGAAACTGAAACAAAGCTTGTAAAGTCTACCACCAACCTGCAGAGCCCAAAGTCGTATAAGCGATATTGGACTGAAGTCATTGAAGCATATGTTCTCGCAACCCGGAGTCAGGGTGTTGCAAACGAACGCCCCGCGTTCATCTCCAAATACTGTATCGGCGATAGATATCACAATTAGAAATCTCAGTACAAAGAAAAAGGTGACCCAAAACTTTCCGACTAGCGTGGAGTGTTCCGCAACTTGCTCCAAAAGTTTTTCAATGATGTGCCAAGCCATTTTTCTGTGTGAGCAAATTCAGTTTTGGAGGAGCTGTTAAAATGCTCAGGCCGTGATTCGTAAATTCTTTGGCCTTGATCAGATAACTATAAAAGTTCAGTTTTCTGAAAATAACAACACAAAACAACACGTGTCAACGTTGTGCGTAGTGCGCGCTTTTTGAAGACTCTGGGCAAGAAATTAAAAAAGACATCTTGGAAACCTCAGCTTTGGTATGAGTTTTGATTTCACATATGGTTTTTGAATGCTAGTTGATCTATTACCCCTAAGGAACTATAGAACGAAATGCATGTTTTAACTATCCCAATAGGCATAGAGTAACGCAACTGCGAGCATTGAGTTAGCTATAAGTACTGAAATCCATCTCGTTGAAGCACGGCGTTTTATTTATTTCTATTCTGCAGAAATAGCTGTCTGAGATGTCTGAGACAATTACATTAGGCTGTATTCAGCTGATGTGCTACAAATGACACATCAACGTAAAAACTCAGAAATACCTACGTCTTTCGTATAAGATTGCCTAGTTTTCAAAACTGAGTGTTTTGTACTTATTTATCAGATATTCGCTTTCAAATGCAGAACAACTTGGTAAAGAGTTTGAAAACCCTGTAAAAGTACAAAACAATAAATATATACACTAACCTAAAACTTTAGATTGACAACTATGCATTTAAAATTAGTCGATTGCTTCGCATATGAACCATAAATGTAACTCAGTTTTTGTCACACTTTGTTTCTGGATATGCCCAAAATAACCACAAAGTTTGGCATAGAGAAAAACTACTTGAACATAAGTTTATATTGTGACTGACACAACACATTACTGTACAAAGTAAAAATAAACACGGCAACAATAATTCACAAATACTTCCAAGCAAAGTTGATCTTCTTTTGGTTATAAAGTTTCGCAATCTTCTGTCGCAACCTCCTGACAACAGCTATGAACTACACCTGTAATAGCTAGGAGGGCACTGGGTGACTGCGGACCTTGAAGTGTAAGTTACTGATTACAAAGTTATAACGCTAATATTGGTTTAGCCTGCGAAGGTGTGTTTAACAAAGGACCAACCTTTCAGTAACACAAATACAACGTTTGTGCGAAACACACAAGATAATCTGACTCTTTAATCTTTTACTTAGTACTTTTTACTTTTATAAACTAAAGCAATCCAATAGGAAAAACTTGCGAGATGTGTATCTCCAAAACGTTTTTGCTTATTCCCTGCGACTGCATGTCTGTCTTCTCTTTACTCTGCATCATGGTGACTTCTGTTTGATGTTAGCGGATGTTTATCTGAAATTTTTGCGGTGGTGGTCATCTTTATGTTTTAGTCATCTCGTTCATACACCCTTACCACAAAACTTAGTTTTTGGGTGGTATTGCAAAGGCAGAAGTTTTTAAGTCATGGAATCTTTAATTCTTTCAAATTTGATCTGAATTCAAAGAAACTGTTCAAATTGGCATGGAATTTTCTGAAGCTGTAGGACGAGAGCTCTATACAAAGCATCAGCTAAAATTTGTTATCATCATATTCAAATTGCTTTTCGAAACTAATAAGTTTGTGTTCTTAACCTACTTGGATGTAATGTTAGTCACACGTTTAACCGGGAATTTTTCTCATTCAGAAAGTGTTTGGTAACAACCGACAATTTTTGTCAAACAACTACAGTAGAATACTTATACGTCATTGCTTGAAAACCATGAGCTCACTTACATGACAGCGCGAGTCCTTGTGCATTTTTGTATTCATAGATTAATTGTTTAGTTTAGCTTATTTAAAGTGAAGCAAGAGAAAAAGGTTGCGATTTATTTTGCTTTGCATTGTGCAAAGGCTAATTTATTAATCCTCCTTTTTAGCGAAAGGTGATTGAGTTAATTAACTTTTGCACATTACATGCAAGAGGCAAGACTTCAATATCTTGTTCATATAAACCTGCAGTGGAATCAGTTTGTTGTGGTTTCATTGCAGATTAAACTCATTGCCCCTCTCTGTGAGTTTTTTGAAAGAGCTCAACATGATTTGATGAAAATCGAATTATCTCAGGCCATAAACAACTTAAAACAAATTCTGGCAGAAAAGACTCTTCCAGGAAAAGAACCAGGTCTCCCTAATTTTTTGAAGATTGGATTCCGAGTAACTCAATCTTCGAAGTTTTGTGCAACTTAATCTTTAAAGTTCTGTGAAAGTTGTTGGTGATCTAAGAATCCTTAATTTTCGTGTTCACCTGAATTTGTAGGAGCAGCACGTACAACCATGATTTTTTCTACAAGTAAATCTCGCTATTTTACTTTCGACTAGCTTTTAGAGTGATTTTACGCTCTGCACTCCAGTCTGAAATACGTTGCTTTTGTCAGTGAAAAATACGCTGCACTCCAACTGCACGTTCCTGCAGAAAAAAGCATTGTCCTCTTGACTTAAGTTCGCTCGTCACTGATCCCGAAACATAAGTCGGAGCTTTACCGTGAGCCAACAAGGCGAACGTATGTGAGCTTGTGCTTAGGAGCTAACAGTTGCTCATTAAGGACACAGAGCTCAATGTAACACGCCACGGGTCTTAGTAAAGTATTGGTACAAGCCGCCTTAAGGAAACAAGGAATGCCAATATTGTCTGTGTACCAGCGCATGTTGGCAAGTAAAGTTGTGTTGGTCTGATGAAGTTTTTCATCGAAGTCACCTGTAAGCACTTGGTTGTTTGAGGAGTATTTGGTCCATGGGCGTTTTTTCAACTCACATTCTTTTATAAAAGTAGCCCAGATTTCCCTGGTTTTGCGAGGGTTTGTGGTTATGAAGGTAGCAACAGTTTAGTTGATAAAAATGTTTCAGACCCTCGTTGAAAAATGACGTGTAACAAGTGCACACAGATCCGTGCTCCTCGCGTAAAAAATAACCATGATAAGACTCGAACAACGTTTAACGACTGTAAACAGCGTCGGAACTGCATACCACCCGCAGTCAAAGAGCTTAATGTTTAACTTTGAGATGTTCTCCAAGGCCGCAGTCATCAGTAGAGTATGCTAAGGTCCCAAACTTACCGTGATGAAACAGACCAAAACTTCCGTTGTATTGGAGGTGTTGGTGCTGGAGTTTGTATATTCAACCTTTGCATACATTTTGTTGGCGTTCACTCACTCTAAACACTGAAGCCATAAAACGCGAAATTAATTTTGGCTCATGTCACAAACATGCAGCTAGCTGCTCAGATGCAAGTAAATTTTACAGTATTTGGTGTTCAATGATGTTAACTCACGGATAGTTGAAGTATAAATTCCAGCAGAGTTTCTTACATCTTTCGCGCTCAGTTTCCAACAACATAAAAAACGATTTTAGTATCACAACCACTGCATTTCAAGATAATAAATCGAACAAAACCTTTTATGCGCTTTGCTGCATATGCAGTACACTTGGGTTTAGCCCACAAATTTGAAAATTTTGAGCTGCTGTTAATTGATCCATAATAATTGTTTAATAAAGCTCCAACAGCACCAACATCCCATAAATTTTGAAAGTCTCCTAAATCTATGACAGTATTTGTGTATTTAAACTCGTGCTTTCACATCCACCATTCCAACGACGTTGACTGTTGGAAAACTTACATTCCATAAGGTTTCTTGTAATTATGAATTTAGAAGCAACAGTTGTACTCTTTCAAATATGTTAAAGCCTTATCAAACAAAAACAGTACTGAGTGCAGTGTTTCTCAACCTGCGGACCATAGCGCAGTTGTTGAGTGGGGCACGCAGCTAAGTAGGAAAAAAATATGTTAGAATACAGTTTTCTAAGCATCTAATCACTACAGGGTAGGAACACATTGGATGTGTGTAGCAGCAATATTCTCACTGAATTTCATACAGGCATAAATTCGTTACTTTAGAGTAATGTCTATTTATGAGTATAAAAGCATATCTTATGCTAACAAACGTGGGCCATGCGCTTTTTACCAAAAATTATCTGGGCCACATACTGTAAATATAAAGGTTGAGAAATGCTGCTCCAGTGATTTTTAAAATACATTTTCTATATTTTTTTTTAGTCTTTTGAACGAATCAACACTTTGAATTCATTCAAGGAACGCATTGACGTCCATAGCAGGTGACGATAGTGCTCTCGACTTTTCATATCTCTCGAACCCGCCTTTAGCAAATAGAACTAGCCTAGATGGCGTTGCTATTGTAAACACTTTACAGCATTTCAGCGTCCCAGCATATTAGCTCTACGTACAAAACTAATCAGCAACGTGGCACTTAAGATGAGGATGAAATATCGTATTACGAAATGAAAAAAATAAAAAATACTGGAAAAGATGGAAAAAAAATAAGTTTATCTCAAAAGATTGATTTGAAAAACACTTTTGAAACTTTTGTCGACAGCCGGTTTTGAAAATCTGTACAGTTTCATCACCTTTTCGCAAGGTTAGGAGCGTTTCAACATTTTAAGCAATATTGAAGAAGTGTCATTTGCAATGAGATTTAATGTGCTTTTTCTCGCCAACCACAAACACGAAAGCCATGGATGAAATCCGTGTTACTTTTGTACAAGATAAAACTCAAACAAAATACGATGAGATAATAGCTTTGCTTTTGTATTTGTTGACAACCCCAGCTATGTCACAACCTCAAAGACAAATGTGCACCACTTCTGCGATAAGATGGGTACTCCTGGTCAGAGGGTACAGAACAAGCTGTCAAATCAGTGTGAAAAACATCTGAAATGACACAAAGAGGGAGGAGGGACAAAATTATTTATGTTAAATCATTCGTATTAAGCCCAAGCTTTCATCAAATGAAACTAAGCAGTTGAATTAGAAATGCGAAGTTTTTCATTCGTGCTACTGAGGTTGTGGGCGCTCACTGCTCATCCAGAAAACCTACTGTATGTTGCCATTAGGTCCAGATCAACTGATAAGATTTGGGTAAAATTGATTTACAAACTGTTCCGGGAGGCACGAAGCTAACATCGTTGTGGACTTTTGTCAATCAAATTGGCAAGGAATATTAAAAATAACTACGTTTTTCCATTTTTCTGCCTCAATTAATCTTTTAACTCCTAGCGTTCTGGCATTAAGTTGGCTCATATTTTTCAGACTTTAGAATTTGCCATGGTACGCAGTTAATTTCGTTATCTGCATTTTGTTAAACACAGGGCGATAAGAGTGGTCTGCGTAGTCGTTACAGTAAGAAATAGTGTTTTGCAACTTTGTAAAGTGCGTTTCGTTGCTTTCTTCGGACCAAGAAAGAATTGAAAGCCAACGAAAGAAAAACTTTGGAGAAAAGTTCCTTTGTTGACATTGAAACGAAACCCGTCATACTGTCATACTGCATAGCGCAACCGATGTCAAATAAATGAGAAATGTTACAGTGTCTAGGGAAGTGTTGTTTTAGTTCGCCGACTTCAAAAACAATGGCTGGACCCACAACTACTCGTAAAAATCGATCACACTGAACACCTACGCTACCACTTTCTACGTTTTAGCTCTTTAATAGCTTGAAGTTGACTTGGGCAGCTGATGCGCTTTGCAAAAACCTTGGTGGGCTCCCCGTTTATTGATGGTATAGTACACGCACCACTTTTACTTACGCACCTAAAGTGATTCACACTCAATCAACGTCCCAATGGCGGAAGTTTATAGATTTTGTTGCTATATGCCAGCAGCGCAATGATTTTATGAAACATACAAGGGACTATCACTTATTTGAAATCCCAGCGCATGGAACCCTTGTAAAAGTTCAAAAGGCTTTGGAGCAGCGTTTTGATATTCACCATTATCTTGGGTGAAATGTGATGCTATCTATTGTTTTAAAGTTGCGTTCTGTTAAAACATTTCAGCATCTCTATAATCTCCATCTTCATCGTGACAAAAAAGCGTGCAGCTGTTTGAATTCCAAAAAAACTGCGATTCAAGCCTAGACAAACGTAATTTGACCACCAAAGTAAGGAAAATGTTCCTGGGCTCAAAAGTAGTGGATGCAGCTGCACCGCTTGTTCCCGGTCAAGAGGGTTAATCGACGGTCTTCCTATACATCAATGAAAGCTTTCTTTACTGTTCAGTGTCTTAGGAAAAGCGATCATTCTTCGAAACTCTTGCTGGACCTTCCAGTGTCTCACCTCCTAAGGTTTTTGCTCATGTGTCTCGTATAGGTCGATTTGTACCATTAATACTACTTCTTTGGAGCCATGGGCCCCCTGCCCCTTTCCGACGCTTATGCTTGGTGCGCCTCATCAGCTTCATTTCTTCTGTAACTTTTATAAAAGTTTGTTTACGTTGGTTCTCCGTGACGTGGTCAAGGGGTACTTTAATCATTGCCTTGAACTTTTGTTCGCGATTTACTCAGTTCTGCGAATTCAATTTTTTTACATTTTGTTTTTTTACATAAAACCATATTGTGTTCAGAATGAAATCAAATTTTTGCGCCTCTGAGTAAAAACCAATATTTACACTCTTCAGTTTCTCTAAGTATTTATTGTTTTACTTTGTGTTTACCTCAATCGTAAGCGAACTCACAATCAGGGAGATGGCGCTGAATAGCAAGTACGGACAACACCTGCAAGTGGACGCTGCAGTTCTGGAAACGATGTGCGAAGATCAGAAGCACCAAGAATCAGTTGTGATGATATCCACATTTTAAGAAGCTCTTAGGCTGCGATATTTTCCAGCGTGTGTCGATTTTCCTGCATTTGCAAAAAATACTTGAAATTCACACAAACTTTGTTCAAAATCACAAACCGAACGCCCACCTTTCATAGGCTTCACCGGTTTTTGTTCTATCAATGTTCGTGTCCAAATGGGTCTATTATAACTACTGTAGTACAGCAGCTTTTCTTATAATAGAGTAAGCTGAATTAAAGTCTTTTCGACAAAACTATGTTTTAATTATATTACTCTTTACCATTATTATTGTATAGTTTTAACGAAGTAAAAGCATCAGTTTAAGTGTTATTCAAAAATAGAATTAGTTTGAGAGTAAATATGTTTCTCGTTGCACCACATGTATAAACACCATGTTCATTTTCACCGCTTCGTCTTGGTTAAATACATGTTATTTTTTATGTTTCTTTGCAACTTGAAATTCGAACCGCTGAGCTAAAGCCGTTGAGCTGATTGCATAGATGCTGTGCTAGTTCTTGTAGCCTCAGCATTCATTCGTGACTAAAATATAAAGGCCATCATTAGCTGTCTGAAAATAACATCCAGCAATGATTGAGGATTTGGGTCTGGACTTGCTATGCACCACGCGCAGTATCTTCATATTTTCTGTTTTTTTATAAGATTGTGTGGGACTTCTTTTTCTCTTAGTTAAACCCAGCATTCTTCTAAAACAGGGTGTACAACCATTTGCTATTGCCGGCCGGATTACTTTTATTTATATGAAGTACGGCCGCAAATGAGTTCGAGTTATGTTTATGAGATACGTTTAATTAAGGTTTAGGTTTTATCCGGTATATGTCATTTTCTTGTGCCTAAAAGTATAACAAAATGTCCAAACATTTTAAGGCATTTCTTAAAATAAAAGTTTGCAAAGCATCGTAGCAATTAATGACTCCCTTGATCTTGCTTGTTGACAAGACTTTGCTTCAATATACGCCAGCACGGCCGCCAAATCTTATATTTTAAACTACATCTGGACGGCCGCAAATTTCATTATCGAAGGCCGCATGCGGCCGTCCGGCCGCAGGTTGTGCACCGTTGTTCTAACACTACGATCCTTGCAGTTTTGGAAATGAGTACAATGTTCGGTTACCGCTAAACAGATCAGTAGTCGTCCGTAAAACTTTCCTGTCTAAAGTTTCTCATTTCTGNAATCCACTGCCTGGAAGTNCGAAGGGGTCGAGTACTCACAATTTTCAAATATTGTAAAAATTGCATTTATGCGGCAAACCGACATATGCATTCAAACATTCACAATCCTTTCGGTGTGACCTTATATTGCAGAACATCACGTATGCATGTGCAGGAACCTCGAAACAGCGAAATTTTTCTTTTTGTCACGCCCTCTTAGACTAAACAGCATACTATAATTTTCACAAGAGTTCAATTTAGCCACACTAACTGCTTGTGGGTATGCTTGCCCTGCGCAATATGTGCACCAGGTTTTAATTGACAGTTGTGTCATATCGTTTGTCAATACAAGTGCCGAAAAAGCTTCGCTTAGCTTATATTTGCATGGTGTTTCCACACTCCATGTCCAAATTAATTAATCTATTTTCTTTTTGGTTCAAAGTTTATCTCCAATCCTCGTCGTTTATTACGCAGTTGACTGTTGGTCTCGTCTTTTGACTAAACAAGATTACTTCCGAGCTGTGGCTAATTGTGGTATAAAAATAAACTTGAACTAGTTTCATCCCTTGCGGTGAATTTTATTACCTGATTTAAAGTATTTGTGAAAATTGTTTCTTTTCAAGTTTATTCAAAACTTCTGCGCCTTACTCTATAAAACGTAATGTACTGTATTTTAATAGTATGTATGAATTTCCTGACTACGACAAGACGAGCTCTAGCTTTGCAGCAAGCTGTTTGAGGAATCTTCTGCTTGGTACTGCTTTCACCTTTTTGCGATGATTCAAGCTTGTTCTCATCATTCAGCAATAATAGTTAAGTCACAGCAGTGACCCACACAAGCGAATCATATCGCAATTTATTTGCACAAGAGAACTAGTTTCGTGTCTAACACATCTTCAGTTGTGCGCAGCCATTAAAAAAGTTACTTGCGAATGTTGACATTGAAACAATTTTAGAAAAACTACGTACTGTTGCTAAGAACAATTCGCCAGAGTAAATTAATTAATCCAAACAAGAGTTGACTTTCCTAGAACCCCTCAACCAAGGTGGTTCTAGGAAGGTCTGGCTGAGGGGTTCTAGGAAAGGTCAACTCTTATTTGGCTTAATTAATTTACTCTGGTGAATTGTTCTTAGCAACAGTACGTAGTTTTTCTAAAATTGTTTCAATGTCAACTTGTTTACTGGCTGCGAAGGACTGAAGATGTGTTAGACACGAAATATTCCTGAATACGTTTGCTGTTCGTAAAGAAGCTACAATCAAAATCCCTTTTACTGAGTTCTTTCTTTGATATTCGTTGTCACAGACAAAAGTGTATTCCAAGTTACTGAATGACTGGGTGAAGTTGTCTATGTTCGAAAACCATGCGAAGCTTATTTAAAGCTGCTGTAAGCGCTTCGTCAAGCTAGTTTGTTCAAAAGCGCTTAGTGGGACCTAAAATCCGGTTCTGATGATTGCATAACCTTTTTGCAATGTATTGGTTGCTGACGTTCAAACATTTCGTTTACGAAATAAAAGCACTCTCAGAGATCAGAACGTCTGCAGTATAAGCATATTTCAACAGTTGCATTTGACAAAAATATTCCAAATAAAACCCGCAATCAATAAAAATCAGTGGCTTTCTTATAGTGACAAAGCATTCCTTGACTCAGCGATGGTGCTATTTCTGTAAAAGCCAGTACCTTTCTACTGATTGTTTTTCAATTTTGTCTGCAGCACTAATCCTTGCATTAGTCTTTTTTTGTAAACTTAAAGTACAATCAGTTCCCTGAATTCTACACTGCGTTTCAAAGAACACTGAATATGACGATGCTTACGAGAGTGTTACGAGCTTGGCGCCTGCGTACAAGGGTCCTCAACTTGTTTTAATTCCTGTTGATTGGAGTAGGAACGTGCAACAACGAACACTTGTTATATGTACGAGCATCGTGCACTATCACAACATTCTGCCCTTTTGTGATCGCTACTGGCGCTATAGAATTCTGTTTATTTGTGATCTAAAGAAAAGATGCTTTGTAACATCAAACTGTTAAAACATAGGACCTTCTATTTTTGGACGTTAATCTAAAGGCACAAAGTAAGTAATGCTGAGTTTCATACTACCCTTTTCAATTTTTAGCAAAAAGTTTTCTGTTAGCTTAGAGCAAAGTATGCAACTCAAAAGTAACTGAACTGCTACCATTCAGCATCAGTAGAATAATGGCCGGGCCACCACGAAAGCAATGTCCTTTTTCTCGTGTACACTAGTGTTTTTCCTGTTAATCCTCGCGCTACTCTGGAAGCTTAATTTCTAACTAGTACAATCGTTTTTAATCAGCTTTTGGGGTTTACAAGGGGATTACTTTGCGCTACTTAAAGTTTCCTGCCATTTTCAATTTCCTAATTAACACTTGCCAAAGGTAAATGGTTGGATGTGGTTTTGGTCTTTCAGTTTCGGAAAAGAGGTAAATCATAACATGCGATAGAACAGCTTACAGATATTTTCACTTCATAGTTGGTCTATAGACAATTCGACCAGGTAAGAAAAAAGCAACAACAAAATCTCTGCATCGTCGAATTGTCAGTGACGGACTTCTGACGAGTACCCTGATTAAAGGGTCGCGCGCATTAACCTAAAAATATCAGCCTCAGTGGTTCTAGAATTTATCTTATGGTACTCCCATTAGATTTGCATAACTAGGATCAAAATCGCAAAATAAAAGCTTTATTCTACAATATGAAAAAATTAGAGAGTTTGTGGACTTCATCTTGCTTGGTCAAGGTTTAGTTAGAAATAAAGTTTTTAGGCGATATGCTGAAAGAATAGTTTCACATTGGAGGTTCGGTGATATTATTTTTAACGCAGATAACATGTAAATAAAACAAATTTTGTGAAAAGGCCCAATGGTAGCTGTAAACGGATCCTGTTTGTAATTTCACTCAAAGCGTTAAATACCGAGCTCTTGCCAAATGTTGGAACATGTGTTATTTTAATAAGGCAAAACAAAACAGGAGTGGCGTAATTTTTGTTCAGGTTCTTCTTTGTTGTTTGAGCCAGTTGTTGCTATCCACTGCTTGGCCGCTTTAGATCTCGGGGCAGGTGTTGAGCAGCCATTCAGCTGTCTCATCAGTCAAAAACGTCAGGCCGTGCAGTCTATGAGGAGGTTGATGGATTGGACATTCGAGGACGACATGGTCGACGGTTTGTTCTTCTGTGCCACACTCACAGGCCGCAGAAGGTGGTATGCAGGGGCGTAAAGAGAGGGGAAAAGGGGGTACAATTCCCCGGGTGCCGAATCACTGTGACGGGCGCTGAATGAATGCGCGAAAATACTTGTGACAAGTCCCGACAATGTCACAAGTATTTTCTTCAATACAGTAGATTTGCTTCCGAAAGACCTCAGGCTCGAACATGGGGGCATCAAATTGCTTCTTGCCCCGGGCGCCATCTAACCTCGTTACGCCCCTGGTGGTATGGTTCTCAAAAACAAAATATAATAGGTCATGAAATATATCTTTATTTAAAGTACTTTCGTACCAAACCATCGCGAATATGCTAAATAGTTGCATAACAAAAACAGCCATCAGCTTTACTTCTTTACACAAACTGATGAAATCAAACCTTAGTGCTAGATTACCTTATTGCATGATGCAGTTGAAAGCAGTCTTGAGTATATCGGCAGAAATCTCGTGAAGAGAAAATATGAAGCGGAACTGCGATCACAAACAGTGCTTTTTCCCAGCTGAGACAAACGAACTCGCCTTTCGATTTTGAAATATAGAAGTTTTAACTAAGAATACAGTGTCTGATGCACATTATACCGTCGTAACGAGAAATTTGACTGTCCTTACAATGTTGCTAATGAAGAGCATTAATTTTTTCATTTTAGGTTCAGAAAACGGTGAATTAAATGTAAGACAATTTACCACGTCCGTCTATCCCCTGCGCTACAACTTTTTCTCACTTGCTGAAGTTGACGAATGTTTCGGTTAAATGCCAACTTATATGATGAAGGGACGTTGTTGCTACCGCTTGAGTTTTTGGCCTTCGATAACCTCACAGGTTTTCAAAGAGAGCTCCTTTCGACAAACTTTAGATGCAGTGCTGCTCTACCCGGAAAGCAGGCAGCATTCACAACTTCCAGGATTTCGAGAAGAAGTTTTCAACGCCTGCGGCACCGACAAGCTTCAGCGCGACTTACGCACATTGCATATGAACAGACCGATTTACCGTATAGCTGAAGCAAACATGGTAGCAGTGGACGGAGGAATTATCTTCCTGTTCGTTGCGCTTGGAGTGGAGTTCGTGGCCGTCGGGGCGCTTGTCACATACCTCTTGTACAGGCGAAAGAACCCAACGAGTAAGTTGCATGAAAATTTGCTGTTAGAAAGTTCAAATGAGCAGAGAATCATATATTTTGTGCGCTGGGGTGGTTTCGTTCAAATGCAGAGAATGCTTTTGCGCAGCATCGGCAGCAGCCTTGAATGCACCAGCTAGTGGCGTGGCAATAAACAGTAGAAGGAACAATATGGAACAATTGTTCCATGGAGGAACGTTCTTATGCGGGAGAAAATTGAATTTCAAGTGATGAATGATACGAAAAGTCTTGACTACGTAGTGCCTAAACTCGAAACATGAGCTTCAGCATTTTGCGTCCAAGTCAATTTTTTTCGATCATTTAACACTGTATCTGAATATTTCAGAACTGGCCAACAGGATACAGCAAAACTTATAACTGTTAGCTCAACAGACCTTCATCAGGGCAATGACGAGTAGAGGCGTAGTCGCTGCTGTGAAGAGGCTGAAACCTCGGTGTCGTTTTCTTAAATACAACAGTTGAGCTAAGAGTTAAAATTGTATTTGAATGTTTCGCATTAAAAACTGTTTCCGTTTGTTCAGCTTTGCTTTTTAACGCATCTTTAAGAGCCAGACAATCCAATCGTAATCTGGCGTTACATTTGAGTTTTTCGCCGAAACTCTACGTTTTTTGCCGGAACTCTCCGGTTAGAATAAAAACAACCAAATAGTTAATACAATCAGGACGTTTCGCGCAACTCTCGATCACTTATGGACAACTTGGATGTCAACGACCTGACAGTTTTTCCTATGTCCTTTTCTTACATGCGATTTCATTCTTATTCCCAATCGTCGAAAATGTGTCGTCGTCGTAGTACCCACCATCTGGTCCAAAAGAGCAACCATTGTTTGGAATACTTTATCGCTCAGCAATTCGTCGCAGCGGCTTTTATGCTATGGTGAATTTACTGCCGATCCACAAGTGGAATGGCAATATTACAGCTTGTAATTTAACCTCCTTTTCTAAAGAAAAGGTAAATGGTAACATACGGTCCAACTCTAACAGACTGACATTTCCATAAGGGAAAAAATGATGCGTGCGCTTCTTATTCAGTTTTTGAATTCATCTGCCAAATCATTTATGTGTGTGCAAATGTACCCATCAGTAGTTTTATATTTACCGTCAGCATATAACCTTCAAAACAGCATAGAGTATGATTATGAACCTACTCCATGTAAACAGTTCCCAGCAAAGTTACAGAGGCTCAGTGATAGTTTTTGTGACTGCGTCAGGGCCGTCGCCAGCGTGGGGGCCAGTGGTGCCCGGCCCCCCCATTTGAAATCGGTGCCCCCATTTCACGTTTGGCCCCCCGGTTGCTACATACATCCAATACTGTATTTTAAAAATGTGGCCCCCCTTCTGGTTTTTGGCCCCCTCTGCTGCTAAATCCTGGCGACGGGCTTGGACTGCGTCTGAAAATTATTGCAAATGTGAGCCTACTTACGAGGTCAATGTTGCCGAAATAAACTCTTGTGAATATAAACATCAAGTTGAACATTTTTTCTTGGAGCATTTCGGACTGGCGAAATATATCAAGACAAACAACATCGCAATGGTTTTCTCGTCAGAGCGCACACTGAGTGGGCTGAAGATAATAATTGCTAATCAAAACACTTTTCTCTGGAGGAAGGACTGGCACTTAGGAACATAGCCGTTGTGGTAAACCTTTTCACTATATGCGCTGCAAGTCGAGCGTAATTGTGCAATGCTTTGGAGTGTAAAAGTAACTTGCTTTCCGTACTTCGCGACATCTGCTGCACAGCAAAGAAGCAAAGATGCTTCTGCGTTGAATGTGGACTATTAATTTTATAAGTGAGTATGACAATCCTTTCATAAGTACTTTATGAACAATACATACGAACTCTAGTCTTTACTTTGAAACCAGAAATCATTCCATTGCGATTATAAGAAAATCGTTTATATTAAAAGTTAGGTTTATTCTCAAAGTAGATTACTGTGTTTAGAAAGGCTAAACTGCCTTAGGGATTTTATTTCCGATTCGCAGAATGCTACACGAAGTACATTTGTGAGAAAATATTTAGAAATTTCCACCCGTTACTGAATGTAGTGTGTTATAAACGCTATTTAAGAAAATAGCAAAAGGTGCAAAACATTCTCATGTCCTATTCTGTCCGGTGCTACAGTTTTTCTAATAACTGCTGTTTTATGGATTCACTGCTTCTGTGGTGGAGGTGACGCCAAAGCGTTGCAGGCGCTGCATGCCCTTTATGACGGTGCTTCCACGTAATGGATACGTCTACTGCTAAGCGACTAAGCGTCAGAGTGACGGCTATACGCGCAATAGCTGGCTGGCATAACATTAAAAGAAAATTAACTAGTAAGTTTGACGAGTTGAGCCACCCCTAGAATTATCAAACTAACTGCGATTTTGTGTTAAATGCGCTATGTATTCAGCTGTTAAATGCCAATAACATTACTACTACTGTGAAAGTAAGTGCCACGAGATTTTGAGAAGTTAATCACAGCAGTTCGAATTAAAACAATAACTCTTTTCAAACGTTATCTAGCGATTAGGATGTTGATTAAAAGCTTCAGCAGTAAACTGTTTAGGGAAAAAACATAAAAAATCCAGCAGTCTAGTCATAAAAATACTGTAGTTTTTATCATTTGCGCTTCTGTAAAAGATATCCAACAACATTTAAAAGTTGAAAACAGAGCTACTGTTTCCATCATTTTGACTCAAGTAAATCGCACTCAAAATAAAAGTTAGTTATTCGTTTTTTTAAACTGCTTTATCTAATCATCAACACAAGCCTGTTCGAAAATAACAAAAAATGAACGAAAGTTTAACTTTATTTTAATATGTTTTCGTCAATAAAAAAGTAATTAAACATTGTATCTTCCATAAAAACAACATAATTGTCAAGTGTATCGCCATTATCACGATCATAGAACAATGTGACAGTAAAGAACTACAACTGCAAGATCGAAAATGTACTGAAGTACAAGTATGGAGAGGAATTAACTTTTAACGCCGACAAGTTTCAGCTTTGAAAAAGAAGTTTAGAGGAATGAAACCAGTTGCAGTTGAAAGTATGACTGCACCAACTGCAGGAAAACCAACTCTACACTTAGCGTAGCTTAGGTCACTGTACCAATGGCAACAGAATGTTTTCAAATAATAGACTAATAATGTCATCATTCTGCCCACAGTTCAACATTATATGTGGTAGATGAGAGCATTGTGTAATGTGAATGGTCTGTAAGTTATTTCCAGAGTTGTTTAAACCTGTTTATGAAATACCTTCAGAAGTGCAAAGTTTTAGGTAAATCTAACACTTTCCAATATTTAAAGTATCAATTCATCTGGCAACGTGCAGTCAGCTAACTGAAAACGTATATTGTTTTTTCTATCTCCAAATACTCTTCGTTGTTGTGTTATGTTGATGTTTACAAAACTTAAGGGCGATAGCAGAACAATTCTGTACAGAAGGTGTTTACGGTGTATAAGTCTACTGCAAGCCGTCAAGCTGAGAACAGCCCTTCAATTGAAAAATAGTTGTTAAATATTTATCTTTATTGTTCGTATGCATGTTTGTCAGAACTATCAAGATTCGCACAACACCTTTTAATGATTGGTCCTTCATCTGGGGCCCCATTCATTAAAGGGCAATCGTTTTTGCCCAAACCATTAATGCTCTTGTAGGTATGCTAAAACGAACACTGCTGATGGTGCACAGTTACCATTTGAAAGCTTCTTCAGAATTTGGCAGCACATCAGTTGTGCTGCATGCTTTTTGGTGATTGGTTTGACGGTGAGCAAGTTAAACAACCCCAAGTATTACTCCCAGGATTTTTATGACAGAAAATCTAGCTCGGAGGCTTGTTCAATCGCTTTCGCTCTATCACGGTTTCTTGGAGTCTGGTACGTCCAAGCTATTTTCCCTGATTTCTGTATTGTGGTAGGGTATGACTCACACTGCCGTAACCGCAAGTGAACAGTGTGTAGGACATGTAACAAATCTTCGTATCAAAACAACTGGAAAAAAAGCTATTTTGCGGTAGGATGTGACCTCGCGAATTAATTTTCTGGGTACCGATTGAACTCCTAGAAGAGCCTTAAAACAGAGCCTAGAAGAGCCTTAAAACCTTAAAACAAGCACCTACTCTATAGAATTCCACCAACAAAATAAGTTCACTGCAAAATTGGAAGGTCGGGTGGCATATCATCGGTAAGTGCATAACCTGCGGATGAACGCCGAAGCCACAGGGAACTTGTACTATTCACACTAAACGTCCTTAGATCAAGCGGAAAAATTTAGTTTTCCACTAGTAAATCAGTTATTGCAACGCTGTTAAATTTGTTTCCAGGGTATTTGAAGCATGCTTAAATACAGAACAGTAAAATAAGGGAATATTAAGGCAGAAAACTCCCAGTCGCAAACGATTATGTTCTTATACGCACAAGGATGGATCTGTTTGACAAATAAGGAAGGCGTTGAATATCCGTTTTCTTTGTTTGAGAGCAGCTTCTGTTTACAATTCATAAGAATAACCGTTCTTGTTTACCAAGTTTAAAAATCACAAGATTCTAGCTGTTTGGTAAAAATTGGAATTATCAATTTTGGAAAAAACAGAGAAAGATTCACAGCTTATCAGATACATTTTGTTGGATTTCTAAAAGAAAGAGTCAGAGCAGTCTTCATCAAACTTTAAGATCTCGTTGAGGCTATTGATGTTCACAAAACGTTCATGGAAATTAATTAAACTCTTAAATTAAAAAAATGATCAGAACAATCCAACAAAAACACCAGTTTGTCTTTTGAAATGAGACAAACTGTATATTTCATAAAACGTGATTTTGGATGAATCTTTCACGGTTTCATAGAGACTTCTGATTGTTTGTAGCCTATAACGACATAAGAAGTTCTTACGCATAAACCTTTAACCTATTTTTCGCAAGTTGTTCACTTTTACGTGCCAAAAACCACGTAATCATGTTATAATATCATGGTTTCTTAAGTTTAAAAATAAGCTTGCGTTTGTATCACGTGGATTTGAAAGTAATATGACAGTGTTTTTTCAGCAAAAATCCCCTACACTTGTCAGTTCAGAATGAACACTTTACAAGAGTTAGAATTTTTATTTGACGTTGCGTTGAAATGTTGCTTTGGCTAGTATATTCTTTAAGTGGTGCACAACATTATTTTAAGTCGTCTGTGACAGCAAAGAAATAAAGTTTCTTAAGGTTATTGCTTGCATATATTTTTCAAAATCAATAGATGTTAATTTAAGGGTCAACCCATTTTCTATAAAAAGGACGTGATACGTAATCCCTGACTTGGCATTCACTGTAAAAATGATCGATAACTTCATCTTGGAAGAATGTCGTGTTTTCGCAATTTGCTGAGGTGAGCCTTTAACCTGATACCAGCGACATTCACGAAACTCTAGACTGCTGCCTTGCAGACGTTTGCAATGGCTGTTTAAAAGGCATTTGTGAAACGTAATCTCTTTGAAAGCGCTTTGTTCGGCGCACTTCTACGTTTGTTATGATTTCACACTGAATATCTTCGCCTCCGGCGACGAAAGCTCAAGCGTCGTAGATTTGGCCTCTTAGCGTTTCAAGTTCCAGCGCTGTAAACATAAAGCAAAAGGTTCTTCAGCGGTTTTGCCGTCACTTGCAGTAGCGCGTCCGTCGGTAAATGAATGTTTCAGATACTTTGACGCGGAGCAAAACATTTCACATCAAGTCGTCAGCCGTTTTGTGTGCTCACCTTCATTTTTAAATGCTCAGACCCTACTTGTTGATAATAAGCCAAAAGCCGCAGTAATTCGTAAAATTGATTTCACGCCGCCCACTTTCAACAATTCAGGATTGCTTCGAGGAGCAGAAAACGCCTAATGAGGTCGTGCAAGGACAGATAAGCACTCTACTAAGAATTAAACGAAATGTTGTGTTTTCCATTTTCGCGCTGACATCGAAAACCGTCTTTCAAAAGTAGAATTCGTGCGCTTTGATTCCTCGTTTTCATCTGCATTTCAGAGACTCCCAAGCTCTCGCCTGATGGTAAGGTTGCTACTACGTACGGAGAGCCGAGCGGTGACACAAATGGAAGAGTAGTAATTGANGTGGAGGTAACAATAATTAATTTCCCAATTGCTTTTCCTGTTCAAGACACATCAGAAAACTAAAAAACAACTTTACAAAGTTTTTGNCAAAGGAAGACTGTTTGTAAAGGTTCAATTTTTCGCTGTAGAAAGAACTGCGCTTGCTTCAACGCACAAAGATTCAACGNATACTGTATCTTCCGAAAACCNAAGCAGATTTTTATCGAGTCTGGCGAGAGGTTCCATCAGCCTTCGTATATATAAGGCGGTAAATTTAGATGTTCCCAACAGCCTTGGGCGTTTGTATTCGTTTCTATACAACCAGAAGGAGATGAACATTCTTTTTGACATTACTTAGTCACTGACGGTACGTCGCCTCATTCACTTACCACCGACGCGTCATGCGTCAGCGTCGCTTTGTAAAATTTGCTACCCTTGTAGTCGTGGAGTTTGTTCTTATTATATCCGTGTAATTGCCTGACGTCAGAGTGACACACGGTTTCAGGTCATAGCTGTAATTGTCGCTTCACGTGACCACCCGTACCCGTGTGAAAATGCACTGCATGCACGAAATGACGGAAGTTGCAGCTCAGCACTTGTTTGCAAGTTCAGGCTGATGCTCGTAGGTAACGCGCTACCGCTGCTGCATTGTTCGTTGCGTTCCATTAGGCTGAACATTCACGAGCAAATGACGTGAAGCGAAAATTCATCAAATTTTCTCCAGGACGAAACGCCTACAAGAGAAAAGCCATCGGCTCCTCCCAGACTATCTTCAAGCACGTCATCATTGCCAGGTACGCAAAATCAAATCTTGATCAAAACCACTATATTAGTAACCTTGCAACTTGCACATACGAATGGGAAACCTGTTGCTAAGAGATTCTCCATTTAATAAGAAGAAATGCACGTTATCAACCAGCTTGAGTTTTCATTTGTTTTAAAATCATTTCATTTGTTTTGTATTTTCTTTTTTCATTCAAACAATTTTGACGAATCAGTAAGCCAAATGAAGTATTAGGCGGTAAACTTACAGTAACCACAAACCGCTTTACTTCATTACGCCGATGCAACATTTGCACGGGGTGACTGCAAAGTGGTTGATGAAGCAATAGCGGACATAGGTAATTTGAAAGCTTGCAACATTGAAGCTGTTTTTGAAAACGATTTCACGTTTTGTCTATTTTTTTATACAAAAACATGACATGTTGACAACTTGGCTTCAATATCTGCTTGCCTTTCAACGTTTGTGAATAGAAAAGCAAATACAATGGTTTTGGGCGTCAAAATTAATCCGTAACTATGTTGCAAGTGTTTAGGAGACCTTTCAATACTCGTAGACAGCTGAAAATAGTAACAAACAATTTTATCATGAATAAGTGCAGACTATGGCAACGTATCTGTGGTAATCTGTAAGAACAAGACGTCTCATCGTTGAAGGTAAAAATAAATCGGGCCAAGAATTTTTCCGAACTTATAATACTTGTTTTCGTGCAATTGGCAGATCATCCATTTTTAATTTTGCAAAAATGTCAAGGAACGATTTAATTGGGTCGTAATACAAAGCATGGCAAAAGAGCAAAAGCTTAAAACTTTGAATAATAACACTTCTTTTTAAATGCTCCTGGTCTTGCACGTTTAGCACACACCGCTCTTGTACAAAATAACGTTGGTCGATTCGCCGATAAGAAGGTGATGAAAGAAAATGAAATGTTATTTTTTAATGCTGATGTGTGAAATAAAATGCTAAATATATACGTATGCGTTGCAGACGTTGAAAACAAACTTATAGAAGAGGAAAATGCGCCACCTTACGAATCACCCACAACGCGGATTCAGGTATGAGATGCACTTTGCTTGATTTCAAATTGCGTCATGATTGGCTTCACATTTGCCTTGTTGTGCAAAACAATTGTTTAAAAGTAAATGTATTAAACAACATTTTCGGTTTGACAACGTTGATGTCTTGAAAAATCCAGGATTTGTCGCAATTAAGTGGTATTAAGCATTAAGGATATTAAAAAGTACTAATTGTCAAAAAAAATTTAAGGTACTAAGCATTTTACTTACCTGGTAAAACGTCAGTTTCATCTTTCTAGCTACCCAGAGATATTCCCTTAATGTGAACTCGTCTTAATGTTAATCTAAATACTAACTTTGATGGGCAACCCGTTGTTCAGACGCTCGTTAAAGTGAGTATACTCTCTTAGAAAGATCTTACTTTTCTCGTTCAAGATGGATCCACCTGTTGACGAAGATCACGTGGTGCCAATATATGCCTCTGTTGCGAGGGAAGCGGCCCCATATAAAGAACACCCAGAGCTGGAACCAAAGCATCCGGAAAAAGATCCCACTCCCCCTTGCAGCGATCTATCAGAAATAGAGGAGGAGCCGACAGAAAAAGAAGTAGTCGACAGAACATTAGACCCATCAAGACGTAAGTCTTCTTCATTGTCCTCGTCAGATGAAGCTGACGAAGAATCTCGGACAGACAAAAAGTCTCCCCTGGATGGTTTGTCGTTTTCCGCCTGAAACGTTTTTGTGTGGATTTTGATTTTATCTGCCGAATAGTTCAAAACGTAACTCTTATTTATTTTATTTAGCCTTAGATGAGGAGGATGAGCCGAATGAAGCTGTGCTACCAAAAGAGACTGATGGAAAATCATCGTCTTCATCCAGTTCGTCGGAATACGATGAAGAGAAGCCAATTGGTGATGTGACCAGCCCACCAAAACCTAAAAAGCGTTCAGTTACACCATCGTCCATCATCGATGAAGTCGATGAAACGTTGCTGCCAGGAACTTTAGAGCAAAGCAGAAAGCCTTCCTCTCAGAAGTCATCATCCTCAGAATCTTCTACCGAGGAAACGCCAGAAGTTCAGGAAACGATACTGCTGAAATCCTCTGAAAATTTGGAGCAAGACAGGTAACAATGATTCAGTTTTTGCAAAAGTATGTTCAGTTTACCTCTGTTTTGGGAAAGACTCTCCTTATCCTCACTGCAAGCAACAAGCATGCTTCAATGAGATAACTGGTTGGCATTCAAAGATATAGATCAGTGGTTCCCAAAATGTGGTACGTCTTCCTCCAGTGGTACGCCAGAAACTTCCCAGTAATATGTAAGGCCTGATGGCATATAAATTTATGGAGTCTATTATTGCAACTAGTAGCAAGCTACAAGTTTCTTTGCGATATTGAATTACCCAATGATGAAATGTCACCCACGGTTACTTAAGGTAAACAACTGGTGTTTTGAACTAATTTAGTAAAGTAAACCGCCGTTGACCATGATATGGCCACCAAATCTAAAAGATGGAATCGTCTGCTACACTTGGACATGATTTCCGATGAGCTGTAACCGATGTTCTGCCCTGCAGATTAGCTTGTAGGAAAAAGAACAGTTGCAGCCTTCGCATTAAATTGGTTTTATTAATTCATACGTGTGCTTCAGTACTTACAAGCACATTTGAACAAATTACGTTATTCCGGAACTGGTGGTTCGCAGTGACAATGTAAATGACTATTAACAAGTGATGTGCGATCAGATAAAGTTTGAGAACCATTGCTGCCAAAGTCATAAACAATGGTTTCTTCGGATAAACCATGACATCATAAATGTTATTTTGAATAAAACAAACGCTTGTTGGAAGTTGTACAGTACGTCAGTGTTACAGTATAGGCTACCTACTGAATACCTGAGTCAATCTTTCCTGGAAATCCTTTTGCGTGATAAACAATATTTGAAAGGTGGGTTCAAAAATGCGATTGATATATTTCAGAAATATCTGGATGTGTTTCAGTTTGCAAAGAGAAAACGCACGAAGAAATGATCTGTTGAAATTCCTTGCAGGAATCATCTCCTTTAAATTTGTGTGAAAAAAAATTGATTGGAAACTCATTTAAGCGTTCTCCACTCGCAAACAATTACTGAAGCGTTTTCGCTTTTCCGAAATACAAGCTACATTTTCTTTTTGGAATGAGACAAACAACGTAGGCATAAAAATATGTCAGTTCCTTACCGATGAACCGCCAGTCGTTCCAGAGACGTTTTCAGCAAATGTCTACCACCAGTTCTAGAATTTTTTCAGACAATGTGTACCAACTATTCTAGAGATTTCTTCAGAAAATGTCTGATATATGTTCAAAGATGTACAGTTTTTTAACTCCTAAATAAAATTTAGTAATGTCCTTTGGAATCTGATTTTTATGATCAGCAATTAATGTCCTTGCTTTTGTAGGAGAAGAACCGAAAATGCTTTTCCGAATTAACAGGTGTTACGCATTAAATTCTTCATTTGTTAAGATGCTAATAATTTATTTATCCTCTTCAACAAAATTTTCTCAATAGTGATTTACACTAGGAGAGCAGTTTTCACTACGATTTACATTACAGTATCCGAAACGTAGGTTCTTATAATGAGGAACGAGTTTTATATAACATCTTGCGATGAGGCTCTATGGTGTTTTGTAGGTCATCCGTATCGACTGTGGAAGAATTGGTTGAGGTTGTGGAGGGATCATCTGAATCAGGTGTGGACGAAAATGGTGCCCTGGTCAAGAAGAAGAAGAAACTAATTCGTAAAAGAATCATCCGGAACAAAGAAATCATTGAACTTGTGGAAGAAGAGAATCTGGTGATTAGGAAACACAAGAAAGTGTCGAACATTACGCGCGAAGAAAGCTCGTCCTCGAGTTCCTCAGAGAGTGATGACGGTAAACAACTAGTTCCAAAAGAGAAAAAGAGGAAAATGAAAACCAAAAAGTTGCAGGCTTCTGTGGTTGAATCGTCTTCAACGTCCGAAAGCGAGAGCGAGACAGAGGTCGTTGTTATGGAAAAAAGAAGGAAAATGAAAAACAAAAAGTTGCAGGCTTCTATGGTTGAATCGTCTTCAACTTCCGAAAGCGAGAGCGAGGCAGATATTGTTGTCATGGAGAAAAGGAGAAAGATGAAAAACAAAAAGCAGCAAGTTGCGTTGGTCGAGACCTCATCCTCTTCATCCGACAGTGACTTTGAGAAACAAGTCCCTCAGGAGAGGAAGAAGATGAAAAACAAGAAACAACAAATTACCATCGGTGTAATTTCCACCTCCTCCGACTCAAGCTCTTCGATAACTGATGATTATCATCTGAGCGTGAAAAAACACAGAAGCAGAAAGATCCAGAAAAGAAGCGTTTCCAGTATTTCAGCTTCATCCGTTGACATCTCGAAAGATATCGCCGTTGGTACGAGCGATATAGAACTATCCGAACCTTCGGGAAGATATTCCTCGGAATACCACTACGATGTCCACAGCCCGTCAAGGCAGGAAGGCATGGACCATCTGGTAACCACCACAGTGATCGAACGCTCGACATCGCCCCAACGCAACGTCACCACACATCACGTGTACAGAGAGTTCATGATTGACGCACAGTCAAGAGGTAAGCAGCAACTTCTGCTCGCCATTTTTTCGAAAGTTGCGAATAGTTGTAAAAAGTGTGATTTCATTGTCCTTGGGCTATACAGATAAAACCCTAGTTTTAGAACGAGAGGTCGCTTAATGCATGCAAGAGTTGCTAAGCCAACCTTTTCTTGATCTGTTCGGCATACGAAGTCAATGCGTTTGTTTGTGTAAGGTCGTTATGAAATAATTTTGCAAAATTTCGAAATGCTGTTGTCAAGATTTTACACGGAAACTATTTTCAGTGTTGAGTAACACCACTGCCTGTGGTTACGCTGTAGACCCTACCCTTACGCTATATTCTAACTTTCATTTGGTCATTGTCCATTGGTTAAACAAAATGACTGAATATATAAAATACGTAAGAATGCAGCATTTCACGGCAGTTAGATATCATATCTCCTTCTCGATAAGAAAAAATTTTGATACGGAGCTTAGGTTATGAAAGTAATTTGCAGAACCCTTGTATGTGAAAGCAAATATCCTTTTTTGCGCAGAGAACTGCGAGGCCAATCCATAGGAGTCGATCAAATAAGTTCAGGTTTTTCACATTGAAGTTTATCAAATATTACTCTTTCCTGCAATTCGCGGTGAAGAAACGTTTTTAATTTCTTTTCCCTTTTCTTTTCCCAGCATCACGAAAAACGACCTCAGTGTCTTCTTTATCATCAATAAGCGAGAGAGAGAGCCGAACTGATAGAGGTATCAGTCCGCTATACAAGGAGAGTGTCACAATCGCGGTTCAAACAGGTGCGTCTTCTAGAGAAAACAAGGCCGTTCAGCGTGCGTCAAAAAACGTGCCTATGTCACTGCTCCAAGACCTCTGTCGCTTTGCTCAACGCCTTGCTCTGCTTGCTCTGTCTTGGGTGTGCAATGCATTCAGTCGAGCTGCGGGATTGATTTTCGCAATATTTTAATTTAACCAAGACAGTGTACACGGGCACAGCAAGACTTTGCACAAATTCACAACAAAACTTTGCACAAATACACAAACTTAATTTCATCAAAGGCGTAACTTTGCTATGTCACGAATCTACAGTACCTTTGCAACGTTCTTATAACTAGAAGCCAACTGCTTACAACACCGCGCGCCGCACTCAAACAATGTGACCCAAACCACTTGTAACAGTGGACGTCCCGCTTTTCGTGCCGAAAACAAGGCCTCTCTTCGGTGACATCATCAAGACGTCGAGAGACCTTGTTTTCCTGAGCCTTGCTTTAAATCAACATTGTTGAAGATGCAGATACTGTGAAAAAAACAGTGCGTAAGTTTCAATATCAATGAACAAATTTCGGTATAATAGGTAAATGAAAAGAAATTGCTCAAAGGCTATATCCACCTCAAGGGCTCATAACCAGGGGTGCAGGAGTTGGGGGTACAGGGGATGTAAGCGCACCCACAAAAGTTTTGATTTGTCGAAAATTTGGGCAAAATCTCAAAACAATCGGGCACAAAAATTTTGACTTCTCTGAACAATATTAATGGATTTATACTTTTTCTTTCAGTGCAAAAATAAAAGTTTATCATGTCAAAGAAAATATACAGTATCAATTACATATGAAGTCACCAAACTGTTTCCAGTAACTTCGTGTTTTAGTTGGTGAGAATTGATGAGTAACTGACTCACTTAAAAGTTTGGGGAGAAATGATGTAAGTAGGGCATTTCATTTATGTGCTTTATTAATTGTATACTGTGGGGAATAGAGTATGCTGTGGGAAACGCCAGGCAAGAACAAAAAGGGTTTTGTTTATAACTTTAACTGCAGCGTTTCGATGAACACCTTTTGCCATGCAATTTGTTACATATGTGCAGTAACATACTTAGAACCTGATTTAGCTTTGTAAGTTTATGCATTGCTTACGTATATTTTATTATGTATTTGAATCCTTTCCCAACAAAGAATCAGACACTCAGATCTTACAAAATATACATTTCGCCTACTACGTAGGTATCGTTAGCTGTTATTCAAATAGACCATCTTGTTCAAACAGCATTTTTGTCGTGTTGAATTAATGCAAAATATTAATGCCATCTGAGAAGTGAAATGTGTATGGCCACATGGTAGAGGAACATGTAATGTACCAAAAGCTACAAAAAAATTGCCGAGGGAAAGTTTGTCGTATAAAAGTTTTGGGGCAAATTTGGAGAAATTTGGGCAAAATATCCTTCGCACCCCCCAAAAATTGCATGCTCCTACACCAAGGGTCGGCAACCTACGGCCTGCGTGCCGGATCCGGCCCGCCATGCGAAATCGTCCGGCCCGAGACATATCAATTAGTTATTACAAGAATACGGCCCGCCGTTTCT
>JGI24021J15306_10000131_pt1 | contig 40284 bp, 17 predicted proteins | sample Ectturendosymbi1_FD_15306 | JGI IMG/M metagenome (IMG submission 15306)
CCGCAAATCACATGATGTCGATTTTTGCATGTGATCGTTGTCCGAATGTAACACGAAACTTTGGATGCTACAACTTCGCATAAGAAAAAGAACTGTTATCTGACCGCTTAGCTTTGATTTTCTTCAGTTGTTAAATAAATTCTGTATGGTTCTTAGTGTTTTTTGCATATTTTCATCCAAAAGGTTTTCAGATATTGCGAAAAAGTACGTATGGGCATTAAATGTATTGACAGGGAAACGTTTCATACTGGAATAAAAGAAATTTATGATGGGATATTTTATATCAATAAGATTTCAGTACTGTGGATGCGTAGTGGTACGTGTAATCGATGTCCTATAAAATTAATTAGCTTGACTGATTCGCTTGCTTGTTACCATTGTGGGGACCCGTAACTTGAATAGGCCTACAGATATGTGCAAGTTTAAATCATCGCAAAAAGATAAAAGCAGAGCCGTCGGCAGATTCCTCGAAAGCTTTTGCAGAAAATCGAGAAGTCTCGATTGTTGATGTTAGGTTTATTTTTTAAGAGCTGACGCCGGCTGCTTACACAAAACTACACAAAACTACTATCGCGAACAAATTGAACCATGCAGAAACAAGGGACCTCAGTTTAAAATACAAGTAGTCGGTAATTTCTTCAGGGGTTTCACATGAAACATAAATCAACATAACATTTTTTTGAAAATCTAAAATGTTGTATGAAAATTTGGTGGGAGGCTTTGATTGCCCGGTTTGTCCCCCACCCTGGTTGCGGGCCTAATTCAATTTACACGCGGATTAAAACTCTGTGACAAACAGTTTTGATCTTTTATTGGTTGACCATTCTCTTGAGTACTTTACACACAGCGCGAAACTTGCATTGATAAAGGCGATTGCTAGCCTACAACAATCGACTCACAAAGTTAAATGCACTCTATGTGGGCGTTTCTGCAGTCTGTGTTTCATTTATATGTGCACGCACTTTAGCATAATTTTTCCTATATCATAACTGTTCAGTGACTATTTTTTTCAGATCACGTTTTTCATTAACAACTTCATACAAAAAAACATTTCAAGGTTAGGTTTTTCAAAATTGATCCTACGCCCGCAAAACTAGGCCAAAACTTTTTGTAAATGCAGCAAAAAGAGCGGTAGTGATAGCTCGCTACTATTTTTATTCAGGAACGGCTGCGGTAGCGTCGCTATTAAATTTAACAAATAGTGGTAGCGACGCTATTTATAAAGTAGCGGTTGCCCACCTCTGCAATCAAGTGCATTACTAATTTCAAAATCATACGTTTGCGGCGAAATAAGTTTATCAAACCACTGATTGAAAATCATTTTCAAAAGTAAAGACTATCTTTTTTCAAACGACTGTGAAAAAATGAGGACAAAGTAAGTAGTGCTTATTGAACACCTTTATAAATAAAATCTTAAAAACAAAGTTTTCCAAACAGTTGTCGTACCTGGCACAAAACGCCTGCTGTGTGTGATGGTATTTTGCCGACCCTGGATACATGTAGAATCAGCACCAACAAGTACTCTATTCAAGAAAAATTATTGTCGATCCATTTGTAACTAAAATTTCGTAACAGTGTAGGAGACAAGGTGCTGCCGCCTTGAAAATGTTGATCAAAGTGAGGAATAGAAACATGAGCCTTCTCTGCAGTTGTGGTGAGAAACTTCGAATTTCGCAGCTTCTACCTCTTTCACCCAAAGGAAAGTTTCACGAGCTGTAGTTCAGCTCTGATTATATTAATAGTATCTGTGGACTCACTCTTGGCGGTCATTCTTACGTGACATCCATGTTCGGTCGGCCATGACTGTAACAACAGCAGGTCAGTGCCTTGTTGAAGGACATTTGCATTAACAGTGCAAAAGGCCAGAATGGAAAGATTACATGAAAAGAACTTTCGGATTCAAGTGCAAAAATTAGGATTTTAGGTTTTCTTGCGCATCTGGGCGATTTGTACGAGCAGCGTGTGAAACCAATTGTGGTTATGAGGCCATGTGATTGACGTAAAAGTTCACAATGTATTCTGAACAAATCTATATTAGTTCTTTAAACACGATTAAAATGTTGACGCGCTGAAAGTGCAATAAGGAGTATACCTTTGCCTCCCGTAAATTCAATACCGCCGTCATGATAAATAATTAGTTACTTTTCGAGTCTTACAGAATCGCAGCTGTAACAATGGGGCCCATCGCAGCTGTAACAAATGGCAGCTGTAACAAATGGGGCCCATCGCAGCTGTAACAAATGGCAGCTGTAACAAATGGGGCAAATCGCAGCTGTAACAAATGGGGCCCATCCCAAAGTATCAACAGTGAAGAAAACAGAAAAAAGTAAAAGCATTTGAAAATAAAGGTAAAATCCAAGCGCATGTAAGTTACGAAAAAGGGGGCTTATCTACTTTAAGTAAAATATTCCATGCGTTAATGCCACTGGCGTCACGAGCGAGGGCACAGGAGTAACATTTTCCCACGGGAAGTGTTTTGGGAAATTTATATTGGGTATCCATTAATGCTCCCAAAAGTATTCGAAATGAAATGACACAAAGTAAAGAAAACATCGCCTGATTTTTGGATTTGGGCTCCTTCATAGATGTAGGGAAAATGGATGAAACTACAACGTCCAAACTTGTGCCCAATCTTTAAAATGTTTCCCTAGTAGCGTCCCAATCTGTTTGGTGGGAGGCAGGGCTGTGGAATCGGGACTCGAATTTCAGGCTCCGGCTCCAGCTCCAGGCATCTAAATTTTTTGGGTCCGGCTCCAACATTTAGAAGTTTTTGGTTCCGGCTCCAGAATGATTTGGTCCATTGAAACCTGAAAACCATTGTATCACTTGTAGAACTCTCTTGCCTCACAAACTATGTTTGTGGAACCGGAACCCAAATTTCAGGCTCCGGCTCCAACATTTGAAAGCTTTTGGCTCCGGCTCCAGCCATCCAAAATCGTTTGGGCACAGGCTCCGGCTCGGCAGCCCTGGTGGGAGGACGTTAAGCCAAGATGGCATGTGTACTGCGAAGGAAATGAAACTTTATTTAGCGGTTGGGAATACCAAAATAAGTTAAGCTATGCTTATGGTGAAACAGACAATCGTGACAACATTCATTGTACATGTAAATAAAGTGGTAGGAATTATATCCGGAAACGTATGAAATTATTACGAAAGCAGAATTGATGTTTAAAGAAGTTGCGATACTTTAATCGCAGTAAGTCTCTCCAAAAGTTGCAGTCCATTCTTCATTAACAATAACTACAGAAATTAATCACTTTTTGGAATTTTCAAGCATGTAATATTTAGGCTACCCAGTTTATCTGCAAAAATGTTTTGATCTTAACTTGTTTCGAGCCTTGTCACAGACTTGAAAGATTTCAGTTCATTTTTCCCTAAATATGGAAATGAGCATAAAACAAATACATTAAGTTTCATGTTTTTTCCTAAAATGTTTGCACGATATTATGTGATGTTCTTACAGATCTTCGAGTACATTGCTCTCAATAATTAATATAACTCTATACCAGGGTTTTTTTAAGGCGTTTTAGGGACCCGATTCGGGTCCCTAGAATTGCAAATCGGGTCCCTAGAATCAGAGAAATCGGGTCCCAACAGATCCATACCGGGTTCCTAACATTTTCCAGTAAAAAAACCTGCTCTATACCGCAAACAATGTTGTGGCTCTTCAATTTTTTTCAAAGCTTTGCCGTGCGCATCATCCGCCATTAAATTGCATGTAAGATGATCTGGCCATTGTTTGCAGACCAAAGCTGTCTTCTCAAGCGCTACCGTGTTTGTTCATTGCTAGCAATCGACTTGATTGTTTCAAAAACTAGTGAAACTGCATCATTAACACTATACAGAACGTTGTGTGTTAGGAGCTAATGAATGTTCATGTTTTATAGTTGCGTGTTTTTTAATGATATATACCACAACGAAAACACACAAAACCTACAGTAGCCTAATTAGTTAATAATTTCCGTTTGTTTGCAAAAAAGCGATATCAATGAACATGACCGTGTTTCGCCTTGCACTTCCGAAGTATAGGAATAAAAACAACAAATCATTTCGACACCTCATGACACAATGTCAAAAAGTAAAAGCTAAACGCATGTACAGAACCATATTAATGACATTAAAAAAGAATGAAGCAGTGCAATACAATAAGGACACACGTATTATAGCTAGAAAGCTTGCAGACTAAAATTAGCCACGAGTTTAAATTTAGATTTTTCGGTTGTATAAAAATCTATTTATTTCTGCCCAGGAACCAACCATCTGTAATTGTGTCAAATTACATACAATAATATTAAGGCAATAAGGTCGTGTGCGCCAGCGTTTGTTGAAGTCTCGAGATACTACTAGCCACTTCAAACGAATGCTTCCTGACGCCAGCACTCGCTGGTACTTACGTCAAATGTTTGGAGTAGCCATGCAGAAAGGATTTTTCAGTTTTGAAGAACCGTCTGCTGAACAGTAAAGTATCAAAACTGAAGGAGGTTTGAAATTTATCAAGAAATAAACGTTGTACCAAGTCTCATAAAAGTCAAATTCTGTCAAAAATTTAAATGATAACGCTCAATCACGGTAATAAGTTTCCAGCAATTTAGACAAAAGCAGGTTTTAATTAGGACTCTGTGTGGGAACAGGTAGCCTACGTTCAAAACACCTGTTTTGACCAGCATTACAGCAGCGTGTTGTTAAATAATTCAAAATAAGCTGCAGTTAAGTGTAAAATGATTTGTGAATAGTTTTGCTTGCCTGGTATGTCTCGAAACATTTTACAGCAATCAAGTTCCAGAGAAATTAACTCACTTGTCTCTACTCGAAACAGTCTCCATGTCGGTGTGGAAATATATAGCCAAGAACATAAACACTGCAGCCTCGAATTATAGTAACTGGTCCAAACCTTGCTACGTCTTTCAACTTCTCGGCAGTTGTCTCACAGGTTTACGAATTCTCAGCATTTTCAAGGATTGCACTTCCACAATTTCACTGAAAAAGAAATGGAAGTGAACTAACTTTTCATTAGAATTTTGGATTCAATTATCTCATTTTAATGCAGAAACAATTAAGTTTTCGGGATTGAAAAAAGATGTTTAATAATTCACTAAAACGTTATCAGCTTGTATCTTGAAAAAGATGTAACTGATGGCTGTAGCAGTATCGTTGAAATAAAGAGTAACACGGAACGATCAATCGATGAACATAGCCACAAAATGTAACAACAATTGTTAACAGTCATATTGTTATATCAACACATCACGAATCGTGGCTAATATGAAAGTCTCAAATACCAACTACTGACTCATTTTACCTTTTTGGTCATCATTAATGGCACAGAAAATATTTCAAACTCCGTTATTTTCAACAGGATCTCTCCGACGTTATACAGCTCTCGAATAACAAAACGTGGCATTTGTTTTCCACGAATTGGTGCAAAAACTAAATATAACATGTCGTACATTTTAAAGAAGTAACCAAAATATTCCAATTTTTATAAAGTTGTTTGGATGCTAGATTGTGGAATGCAAGGCTCCTCTCCAGTGTACTCCTCCCCCGATCTTGTTTCTACAGAGAAGGCTGGTGCGGCTCTGGTTACCAAACACTGCAAGTGCCATGTTTATCACCAACCGTTCAAAAAACTTCTCGCCGAAACATTTAGAATAAGAGGAAGAAATGGTTACAATGCATCATAGGCTGTAGCAACGTACGTCTTTACTTTGTGCATTACATTATATATTTTTGTCAGTTTGCTTTAAGTTCTAAAAATAGTAAAAGAAATGAGACTGAAAATTTTAGGTAGCATTGCTTTTGGGCTGATTTTGATGGCTATTCTGTTTGAGTGCGAAGCAACCCAACCAGAAAGAAAGCAGCGAGCAGCAGGAGTAAAGGCGGGTAGTGGTCGTTTAGAAGAAGTATCAAAATCTTCGAAAAAGCTTGCAAAGGTGCACTATTTTTTATTTTTCTATCAAAAAGATATTTCACCCACCTAGCATTTAAAGCGTTTGGTTTAATCTATGTGTGGATTCTTTTCACAAAGCAGGTTTGCTATACGTGTGGCGTTAGAAGACAGAAGTCTCATTGACAAAAATGCAGTAAATCACAGCACATAAAACAAACCAATACTTAAAAGATACTTCCTCTAGGGTCTACATCGTAGAGAAATAGATGAAAGTTTGAAACCCTATAAAACAGTGGTTCTTAAACCTTTTTTCTGCCACACCCCCTTTAAGTAATTGTCCTTTGTGTCAAGCCCCCTTGACAATAAACAATTTGTAAAGCCCATTGTTCTCACTTCTCAAACTGTGCGTCGCAACGCCCTGGAGCGTCGTTTCAATATTCCAAGGGCGTCGCACAAAAGTAATCTCACTCCTGGCTTTTTTCGGTCATTTTCCAGTCATAGACCGATATGATTTTGAACTGACCGAAACAAATTTAGTCATTTCGGTCAGAATGTCTGAAAATAGAGGCTGATGAACACTGCTCTGGCGAGTTTTAATACAACTGTGAGACAAATAACCGAAATGTTTCTGCGAAAAAAACCAGCAGGGCAGTGTTGCTTATTTAGCTAATAACAAGTGCAGTTTTACAACTTCACCAAACAACAGTTATTGTCCAAGTACAGTCATGCTGACAGTAGATAGCATACTTACTACCTCATGGTTACGTGACTAAAAGAGGTATATCCTTTACTAATAAACGCATTGCACAATTTTAATTTAATTTGTTTCAGATCAATGAAAGCTACAACAGTCATTTTCAGTTATAAAATAATCAACTTGCTGATTGCTTAGAGCTCAGAATATTTATTTAAATTTGCTTACTTGTGTGATACCTTTGGTAAATTGAACAAACTCAATATTTCTATGCAAGGGAGGGATAAAAATATGCTTGACGTATCAGATAAAATTGCGGCGTTCAAAGCTATCAAAGCTATCGTTGTGGGAGGAAGATATCGTTGTGGGAGGAAGATGTAGCAAACGTGTCGGGAAGTTCTCAGTAATTTACTTTCTTGTGTAATTTGCTTGAAAATACACGCATGAAGCTGCCTTCAAATTTACGAAATATATTTTTGCAACGTCTAGTTAGCCTCGAGTTAAACTTCATCAGTACTTTCCGGGGAATTTATCAAGCTACAAATGGGCTCGAGATCCTTCCGTCCTACCTGCCCCATCGTCCTTTGTTGAACAAGAAACAGAAAACTATATTGACGTTACCTGTGACAATTCCCTAAAAGGAAAGCTTCACTCAGGAAATCCGACAAGTTAATTTGAATTCCATTGAATGACGAATACCCAGTTTTGGCCAAAAAAATGCTACGGATAAATGGTTATCCCTTTCACAACATCGTATTTGTACTAATCAGGATTTTCTGTCATGGTTGTGAATAAACCCAATATCAACTACGAATAAACTTCGAGAGGCAAATCAGGGCCGTAACGAGGGCGCAATTCCCCGGGCACCTAATCATTGCTGTGACTGCGGGAGGCGGCAAAAAGTCCCAACAATGTTACAAGTACTTTCTTCAGTACAGTACATTTGCTTCAGAAAAACCTCAGGTTCGAACATGAGGGCGCCAAACTTGCCCCTTGCCCTCGGCGCCATATAAGCTCGCTACACCCCGAGGGAAATGAGGGTGACAGTTACACAAATTCTTCCAAGATTCGACGACATTTGTAAAAATAAGTAAGTACCACACATCACGATAATGATGCTTCTTTCTTTGTGTTGTTTCTTCAATAAATAAAACTTCGATTATCACAAAAGTATTTATTACATTCTTATCGTTGGTGCGTCGCAAGCCCAGTAAGCGTTTTCAAAGACGTCGCAAGGAAATAAGATCGAGAACCACTGAAACAAATGTATTTATCGTTTAATTTATTGATCAAACTTTCCATGTTGCACAGCGCATAACGGCTTGCGCCCCCTTTCAATCTATTGACGCCCCCTTGCGGAGGCGCGCCCTCCGGTTAAGAACCACTGCTATAAACTTAACCCAGACGTTGTAGTGTTTCAATAAAACGAAAACTATTTCAAAAATTAGAAATTTTGAAATTCAACGAACCCCTCGTGTGTGTGTGGAGTTTAAACGAAGGTGAAAACCAACGCCTAGCGCAGCGTTTCCTAACCTGGGATAAATTTCGTCTTCCTAGGGAGTAAATTTACTGAATCATAAATTATAGTAAACGTTCATTTTTCTAAATTTTCACAAATTGTAATATACGAGATTATTAGGTTATTTAGTTACTAGACAAAACACAGAAGTGCATCTGGCATTGTTTTGTTCGTAGAGATTAGTGAGAGGCACCACGTCAGTCGTCACAGTGCATTGTTACCAAATAGTTTCACGGATAATACAAACTGGAGCACCTTGAATTATGACTCAGAATTATGCTTAGTGATAACGATAAGTTTTCTCTTTTTGGTTCATCATTTCACATGTGGGCCACCGGACATACTTGGGCACCTCATGCGCGCAACGCTGTTCCTATTCACGACTTCATTTGGTCTTTGTCCGAAAAGGGAGATTGTAACTCGGTCACAATTGTAAAATCCTCTACTGTGCAATAAATTTCACTCTTTTCACAATGGTCAGACTATAGCGCCATTTTCTCTTTCTTTTTACAACACGCTTCCTTCAACACAGTGGTTTTCAACCTTTTTCATGCAGCAACCCATTTTGCAGCCCAGTTTAGCCGAATGACCCCGTTCCGAAAAATTTTCAGTCAGGCATATGTAATACAGTTGTGTTTGCACAATCGAAAATCACGATGACTAAAAAATAACTTACGATATCACTATGTTGAACAAAGAATCATTTATTAAAATCATGCACATGGCAGCATCAATAAGAGGGACCCGTGTCGTATGCAAATCACTTCTCAGCACAATTCATTGAAAACTAGAATAACTCCTAAGTTAGCTACCACATTCATATATGTAATTTACAAACAGCACATTCTTACATCACAAATTTATTTGTGCGTTGCCAAACGCAACAGTACTGTAATGGTCATAATCACACTGAAAACTTTGCAATGGTCATAATCAGACTTAAATCAATTTTTAATGAAAAAGTAAGTAAGCTATCATTTTTGTCGTGTGATCCTATTATTTCGGTTACGACAAAAAGTGGTTCTATATACGATACATAAAATGTACTGTAGAAGAAATTATGAATATTTTTAGCAGAAGCTCTTGCGACCCTATAAAAAAGGCAAACGATCCCCAGGTTGGAAACCACTGCTTTAACAACATGCTATAGACTTGTCGGTGGACAGCCAGCACATAGTGGAGTTTTTTTCAGTGTATATGAGATAACAAATGCAGACTTCAACATTCTCAGTTAGTATGCCGAAGAAGATAACTTATCTAAAATCATACGTGGGCTTCGGGTCGACTTCATCTAAACAGATGATGTTCAAATTTCTCAGCTTCTCTTTTGCTCCAAAGTGCCTGGTAAAATTTTGTAAGCTCGCTTCACTCCATCCCACACATACGTACATGACAAGCACATGTCTTTGCAGACCAATTGCGCTCGATTTTCGTGCTGTAGGAACTCTGCCTATATTAGGGTTCGTCTCTGAAGGCACGTTAGGATTGGAAGCAGCCTATTGTGTTGCTTTTGCAATAGCAAAAGGAAAGAAACCACATATAATTGGGGAGTAACTTATCTAACGTATACTATGAATATAATCGAAAAGAGAACAAAAGAAGAAACTTGAGAAAATTTATTTATCAAACTATGCAGTACGCTGTCGTACGCTATAAGTTTTATGTCTTGTAATGTTTTAGGTCCTGTAGCAGATGAAATTCGAAGTAATAAAGCAAGAGTCACCCTTCAGCTAAATGAGTCAACTGACGTGTCGAGCTGCACCGTCTGCACGTATTTGTTGCAGACTTGGACAAGTAAATAATTCTAGTTTTCTAATTCGACGAATTAGAGCGAAATGACGGTAATTCCAATTCGCTAAAAGCTTCAGTGCTCTAATTTTAGGTCTAATCTAATTTTCAATTTTGCCAAAAATGCTAATTTGTCCAACGATATTTTTAAAGATGAAACAAGAATGAACCCTCGTGCCATGAAAGTGCCACAAAATGGTCACAAGTGCCACGCCTCCATCCCATCACAGAAAAGCGAAAACAGTAAAAACTCGATAATTTCTTTTCTTATTCACAGCTGCAGCACAAACTATGTGGCTTTATCAGTGCTTATCATTACGTCACATTGCGTATCCACTCACACGCAGAAGTCACAATAGTCATCTTACGACATTCAGTCAGCTGTGATGTTGTAGGGCAGGGGTGTTCAACCATGCAACACTGCTGGGCCAAAAGGCCCACAGTACCCTTAATCCGGCCCTGGCAATACCTTTCAAAAAACGGAATGGTTGCTTAGACCTGGCCCATTCAGCGGGCTTCAAAACTTCAGATTTCGGGCCACTTTTAGGAGCGCGGATCATGGATTGCACATCCCTGTTTTAGGATTCTGGAAAAACGAACATCGTTTCCCCTATCTGAAGGCTGCTGCTCAAGAACTGGGTAAGACAGCGACATCGGCTCCGTCGGAATGAGTGTCGGTGTTGTAGCCACAATGCTGCGTCGCCCTAAACCAGCTATGTCCAACCCAAATGCCTTACTGAGCCAAAAATTATGTCACTATCTTAACCAGGGCCGCACATTGAATAACATATTAATGAGGGCCGCACACTGAATGGCTTACTTTGATCTCGGCAAACTAAATTTAGCATAAGCTGATGTCCTAAAAGCGTTCGAATCCTAACTGCAATGGTACCAGACGTGATAAAGTGGCACTAAGGACCGCCTGCAACAAAAATGTCATATTCAAGATTATCAAAACAAGGACAAGTTGTCAGTTGCGTAGGATGCTTTTACTACAGCGAAAACCTAAACTGGGCCGCACAAAACCTGCGACTGAGCCGCATGCTGCCCGCGGGTTGGACGTAGCTGTCCTAAACCAATAAAAGGGAGAGTCGGTCGAACCAACGACCCTCGGCATTAACAGCAAGATAGATTCAACTCGACCACAGTCACTCCGCTATTCCTGTCACGACTTCAACGTACTTACGAAACCTGAACGGAAGAAAACGCGTTTTATGAGTCCGTCGAATGAATACGATGCGATAATGTGTATTAGAGAGTTTGTTGTAAAAAATTTGGAAAGGCCCATAAGAATTTTAATTTTGAACTGACTTAAGAATGTTTGCGAAGAATAGATGTAATGGCATCGACATGACATTCTCCACCCAAAAGTTTTAAAGTTGAAGTTACGTTTCTTTAAAGTGGTCAGAGGATGAAGAAACTTTTGTTCTACACTAGATCCTTGTGAAGTTCAAATGGTTTTAATAGCAATAAACGCAGTGAACTCAATATGCCTTAGGTGGCACTTTCCCAGGTGGCGATTTTACTAGGTGGCAGTTGGCTGTGATGGTAGGTGCCCGGGTGGCGATAGTCTTTGGTGGCAGTTGTCCTTGGTGGCAATTGTCCGGGTAGCAGATGTCCAGGTGACTGTAGTCCAAGAACTAAAAAGAATTCTTCAAACATTTTTGTACCGTGCGAACAACTTTGGAAAATGAAATCAACTTTCTGACCATGGGCGTTGGAGGAGAGGAAGGGTAGGCCTTGGCTCCTGGTTGATTTTGAAATTTGACATTTTGCTGTTGTATTTGCAGCAAAACAAGTTTTTTTTCTTAGTTTCGGGAGGGAAAAATTAAATTTCACCGTTTCTGCCCCCGATGGAAAATTGATTTTGGCTACCTCTGGCAAAAACCACAATTGGCCTCCCCCCTGCAAAAGATCTTTCCGACGCCCGTGTTTCTGGCCATTTCACATTTCAACAATTTCTCTTTGAATGGAATTAACATACCTAACCATGAAACAAAATGTCATGTAAGCTACGGCCGAACTAATGCCTGTAATTATTTTACAGAGACCAAGGCCCACTTGCCCGGATACTTGCAAATTAAAGAGAAGAATTGGAAAAATTGAGCATTCTTTGAAGAGTAGGTGACCACTTGACTTACTTTGCAAATTTAAANAAAGACAAAAATGCGTTCATTGAAGTTACTGGTTTAGACTTTACACAGTAATCTTTGTCTTGAGAGGACTGGTATGCTTTAGATCAGGTCACCAAACTTTTTCACAGGTGATTGGATAACTGAGGGAATGATCGGCGCGAACCCCAACCACTCTGGTTAATACTTTCAAGTCAAAACATAAATTTCCAAAAAAGGCAGAAAGCTTTTTAATACTAGTATTTGATTTCACCCTTGGGTGGATGAAGTGCAGTACAGAAAAATACGTTCCAAAGGTAACGGACGCATTTACGAAGTTACTAAAATAAGAGACTTGCAGCAAAGATGTTTATGTCACAGCTAGAACGCGCTAATCCTTATCAACAAGTAAGCATCAAATAAGGTCTTAAATTTTCGATTAGGACATTTGGCTTTTAGATATAATCAATGCTGATACAGTGTATCTAACCAAAAAATTATTTTCCAGTGTTGATAATTCAGCCTCACTCAGTGTGTCGTTTTCATCAGACCTGTCGCTACGGGGATGGTGCGTTAATGGAAAGGTAAGCCCTTAAATTAAATTGAAACCCTCAAATTTACGCAAAAATTAATGAAGTCACTAACTTTTATGAATTAAAAACTTAGGTACTCTCTGATTTGATTCTTGAGCCCGCCGACCGTGGTGGACTTACTGTTGGGGGCCCGAGGCAAGGTTGAAAAGGGGCTCCCTGATTACGTCATCATACTCAGCCAACCGTATTAAGACCTTTTGATCAAGCCTAGGAAGGGGATAGCGGTCCACCCAAGAATGCGTTCCTGAGACTAAGGCATGACTGACATAACAGAAAATGCAAAAGGGTATTCATGACACACAACTGAAAGTTGGAAAGACAAAGCTAGTAACACGTAAAATTTAAGCGTTAGCAAGCTGACATAGCTCCCCACTTCTATAGTTTTATAGTTGCTGTTGACGGCCCTACAATTGCTATTGGGGGTCCCTTTGAAAGCAGAGTATTTATTCGTTGCAGTTGCTGTTGCGGGCTCTTTTGAAAACAGAGCTCTTACACGTTGTAGTTGCTATTGGGGGCCCCTTTGAAAGCAGAGTACTTACACATTACAGTTGCTTCTAGCGGCTCTTTCGAAAGAAGAGTACTTACACATTGCAGTTGTTGTTGGGGGTCCTTTTGAAAGTAAGAGTACCTGCACATTATCGTTTCTGTTGGGGTCCCCTTCACAAGCAGAGCACTTACGATCTGCTTTGGAGAATAGGCCTATTAATTGAGTGGATAATATGTTTTCCACCAAAAATGAAGAAAATGTACGCGCGAAAGACCTCGAGGGACGGCTCTGTTTTCCTCCCCTTTAAACACACCACTGCTACCAACGTCCAGCTTGACTTTAACTGTTGCCAGGTCTAGCCTTCACCTAAACCTCATTTTTAAATGCTTGCTCACAACTATACGTCAATGCAATCAGTAACATTAATGGAAACCGGATGTACTATTAACTGAACGACGCCAAGTCTATCAGATGGAAGAGAAAATGTAACAAAATCAGAGAACTGTTAGACTGTAAAAATGAAAAGCGATGAAAATAAAAATGACTAAAAATTGTGTTGAGGGCGGACTACTTGCACAGTAGACGTAGGGCACGTGACTCGAAAATATGCGACGGTCCTGAACCTGATTCAAAGTCTCATACCGAGAATATTTTATCACCAACGTTGAGTCGTAGGCGGAAGGATGAACTGACTTTGTTGAGTGGATCCAAATCTTTGGCCGCATTTTGGCGACCTACTGAGAATATTTGGTAATTTCAGGATTTTCATGGCGTGATTGTTGCTTTTACTCAGTTGTTTGTACGTAGAGAAGCTTTCGACTCTGGAGAGCAAACTGTTGCGCAATGACTCCGTTCTGTCTCATGGTAATGGAACCAATCTTTTACCAACGGATACCGAGACCATTTTTCAATATCTAAACCGAATTCAAGTGAATTTCACGGAGAACCTTCAAGCAGAAGTAGATATCACGCTCGCTGAGCTGAAAGGAATATTACTAGATGGACAAGAAACCATGCAGAGCACTGTAAACCAGGTACGAGCAAAACTTGCTATAAGGCTCCAAATCCATAGGGCTTTGGTTCTGGATTTTTCGATGTATGTAGTTTTTAGTAGTATATTTGTCGAAAAGGGACACACACGCCACGCATTCATCACTTCTTTTTAGAAATTTAATATTCAGTAAAAGATTCTTCTACACCTGCATAGGCGTAGCCAGGAGAAGCCAGGAGGGCCATTGCTCCCCAAATTTCTAGCATATCTTATCGTTTTGTGCTTTGTGAGGCGGTGTCCGAAACAAAATACTGTTGCTCTCTTGAAGTCAAAGTATTTGGCCCCCCCAAATTTTGGGCTGCTACGCCACTGTACACCTGTCAAAGACTTTCAATGCAAATAAAGAGCAGCTAATCTATTTAATAAAAATTAGGTGCCTATTTCAAAGAAAAATGCTTAGGTGAAGGCCAAAAACACGTTGCAGTGTTGAGGTCGAGGCGAGGATAGTGTCTGTCTTCATGAGCACGCTATAGAACAGTAGGCTGTATTGGATGTAAAACATTTGCATTACGATTGGGCATTTCAGAATTTATTATTATTGTACTGTATGTGCTGGCTTGCTTGTGTCAACCCGTTACTGAAACCAAATAGGTTTTGCGTGCGTATGCTCTGGATCTGACTGATTCCTGATTCGCCGCGTTTTTGTGCGTGCGCACAGGTCTGCTGCGTTGACCTCGTTCCTGGAGTTGAGCTTTGTACCGTCAGCATGCGCACTAAGTTTTCCTTGTTCTGTTACCACGCCATCGTCGAAGTATTGGTGCTGCTGACCAATGACCTCATGTAAATAAAGATTTGCGCACCAGGAAATATGTGAAACGAACTTTGAAAAGTTGATATAATGCCTTTCTTCGGCAACTTAAAATGTCAGGTAACGTAGTCGGAAGAGCAGGGTTAATACAACGACTATTAGCTAGGCTGTCTTATTGTTTATAGCATTTGGAGATTCCAGCAATTCTGTGTGCGTCCAACACATGGATATCTAGAACTCCAGAGAACTCCAGAGTTCTAGATATCTCTGGTGGTCCTACATCGCAACATTTTGCATTCTACAACGACGACTTCCACTCAAGCAACGCTACATTGCAGCAGACGGAAAGATCTCTTTCACTATAATAAGGCCCGTAACCGGCTTGGGACACCAGGCGGGGCGAAGAGTTTTCTGAGAGGGGCCCAAATTTTTGAAACTATGTCCAACACATTTTTTCCAGGGGGAGAAAAACTTTGCATGGGGGATAAGCCCCCCCTGTGCCCCCCTGATTACGGTCCTGACTATGATTTCGTTAAAGAGACGGATGGCACGTACCGACTACTGATAGCAAACCCCATATCATTTGTTTTGCATAGCTAACACAGAATTGCTTTGTTTTAAGGTAAACACTTTAATGCAAACTCTACCGCTCGCTATTCAATCCGCCAGCGAGATTTCCACCAATAATACTGAAGAAGCACTGCAAGCGACAAGAGGGGCAATACTGCTGTTGGAACAGCAAACTTCAGAGTTGGAGAACAAGACGAGGGTATTTTTAATGCTGGCAGTTTTTCAATGATGCTTTTTCCTTGTCAGTCATGCGACGATTAGGCGTATGTGTAACCACTTGCTGTTCCCACTTTCCACCACACGCTGTGTGCTCTCACAAGTATAGAATTCATGTTGAGTTCTAGCATTAACGGCCACACGACACATCAAGCTCGCTCGACTCTAATAAAGTATAACTTCATTTCTCCAGTGATACTTTTCTTTCTCAGGTATTTAGTCTAATTGACATACACAAATAATTATGTGCCACAATAGCCTCTGATCGAAAGATTGCACACAAACTGGTTTTTAGTTGTAAAATTTTTACATGCAAGTGCAGATGACCCCATCTGACATTTCGCCTGGGTCAAATTTCAGTTGTTCAAGTTCAGTTGTAATTTCCTATCTCATACTCCCTTCAATCGATCCGATCTGTTCCACGCTGGTGAGGCATACGCAAAATGTTTACCGATAGGCAGCTGTTAGTCCTGCTGGCTTCAATTTTGGACCACATTTTGAGGATTTGGACCTTAACCCTTTTTCAAGATATCGAACTACAGAGTGCTCGCAACATTTTGGATTCGAGACTTGCAGACCAGAAATCGTACATTTAGGCTCATGCGTTTGGTAGAAGAGCAATGTTTGCTGATTCTCTATTAGTTATAGACTGTATCATGCGTCAACTGCAATCCACCTNAATCTGCGGAATGAGTATGTTTTTGAGTGGTCAGAACACGAACACATGTCTTGGTCAGGCCGGATTAAGGTAGCGCGGGGCCTGTATCATTTCAAGAGCGCGGGGCCCTAAGTTTAAAAATAATCTCAACTAGTGTGTAGGCAAGGTATCCGTGTTACTAGTTTTACTCTCTGCGTGCTCTCACCAGTTCGCGTCGTGGCATGACAGTCTGGGTGTATCGTGCTGACCGCCAGTATTGCCAGATGGTTAACTGTGACCTAAATCTGCTAAATGGTGTCACAAAAAAACTGCTGCATTCCGCTAAAATTCTTGTTACAGATTTTCATTTGAAAACTGCTAAAAACAGTGAAATTCTGTTAAAAAATCCGTTATTTTTAAAATGATTTTAAAAGAAACCTATAGAGTTATACAATATAATAATTTTATGTCCTAGCACTTGCTCTCAGTAAGCATGGGCTGAAAATGCCGGTCTTGGCCAACACACTTTTCCTTCCACAATTTTCTTTCAGTCAGCATTTTGAGCAACGTAACTGCAGCTTACGACGTTTGTTGTATGACACACAGTTCTCGACGATCTCTTTCAAACGGTTGCATGTTTTTATACAGTAGAACAATGCTCAGCGATAAACAATCTGAGCATAGCTTCAGCCCTTCAACTTTCTAAGTCCGTGGGTCATTGTAACTTAAAATTTGTGTTACATTAGGGAGCATGCAAAAAGTTTAGTCTTATCTGAGTGCTTTTGCTACCAGCTATGCCTTAGCTCACAATATTTCGCTAAGATTGCATTATTGCAAACTTCCCAAAAGGTTTTTCTTGAATCAGCAGAATAGGCAGTAGGCACTGAGCCAACTTTTAAGTTCTGAATCTTGCAACCATTTATGTCGAAACTTCCGCCACCTTTGGTTTACCAGGAAGTTTTTTTACCAGACATTACTGCAATGCTTGCTAGCGCAACTGAACCACTTGGAAATATCGTGCCGTGGGATAAAAACATATGCCACTGTCTTTTAACCCCAATATTGTCTTTTAACCTAACGCGCTCACTAAGCACACAAGCAAATCATTTAGATTTCATCAAACCATCTAATTACTTGTTATTATGATACAAATATCTGCTTCTTTGCATCATAATAAAAATTCCAAATGTTTGCAGGCAGCTGGTTGTACTTTCTCCTGGTGTTACCCAATTAAAAACGTCATAAAAAAGGGAAGTACTGTATACTTTTTGATGATGAAGGTGTAGAAGCTTTCAACTGGAAAAACTGTTGAAACAGGTTTTTGGTCAGGAATTTGTTACCTACTAAACCTGTCAAACGTTTGGTAAAATCCTGCTAGAAAATCGGCTTATTTCTATATTGAAAATTTTACAGCTAACAGTGAGAAAATCCTGCTAGATTCAGCAGGAAATCATCTAAAATGGCAACACTGCTGACCGCAATATTATATCTTTTGTTACGAACTGTACAATAAGAATCAAACAAGAACTTCCGGACACAGACAGCGTTGAAATGAAAAGCTTCGCTTACTACTTAAGCAAATTTAGCAAAATACTGACTCCTTAGATTGAAAAAAATCTTATATATAATGCAATAAGTAAGATTTATTACAGAAGACCGCGGGGCCCCCAAAAGCGCGGGGCCCGTAGCAATTGCTACATTTGCTACTATTGTTAATCCGGCACTGGTCTTGGTGCTTATTGACAATCGCCAAACCTTCATCCAGCATAGATCCGACATCTGATTGTAAAGAAACTATCAAATCTCTCAGGAGTTAGAAAAACGTAATTCTTAAGGGAGAGAGGTTCGCCGTTTGTTTGTCACGTATATTTAAGGTGAGCTCCTATTGTCTGTCCCAGTATGGATCATTTAGTGCTATATTAGCGTAAGTTTTTTACCTGTCCTAAAGTATTGTGCCATATGTCATTTTATTCAACGGATTTTGGTGATAATTTGCAGGCGATAATATTGTAGTATTTTTGGACTCGGATTCGTACTAAATTTCAGCCTTTTGTGAACGGAAATAAGGGTATATTTGCCTATACAGGACTATGAAGTTTTTACCTCCATTTGATGAACGTTGCATATCTACAACATCGTTCGTACTTCTGCACGTGTTTAGTTTGAACAAAATCTGTATGTCGATAAAATATGCTACAATTAAAATGTGTGTTTTCTGTTAAGTAAAGAAAAGAATAATAACTAAATCGATAGTTTTCTGTATTTTCCAGTAAGCTTGCGTTTTTCAGATGGAAAATCTATCAGTTATTTCTTATACAAGTTATTGGTTTTATGAAATGCTCTTTTTCCAGAACGATTTTTCAGCAAGACTTCAGCATAACTTGAAATTTGATTTAATTCGCAATCTCTTCTCTGTATTCAAAATAACAACTCCGGGCGAATTTAAGCTAGTTTTGTCAGCCCTTGGTCGTCATATTGAAAGGAAAGCTTCAACAGAAACAAAATGAATTTTACAGACACAGGCGATCTTTTAGGGACTAACTTTTGGAAGGGAAAATATTTAAAATTTACTGCAAACACACACTTTCAAATATTTTTGTATATAGAATTTCAGTTTTTGATTAGATGTTTTTGTAACTGAAGCTAGTCTGTTAGCCAATCGCTCTTTCAAAAGTAAGAAATTAAAAAAATGTCTGGAGGCAAGGAAAACGTAAAACTTGAAACTTTGCAAACAAATGTTTAAAGCAGTGGTTCTCAACCTTTCATGGTTTGTGGCCCCCTTCCAAAGACTCTCAACACTTGTGGCCCCCTGCTCATCAATAGGGTTTTGCAATATCACGGAAGAGCTATTTGGTAAAGGTCTCCGCTCGTAGCCCCTGGAGAACCGCTCCGTAGTCCCCAAGGGGACCGAGAGCTCCGGTTGAAAAACCCTAGTTTAAAGGATGCATGGCAGTTATCGAAGGTTATCAAAACTTTTTTACTGTTTCTGTTCACTCACCAGCTTTTTTCCAATAATCATCAAAGCAGAACGGCCTACTAATACGCTTTGCAGTGCATTGTAAGCGTAGAGAGTATCGAAAACGCTTTTTTTATTTCCTGAAGGAAACAGACCTACTGGTCAAAAGCCTCAACAACGAAAACGTCCAGCTGTCAACAGAAAACCAGAGGCTTCAAAATCACAATGAACAACAAGATGAAAAGGTGAATGGTTTGTTGGAAATAACCTATGTGGTGGATAGAGAAAAAAGAAAGTGCAAGCAGTACTTCCGCAAAATTTGGAAAATGCAACAATTTTTGCGCATAAACCAACGTACAAATAATAAAGGCGGCTTCACACAGAATCCGGTTACGGCAGTCTTCCCATATGCAGCAAGAACACCATCACCGACAACACTGGCAATCCAGCTTACTTAAAACAATTTTAAGTAAGTCGGAAGCCGGTCGAAATCGAGAAAATTTACCCGGGTACGGCCAACGGAGCATGTGTGAAGACTGCCGTTGGCCATAAGCCGGATCGTAAGTCGTAACCGGATTCTGTGTGAAGCCGCCTTAAGAGCAAACAAAGCTGGATACTTTGTTAATTTTATACTATTTGGTCTAAGGGTGGCCTGTAATCAGACGGGGCGCAGAGAAAATGTGTTGGACATAGTTTAAAACTATTGGACATAGTTCAAAAATTTTGGCCCCTCTTGGAAAACTCTTCGCCCCTCCTGGTGTCCCAAGCTGGCTACGGGCCTGCACCCCTGGTCTAAGCTGTGAAATTTCTTGAAATACTGTGTTGAGCCATTTCTTCGAATAGGAAAATCCCATCCCAGCTTCGATGTTTCAGCCATTTTGGCTATAGGACGCCTCAGGAAAGGTTGGCGAGACAGGTTAGTCTGGCTGCATCCACGAGAAAGCCAGCCAGATGTCGGTGACATGGCTGAGTACATATCTCTGACTCGGTTTGGTCATGCCTTGATGCGGGCCCAGCAAGACGATCAGAAGTCTCTACCCCTTGACGCACCCTAGAATAATGCGTGTTCAAAAACGAATGAATAAGTGTTTCAAGCTCTCATAATCCGAAGTCATCGATTAGCTGATTTATTCAAGCTTAAATGGTGAATTTTGAACTTAAAACATGAAACAAAGTATTGCAGATGCAAAAATTTCACTTCCTTGTCACAATGTTATATAAGCGTCAAAGTTTTACTCTCCTTAAATTCATGTCTTCAAATAGACGGTGACATTTTTTAGATCAAGGCATTACAAGCAAGAATCAAAAGGTTGGAAAAATCCATCACCGCTATTGAACAAACACAAGAAAATCGCGAACAGCAAGCTTTTCCCAACCTGGATCCACGTCAATTTGAAACAGCTCAGCGGAATATTGACCAAGCGAAAACAGCAGTGGCGGAAGCAATTACCAGAATCGACCGCCTTGAACATTGGGTCGAATCGGCCAGCAGCGCAGGAAACAATGACCTACCTCCTCTGGTACCACCAACAACCTCACATCCTCAACCTGACACGCCGGCAAGTGGTGAGTTGTTTGCAAAATTTTTTGAACTCTCAGCACAACTACTTGCGTACAATCCAATCGGCCCGCTAAATTGATTGCCATCACACAAAACGTTGTTTTAGTAACAATGTGGACTGAGATATGGAGAAAATGCACGCAATATTATTGTTTTTAGTTTGCTCAAGTTTTGCTGAAATAGTTTAGTGTTTGTCAGTAGGCCATCTACTAATTTCAACTTCTAGTTTATTAATTTTCAATTAATTAATCTAATTAAAAATAAAAAGTTTCAAACTTTGTTCAAAAATATCGTGGTGCATCTGTGAGCATGACTTCATGGCAGCTTTCTTTGAAAACAGTGAGGCCGTTATCAAAGGTGGAAAAAACGTAAGTTAATTACAAGTGAGGTATCGCTTTTTTCTACTATTAGAAAATGTGTTTTCAAAAACAAAGAATAGATTTCGCAATGGCGGATCTAGGGAATAATTCGGCTCAACTCCTCCCGCAAAAGACCACGGTGCCCCTGAAACGGTGCTCTTTTTCAGAATGCTACTCCTAAAAAATAGGTAATATTTTTGCTCTTCACCATACTTTTTCCGACGTTTCGCGCTCGCACATTTTTTCTACTGGTTCCCCCCAAAAAGCACCCTTAAATCCACCACTGATTTGCCAACTGTTCCCACTTTCTGACTATATACTTATAGGTGATCTCACAGGCAGCCTGGTTCAATCGCAGAATGTGGTTATGCTCTCTGTTTATCTTTTTGTTTTGTATGTATATACATATACAGGCACGAGCAACAATGCAAAANAAAATATTATTCCTAGTTCGAAAGGGGTGAAGTGCATAATCATGAAGGATTTTTTAACAAAAGCATTGCAATTTTCACTCATTGTCAAAAACGTTTGAACAAAGTGAAAATGGTTTGCCTAGCTTCAACATTCATTACGTTGTTCATGCGCAAATATGTTGCATTACGCAGAAATAAAGAAAGCCGCTACAAATTCTACCCGGCTGTATTCAGAAGACATCTTGATAGTTCGCTGTGATTTTCATCGCGCAAGGGTAACAAATGCAACACTTCAAGCTTTTTTGGCGTGGGAATAAACTCCAGCAACATAACTTCTTACGCCAAGGTTGCTGGTGTTCAAAAACATTGTTGATAAAGGTAATTATTTCAACAAAATTTTAATATTGACATTTCCTCGAAAATACTCTGTTATGTTTCTGAAAAATTCGTTACCATGTGACTTCTCACTCGTGCACGATTTACTTTATTTCGTTCTAAAAACTTTTGTCAGAAAAGACGAAGAAACGCACAACGTTTTAGAAGTGGGAATCTTCACACAGGGTCCCACACATTTTCAAAAACCATTTTCTATACCTTTTGAATACATTTTCAATACTAATGAAAAAACTTTAATGCCATCACTTATCTTCATTTTTCGAAAATTTTATTCATGGAACACAATGCAAAAAACAGCTGCAAAACTGTCATCAGCGGTAAAGAACAAAATTTGAAAAAAACAAATGGATGAATTTGGAATTTTCATACTATTTCAATACTTTTGTACATTTTGGCCAAATTCAATACTTTTTCAAGGTCTTGAAAACCGATTTCACAATTCAATACTTTTTCAATACTGTACCGCACGGGAACCCTTTTCGCATCTCTTGTGTCTTAATTGATGGTGAGAAACAGAAATAGTCATTTCGGCAAGCAGCCATTCATGGTAGCGCTTCATGTGAGGGTATAATAAAAGCTAATCGGCAAATAAAGCCGAGATCGGGCAAACGAAGGTAAAGCAGAACAATAGCAGCAGTGCCAGTCATAGATAAAGGAAAGTGTTAAAATAAACATCAAGTAAGTTTCGCGCCAAGAAGTGCTCACATTGAATTTATTTTGAAAAGTTTATTTTGTTTTTGAGAAGGCCAGCGCACAGCAGAGGCGGTAAAAAACAACACTTTTATAAGCAGTCTCGTGCCAGTATAAACCAAGGTCTCACAATATTGTAATCTGCAGCTTTCAGCATAACGCTATGGGTTGATATTGAGCTATTGCCATGTGTGCTCTTGGTATGCCAACATTCTTTCATGTGTTGTTAATCTCTGTACCGATATATTTCGTCGTTGTTGAAATTACTGGAACTTTTAAAATCATTTTTACTGTAAACGTCTGTACATTTTCGCATTCAATTTGCAAACATCTGTGGCGGACATGTCGAACGAACTGTGCAATACGCCAAGTTAACAGCATGCAGAGTCCTGCTCGTGATTTTAGGCCATGTCACAAGAGTACCTGTCAATTTACTATAAATATGAGCATTGACAACAAACCTTTAATTGATTTAAATACCAGTGTAACCAAAAACATGGCAACAACTTGTAGCCAAACACATCCAAGAACCTTAAATAAGTGATGCACTCGGAAACACGGATAACAGTTACGTTAAGTAGGTAATGTTTAAAATGGTCACAGGTATGCTTTACTCATAGAAAGCAACAGATTATAGCAAATAAATGCCCTCACTCGATTCAAGCCAACGTTCTAGCTTTTGTAATGTGCACAGGAGAGAATAAAACGCTCTTGAGCAGCACTGTTTTTAGCTTGGAACGATCTGACCATAAAGTAAAAAGAGAACAAAAGTCAAACCCAGTCTCTGTAGGACAATCTGAGCGGAGTTCTCTTATGACTTGCTATGACCTACTGTTTTCATCGCGTACATTGGTACTTTCCGTTGCGCAGTTTTTTAAACCATAAATTATTTGCTTGGTCAGATGTTTAAATTAAATCAAGGGAAGGTATTCTGAAGAAACCTTGATTCACAAGCAACAATATTTATTCATAACTGCAATAAAAGTGTTTTCAGCAACTGACAACGACTTTGGGCAATTAAGTGTCGAAGCCAATTTTAAAAGTACTTTGGGGGTCACGTTTCATTAAGATGATCACACTGTTCAAAAGTAACCAGCTACTGTATGGTTTGGGGTTCAGTACAACGTTATGCACGCTGACGGTTCCGCATGGGCAGCAACAATCTCGCCAAAAGATGATATAATGGTTGGAACCTTCACGCATACATCGAAACAATTTTTCAAATGAAAATTAAGCGACCTCCTGCTCAGCATGTTTAAGGAATGCGGTGAACAATTAAATTCATAACATAAATATTCCGCCGACAAAGTTTTACGAAAACTTCGCCACAATGCTTAGAGGTTGCTCAAGAAAAAAGTGATATTATTAGCTCCATTTTTTCGAACAACCTCCAATTTCGTCATGATAAAATCTTCTAAAATCTCCGCATTGCGTCTTGAAATCCTATACCATATAATGTACGAATAATTTCTTCCGTTTTCACAAACGACAAATTTTCTCAATTAACTCTTTCGAATAGCTACGATGGGCGTCGCCGAAGCGCCGCTAGGAGTCAAGTGCCTTCATTATGTAAGGACTGTAATCCTCGCGACTATTTTGCACTCGAGATCGAGTGGATTCGCTCAGATTGTCTTTGCTTCGAGTTTGCATTGGGCTGGCAGTCGCCGCCCTTGGGCGACGCCGAAGTTTCATGCGTACGTGCCGACAAACGTTACGAAAACTTCTACCACAGTAAGTCGTTTTTAAACGAGACAGCGATCTTCTAAAGAGTCTAGAAATGGCTTGTCGAAAATAGGGCATCCTAGCCCCGTATATCAAACAGTTCCACAGGCTATTCGAGAAAAGTATTGCCATTGTCAAGACAACCCGACTGACGTTTTCTTTCAGCTGGAAGGGAGTTCTCGCTGCTTCGACCGCAATGCAAATTAAAACGATCAGCAGAGGGAGAACAGCTATGGTGATTGCAATCACCACACCGAACAGCGTTTTCGCTATGTTCGACTCAAACGTCTTTAATCGAATAAATTCTCGAGCGCGGAACACCGACGACTTACGTCGCATGCGCGTGGGCGTTCGAGGGTTGCGAGCAGCACATTCGCTTTTCCTATCAGACGGTTTTATGCTCGCCGCCGGTGTTGAAGCCTGTGCTCCTGATGACCCGTCGCTCAGCTGGTGCGCCACAGCAGTAGCTTTGGGAGGCGACGAGGCGTATAAGTTGGATTCATCAATGGAGCCAGCCCAACTTCCTCGTAGCAAGAGTCGTTTTGCAACGAAACTGCCTTTTGACTTGCTCATCGTTTGAAGGTTGAAGAACTCCGTTCCGACCGGCAAGGAAGCAGGAGCCTTCACTGCTGTTACGTCATCGCCATTTTCAGCGAGTTTTTTGATCAAGGTTAAGTCCAAGCTGGATGGTCGTCGCGTGCGTCGATGTGGATGCAAGTCGCTTTTCATTGTCTCCTTTCTCTTGTTAATCGGGGTTACATCCCTTACAGCATATTGAGGAGCACGCTGCAAGCCCTTAAACGACCCGTTTAAGGGTTCTGAGACCTCTTGAGGTGCGCTTTCTGAATCGTTTCGCAATGTCTTGTCTGTGACACTAGGAGTAACATGGCTTTCGGTTACGCTGAAACGGCTAAGTTGATTGTTCATCCGATTTCGAGGTTGGCTTCTGTGCACCGATGAATTGCGTCTAGTGCTGATGCCTTTGGCTGAATAAGTGTTCTTCAGTCGTTTTTTTCGACGCCAGAGTGTAATGCAAATTAGCACACTAAACATCCACGTTACCACTAGAGGCAGACCCAGTGAAATAGTATATCTGCATAAAAGCATAAAACATTGCTTTGAATTTGACACGAGAAAAGGCAGCACTGGCGCCCATACAGTTTTTATTTTGGACAAAAATAATGCTTTGTTCGTCTCAAAAAGTTAGCACTGTAAAACTTGACGGCAGAGTTCAATAACCTTTTCCGCGCTTGCAAAATACTGTGCCATTTGTATATCTAAACAGAGATTCGCGCCACTACAGATTTCTCCACAGCTGGTGGACACCTAATTAATCTACTCTGCACGTTGAAACACTTCAAGTGAATGAAGCAGTGGCTCTGACGTACGAACCGCTCGAAATCCCACTTTTTCGAGAGCATTGTAACGAACTTAACTTGTATTGCCGAAAGCCCGAAACGACAACTAAGGGCCGCAGGCAAAGCAAAATCACTGCAGGTTAATACAAACACGCGCTAACAACCGTCTTTTGATATAATGCCTCAGGTAAACGAAGTTGAGCAAGCACGGCAGTCGTAGTACATCGCAAAGTTTCATCATTCCCGCAGCCAGAGTGAGAATCTATGCTACGTTGATGCGCCATTGAGGTGCGAAGTCGTTGCTGAACCAGAGGGACAGAAAATTGTTTTCCCCAGACGTTCCTTTGTATGAGCACCAAATCAGATATGAAGGATTGTTTTGGTCACGCGTGTAACAGGATCTACAACCCAAACACTTGCACACTTCCAACAGAGGTCCGTGCAATTAGTATAAAAGTTTTGTTCAGTACAACTAGAATTAAATCAAAAACATTTGATGACTGAGCCTTAATCGTTTGAAGTACAAAAAGTGTAAACTTAAAAAAATCGACATTAAAAAATCATGCGCGATGAATCGTACCATGCGTTCTATGAGTCACTGACTTGGTTCAAGTCACATTTGCTAATTACGAAACAAAAGCTTGAGAACTTAGCTTCTGACACATTGTCCTATCGCAATGATACGGAAGAAAACTAGCATACATGAAAATAGGCAGTCAAAAAGCTCTTGCTAAATAACCGATTGCTGGCACTAGAACTCTTGAAGCTTTCTATTTGCAAACAATTTTACTTCAATTTCGCGCCCTTTGAAGACAATGCCTAGAGGCAGTTGCCAAGTTCTGCGGTAGCGCTAGCCTTAGCGATAGAGCAGTTCCTTTCAAGTTAGATCTCATGCAGCGATTGCAGAGCTAGCTATTCTGGTAAACATTGAAGTTAATAGCAGTAGCTCAGAAACGGCCCTGCAATGACAAGTAGGTTTAAGCTTTTAAGTGCAATGTTTAAACGTGTATGAGCAAGTAATCTTACCCCAAAAAAGTTCCTGTTGCGCTTGCATTTGCCTTCAAGATAACAAACATGTGACCAACCGCCTGAAAGTGCAAATCCGGATGCATAAACAGCGGCAACATTGAGAAGGCGATTCCCAACATCCAAATTACGACAACAACGACCGTCGACCGCCTCACGTTAATGCAGGGATCTCGCGATGATCCATCAGACGCGGAGAACCCGCTCTTGCTGCGGAACGATGTGCTGCATAACAGGAAGCAGATCATTTACTGATGCGTCGTAGTCGAATTTCATACTTGTTTGTGCAGCTTTAGCGACATTTGACCGGGAATTTCACTGCCGCATACAATATGATAAGTTCCCTGTATAAATACGTATGATACGATAAGCTCTTTGTACGATGCTATATGATACACAATATTCAATTAAATAGTTCTCTTTCTGTGTGATTAACCCATCCCAGCTTCTCATTTTCGGATATGATACCAGAGAAGCGAGGTCATACCAAACGAAATGAATGGCTTCTGCGTCTTTCTATTGTGAGCACTTTAAAATTTGAGTCTCGCCTTTCTGCTCCTTTCGGTCACAGACCAATGGAAAATACATGGCTGGTCGTGGTTATAACCATATCAGCCGCAACCAGAATAACTGAAGCCTAATTTTTAGGGGTTTGCTCCAACTAAACGAAAATGGAAAAAGCTGTAAAATGTGTTTCCTCTTCGCTGTTTTTCTTGGGACATGGTGATAGATTTGTAAAGATAAAATTCGTTTTTATACAATTATTCAAGTGCTTCCAAAGTAATCTCAAAACTTTTGACCGCCGTTTTTTATTATTGATTTGCTTGTTTTTTAGACTAGAATTACTTTGTTGCGTTAACTCGAAAAAACACGACAATTTCTTAGTTACCTAAGCATCACGACGCAAACAACAATTCCGTATTCTTAGTTACGAAACAATGTCAACTAAATGCTGAGGAGCATTTGTGCAAAATGAATTACCCCATGTCAATGGTCCAACCACCTTGGGAGAAACCATAACGCGGCAAAAGTACATCTTAATTTTGACAAATAGTTTTCTTTTAGTTACTCAATTTCCAAAATCCACACTCACCGATTACTTGTTTTATTTGTTTAATACAAAATTCAAACGATAATGTTTTACCAAATGAAGGGTAGGACAACATTGCGATATAAACGTATGCTTATTTAAAAAATTGCTCTTTATTTTTGAAAACTTCCAACACATTGCAAAAATGTCAGGAATAGACATCGGTTTAAATTCACTTGAAAAGTCGACATTGAGCTATATATGAAGTAGTACTAAGACAACCATGTCACATATATGCAAATACTGTAGCAGCAGTAAGATACTGTAAGACTCACTTTGGTTCATTAAGTCGAAACATAAAACCCTTCAATGGACTATTTTAAAATTATCTATTAAAGGACTTTTCTCAACAAGGACTTAATGAGCGCATAACAAGACTCTACCTCTTGTTTATAAACATTCAAGGCTAAAGCACAGCCCACAAACCTGCCGAGGTAAGCCAAAACGGTTATTTCTATCTAGGCAAACAGACGAAATCTGGGCATAAGTCAACATAAAAAATAGTTTGTAGCAAAAATTTACGAAATTTATCTCATGGAGCTGCAAATGTATGTATCCGTTGAGATCTAACCATGTGATCTAACATGTTCATTGAAAATTTTTACAATAAGTGTACTAAATTTTACAATAAAATTTCGTCTTCTACGATGCTAATTTTTTGGCTTTAGAAACCGTTTCTGAAAGTAGTTGAATAAGCACTTTAAGTGATATTGGCAGAGATGCGAGAGATTCTTATAAATATTTTGAATTTCAGAAACATCATTAGTTGCCGTTTGTACTTGCAAAACAATAGTGGGACAGATGTTGAGTGAAAATTATCGGTATTGAATGTCAGTGAACCCGAGCAATCATGCTATGAGAATGATTGACCAGTCAAAATATGAGATGAATTATAACTCGTTAAACTACCTAAATCAGATAGATGCTGGAAGCTTCGAAACGTTTTGGAGGCGCCAAAATGTATTGTTTTGTTGTTGCAACGCCTTACTGCAATTGACCTAATCAGTCTCTACAACTATTTTTCATCACATGAAAGCATTTTGCGATGGACATCAAAAGAACCTAGTAACACAAAACATTGCAATACACCTCAAAAGGCTTGGCTAGCTACCTCAGAAGGCTTGGCAAACAATTGCTACAAAAGGCTTGGCTAATTATAGGGCGCTTGAAACCATAAAAATTACAGCTGTTCCAGGTATATCCTTCACGCAGATTCAGAAATGACGTACTTAGAAAACCTCAGGCTAGGTAGATTCATCTGAAATCTCTTGTTCTACTTGAAAACATGCCGATTCAACTTTAGCTGAATGTACACGAATGTAAATTTACTGTGCGTAAGTCACTGTCTGTTTGTCGTAAGAGTGCGCAGTTTCGACAGCGCGCCAGCCACTTAGAGTTACTGTGACATTTCTTTGGTACCAGATGTATTTGTCGAACACTTTCACGGCGGATAATGCTATGTTGGTGTTTAACTGCAATGCACTCAAGTGAATGACTTGAAAGAAGGGTTTGCCATGCTCGAGTCATAGACAAGCAAACTTTTGGTCGAACTAACTTCAAACTCACACCATGAGATCAGGGAAATGAGCAATTTTCGAGGTACGCGATAATATTTTTGGCATCACATCAGGTTAACTTTGTCCAGAAAGATCGGAGTAAACTTGAGCTGTGCGCTTACGCCAACCTACCAGTAATCATAGCTTTTCACCGCAACTAGAAGAGAATATGTTTCATTCAGCCGATATAAGCATTGAACATTTCCGTGTTTTCATTCGCAATTATTTATTACTTATGTGTTGACATTACATCTGGCAAACTTAAGCTATGGAAACTCATCAGAGTTGGTACTAGGATTGCACGAATATTCGCAAACATCTAAATGCTGGAAAAATCCGTTCAGAGTGCAGATCAAACAAACAGAAAAAAGTAAATCGAAATGCGTTTGCCAAGTTTTGTTTGTTGATTCAACAAACAAAAATGATTTGATTCAATACACACGCTTTATATCTTGAGAAAAATTCGAGGTTTCGTTTCCTGTGTTCTTGCGCATTCGATTCGCATGCAATCTTGATCGCGTCCGACTTGAACGAAAAAACTAGTCGCCGAGTGTCTGGCTGACAATAACAATCTCACTCCGATCATCTTCAAGACTAACGGCAACAACTCACCTGGTCAGTTTTATGGATCGACTGATGATTGGCTTTCTGGAAGTGTAAAAACGATCAGCGCTGGCTGCTGCCAAGGTATACATGGAGACAAATATGGCCATATGCGTTAGTACTCCTACGCAATAAAGCATCCGCTCCAATTTACTCCGATCCGAAGGCTTCAAATAAACGGAGGTAAAATTGGAAATTTCTTCTATCTGCATTGTTCCATTCGTCGTGAAGGTTTCATTAAAACTTCTGGGAATTGGCAATCCTTGTTTCGCGTCGAACACCGCGTCATTTTCAAAGTTAACGTGATGGCGCTGAGCTTTCATTTCTGAATAAAAATAAGACACTGCGGTTGGGAGAAGTACGATACCCAGCAGCAAGTCAGCCATAGCCATGGAAACCACGTATGTGGAGTAGTTCTCCATTGTTGGATTTCTTCTCAACATGCGCCGTGTGCTGGGGAGCAAGTTAGCCAGCAGTACAGTTGCGTTGAAGGTTGCAGTTAAAACGGACAAGGTCAACAACAGGGCAGTGAAGCCTTCCAGACGCTGTTGGCAAGTGCGAGGGAGACATTCCCATAAGACCAAGACTCCCTCTTCTGAGAAGGAACAATTATATTGAATTTCACAAAATGGCACTTGGTGTTCGTCGATATTCATGCTTTATTGCAGCTGTGAATCACAGTCTCGGGCGGTATTCACATGTAAGGTAAATATTTACATCAGCAAAGATCTGTCAATCATGAATTTAACTTCATTGCTTCAACATAAACTAAACTCATTATGATTAACTTGCAATAAGAAAAACAAGGAATGTATATGTTTTCAATAGTACGGAGGAACCTTGCCCTTGCTACTCAGCCTAAAGTACAACGAAGAGTTCGCTTTAATCGCCATTTCTGTATTTTATTATTAGCAAAACCTAAGCCATTCAGATTAATCAAAATACCTGCGGTCTTGATCAGGGCAATATTAACTAGTTTAACTCTAGATTAAAACTACTTGCTGCGGTCTGCCGCTTGCATACACAACGGAGTTACTGGTTTTGGCATCTTCCTACACCGGTTGTTTGGAGGATGTACCCTTGTTACGCTCAATGATATTTTTTGGAAAATAAAAGCGAGCAGTGTGCAACTAAAATGACGCTCGTCACGCACTTAGAACTTCTTGTTGTGTCGCAATCGAGGGTATGAATCAAAGACGTCAACCTTTTCAAAGGTAAGTAGCATCGGCTAAAAGTCTGCTGAATTGTTCTTTCTGTCCAGATGAGAATTACCGCTCCAGTTGATAACCTAAACAAGTTTTATTGGTTGTTTATCGCACTCTTTCCTGTCACTTGGTTGATTGTTTACACTGGCTACATCCTGACGTCTTGCGGTTCTACTGGGGCCAGGATGACGTTGAATACCAGTAAACATGCTTTGCCAGCGTTCCGCTGAATACTGCAAGTTTCTCCTCAGCTGTATCTAGAACAAGCCAAACCGACATGAATGAAATACAAAATCACCTGAGGATGTCTACTGCGGGTTCACCTGTTTAGATGGCGAAATACCGCGATAGTTCACTGCTGGTAACGCGCACATAGTCATTCATTCCGCCGCCAAAACGGGCATGTGTCACGTTCGCTCGCTGTGCGCAATTAAACTAATGTCAATCTTTTAATCAAAGGTGGGTCGGTGCGAGCTGTATGCCTGCGGCCAGTCGAGGCTTCTTCGAAGTGAAATGTCTCGCGCTACGTTTTTATCGCACATTTCAGGAGAAAGTACGACTGCTGACAGCTTTCTTCGCAAATCGTGGGCTGTCCGGGGCGCGTACCGGCTTAAAGCGACTTTGTGCGTTAAATCTCGGCAGATGTAAACCACTCTGTCTATCCGCAAAGTTTTTGAATTTTTCTTTCTGCCAACAGCGCTCATTCTGCAATGGTTTACATTTATTCCTCAATAAAGCTTATATCCTCATCTCTTTCTCTCGAGTAACCTTAATGTATTTTATGAGAAGAACACGGCGCGTGTTCACCACAAAAGATGCAGTAATGTTTATATCATCGTAGCAATCTGGTTGCCTGCCATAGGCCGTATGTAATAGTCGGCACGACATCGCAGCTTTTCTCCGCCTTTCTCGCCGCCATTGGATGACTTGTTGTGATTATCGCATTTGTCAGGAAAGAGACAAAATCTCACCACCACGGAAAGCGTGACAGCAGTGAATCGGTCGTTTCCACTCAAGCATGCACCGAACCATCACACACAATTTCCGCAAATGCCTTGCTGCAGTGGGTGGACTACGGAAGCAAGAGTGACGCCTTAACATCCCACTGCTTCGGTTGCCACTTGCAGATTATTTTACATTCTCACTTAAAGCTGTAATAGTCACCTCCAATGATCGGTGCGACTGGCCAGTCGAATATTTCAGTAACTTTGTGGATCTGAAGACGAGAGCTTTAACAAAAACGCTAAAATTTTCCACTTTTAAACTTTTCAATCTCGCAAAATATGGCATGTTACTGGCTGACAAGCACGGTAATTGCCATCAGAATCATATCACAGAACAAGCAAAGATCAAGAAAAATGTTAAGCAATCTTCTTACGCAAGAATTTCTTATCCAAGGACCCTGTGCTGGTCAAATCGATTCTGGGCGAAATGGTAAAGGTACTATTGACGTCTGTTGGCCGGGGAAAACCTTGGTCGAAATCGCGGGATAAAATCAATGGAGGCAAAGGGTTCAACAGATGTTTTTTCTCTTATTTGGCAGAGAGCACTGCACTCACAGCCTTATTAAAAACCATTCACGCAAACCCTGTTCGGCTTTTGACATTCGTTTGCCAGATTTGATGCTTTCTTGTCTTAACTCCATCTTGTAAGTAAAACGATCCTTAAGATCAAAATTGAGTAACTGATTCAAGCACATTGAGATTTGAGATGCTGACGTAAGCCCGATTTTCTCACTAACTCCACATCAAAAACATGCTGATGTTTGGCGCAGGATTCTTGATCTTTCGGTTGCTATCGCAACCGGCATTTCCGAATCAGCGCACGTTTCCACGTTTCAATGTGCACGCAGAAAACCTTGCGTTAGCAAAAGTGAAATTGGTTGATTTTAAGACCTAACCGCACAAACAGACTGTGTTTTCTGAAATGTTCATGAACACACGTTTTCCATGTCCACTAAATAGCGACAGTTTTTGCACTTTCGCAATAAAATGCATTTCACTTGGAGCCCTGCTGTTTTAATGGCTTGGTAGCTTACAATAATCTACGTCACAAACTTATGAACTGAAGATCTTCCGGTTCAGTGTAGCCGGAGTACAAATGAAACTCTAAATTTTAATCGCGCCGTCATGCAACCCCCGAATCGCCATAAAATTTAAAAAATTCATGCACTAGATTGGACTGCGCTACTATAAAACTGTTATTGCTTCTTTTCATAATTGTCAGCAGCGTCGCCTGTGCAAGGCTGTTTCAACTTGTTTAGCAGCGTTTTTTACTTTCAATTCAATTTGGGTTACACTGAATTGTTAATCATTTTTGTTTTCTAAATGTCAAAGCACTGTTGTAACAAATAATAATCAAATGTATTTTCAAATATAGTCGTAAGTACTTTAGTAACGTGAGTTCGACACACTAATGGTCTTACCATACCAAATGTTTCCCAGGATGCTTTGATTAGTAAACATATGTGCTTTAAGTGTGAAGCGAAAACGTAAAATTATGTTATTCGGCTTTCGGCTAGACCGCAAACAAACGTGTTCGGGAAAAATCCACATGAACCGAAACGGCTAATATTTTTGTGTAATTCCAAAATGAAGTTACAAATCACTTCCGTTTAAGCTTTAAGGAAGAGAAGGTTACTCTCAAAATAACTCAGCGTTTTTGTTTGAAGTAGTTACATCAAATTGGTAAATAGAAAACAAAGAATTTTCAGCCAATAGATGGAGGAAAGGTCATGCTTTGAATACAAAATGTCTGACGATAACGTCACATGAACCTTGGTGTAGATTCGAAAATCAGTCAAGAGAAAAACGCTGCTAACCACGACCGGGTTTTCGGGGTAAATGAGTTTAAATTTCGCAGAGGGTAAAAAGCATGCCCGGTATGAGTTTACGAGACAGGGCACACTAAAAGGAAACCTGCGTAACCGAAGCAGTGATTTACCGCATCGAATTCTGAAAACAAACTTTGGATGAGTTGCTGTGATTCCTTCTGTGAGGTCTTCTGCTGCTCACACTACTTTACTGTATTTAGTGCTGGTGCATGGACCAATTCGATCGTAAGCGTTTGGCAGGCAAGATTCCAGCAGAAAATCCGTGAGTATGACGAAGTCGAATTCGATGAAAAATGCTCTTAACATGCTAAGCGGATTTACACTTGCTCGTGGACTGGTGCTGCGTCAGATCGAGAATGATACGCAAACATCACCTGTGGTTTTGCCGCTTGTTTGTCACTGAGTCACGACAGCGGCTGCGATTTTTGCGGATAACTGTGACGAACACACTAAAGAGATAAGTCATTGAAGAGATAAGTCATTGACGAATGTCACACAAACTTCGGACAACCTTCTGTCTGCATGCTTTCGAAAATCAAAATGTTCCAAGCCTGGTCCTACTTTATTTTGATGCTCAGACGTACGTCAAAGCCAAACTCGCCTGGCGACCGTGCGGCACGTTCCATTTCGGTGGTTTCCTGACCGTCCCGTTATCGATACTCACATTACAAGCAGCAGCGAAGTAACCAAGTGCCTTATATTCAATACTGATTTTGTGTCGAAGTATTACAGGCCACCTGGGTTATTAGCGCAGGTCATGTTCTTTTTGATAAAAAACAGCAGTAAAATCTTTTGTGAGAGCACTACATACATTGAGAAGCACCACAAACCGCAAATTGAAACAGGCTTCAAATTCGGGTTGTGTCAGTATATCCATATTGCAATTGGCTTGCTTTAAGGATTACTGAATGAAGTTCCGAAGATATTTGCAGAGATAAAACCTGCACTTACTTTGTGTTGACCGTGTACTAACTGTGTTTATAACTTCAAAGTCAATCTGTCTATGCATTTTTTCTGAAAATATTGAAATACAAATGCTATGTGTGGTGAGTTACCCACAACCTTGAGTAAAGGGTATTCTTGGAATAGATTCCGCAACTATGAAACCTTATCAACTGCATCCCTTAATTCGTCAGCCAACACCTTCTTTTGCCTAGTCAAATTAGTCAAGCTTCTGCTTTAGCGTGAAATATACTTGCCCTGCTAAACGTAGAATGGCGTCTCGCTTATAGCAAACTATAGCTTTGTTGTCAGGAGGTTTTCGAATTGTCTTACAGACATGTACACTCGAAAGCGTAATTGCGAATGAATGTTTCATTTCTTATGACTGATAACGCTGAGCCCGATCCCCAAAGAAAATTTTTGGTTGTGGTGTGTTACCAGCATTTTTAAAAGTGTTCTGTTAAGACCTGTGTCTGAAACTTTTCCGAGGATGAAATTTTAACACTTTGCAGATGTGACAGAGCGAAAGTTACTCTTTCACTTCTCTCTGACATTGATACAACTTCCTTAATTCCACGTGTTACCGCAATTTACAGCGTTGAGGGCAACTGCCTATATGACGACCTGCTCGAAAGATAGCAGCAACTGACTGACATAGTTTTTTCATCCCCTGTGATAAAACTTCTTAACTTTGCTTACCGACGAGAGTACAGTAACTGACCAGTTGACGTGCGTTACAGTTTGACTATCGTTTTTCAGTGATTTCCGAAATTCAGTAAGAAATCAGTCGGCCATGCAGTACGTCGTTCCACTCTCTAATGACGTGGTATGCTCGTTCTCAGCTCTCAGTTAATCTACCGAAACAAATCTTGCTAAAATGTGTTTATCTTCAATGTCAGGAATCATGAAGCTCAGCTTATGTTATTCAACCCTGCAAATCGATGATACGACACTACTTTCAATTACCCTTGTCAAACCCTGTGAAACTGGCCCGACATATCCAGAATCGTTTGAGGGAAATCTTTTTATGCCAAGCTCCTTCTAGTTTGTGTAATGATTCAACTTGAGCTAGGGGATTCCACAATTACCACAGATGCTTTTGCTTTGACCACATTAAAATCTATTTTGCATAACAAGTATTTTATATAACTGAGAATGCGTAGTGTTGCCTGAAATCGATTTCCTATTACATTATTGATTTATTTATGTATTTTCCTCAGACTCATCGTCCATATCACGAGGGCAATCGAATAACACACGAGCACAAAAATGGTTAGTCACAGCGCATTACAGAATAGTTGTTAGTTGATAAACATAGTCAACACTGAGAGGGGAGCAAAAACACTGAGACAGCGCCCCATCTATAACAGCAGTGGCGTACGCAGAAAATTTTCATAGGGGGGTTTCATTCAGTGGCATATGGTGGTCATTTGTATTTGACGTGCGCTGTTTGTGACGTCACAATTTGACGACATAGTCGTGTTTTCAAACCAACGTGTTGGCGAAGTTGTTGACATAATATGCACATTTTTCAACATCCACTCACCTTATTTTATGTGTTATTGCACTGCATATAAACTATCAGCGCTCCAAGTTAGGCTATCGGAGGAAAATAAACTCAACGCTACGACACAGCAGTTCATAACTGCAAAATATCAGGCTGCGCGTTAAAACACGGGAGCAAAACACGCTCATCAATGCATTCACTCGAGCAATTTACATCTGTAAATGAGGCTGCGTTAATACGAGCAGACGAGGATAGAAAGTGTGCGGCTGGACTGGCTGGCGCCCACCCCGGTTTGCAAGATCGAATGTTGCGTAATTACACATGAATTGAGAAAGCGCATAAAGCACGCAAGAAAACTTTCGAAATTTTGTTATTTATAGACGCCCAGCGAACTTTTAGTTTGCTTTTACCCTGGCGAGACATTATCAAATGCCTGAATGCTTCTATGTTTAACAACTGCTGTTTTTGAGTTCGTGCAACGATTCTATCGTGCTACAGAAATTGGCAATGTAGCCAATGCGGTCAGTGCTTGCGCTGATCAGCCACAGCAGACAAAATAAAGGCGATTGTTTTGGATAAGCAGTGTTTCTCAAAGTGGGTGGAATCGCCCCCTTGGGGGCGATTTTGATGAGCAAGGGGGCGAAAAAAGCAAAGGGGCGATAGGGGGGCAAAAAAACACAAAGGGGGCGAAAGTGCTCAACGACTAATCGATCACTGAGTTCACTTCAGTAGCCTGCTATTATGACTTGTTAGTTTCTTGCAAATTTTAATTTACTATGATAATTGTTGGAGGTGGTTGCTAAAGCCATCTATCTGTTGAATTTTTACTCTGGATTGTATATGTGCCCGGGTACAGGGTGGATTATTTCACGGCTGCGGAGCCGTCGTAAAAATGACACAGTTCAGACTCCGGAGCTCTTCTTTTCATGAACATGGCTCCAGCTCCGGAGATCTTGGTTTTCATGAGTGTGGCTCCGGCTCCGGAGCTCTCTTTTTTCATGGCTCCGGCTCCATATTCTGCTTCTGTTCGTTTTCACACATTAATATTTCAATTGTCATGGTGTGCCCCAAGTTTAATGGAAAGTGAATTAAATCAAGTACACAACTAAGAGAATATACCAAATCTTATTGAGTTTAATCTGGTACTTTTTTATAAGCAGCGTTTTTACCATGAGGAAATCAGCGAAAAAAACAACAATCACAGGTTCAGACGATTCAGGTAACAGTTACTACCAGAAACGTAGCTCAAGATAACGGTAATATAAAACATTTTCTGGAAAGGCAGTCGCTTGTTTTTCCATCAATTGCTGAGGACCTTTTGTTATTTCTTACGACCAGAATCAATGAAACGGCTATTTGGAAAAACTACATTTGTGTTCGAGCATTGAAATGAAACACAGACCTGTACCAATTGACCAAGTGTTTTGCGTTCCTTGCATGCTTTGTCTGCTGCAGTCTTGACGATTCCAACTGACAGCGCTGCTCGGACAAACCATGAAAAATCGCAAAACGCATAGTCGACTCTCATGTGTTCTTTCAAACACGCACACATTTGCATTAACACAAATGCGAAGATATGTTTAAAAGCCCTTTGTTCAAAGAAATAGTAGTTTTGTCGAAAAAAAGACTTCTTTGTTCTTGTTCAAAATAGACTCAATAGCAAAATAGCAAAAATAGCAATAGTTCAAAATAGCAGTGATGAATCGCAAAGTAAAGCACAATTTAACACGCAATGCTTAGGAGAAAATAAGACAGGTTACCGTGCTGGAAACATAGATGGTATCATCTCTTTATCATGCTCCCTGCTAACAGGATGACTACATAGCTACAAAAGCTATGGATATTTTATTATATACCAACTCATTATAGTTCTTTTTAGATCGCTGCACTACTACAGACCCGGTTTGATCATTCTAAGTAGAAAGTAAGATGCTGTGGTAGTTAACGTTTTTATTACTTCTACAACAGTTGTTCTCAACCATTTCGCTGAAGGGAGTCAAATACAGACCTACAATTTTGTTAGTGAGCCGCACAAAAAAAATTACCACAAGTCAGTTGACACGTTTTGTTTTATTGCACTAACGAAAAGTCTGTTACACAAATTATTAGAGGTGTTACTGATAGACACTACCTATCGAAAGGAATCCTTTCCCAGCAAGAATCAGACACTAAGCTCTTACATAGGATACATTTCGCCTACGAAGTAGGCATCATCAGCTCTTATTCAAATAGAATCTGCTAAAGAAAGGTTGCTAAAAGCCACAAAAAGGATGCTTGGGAGCTGCACGCGGCTCTTAGAACAGTGTTTGAGAACCATTGTTCAACAAGTAACACCACGCCTGTCATCTACAATGCCATAGCCTTACCGATAAACCAAAGAAACAATAAATGCTTGCAGATCCATTGTTGCAGTCTGGTGTCGTAACTTTTAACAATCGTGTTCAGTGTGCTATAAAGAGCACACGTAAGTCTATTTATCAAAACCGTTAGTATCTAGGAAAGGACACGAAGCTCTCAAAAGGCCATAACTCCAGACCCGTTCCTAAATTTTAAACTAAGCTGTACTCGGCTCCTGTATTTTAATTTGAGCTCCGGCTGCGGCACCAGGTAAAATGCCCAGCTCCGGCTTCGTAGCCCTGAATTACGAGGTATTTTCACAAGAATTCTGAACGCATTACTAGCGTCGTAATGCAATTGCTTAGTTCAGCTTTTCAGTGGCTTGGTTCAGCTATTTAATACTTTCTAAATAAAATTCTTTAACTTTACTACCCTGTGTTTGCTTTGTCAGGCTTGGGGGGCGAAAACGACGTGTCGAGAGTGAATCAAAACCTAATTTTTACTTTTTGGCCCATTTACAACGTTCCTTGAAATTTGCATGCAAATTCATTCCGTGATATTTGCATTAAGTCGACAAATTAACAAGCACAAAGTATGCGAAAACAATTAATCTCCTATGCGCAGGTAATAAAGTTTTTGTAAAATATCAAGCTCAAGGGGGTGTTTAACTCCAACCCCCCTTGCGTATGTATAACAGCATTCACTCATCGTCAAACAGGAATCCGGCAGTGGGAGAGAAATGAAAATAGTTTAACATCAGGTTTTGAAGTAAACGGTCAAGAAAAAAATCGGACGGGGAGGCTCATCGGCGCAGAAGAGCATTTAAATTGTTTTGATCAAGGTTTGAAATGTTCTTGCGAGACATTTAGCTTGAGGCTGACAACCGTTTGTTTTCACTGAATTTAAAGCAAGATTTGGCTGTTGGTGTTTTACTAGTTAAATATATTCACTTTTTGCATGTTTGGCTTGTACACATCGTCGTCATGTTGGGGGGTGGTAGAGGAATCACAAGAAAATACAGAAATCATGACGCGCCACGAAACACACGGAAGGTTTTTGTTGCTACACAAAGGTGATACTGGTGGAACACAATTACAGAAACAACGCACCAAAAACTACTGCAGTTGGTCACCGTCATACATAGCGTTAAACAGTGGAGGAAAAATGAAGATTTGTGAAAAGCATCAGACATTTTAAGTGATCGAATAAAAAAATTAGATTAAGATGCACATCCAGTGGTCGGTAGCGTAGACAGCCCAAAAGTGTAGGGGGCAAAAAAATTATGGGGCCACAAGTTTTGGCTTTAGGCGAATAACACTATTTTGTTTGGGATACCGTCTCTGAAAGCACAAAAGGACTATGTGTTCTAAAAATTTTGGGGCAGCATGGCCCCGCAGCCCCCCCCCCGGCTACGCCTATGCCAGGGATG